>Ga0192647_100005_pt1 | contig 165891 bp, 130 predicted proteins | sample LauGreFa1BDMLBSN_2_FD_133046 | JGI IMG/M metagenome (GOLD analysis project Ga0192647, IMG submission 133046) | Freshwater lake microbial communities from Lake Michigan, USA - Fa13.BD.MLB.SN - reassembly | ecosystem: Environmental > Aquatic > Freshwater > Lake | place: Lake Michigan, USA... | reverse complement strand
GCCGGTTTTTATTGTTATCAATAGCCTATATGCTCAATGCGTATAGGCTATTGATGTTTTTATTCCATTCTATGCATATGATATCTGTCGCTATTGCTATAATCAAAAATGAAAATGGTGAAATATTACTTTGTAAGAGAACTCCACTTTCTACATTCCCTAATAAATGGGAATTTCCAGGTGGTAAATCAGAAGCAAATGAATTACCAATTCAAACTCTTTATCGCGAGATTTATGAAGAGCTTTCTATTATCCCAGATAATCCTACATTGTACCATTCTTCTACTTACTCTTATCCAAATTCTATATGTGTTCATCTAAGCTTTTTTATAGTATTATCTTGGCAAGGTACATTACAAAATAATATTTGGACAGAGATACAATGGGTACCAATCAATCTATTACATATGTATGATATCCTAGATGGAAATAAAGAAGTTGTATTACTGCTACAAAGTAATAATCAATAACTATTCATATCGTAATGCTTCTATGGGATCTAAGCTAGCAGCTTTCCAGGCTGGATAACTCCCAAAAATTAACCCCATTAATGTACATGTTCCCACACTAAATAATACCCAAAACAATGGAATTTGCGTATCCGCATTTATTAAAGTACTTAACCCATTTGCTGCAATTACACCAAAAGCAATTCCAATTATTCCACCTAATTGACATAAAGTAATTGCTTCGATAATAAATTGAAATAGAATCCAATTCTTTTTTGCTCCTATTGCTTTTCTTATTCCTATTTCTCTTGTTCTTTCTTTAACAGAAACCAGCATAATATTCATTATACCAACACCTGCAGCAAGTAATGAGATTATACCAGACGCAATCCCAAACATGCTAAGATATCCAGTAAAAGAAGCAAATTGATTACTTATTGTTTCATTTGTTTCTATTTCAAATGAATTATCCTCCCATGGTTTCACATTTCTTAATGATCGCATAATTCCAATTGATTCATCAACTGTCTGCAAAAAAGACTGTTTAGAATATGCCTGACCTGTAATTTCTACAGATGAACCCCATTCATCAGTATGATATCTCATAAAAGTAGAGATTGGGATCATAATTTGATTATCTAGACTCTTACCAAACATAGAACCTTGTGATTTTAAAATTCCAACAATCAGAAACTGTTGATTTTTTAATGTAAGATATTCTCCAATTGCCTTGCGTCCATTAAATAACTTAACTACAATATCATTTCCAATAATCGCAGTAGATGTAGCAGATATTACTTCTTGCGCAGAAAAGGATCTTCCTTCTACTATCTGCATGTTTTTGATTGTAAAAAAATTCTCATCGCAACCAATAAGAGAAATATCTGGATCGGTAGATAAATTGCCAACTTTAGCTGTATAACCATCTGTTTCATTAGAAATGCTTATCAAATCAGTGCTTTCTATGCTATTCTTAAATTCTTTTGCTTGTGCATATGTAATATCTTTTCTATTTCTAAATTTTCTCCATGAATTACCCATATTTATAGTTGGGGTTCTTCTAATCATAAAAGAGTTTTCGCCCATTGCAACTAATTGTGTATTTACAGCAGAATCTAGTGTAGCAACAGCCGAACCAGCTCCAATAATGGAAAAAATACCAATAGATATACTTAATAATGTAAGTATCGTTCTTAGTGTATTAGAACGAACTGATTCAAATGCTTGTACTATGCTTTCAAGAATATTCATTAACTATGACTCATAACGTAATGCTTCAACAGGATCCATCTTAGATGCGCGAATTGCAGGAATCATCCCTGCAAGGATTCCAACAAATATCGATACCAATGCAGCAATCAATAATAATTGTGGAGGTACATAAGGAGTTAAAAAGTCTGCTTGTGGAATAATCTGAACAATTACAAAAATTAAAGCGGAACAAAATATAAATGCTATCAAAGCACCTACAAAACACAATGAAGCAGCTTCTACAAGAAATTGAAATAGAATAGAAGAACTTTTAGCTCCTAAACTTTTTCTAATGCCAATTTCTTTTGTTCTTTCTGTTACAGATACAAACATGATATTCATAATACCAATTATACCCACAGTAAAAGAGAGTAATGTTAATCCAATACCAATTCCCCATGTTGATAATCTTAGTGTTTGCACTTCATCTCGAAAAGTTTGAGTTTCATTTATAGAAAAATCATCTTCTTCTCCTGGCGCAACATTCCTTATGCCTCTCATTAACCCAGTGGTTTCAGATCTAACTTCATCCATTAGTTCAGCTTTGCCGGCCTTTACTGCTATAGAAACACTTCTGCCTATTGAACCATAAATGCCAAAGAAAGTAGAAATTGGAATTATTACTTGATTATCTACAAAATCCATCATCATATTTCCACGTTTTATAATTACCCCTACAACTTCAAATGATCTGCCGCCAATTTTAATATTTCTACCTATCGCATCACCATCAGGAAATAATGTTGTGGCTACATTCCAGCCCAGTACGGCAGAATTGGTGCTGTATTGATCTTCAAACTGAGAAAAAAATCTACCATAAGAAATAGTTCCAGCTGGTAAATTTGCATATGAAAAGGGTACACCTATGATTGAAATTCCAGTGATATTTTTATTTTTTACCTGTATTGTGCCACCCCATTTTCTTGCTTCAGGTAAGCTTACTTCTGCGGTATTAATTTTTTTGCAAAATTCTAAAGCTTGCTGATATGTTATGTCTTTTCTGGCCATAGTTTTACGCCAATTTTGGCCTCCAGACCAACTCCATTTATCAACATACATTACATCGGTACCAAGTAAATTAACTGTAGATTCTAAAGCTGCATCTAAGCCATTCAAGAACCAACCCATCAAAATCACAAAAGTAATTCCGATCACAACGCCAAGTGTGGTAAGAAAAGAACGCAATTTATTTGCTTGCAATCCTTCAATAGCAATCCTTGCGGCTTCACCTAATTCACTAATTCTCATTCTGATTCCTGAGAATACTGTGAAGCGGTATTTTTCTCATCAGACTCTACTTTCCCATCTCTAATTCTGATAATTCTTTGTGCATGTCTTGCAACATCTTCTTCGTGAGTAACAAGAATAACAGTATTTCCTTTTAACCATAAATCTCTAAATAGCTTCATGATCTCAATACCTGTTTTAGTATCTAAATTACCTGTTGGTTCATCGGCTAATATGATTGAAGGATTAGTAACTAAAGCCCTTGCAACAGCTACTCTTTGTCTTTGTCCACCAGATAATTCATTTGGTTTATGAGTTAATCTTTCTCCTAATCCAACATCTTGTAATACTTTGATTGCTCTAGATTTTCTTTCTGCTGATGAAACGCCACTATAAATTAACGGTAATTCAATATTTTTAGCTGCTGTTGCTTTTGGCAAAAGATTAAATGTTTGAAATACAAATCCAATTTCACGATTTCTGATATCAGCTAAATCATTATCGCTCATTTCATTAACATCTAAACCTTTAAAAGTATAGATTCCTGTACTGGGCGTATCTAGACATCCTAGGATATTCATCAGTGTTGATTTTCCAGATCCTGATGGTCCCATTAAAGCAACATACTCATTAGGATATATATCTAATGAAATATCTCTTAAAGCAAATACTTGCTCTCCACCCATTTCATATACTTTAGAAATATTCTGGATATGTATTAAAGGATTATTATTCATAGTTATGCGGACATATAATGTTTATTTCTTCATAGAAGAAACCGAAGAAACAGTGTCAATTTTAATAATTGAGCCATCTTGTAAAAGCTTATTAATTGCCTGAAAACTACCGCTTATAATTTCTTGTCCAACTTTCAGCCCCTTTTTGATTTCTATAAAACCATGATCGCTAAGTCCGGTTTCAACTTTAACCATTTTGGCTTTATCGCCATCTTTTAGAAATACTACAGAAGGAGGTCTTTTTGAATTCGATTTTTTCTTTTCTTCTTGTTGTTGAATGCTGCCCGAAGACATTTCAGATTCAGAAGATTGTACAGATCTTACTGTAACAGACTGTAATGGTACAGATAATACATTAGGGTGAGTTTCGGTGCTTATCTCTACAGAACAACTCATGCCAGGACGCAAACGTTTATCTTTATCTATAATTCTTATTCGTACTTCAAAATTTGTTACTTCTTCTTGTGTTCCAGCAGCAGAAGTTTTTGCTGAATGTCCTATTTCATACACATAACCTAGTAATTCTTCATCTGGCATGGCATCTACTCTAATACGTGCTGTATCACCAATTTTTACAAACACGATATCATTTTCATCAACATCAACCCATGCATTCATAATATTTAAATCTGCAATTCGCATCATTTCTGTGCCTTGCATTTGTGCAGTTCCAACTACTTTTTCACCAGCTTCAACCGAAAGCGAAGTCACAGTTCCACTCATGGGGGAATAAATAGTAGTCCGAGAAGCTTGGGATCTCATTTGCTTTAAAGCTGAATAAGCTCTGGTATAATCGGAACCTGAAGATCTAAATCGTGATTGAGCTTGTTCCAAAGTAGATTTCGCTCTATCGAATTCTTCTCTTGATGCATATTGTTTAGCATATAAATCACTGATACGTTTAAAGTCTGCTTGGGCTCTTTCCATTTCTGCTTTTGTTGCATCAATTGCAATCTTAGAAGCATCTGCTGAAGCAGTAAATTGTTCTAATTGTGATTGGACAATATCAGGCTGAATTCGAACCAGTAATTGTCCTTTGTTCACAGAGTCACCATCCCTAAAACCAAGAAACATTATTTCTCCGCTTGCCTCTGAAGAAATCTTAACTTCAGTTTCTGGCCTAATTTTACCAATTGCGCTAACTTTTTGTGTAATTGTTCTCAGTTCAACTTTTTCAGTTTTTATCGCAATACTTTCATCTTTATTTCTAAGTAAAAAATAGGACAATACAATTGCAAAAATTGCCACTGAAATAAGTGTAATGTAAAGGGCTTTTCTTGATTTCTTAGCCATAATAATGTATCAATGTTATAAGTAAAAATGTCGGAATTAGATAGTGCCCAGTGCAAACTTTACTTGCACTTGTGCATCAAAATAATTGTAAACAGCATTTACACGATTAATTTTTGCTGTTATTAACTGTGTATTTGCTGTCAGATAATCAACAATTGTAGCTGTTCCAACTTCAAAGCGTTCTTTAGCACTTTCAAAATTCTGATTTGCTGCAACTATGCTTCTATTTGTTATTTCTAATTGTTTTTCGGCAGAATATAAATTCAATAATCCAGATTGTAATTGAATTCTGATTGTTTGTTGAGTTCTTTCCTTTTCTAATTCATTCTGTTTGGATTGGAGTTCGGCATTTTGTATCTGCTGATTTGTTCTAAAGGCATCAAAAAGAGGAATATCAACATTTAAAGCGACAAAAGATCTTCCAAACAAATCAAAATCTTTGATTTCGGAATTAGCCCAGCTCCATCCGCCGGTAGCGGAAATACTTGGATAATATCCACTTCTAGAAGCAATAATTGAAAATTTAGAAGCATCTATTCTACTTTTTGCTGCAGCAAAATCGGGCCTATTAGCTAATGCTTGGGCATAAGCTTCATCAACAGATATGAATTTTGAGCGAAAATTTGATATTTCTGATTCTGTTATTTCTGTAGGAAAACTATTTTCAGAAAATTCTGCTTTTTCACCTGGCGAACGCGCCATTGTAGAGAGCAAATTTGCTTTGGCAATATTTACTTGATTTTCTGCTTGAACTAGCTCTAATTCTCGATTACCATTATCAGCTTCTTGAGCATAAATAATTGCAATTGGGGCAATGCCAGCTTCAAATCTAGCTTTTGCTCTTTCTAATTCTTTTTTTCCTAATGATAGATTTTCTGATCTAACGGCAACAATTTTTGCATTTCTAAGAATTGTTAAAAATTGTTGAATAACTGCTAATTTTACTTGATTTCTTGTTTGTTCTACTGTTTGTAAACTAGCATTGATATTTGAAGCAGCAAGATCAATATTGGCTTCTCTAGAAAAACCATTAAACAGGGTAATATTTGCAAGTGTAGATGCAGAATATTGATCTGCAGGGGCCCTAAAACCACCAATATTAAATTGTCCCCCCCCTAATTGATTAAGCCTTCTAGAATATCCCATAGATGCATTTAGTTGAGGTAAATATCCCCCAAAAGCTGCTTTCTGATTTGCTTGTGCCGCTGGTATTTGTGCCATGGCTATCATCATATCTAGATTTGCAGAATCTGCAATTTTCATGCATTCATCTAAAGAATATATTTTTATACTTCCAGTTGTAGATGTTTGAGAATATGAACACAAATTCTGAAAAAAGAACACATGGATTGATACTAATAAAAGATGAACAATAGATTTCATAGAAATTATAAAATGGAAGAATCGATATAGATAAGTTAAAATGCATGAGTATAAGTACTCATTACGTGAATTATATTACTTATGAGATGAAAATTATCTGGAACGATGATTTTTTTTGAGTTTAGACCCTTTAATAATGATATTCGCAAACCGAGAACTTGCCATCTTTTTTAATGTAAAATGAGAAGCTATAAAATGCTTTATCTGAGTTTGAGATTGTTTTCCATTTGACATAGATTTAACATTCATTTTTAACTCTGCTGTCCCAAAATAATGAATTGGAATATGAAGAGTAGAGCTTATATCCATAATTCCAAATGCTGCAATTATCGAATTAGATTGTATTGTTGATTTTACTGGTGCAGGTGTGGAAGTAAAAAATCCACCTTGAGCTGTAACAGTGTTTTCTAAACGATTGCAAAGTTGTCCCAAAGTATCAATATTGGCTCGTGCCCGCATAGAACTTATATGCTTTATAATCGGTACTGGAATAGCATTCTCTGGAACATCGCATGTATCATCTAATAACCAGCCACTATTAACAAGGTGCTTACCATTACCTAAAGGTATAAATAAAAATGGAGCAAATGGACCACCTGGTGAAACAGCCGAAACTAATGAATCTTCTCCACCAAAATCATATCGTTTTCCGGTAGAATCCATTGCAAACCAAATTTTTATATTTTTCCAAGGGGAAAAACTTCTCGTCGAAGGTTTACTAAGTCCATCTGTTTCTTTAGAAGAAAAGTCGATCATTCTTTGGCTAATATACATTATTCCATTAGATGTAACAGAATCACAAGTTATAAGAAGAGCCTCTTTTCTATCTTTAACGATAATCGGACTTCTCATTCCTGTGATGATACTATCTCTGGAGATTACTTCATACAGCAAAGTATCACCTTTTACTAGTGAATATGTATAAGACACAGAATCTGATATAACTGGCTTTGGAAATTCTTGTTGAGAAAAAGCCAACATTGAATGCATTACTAAAACAGTAAAAACTATGAATACATTCTTTATAATAACTTTCATACTATTTTCTTTTTATTGATTGCTTTTCTTTGGGGTCGGAATGAACTTGTTGATTATTTCCCGAAAATCCTGTCCTAACGTATTTAGTATCCATATTCATGGTAACTGGAAAAATAGCGTTTTCTTGTCCTGTGGCTGCCATTCTTAATTCATATTCCATTGATAATTGTGCATCTATTGGAATACCTGTCAGCAATTCTATATTGTAAATTCCTTTTGCAGTTCCTTCTCCATCAATTGTAAGGTATACACCGCTTTGTTCTGCATTACCTTTAAATCCAAGTGAATTAGAGGAACATTGAACTTTTGCAATCCTTGTCCCATTTTTTATTGAAATATCACGTATTACATATTGAAGATTTGTATTCATAATAATGCTTGAATTACCTTCTAGAGCATTTGTATGGATTGTATCAATTTTAGTAACCTTCCATGTAGAATCAACTTTCACAGGCCTTAAAGGGAATTCGATTAAGAAATATCGAGCTCCTTGTGCTAACGATTGCAATAATTGTTCTGAGCGCGCTGGAATATGAGTACCAGAAGGATGCTTATGAATTCTTTCTAATACAATTCCTTGCTGATTAATCAATTCTTGAGTTTCTGGTAATAAAGAACTAATCGTAGTAAATGAAGTATCTGGGATGCCTGCCATGCTTAATCCATCGAAAGAAACATTCCCTTTATCATATTGATATGTTAACAATAGCTGTTTCTTTAGATTCTTGTCAACTCTTAACTGCATTGAAGTATGTGCGGAAGTCCTTGCCTTAAAATCAAACATATCACCTAAAGTTTGGGATACAGAGCTTTCTACTTGATAGCTATAGATATTCCCAGGATTTGGTGAGTATATGAGTGGTATTATATCTTCAGATACTGACGCTTCTGTTTTTTCAATTACTTTTGGGGTAGATTGAAGAGATTGAGTTTTATCTAATTTCTTAGATTTTTGAGCTGTGATATACATATTATTATTAACGACTAATGATAATATGATAAATGATATAAGAAAAGATATATTCATGGGAGGTAAAATTTAATTTTATTTAATTGATCGAATGAGACGTATTTAATGTGATTACATTTCTTAATACAAGAAAGTATATAAAATTTATACAAATTTACCTCTGTAATTGCAGATATCGAATTAAATTTGCTTTTACTTGAAACAACAGAGTGTAAAATCAGAAAAACAATAGGAATAATATAATGATGCAAAGGCTAAATTTTATTGATATGCTTCGGGGATTGGCTTGTATCTGGATGATAGAAACACATGTTGTAAATGCATTCCTACCTGATGGTTATAAAGATAATCCAATATTTAATCTAATAGATATAAGCAATGGTTTTGTTGCTGTTTGTTTTATTTTTTGCGCTGGTGCTGGATTTAGGCTTGCTTTAGAATCTAAGTTTAAAGATTATATAAGTATGAGGGGTCCCTTGATTAGCTATCTGAAACGTTTGTTATTTATCCTTGCTATTGCATATTGGATTCAAACCCCAGAATTTTCTTTGCAAAAGACGCTCCAATCAACTCCAGAAGAATTCGCAAAATTCTTTATGTGTAATGTGTTACAGCTAATTGTTGCATCTTCATTGCTTTCTCTAGCTCTTCTGATTTGCACTAGGTCATTGTTAAGATTTAGAATAGCTTCTTATGTTCTACTTATAGTTTTCTTTTGGTGTACCCCATTTATTTGGTCAATACCTCAAGATCAATTAGGATGGATTCCTTTATTTTTTAGAATGTATATAGTTACTCAACCTGCCTCTTTATTCCCTTTGTTTCCATGGGCTGGATATTATTTTGCTGGTATAATTGTAACTGATGTGTTTTTGATTGCACAAGACAAAGATTCGATTATAAAAAAAATGATCATAGCTTCTTTAGGAATAGCATCATTTGCTTATATCAGTAAAGAGTATCTGTGGCAATATTATCCAAGTACATTAAATTGGTGGTATGTGTCGCCCGTGCATGCTTTATTTAGAACTGCTGGGGCTATGATATTATTTTCTTTATTCTATATATGTAAAGATTATTGTACTGGTAAGAAATCAGCTTTTATGCAATTACTTGGTAAAGAATCTTTAGTAGTTTATGTTGGGCAAGGCATGCTGATTTATGGATCTGTAGCTAGTAAAGGACTTCAGTATTTTCTACCAATCATTGTAAGCCCATTAGAGGTTTTATTGCTAACATCAGGAATTACTGCTTCTATGGGTGCATATGCAAATATGTGGAATCATTTTAAAAAGCACTCCCCACAACAAGCAAGATGGGTCCTCTATGCATTTTGTACTTTATTTGTTATGGCTTTTATCATTATCCCAGCTTAATGTATTAATACACATAACCCTTAAATGATGCAGAAATAGTAAGATCAAAGTATAATCACCTAAGTAGTAATATGATAAACATGATTATTGAAATATGTAAAGCTTAACTATTGATATAAAAAGAAAATAAAGATAAAAATGAATCAAAAGAATATCTACATGCGTATTTACTCAATAAGTATTATGTAAAACATTGATACATATGGACTTATAGGTAATTGATGTAGGTGTTTAATTCGATATTGAATAGTAATTATTCTAGCTATTTTAACGATGAACAAAGAGTAGTTAATAACAAAGATGAAAAACAGTTATTCAAACTAAGAAAAAACACTATTTTTGCGCATTCAATTATCACAGTAATCTAATTTTTTGGAATAGTGCCATGACAAGTCAAGAATTTCTTGAAAAACTCGATGCTATTATAAATGATCGTCATTTGCTACAGCATCCTTTCTATCAAATGTGGAATACCGGTGATTTATCACTGCAGATGCTACGAGAATATGCTTTTGAATATTATCAACAAGTGCATCATTTCCCTACATATGTAAGTGCAACACATTCAAAGTGTGATGATATCGAGATTCGTCAAATGCTTTTAGAAAATCTAATTGAAGAAGAGCATGGACCGAATAATCATCCTGAATTATGGCGTAGATTTGGTGATGCATTAGGAATTAGCCGTGAAGAGATGATGACCCGTAAATATCTTCCTCACACAAAAAAATCTGTAGAAATCTTAAAAGACTTAGCATCTAGAAATAATCCTGCTGAAGGTTTAGCAGCATTATATGCTTATGAATCACAAATTCCTGAAGTATGCACTACAAAAATTGAAGGTTTAAAGAACAAATATAATCTTGATAATGAAGATGCATTAGTATTCTTTGAAGTTCACGAGCATGCAGATGAAATTCATAGAGAAGTTACAAGAGAAGCATTAGTACGTTTATGTACAACAAATGAAGATAAGCAAATCGCCTTAGATGCGGCTAGAGAGGCAGCAGATGCATTAAATCTATTATTAGATGGTGTATATGAAACCTATTGTGTAGAGCGCTTGGCAGCTTAATGATAGAATAGAGAAAGATATCCGCTTTGGGAGCACTCGCAAAGCGGATTTTTTTTGTGATATGGCAGTTTGTGGATAACTTTTTACCTCACAGAGCCATAATTGAGCTGATTGGAGTAGCATAGGCGTTGGTGAAGTGTTTTAGCTTTCGTATTTTAGGCATCTATTTACATCAAGTATATTATGTGTCGTTTTGTTGCATATATCGGTACGCCAGTTTTGGCAGACGATCTTTTATATAAGCCTAAATACTCCTTGATTGCAGCTCAGAGCATGAATGCAGGTGAAATGAGTGTTCAGGTTAATGGAGATGGTTTTGGTATTGGTTGGTATGCACCTGATTTAGACAAAGAGCCTTGTGTATTTAGAAGTATTAAACCTGCCTGGAGTGATCAAAATTTACGTCATCTAGCAAAAAAGATTTATTCTCCTGTCATTTTTGCTCATATTCGTGCAGCTTCCCAAGGGATGTCTGTCGAAGAATATAATTCACATCCATTCTCATATGGTAAATTAACATTCATGCATAATGGTGTTATTGGTGGATTTAAAGATATTCGTAGAAAGCTTCTAAGAAGATTAAGAGATACTGCTTATGATGCAATTTTAGGTTCTACTGATTCTGAGCATTTATTTGGATTATTTCTTAATCATATAGCAGATCCTCAAGGTGAAGTTTCATGTGATGAGATGGTTGAAGCAATTCAGAAAGCACTGTTTGATTTAAGTGAATTACTTATTGAATGTAATGTAAAAGATCATTCTTATATCAATGTTTGCATAACAAATGGTATCAGTTTGATTGCAGTTCGATACACAACAAATCAGAGTGTTCAGCCTGCATCATTATATTATATGTATGGCAAGGAATATCATTGCAGGGCAGAACATTGTACGATGGAACCAGGTAATGGAAAGCCATCTGCAATTGTTGTAGCATCAGAGCCATTTACATATAAACGATCTGAATGGATGAAAGTAGAGAGAAATTCATTGTTTATCGTTGATGAAACAATGAAACTGAGTTTTAAAAATGTAGATCTTCCAATAGAGCATGCATTATTTGAAAATCAGATGTTATAATATTTTAGATTATTATGCTGAATTAACTTTTTACAGTAAGCGAATACGCATATGGTTGAATTGATTTACTTAGTACCACTTTTGCCTTTAATTGGTTTTTTTATTATTGGCTTTTTTGGAAAAAAACTCAACAATGAAAAACTTGTTGGTACAATTGCTAGTATGGCTGTTGGCGGTGCTTTTTTAGTTGCACTTGGAGCTTTTTTACAATTAACAGGCGAATCATCTGAAGCGAGAACCGAGCATATTGTCCGATTATTTACATGGATTCAAGCGGGTTCTTTTCATATTGATATAGCATATCAAGTAGACCAATTATCAATACTGTATACCTTGATTATAACTGGTATTGGTACTTTGATACATATTTATTCGGTTGGATATATGCATGGAGACAAAAGCTTCCCACGCTTTTTTGCATATCTGAATTTATTTGTATTCATGATGTTAAACCTAGTATTAGCCAATAATTTTGTCCTGACATTTCTTGGCTGGGAAGGTGTAGGATTATGTTCATATCTGCTTATTGGGTTTTGGTATGACAGAAAATTCGAAGGTTCTCATATAGTTTGGACAGGTGATGCAGCAAAAAAGGCATTTATTGTTAATCGTATAGGTGATTTTGGAGTATTGATTGCAATGTTCCTTATTTATATGCGATTTGGTTCTTTGGAATATTCAACAGTAAATATGGCTGCGGCTGCTGGAGGAATTGATGCTGGGTTAATTACTGCAATTACTTTGCTTTTATTCTTAGGTTGTACTGGAAAATCTGCTCAAATTCCACTAGGTATTTGGTTGCCAGACGCGATGGCAGGTCCAACACCAGTTTCTGCTTTGATTCATGCTGCAACCATGGTAACTGCTGGTATATTCCTTATAGCTCGTAATTCAACACTATTTGCTTTGTCTCATACAACAATGGCAATTATTACCGGTGTTGGTATAACAACAGCCTTAATAGCAGCTACAATTGGTATAGTTCAAAATGATATCAAAAAAGTTCTAGCCTATTCTACAGTAAGCCAATTAGGTTTTATGTTTATGGCTCTAGGAGTTGGAGCATATACAGCTGCTGTGTTTCATGTGATGACACATGCTTTCTTTAAAGCTTTATTATTCCTTGGATCAGGATCTGTAATTCATGGAATGCACGAAGAACAAGACATACAAAAAATGGGTGGATTAAAGAAGTATATGCCTCAAACATATATCACATTCTTATTAGGTACAATTGCTATTTCAGGGATATTTCCATTTTCAGGTTTCTTCTCAAAAGATGAAATATTATGGAATGCATATGCAAATGGAAGCCCAATATTATGGGGTGCTGGTGTTTTAGCAGCATTTTGCACAGCATTTTATATGTTTAGATTATTATATCTAACATTCTACGGAGAAGAAAGATTTGATCATCACCATGTTCATCCTCATGAATCACCTGTAACAATGACATTACCTTTATGGGTTTTAGCTGTTCTGTCTGTTTTTGGTGGCTTATTAGGAATACCTAAAGCTTTGTCTGGTGGTGCCGACATCAATATTCTTGAACATTGGTTAGAGCCAATCTTTGCAAATGCCAATAGTATTTTAGCTAGTCATCATAGTGATGCACATCATCATTCATTAGCCTTAGAATGGGGCTTAATGGCAGCTTCATTAGCTATTGCAATAATTGGAATTTCTTATGCGACATCTTTGTATAAAAAATCTTCAAATAAACCAGCTGAAATGGCCGCAAAAAACAAAGGAATCTATAATGTTCTTTGGAATAAATACTTTGTTGATGAGATTTATCACAATGTATTCGTAGCTCCTATATACAAGATATCTTTAGATTTTCTATGGAAGATAGTCGATGTGCAAATTATAGATGGTATCGTAAATGGCAGTGCAAGAGCTATCGCCGTAAGCGCAGAAAATCTTAGAAAGATACAATCAGGTATTGCTCAAAACTATGCTTTAATGATGTTATTTGGCATCGTAGTTATTATTGCCTGGATGGTATTTGCATAAGGCATATATATGAACAATACACATCCTAATAATCAAGATATCGTGCAATCGATGAAAGAATCATCATTATCTGTATTGGTGTATTCACTTACGATAGTGGTTGTACTATTAGTATCATTTATGCTGTATTTTCCACAAGCACTAGCAATTGGATCATTAGATGTTTCCAGTCTGCCAAAGCTTAATGCATTCCTGAACGGATCATGCAGTGTACTATTAATGCTTGGTGTCTATTTCATCAAGAATAAAAAAAGACAAGCACATAAAACAGTAATGTTGAGTGCATTTACATTATCAGTAATCTTTTTATTGTCTTATGTATTATATCATTCACAAGCGCCAGCTACTCATTATGGCGGCGAAGGTATAATTAAGATAATATACTTTTTCATATTGATAACACATATAATATTGGCTGCTTGTATAGTTCCTTTAGCATTATTTACATTGCTCCGGGCATGGAGAAGTGAGTTTATAAAGCATAAGGTAATTGCTAAGTGGACATTTCCCATATGGTTATATGTAACGATAACAGGCGTAATTGTATATTTTATGATTTCCCCATATTATCAAGTTAAGCCTTAAGCATAGTAATATGCATATTTAATTTAGAGTAAAAGCCGCAAGGCATTTTGATATCATTTGTCAGTTCCTAAGAGTGACACAATGCCACATACCGAATCAGCTGGAATGTTATTATTAACATTACTATTACCATTATTTGGATTTATAGCAGTGCTATTTATTGATAAAGCACAAGAAAAAGCTATACGTTTTACTACAATGATGATATCCTTGCTAACCTTTGGGTTTTCATTGCCCTTATGGTTTTCTTTCAATAATTCTATTGATGGATTTCAGTTCTATACAAATATTCCTTGGATATCTTCTATAGATTCAGGCTTTAGAATTGGCATTGATGGGATGTCTTTATTATTAGTATTGCTCACAACATTCATTATGCCAATAGCATTACTTTCATCCTTTGAACCAATTAAGAAAAGAGTAAAAGAATATTATGCAATGATGCTTCTTTTAGAATTGGGGATGCTGGGTGTATTTGTATCATTAGATACGATGGTATTCTATGTTTTCTGGGAATTAATCTTAATACCTATGTATTTCTTGATAGGTATATGGGGCGGTAAAGATAGAATCTATGCAGCTGTGAAGTTCTTTCTATATACTTTAGTTGGCTCATTGTTAATGCTCTTAGCTATTGTATGGTTGGGTTTATATGCAAAAAGTTTACCTGGCGGACATTTTACAACAGACTTTTTAGTACTAAAAGAAATTGCCCCTTCGATACCAATGGATATCCAAATCTGGCTTTTCTTAGCATTTGCACTTTCATTCTGTATAAAAGTACCATTAATGCCATTCCATACATGGTTGCCTGATGCCCACGTACAAGCACCAACAGCAGGATCTGTTATACTTGCTGGGGTACTTCTTAAGATGGGTACATATGGATTAATTCGCTTTAATGTAGAATTATTTCCAATGGCAATGCATCAATTTGCAGCACCAATTGCATGGTTGTCTGTAGCAGGAATAATCTATGGTGCATTAGTTGCAATGGTTCAAACAGATATTAAAAAACTAGTTGCATATTCTTCGGTAAGTCATCTAGGTTTTGTGGTTTTGGGTATTGCATCTATGACACCAGAGGGACTTCAAGGAGCAATTATCCAAATGGTTAATCATGGATTATCTACAGGTATGTTGTTCTTATGTGTTGGAGCATTATATGAAAGACGTCATACTAGAGAAATATCTGAATTTGGTGGAATAACCAAAGTAATGCCAAAATTTGCTGTTTTATTTGTTATTGCAATGCTTGCATCAGTTGGATTACCGGGCCTTAATGGTTTTATAGGTGAATATCTAACATTGTTTGGCGCATTCCAATCTCCTTTCTTGAATAATCCATGGTTTAGCATTTTAAGCTCCTCAGGAGTAATCTTTGCTGCTGTATATTTGTTATGGATGTTCCAAAGAGTAATGTTTGGGACAAATGATAATCCATCTAATCATTCATTGAAAGATTTACATAGAAGTGAATATTGGCAATTAGTGCCTATGGTCATATTTATCGTATGGATTGGTGTATATCCATCAACCTTTATGTCTAAATCAGAACTATATGTTCAAACATTAATCGGTAAAGTTGAAAAAAAGGTATTTGGCACAAGCAAATATCCTTTAATAAAAGCGGCAACATCAGTAGAATCTGGAACTTCTCATGAAGTTCATGGCGGACATTAATAATGAATTTTCAGTGAAGGATACATCTAATGGCTAATCTATTAAGAAAAATCTTCGAAAAACCTTATGACTGGAAAAAGAATGGTCATGATATCACAAATCAATGGAAATCTCTGAAAGTTGGAGATACTGTTGAATTTGCTATGACTGTTACCGAAGATATCGTATATACAATAGAACATATCTATGCCGAAACAGCAGAAGCTTCTATTAGAATCCAAACTAAAGATGGAAGTGCTGGCCAGTCATTTCGTGTAGGTTTGGTTATGTTACGTCCACTTTCAAAATAAGACCAGAAAACAAAAGAGAATTTAATCAAGGAATACATTGATGGTACAAGATTTACTTTTTACAGCACCCTTTACCTTTTTATCTGTCATGGCAATTATTGCTATGGTATTGGATGCTTTAATTGTTAACAGTTCCAGAATTACATTTATTTTTAGTGCTATTACACTTCTTATTAGTGGTATCCTTGGTATATCAACTTTTGGATTACATGGCATTGGATTTAATGGAATGGTTACAGGCGGTGGATTTGCTGCATATTTTGATATTCTTTTTTCTGTAGGCGGATTATTAACAATACTAGCATCAAGACAATATTTGCAAAGAGAAAATATAGAGCATGATGAATTTTATTCCTTGATCTTATTTGCAGTTGCTGGAATGATGTTGATAGCACACTCAAATCATTTATTAATGCTATTTATAGGCATTGAAGTAATGTCGGTTTCATTTTATATCCTTTCAGGGTATATGCGTAATAATGCAAAATCTGTCGAATCTTCATTGAAATACTTTCTTTTAGGGGCTTTCGCAACAGGATTTTTGGTATATGGAATAGCATTAATTTATGGTTCTACTGGAAGCATGGATTACAATCAAATAGCTTTAAATATTCATAATAATGCACTTAATTTCCCAGCCCTATTGCCTGTTGGTGTAGCATTAATAGTCATTGGACTCAGTTTTAAAGCGGCAGCATTTCCATTCCATCAATGGGCTCCAGACGTATATCAAGGTGCTCCTACTATTGTTACAGCTTTTATGAGTACAGCAGGTAAAGCAGCTGCTTTTGCAGCTTTTATTCCTGTAGTGACTGTATTAATGCCTTCGGCCCCTGCAAAATTACAAATGATTTTTGCTGTAATGTCTGCTGCAACAATGTTGATTGGAAATATTAGTGCACTAGCACAAACCAATATTAAAAGAATGCTTGCATTTTCATCAGTTGCCCATGCTGGCTATATTATGATGGGCTTAGTATCTGGGTCGCAATATGGTTACAGTGGAATAGTATTCTATGTAACAGCATATATGCTTATGCAAATAGGTTCATTTGTAATAGTTGCGATATTGGAAAGAAATGGCGAAAAATATTTAGAATTATCTGATTATGCAGGACTAAGCAAAAGGCATCCAGTATTAGCGGCATTTATGGCAATATTTATGTTGTCATTAGCAGGAATACCACCGTTTGCAGGATTCTTTGGCAAGTATTATTTGTTTACTGCTGCAATTGATGCTGGGTTTTTATGGCTTACTTTAGTTGGTGTAGTATCTTCAATAATTTCTGTCTATTTTTATATTGGACTCATCGTCAAAATGTATTTTACAGAACCTGAAGGGCAAAGAGAAGATAATGAAGTTGGTATGTCTGGTTTATCACTTATCATAACAATTGCTGGAGTAATTGTGCTTGGTATATTACCTTCTGGAATTTTATCAATTGCTTCTAGTTTGTTTAATAGTACACATTAATTTATTATCTATATTTACTCGACCTTAATAATATGATGCATATAGCAGAAAGAATCACCAGATTAGGTACCGAAACAGCATTCGAAGTTCTTGTTAAAGCAAGAGCACTTGAAGCTACAGGTAAAAGCATAGTTCACTTAGAAATTGGAGAACCAGATTTTGATACACCTCAAAATATTATAGATGCAGCCAAAAATGCTCTTGATAATGGTTTTACTCATTATGGGCCTTCTGCTGGTTTACCTGAAGCCAGACAAGCAATTGCTGATTATATTAAAAGGACAAGAGGCACAGAGTATTCGGCTTCTGAGATAGTTGTTACACCTGGAGCCAAGCCAATATTATTCTATGGAATAATGGCAGTTGTAGATAAAGGTGATGAAGTTATCTATCCTAATCCTGGATTTCCAATCTATGAATCTGTTATTAATTTTCTAGAAGCAGTGCCGATTCCTCTTCCATTAAAAGAAGAAAAAGAATTCAGATTTGATATCGCAGATTTAGAAGCTAGGATTACACCAAAAACAAGAATGGTTATCATTAATACCCCGCAAAATCCTACTGGTGGTATTTTAACCCATGATGATTTAAAGAGAATCGCAGAATTAGCTGTGCAACATGATTTTATCGTATTATCTGATGAAATTTATTCTCAAATCACTTATGATGGTTTTGTTCATGAAAGTATAACGCAATTTCCTGGTATGAAAGAAAGAACTATACTTCTTGATGGTTTCTCTAAAACATTTGCTATGACAGGTTGGAGAATGGGCTATGGAGCATTCCCAGAGCATGTAGCACAAGTAGTAGCAAAACTTCAAACAAATTGCACAAGTTGTACAGCATCGTATAATCAAATTGCCGGTATTGAAGCATTATCAGAAAGAACTGATGCTATTGCAGCAGAATTTGTGGCTGAATTTAAGAGAAGAAGAGATACTATTGTCGATGCTCTAAATACAATGCCTGGAATTAGATGTCATTCACCGAAAGGAGCATTTTATGTATTTCCAAATATTGAAGCGACTGGAATGACATCCCAAGAATTTGCAGATTTTTCTTTGTATGAAGCAGGTGTAGCCTGTTTAAGTGGGACAGCATTTGGCTCATATGGCGAAGGTTTTGTACGTTTCTCTTATGCAAACTCTGTAGATAATATTCAGGAAGCTATGAGAAGATTATCGGCCGCATTAGAATCCAGAAGTAAAAAATAATATTGATGTAAACCCAAAAAAGGCGTCATGAAAAGACGCCTTTTTCTGTATATATATGAATAAACAATCTAAAGAAATTTCTTTGATAGAGTACAGAAGTGCTGAAAGAGCAGAGAAAATCAAAAACGTTGTCAATAAAAGACAGCCAACATTGACGATTGTTCTTGAAAATGTACATGATCCCCATAATGTGTCCGCCGTCATACGTTCCTGCGATGCTGTTGGTATTTTGGATATACATTTTGTCTATCATAGCGGACAATCTTTCCCTGTATTAGCAGAAAAAAGTTCTGCTTCTGCAAGAAAATGGGTGTTTACTCATAAGCATAATTCAATAGAAGATTGTTTCGATTTATTAAGACAGCAAGGCAAATCAATTTTTACTACAGCCATGAGTGTTGATTCTGTATCATTATATGAAATCAATCTTACGAAACCTATTGCTTTAGTATTTGGTAATGAGCATAGCGGTGTTTCGGAAAAAGCATTGCAATTAGCAGATGGTAATTTTTTAATTCCTCAAGTAGGAATGATTCAAAGCTTGAATATTTCAGTAGCTTGCGCTGTAACAATATATGAAGCCTATCGCCAAAGACTTATTGCCGGAATGTATAGTGAAAATCAGCTAAAAGGTGCTGAGTTAGAACGATATCTTAATTTGTTTAGTGATAATTCGAGAACTTATAAATAAAAGGTGTCTTATGGAAAATATAGAACTAACTTTGTCTAATCCATGGAAGAGAATAGGAGCATATCTTATAGATAGTTCTTTGGTGAGTATTGTCGTTTTTACGATGTTATTCTTGATAGGCAAAGGTGATGATTTAATGCAGATTAGCCAAACAATTGATATTGCGAATATAGAGCAATATATTAATAGCTTTTCATCACTGTTTTCTACAATGTTTATTATTCAAACACTATTAGGAATTGCTTACTTTGGCATTTATCAAGCTATGTCTAATGGGCAGACCTTAGGAAAAAAACTTTTACATATTAAAGTAGTAATGACAAATGGTGAGGAGTTTACTGTTCTTGTTGCAATCTTTAGATTTATCGTCAATAGTATTCTGCTGAATATGTGTGGACCACTTGGTATAATACCTTTTTTTACTGCTAATAAGCAAGGTTTGCATGATTTAATAGTTAAAACTGTTGTTGTTGATGAATCTGAACAATAATAATATTATATGCTATCTACTGCTTCTAAACAGATGCTGATATTAGTAGTATTGGCAACTGTAGGTATTGTTACACTAATATGTTATCCACCAACTTCGCATCAATATATTCCCTGTATATTTAATGTAGCTACAGGTTTACATTGTGCAGGATGTGGTACAACCCGAGCAATCGCTTCATTATTACAAGGGAATATCCTTGAAGCATCTAGAAATAATCTTCTATTATTTCTGTGGGGGCCATATTGTATCTATATGCTTTTCATAAAAATATTGTGTGAATATTTTAACAAGTCATACATGGTCTGGCAACCAGGCAAAAAAACAGTACATATATTAATATCCATAATCATCATGTATACAGTCTTAAGAAATCTTCCTATTGAGCAGATCAAATCAATATTATCACCAATTTAAAGCTCTGGCCATAAGCAATTGTTAATCAATATAGAACATAAATGTTGTAATAACATAGCATCTTGTTCGGTAAATCTTGAAAGTATTGGACTATCTATATCTAGTACTCCCAATAATCTTCCATTGTATTCTAAAGGAATAACAATCTCAGATCTAGAATCAACATCACATGCAATATGTCCAGGGAATTCATTTACATCATCTACAACAATAGTTTTTTTAGAATAAGCAGCTGTACCACAAACACCTTTTTGCATAGGAATTCTTATACAAGCAGGTTTGCCTTGAAATGGACCCAGAACAAGTTCGCCATTAATAAGAAAATAAAATCCGCACCAATTAATATCTTGTAAAGTATGGTATAATAACGAAGAAAAATTGGAGCAATTAGCAATCCAATTGGTTTCTCCATATAATAAAGATTTCACATCCTTTTGTAAAGAATCGCTAGAGATATTGGATGATTGTGTATACATAATTGATATTTAAAGGTTTACAAATTACTTGTGAGAAAAATGAAGATAAATTAAGACAAAATTAATTGGTAGTCTGACATAAATTTAGCTTTTTTGTAACTGTGCTTGTAAAAGAATGAAACTGAAAGCATAAAGAGTATTGATGTGATTTCCATCATAATAGAAATCTCAGTTATTTTTTACAGCATTAACTGAATGCTCAGCTGACTCTGGGGGGAGGCAGTTTGGGATTATTCATTATCAAAAGGAGGCCCCTGTGCAACAAACAAAAATGCATAGACAAACCCTCTCAAAAGTAAAGCCATTATTTATATTGGCAATGATTTCGGCAATTATGTGTTCTTTTTTAATTGGTACCTTGAATGCAGCTTCAAAAAAAGCATTCATTTCTCGCATTGATTCAGTTAATTATATTGGATTTAATGTAAAAGTTCCTAGGCAAATTGGCCCTGGATCTTGGTATGGTAAACAATTCCACAATCGCAAAACAGCAAGTGGGCAACTATTTGATATGTATGGCTATACTGCAGCTCATCGAACATTACCTTTAGGTTCGATTGCAAAAGTAACCAGTGAAAAAACAGGTAAATCCGTTTTGGTTTGCATAAATGACCGAGGGCCTTATGTACATCATAGAATAATTGATTTGTCTTTTCATGCAGCTGGGCAAATTGGCAACAGATTAGATAAGTTAGCTGTGGAGTATTTTACTCCATCTCAGATATCAATGCTTGGGCCATTAACATTTAATACTGCAAAATACTTTGGCTTTACATCGAATCATCAACCAATGATTATTCCATTGTATGCATGCACAAACTTAGAAGTATTTAAAGACTTTTCAGATGCAATTAAGCGTCAACAAGAAAGACAAACTTTAGAGTCCAATTCAGGAGCCGAATCAGTAATCATGATTGTTCCTGATATTGCAAGCAAAAAATCTAGAATGCCTAAGTACACTTTCTTAGTGAGTTCTATAACGTCCGAATTAGCATTTGGTGTTTTACCTGCTAATGAATAATTACTTGGAATCATTACATATTATCCCCTGTATAAGAAATCTCATACAGGGGATTTTATTTTTTGTGAGCAAATTCTTTGTAGGCCAATGTCTATTTCGTATTTTCGAGCTCAAAATCTTAAGAAGGTAAATAAATTATGAAATCTATGCCCAAGTATTTGATTATCGCTGGAATTCTTGCATCAATGATATTCCAGAGCTTCCAATGTGCCTCACCTGAATTTACAGGAGCAAAACTGGCATATAATCAAAAAGATTATAAGAAAGCTGCAGATGGATATGAAAAAGAAATTGCTAAAAATCCATCAAATGTTGATGCTTGGTATTATTTAGCAGATTGCAACATAAAGTTAGCTAATTTTACTAAAGCAGCTGAATATGCATTAGAAGCTCAAAAAAGGGCAACTAAACCAGACCAAAAAGCTAAGTCCTCAGAACAAATCTTCTATATCTGGGCTGAATCTTATAATAAAGGTACTATTCTTTATAATGGTTTCTTGGCATCTGATAAAAGTTCAGATATCAAACCAATGTTAGACTTATTAAATTTAGCTGCATCTTTAAAACCAGAAAATACAGAACCTTTATTCCTAATGGGTAATGCATATGAGATAAAGGGCGATACTGTGAATGCTATTAACACATATGAACGCTGCTTAAATTATATGTTGATCTATTTTGACATCATGAAAGAACGAAACATTGTTCTTGGGATGCCAAGAGAAGAAGCCTTAACTCAGCTAGGAAAACCTTTAAGCACAAAATCAATGATTGATAATGAAGGTGATTCCTTAATAGTAGATAAGCTATCCATAAACGCAAAAGATGTGTATTTATGTTCTTATAAGAAGTCTGGTGGAAGAGCAATAATTGATGGTTTAAGAGCCAATTTGCCAGAGTCTTGGTCTACTCAAGAAAAAGAAAGATATTTTTCAATTAATTTAAAGCCACTAGTAAATCTTGCATATTTATATTATGGGAATAAAAATTATAATAAGTGCTTGCAGACAATAGAAGCTGCATTATCTGTTAATCCTAGTGATGATGAACTTTCTAGTTTGAAAATTCAAGTATATGAAGATCAAGGAAAAACTGATGAAGTGTTGAAATCCTTGGAAGTATCTGTTAATAAAAGCCCTAATAATAAAATTTATCTAGAACAATATGCAAGAGTCTTGGCAAGACAAAAGAACTATGATAAAGCGATTATTTATTATGAAAAGGCATTAGGAGTTGACCCCAAATTTGATATAGCTATATTTAATATTGGTGCTTGCTATGTAAATAAAGCTGCTGAAGTTATTGATCAAGAACAGAAAAAAGTGGATGCTAATCCTAAATATAAAACTGATGAGTCTAAATGCTATCCATTCTTAAATAAAGCTGCAGACTATTTCACTCAGTATAGATTAAATCCGGTGAATAAAGATAATTTAGGTGTCATTCAGCAATTGTCTGATATTTATATCATCACTAGACAAAATGATAAATTCAAGGCTACAGTAACTGAATTAGAAGCATTAGAAGCAGCAAATCTTACTAATCCTATGTATTATGAATATATGGGTAAGGTATATGCTAAACTTGGACAAAAAGATAAAGCAGACAAAGCATTCGGTATGTCTGATATGTTAAGAAAAAAATAATTACATCATTAATTTGGCAATTTGGAGCTTAATATCCATGGCAGAAAAAGAAGAGCAAGCACAGCATATAAGTATAGAATTAGGTGAGAAAGAAGCTGAAGGAATCTATTCAAATTTGGCGATAATTCGTCATTCCCCAGCAGAATTTGTTATAGATTTTACTCGAATTTTGCCAGATGTACCAAAGGCAAGAGTACATGCCAGAATTATTATGACTCCACAGCATGCTAAAATGTTATTACATGCATTAACCGATAATTTACTTCGATTCGAAGAAGATAATGGCGAAATTTCTATGGATGGTCAATCTCCATTTGACACAAAACATGTTCACTAATATTTATGTGAAATATAGATCATTTAAACCACGCTATATAAAGGCGTGGTTTTTTTTTAAGGTAGTATAATGAAAAAGCCTGGTAAAGTTGTAATTAATCTTCATACACATCTACCATATGTTTTGCATCATGGTGATTGGCCACACGGTACTGATTGGCTATGTGAAGCTGTGGCAGAATGCTATTTACCACTTCTTACGATGTGTAATGAACTACTTGCCGATGGTATTACACCAAACTTATCTTTTGATATTTCACCTATTCTTTGCGAGCAACTTGAACATCCTGATTTTGCACCAATATTTCTAGAATATTGTAATACTAAGATGGCTTTAGCATTAAAAGATGCAGAAAAATTTATTGCAAAGAAAGCAGATCCACATTTAGTCTATTTAGCTCATTATTGGCATGAATGGTATTTAAGGCGAAAACATGAATTTGAACATGTTTATAATTACTCTATTATCTCAAGTTTTAAGAAGCTACAAGATGTGAATGCCATAGAAATTCTTACTTGTGGAGCAACTCATGGATATCTGCCTTTATTAGCAGAAGATAAAAGTGTAGCACTTCAAATGCGGGTTGCCAAACAAAATTATAGTAAATATTTCGGTATTGCTCCCAATGGAACATGGATTCCTGAATGTGCTTATAGGCCTTCCTATGAATGGAAAACACTATTAGAACATGAAAAATATTCACTTCCTACAAAAAGGAAGGGCATAGAAGAAATACTTGGTCAAGAAGGTTTAACATACTTTTTCGTAGATCAACAATTATTTACCAATGCCCAAATACATGATAAATTTCCAATGCATTCTTTACCAGAAGAATATCATTCATTAAGAACATTTAGAGTGAAATCTAAAGAATCGCAAACTGAAAATATGTCTATAGCTTTTGCAAGACATCAGAATATTGCTTTAAAAGTTTGGAGCGGGGAAGATGGTTATCCGGGAGACGGAAATTATTTAGATTTTCATAAAAAACATGAACAATCTGCGATGAGATATTGGAGAGTAACGGATAATAAAACGGATATGCAATATAAAATGCTGTATAAGCCTGATTGGGTTCATGAAAAAGTATCATTGCATGCTTATCATTTTATAAAATCAATTGAATCAATAATCAATAAATATCAACATGCCACTGAAAAACAAGCAATTTTAAGTTTGCCTTTTGATACAGAATTATTTGGACATTGGTGGTTTGAAGGGCCTCGATTCTTAAATGCAGTTATTAGAGGCATATATCATTCTCCTTATATTTCCCTAGAAAAGAGTTCTACTATTCTTAATGACAATCATCAGCCGGACATAGCATCATTGCCAGAAGGGTCATGGGGAGAACATGGTAATCATGATGTTTGGATAAATCCACAGACAATGTGGACATGGGAAAAAATCTATGATGCCGAGTCTACTTTTTGTCAGTTAATGGACACGTATCACAAAGACAATAGAACTAAAATTCAAGAACGATTATTATTACAAGCGATGCGAGAATTAATGCTTCTACAATCATCTGATTGGCAGTTTTTGATAACCAATGCCTCTGCAAAGGATTATGCAGAAATGAGATTTTCTAATCATTATTCTGATTTTAAAGTATTAGCTAATCTTATCGTTACATATGGAAAAGCTAAACGTTTACTTGCTGCAGATGCTAGATTAATTGAGCAAATCGAAGTTAGAAATGCCGTATTTCCAGAACTTAGCTTGGATATGTGGTCTGATTAATTGTTTTTCGAAAATCTTCTTATTCCTGCTGTATATGTAGCTAGAACTTGAATAGATCCTAATTCATCATTAGTACATGTTTCTATATTTTTATCGATAATCGTGAAATCAGCATCAAATTTATGATGCAATTTACCTCTCCTATAATCCATTCCACTTGCTTCATGAGCCCATTGTGTATAAGCCAAGATTGCGTGTTGACGTTGAATGATTTGTTCACCATGCCATGGATTATGTGAAAGAAATGGAATTCTATTACAGAATGCAGAAATACCAATAAATGGATTCCCAGATTCTATTGGAAAATCAGATCCACCTGCAGGATGTAAGCCTTTATCTATAAGGGATTTCCAAGGATATGCATAGGAAGTTCTATTGCCTAATCTACTGTCTGCCATTGATGCATCACTGATACAATGAATTGGTTGAATAGCTGTTTTTATAGAATGAAGAGAAATTCTGTTTATATCTTCGGGATGAACAATTTGGGCATGTTCAATTCTAAGAATATCATCTTGGGAAGCAAAGCCTTGTTGTCTTAAGCGTTCATAAACATTAATAACCATTCTATTTGCAGCATCACCAATTGCATGTGTACTTATATTCCATCCATATTCAAGTCCTTTAACTGCTTTTTCGAATAATTGCTCTTCTTGAAGTAAAAAAAGACCCTTCGTATCTGCATCGGAATAGTGATCTAATAATGCTGCACCCCTGGATCCTAAAGCACCATCAGCAAAGAATTTAAGCCCCACTATACGCATAAATTCACCTACAGCGGGTAAATATCCAAAAGTGCTCCATTCATCGTTTTGGGCTCTGATATATGATTGTATTCGAATAGGTAATGAACCAGATTCTGCCATTTCTAGATAATATGGTAATAATGTTGGATGTACATCCATATCGTGTACTTCTGTCAAACCAAGAGAGCTACAATGATGTACAGCAGCTATAATATCCCTTTTAATTTCTTCTGGACTAGATTCTGGTATACAATCTGCAACTAAATTCATGGCATTATCAATTAAGATTCCAGTAGGGGATGAATCCTCCATAAATATTGAGCCACCCATTGGATGTGGTGTATCTTTATTTATCCCTGCAATTTCTAATGCTTTTGAATTAACCCATGCAGCATGTCCATCGGCTCTTCGTAAATATACTGGTTGATGAGGAAAAGCTATATCAAGAATTTCTTTATTTGGAAACAGATTTTGATCCCACAATTCTTGATTCCATCCATTACCAACTATCCAACCTTGAGATGTATGTATACTTTGAAGGGCTTGTTGAACACATTCTTGAGCTGATTTTGCAGAATATAAAGATAAACCTGTTAATGTGTTTCCTAATCCATAAAGATGACAATGAGAATCAACTAAACCAGGTATAATCCATGCATGAGGATAAAAATGAGTACCTTGTTCAGAGATTATTTCAACTCCATGAGGATTAGGATATATTGAGGCGATTCGTCCTCTTTCTACCAAAATTGTTGCTTGAATAGCATGCATAAGATTATACATATAAAAAAACCGATAATAATGTACAAAGCAAATGCTAAGGATACATTGATTATCGGTTTATAAATAAATTAGATATTAATTTCTTCTGCGATTAGGATCGATAGTATCAAGGTATGCTACTTTGCTAATAAGTTGTTCTTCTGTTTCAACATTATTTGCATCTGGTAGACAGCAATCTACAGGGCATACTGCAGCGCATTGTGGTTCATCATGAAATGTTTTGCATTCTGTGCATTTATCTGGAACGATATAATAATAATCAGTTTGCCAAAAATCACCTTTGAAATTTCCAGGTGATTGTGACCCTTCATACTTAGTGTCACCAAGGCTCCATACAGTACCACCTTCATAAATAGCGGTATTTGGACATTCTGGTTCACATGCACCACAGTTAATGCAATCGTCTGCATTTATATAGATAGCCATAACAATAGTTTCCTTTAATTTTCAGAAAGTAAAAAAAGCATTAGAATGGAACATCATCATAATCAGATGTAGGAGGAATAGGTTCATTATAATTTGTACTACCCATTGATCCACCACCTAATTTTTCAATTTTCCACGCATTGATATTTGTAATGTATACTTGACGTCCATCTTTAGTATTTACAAGTTTACCACGCAAATCGAATGCCACTTTAATAGTATCGCCTTTTCTCATTGTATCTAATATTTCACATTTATCTTGAACGGCTTGTAATTTTATATATTCATTATACATGCCGCTACTTGTTTCAACTACAAATTCTCTTTTTTTGAATTTGTCAGTAACTTGTTGAGAATCAAATACCTCAAACAAAGTACCCTGTAATTCATAAGCCATAATTAACCTTTGTGTATTTATCGTTTATCAATAATGATCAAAAATTTCGATGTCCAAAAACGTATAGGATCTGTTATCGACATCGAATTATTTCCTGAATTTTTTTCTAATAATTTGGGATTATGAGAAGAAATAATCTGATACTTATCTGGAATAGGTAAGCTTCTTGTAGAACGAATATCTACTCGAATAAAATCCTGCTCATTTAAATTTTTTGCTGGAACATATGTACCACCAATACCAAGAAAGCCAGTTCCTTCTTCTGCAATAATACCTTTTGATTCTAAATCATCGGTTTTTCCAATGATATAATAGAATGTGTTTTTTTCATTCTCAATTCTATTTTTTTCTAAAGCTTCATTTTCTGCTGTTGATTTATACGAATCTCTATCATTTTGTAATTGTTGAGTTTCTATTTTCAATGCAGAAATTTCACTTTCTTTAGATGCAATTTGCTCTTGCATATCAGTAATCAACTTTTCTAAAGTACCTACTTTATCTGATAATTCTGAATTTTGATTTTGAAGAGAATTAAGACGTTTGGTGCTTTTTTTAAGATTACTTTTTGATTCTTCTAGTGATAATGAAAGCTGTTTGATTTTAGCAAGTATATCTGCTTTTTGATCACCTGATTCAGTGATCTTAACCTGTTCAAGTGCCGTGAAAAGTTCGGTAATATATTGAGTAGTTTGCATAAGCTCTGTCATAAGACGATCTTTTTCTGCTACTAACTCTTTCATCTGTGCATAATCTTCTAATAATTGTTCTTTTGATTTTGCTTTATCTTCTTCTAATGGCTCTACTTTGTCTTTATCAGAACATGAAATCAAGAAAACACTGCAAAAAAAACATAGTATTACTAATATACCTGAAACTTTTACCGTATGTATTCTCTTCATTTTTACTTTTCCAGTGCTATAAATATGTAAAAAACGCAGGATAAACTTTGTATAAGTTAGTACAAATCTAATGATTTAATATCTATGAATATCCATATGAAATACTTAGCTTTTTTGAATAATCTGTTGCAGACTATCTAATACTTCATCTAATTTATGAATATCCTTTGCTCCAGCTGTTGCCATATGTGGTTTTCCACCACCGCCTCCACCAAGTCTTTTTGCAATATCACCTATAATTCTTCCAGCAGGATATTCTTTTGTTAAGTCATCAGTAACAATGCACACTAAATTAATTTTATCATCTACAATTGAAGACAAAACACCGATTCCAGACTTGCCTAATAAAGATCGCATATTATCACCTAGCATCTTCAATTCTTCCATTGACAATCTATCTGTTTTTACAGGGATTAGTTTGATAGACGTATTAGATATATGGTGTGCTTGATCAATAAGTTCTGATAATTTGGAGGATATTTCTTGAACTTTGACGATAGATAATTCTTTTTCTAATGATTTAAGAGAATCGTGCAAAGAATCAATCGTGTGTTTTTCTGTTTCAATTGTATGGTGAAGGTCTGCAATATACTGTGCTATTCCAAATGATGTTATTGCTTCGATTCTTCGAACTCCAGATGCAATTGCAGACTCATTCAAAATGTGGAAATATCCAATATCTGATGAATTCTGTACATGAGTACCTCCGCAAAACTCAGATGAAAATTGTTCATCTATTGTTACTACTCTAACTGTATCTCCATATTTATCACCAAAAAACATCTTTACATGAGGAATATTTCTTGCTTGATCAATAGGTAATTCTCTCGTAATTACTTCAATTCGCTCACGGATTTTATCGTTTACAAGTGCTTGAATTTCTTTTATTTCAGAATTAGATACTTTCTGAATATGTGAAAAATCAAAACGTAGATATTCAGCAGAAACCAAAGAGCCAGATTGTTGAACATGATTACCTAACACTCTTCTTAAAGCTTCATGTAATAAATGGGTTGCAGAATGATTCTTTTGAATATCCCATCTTCTGTTAAAATCTACAGATAGAGTTGCTATAGGTTTATGGGGAGCAAGAATTTCTCTGTCAGCAATATGAATAATAGCATTTCCTTGCTTTTGGACATTTCTTATTGAATATATTTCTTGATCAATTGTTATAGTGCCATAATCAGATTGTTGGCCACCCATTTCTGCATAAAAAGGAGTAGTTTCTGTTATAATGTGATTATCAGCATAATGAATAATATTACTTTGCGATTGCAAAGAATTCCAGCCATCAAAGGTAGTTTTAGAATCTGTAATATTACCTTCAACTTGTTGCAGAACTTGCTTCCTAGCATTTCTAGACCTTTCTTTTTGTTGGTCCATTAGTTCTTTAAATCCTGCTAAGTCTACAGTAAGACCTCTTTCTTTAGCTATTAATTCGGTTAAATCAGCAGGAAAACCAAATGAATCATACAGTAAAAAGATATCAGATCCCTGTATTAATGTTTCAGAAGCATTCTTTAAGGAAATTTCAATCTCTTCAAATCTGTCTAAACCTCTGTCTAATGTTTGAAGAAAACTCTCTTCTTCAGCTTTAATTACTCTTTTAATATGCTCTAAATTCTGTGGAACTTCTGGGAAAATATCACCCATAGTTTCTGAAATAATAGAAGTTAACTTATAGAGAATTGGCTCTGTAAATCCTAGATTTCTGGCATATCTACAAGCTCTTCTTAAAATGCGTCTTAATACATAGCTACGTCCTTCATTACCAGGCATTGCTCCATCAGCAATAGAGAACACTAAGGTTCTAATATGATCCGAGATTACTCTCATAGCAATACCAACTGAATTGTCTAAAGATGTAGAATATTGCTCTCCAGACAATTGCTCTATCTTCTTAATGATAGGCATAAAAACATCTGTATCATAATTTGAATCAACATGTTGCATCACGGCACAAATGCGTTCAAATCCCATTCCTGTATCAACATGTTTTGACAATAATTCCTCTAAAGATCCATCTGGTTTTCGATTATATTGTATAAAAACAAGATTCCATACTTCGATTACTTCTGGCACACCCATATTCACTAATGGCCCACCAGATTTATCGGGTGTTCTGTCAAAATGAATTTCTGTACATGGGCCACATGGTCCTGTTTCTCCCATTTCCCAAAAATTATCTTTTTCATCAAATCGATGAATTTGTTCTACAGGTAGATATTCCTTCCATAATTCAAAAGACTCATCATCTGTTCTGAACACAGTTGCATGTATTCTGTCTTTTGGCAATTTCCAAACACTTGTTAATAATTCCCATGCAAATGCAATTGCTTCTTTTTTATAATAATCTCCGAAACTCCAATTGCCAAGCATTTCAAATAAAGTATGATGATATGTATCATAACCAACTTCTTCTAAGTCATTATGCTTTCCAGAAACTCTAATACATTTTTGTGTATCTGCACATCTAGTATAATCCCTAGTACCTGTTCCTAGAAATACATCTTTAAATTGGTTCATACCAGCATTTGTAAAGAGGAGTGTTGGGTCGCCATGGGGGACAACTGGCGCACTTTGGACTATTTTATGTCCTTTAGAAGCGAAGAAATCTAAAAATGATTGACGTATTTGTCTGGAATTCATAATAAGTATTTGTATTAATAGTGAATATTGTAAAAATACTGAATTTGCCGGAAAGGTATAGAGCTAGATTGACTTAATTATTTTGAAGTGCAATTGGAGTTTTGATCATCATTCTAATAAATGCTGATTGTAAAGCAGGTGCATAGAAATACTCTGAAATGCCATTATTACTTATCATCTGCATTCCTTGTATTGATGCTTTGCATTCAGAGTAATAACGCATATAAAATGGTCCAGACTCGATACTTTTTTGATGCGAAATTATTGCTGTACATTTTTGATGATGATACATAGCTTCTACTGAAATTATGCTTCCTGGATTGAGACCAAACAGATTATATTTAGGTTTTGAGATAGTAATATGTGCATCATGAATCATTTCTAAAGTTTGCAATATTCTATCTTCTATACAAATGCACGTAAATGCAGGATGGTCTTTGTAGCTTGGATAATGATAATATACTAATGTAAATTGATCATTTAAGTGTATTCTTCCCCAATACCAATCTTTATAGGAATCATATAATGGGACATGGCCATGATTGCAATCGTGATAACCCAATGAAGAGATAGATTCTCTATATATATCTTCGCCATATTCTGATAATGTTATTAAACCAGATACATTGCAGGTTGGTGCTATTAGCCTCCATTCATGTTCTGCATTTTGGTGAGAAATATGAGTGTGATTATACATGGATGGAGTAAAAAGCAGAGATCCTGAAATTGCTTTTGCCAAATCTTGTCCATGTGTATCGATTGTTATTGTATAAGAACCATCTTTGTGCCGAATAAATCCAGAATTATTTACATAAACAGAAATTTCATTGTGATCATTGCTAGTATATTCTAATTGCCTGGTATGATGAATACATCCAGCAATTTTTTTATCATTTTTATAGACAGAAATAGAGAATCCGCAATAATTATGTGGCAATCCATGTGGTAATGATTCGATATAATAAGGTGACATAGGCATTCCCCTAAAAAAAATGATGGTACATGCAAAGTCTTGATGTTTGGCATCAAAATACCACCATTCATAGCCTCCAGAAGCATCTACATGTGATGTATAATCTCCATCTGTTCCAAAGCGTATATTCATCATAAAAGAGTATTCATTAATTAAAAGGGATTACCATTATGATCTGTGTAAAGGGGAAGTATAATTGTAATCATTGTACCTTTGCCAATTGTACTTTCTGCTGTTATTATCCCTTGATGAGCTTCAATAATCCATTTTACGATTGATAGTCCTAGCCCATTTCCCTGAATATCCTTAGACCTAGCTTGATCTGCCCTAAAGAATCTGTCAAAAATATGAGGTAAATGCTCTTCAGAAATGCCTACACCGGTATCGCTTAACCGTAAAACAGCATCATTACCTTGCTTAACCAATCGAATAAGTATATCGCCACCAATATTGGTGTATTTTACCGAATTATCCACAATATTTAATAATGCTTGATGAAGTCTGATATCATCTCCTTCCACAAATAATCCAGGCTCAATCATTTTTCCAACAGTAATATTTTTCTCTTCGGCTAATATTTCGGCATCTTCGCTAATTTCTTCTAACATCAAGCTTAAATTTATACGTTTTTGTTCGATATGAACTTGTCCAGTTTCAGCCCTAGAAATATCTAATAAAGTTCTTACTACATTAGAAAGTCTTTCTACTTCTTCTAAACAGCTTATAATTAATTCCTGATATTCTCTAGTGGATTTTTCACTTTTAAGAGCAACTTCTAATTCTCCTGTAAGGATTGCCAAAGGTGTTCTAAGTTCATGAGAAACATCTGCAGTAAATTGTTTTATTTGATAGAATGATTCTTCTAATCGTGTAATCATTTCATTGAGTGTATGGGTTAGCCTTGCAACTTCATCTTTAGTTTTAGGTTCGGGCAGTCTATTACTTAGATTACTTGCTGTGATTTCTCTTGCTGAAGTAGCTAAATCATCTATCGGTTTTAGAGATACTCTTGCTAAAATAAAACCACCAATTGTAGAAATAAGAAGTACTACAGGAAATCCTATCAATAGGGAAGTAAACAATTCATATAATGTAGTATCTATTTCTTCAAGGGAATATCCAACCGAAATATATGCTTGTTTTGTTCTGGTTCTTAATAATCTAAGATTATGGCTTTTACCCGTAAGAATATGCGTAGATGAGATAATAGGTTCAAAACCATTGGTATTTTGTATTGGAACAGTTGCCAATGAATTTGTATCAAGATTTTCTGAGCGCCAAACTACTTGTCCTTTAAGATCAGAAATTTGGATATAGAAATTTTTAGGATTAAAAAGGATATGTTCATACACAGCAGACCATACGGGGTCTTCATCTACGCCATTACTATCATTTCTAAAAGCTATGGAAGTATCCAAAACAACTGTGTTTTTTCTGAAAAATGCAAATGAATCAGCTGCAATTTCTTTTTGTTGACGATAATATTTTTTTCTTCTTGGAGCAGGTTTTAAAGGCTGCATTGTTTCTCTTTGTTTCTTTTGAATAATATAATCCAAAGAACGAGAAACTCTTTCTAATGAAGTATCTAAATTTTGATATAAATCGCTAGAAACTGTTATATATGCTGCTATTCCAAAGGTTAATAAAGTACCTGAAACGATAGCACTATACCAGAACACAAGGCGAAAACGTAAAGAAATATTTTTCATATATAGGTTTTCTTATGTGAAAGCCAAATCGATTTAATAAAAAAATTGGGTACAGTTTTTATGCTGTACCCAATATACTGTATTCATTACCTTATTTAAGGCTAATAACTTCTGTCCATTCTATATTGCCAGACTTCAATCTAACATAATATATGCCTGTTGGAAGGCTTGAAAGATTAAGTTGACTCTTATATATACCATTATCATTTGTAGCAAAAGGCATAGTTACCATATTCTGTCCTAATACTGATGTAATAGAAAGTACACCTTGTATGGGTGCAAAATGATGTAATGATATGGTTACAATATCAGTAGCTGGATTTGGGTAGATAGTAAATGTTTTGTTTGAAACCAGATCTTGTATAGACGTTGCGATCCTAAAACCAAAAGACTGATTCTTACATGAATTTTTATCGCCAATTTCTACTACATAGTTTCCTGTGCCATCTCTTTGAGTATATGTTAAAGTTCTTGAGGTAGCTCCTGGTATTAGAACACTATCTTTATACCATTGATAAGTAATAGCATCTGTCAAACATATTAATGTAGAATCATTTGTTTTTTCTATAATTGGCTGATAAGGACGCTTATTGACTTTTACTGTTATTGAATCATAAATAATACATTGTAGCGCATCTTTTATTTCAATTTTAAAAGTTGTGTTTGCGATAGGTCGAGCCATTGGAACTTGTTCAATTAAACTACTTAATCCACCACTACTTGGTGACCACTTAAATTTATAGGGTGGTGTACCTCCTTTAATTACAAGTGGTAATTGTATAGAATCACCTTCACAAATAATAAATGAATCAGGTAATTCAGTGCTTAATGCTGGATTTACAATTACATTAATCGTATCTTTTACTACACAAAAGCTTCCATCAATTACTGTGCATATATATGTAGTTGTTTTTGTAGGATTTGCTAATGGCCTTGCAATAGAAACAGAGCTTAATCCTGCAGCAGGTTCCCATGAATATTGATATGGTGGAAGACCTCCAGAGACAATATTCCCAATTTCTTTTCCTGTAGATTCACATAAAACTATATCTGGTGCATAACCAAATTTTGTATTACAAGCCGCACCTGTTCTAAAATCTATCTCTCCGGGTGTATTGTAATTATTGCAGAACCAACGGCTAAAATGCTGTGTATTGCCTTCTGCTAATTTATATTCAAATCTCATTCTCCATTTATAAGAAGAATTTACAGTTAGTGCGCTAATATTTTGAACGATATCTTTTAAGCCTTGGATATCTGTCCAAGATGATGAAGTTACCGTATTCTTATTATTAAACGCTTGATTCAAGGGTTTAACTTCGATAATTGGACGTACAAATGTTCTTCCAGTGAATGGAAAATATGATGCACCAATATCTACTGAGCTTGAATTCTCCACTCGTAATGAAACAGTGATAGGGGAATTCGTTCCTTTTTTATATTGCAAGGTACTTCCTTTTGACCCAGTACTACCATTGCCATAAAATACAGCAACCATGCCATTTTTAGGGTTAAAGCCAGAATCGTATGATCTTGTAGAGACAGCTAAATCAGGATAACCATCGCCATTTATATCTGCAATAGGAGCAATACATGCGCCAGCAGTTTCTTGTATACCAGAGGATGTATATGTCCAAACTGGTAATGCAGACAGACCATTAGAAGATCCAAGATACAGACGTGATCTATGTGCGTTTACATTTGATGAATATAGGCCAGAACCGACAACGATATCACCATATCCATCATTATTGATATCACCAATTGAGCCACCAGACTTTCCAAATTCTAATGCTGTGATGTCTCCCTCGGCTGTCCATATTGATTGCTTTGATGCACCTTTTGCAGACCCTACAAATAGCTGGATGATTCCTTCATTTGTTTGGCCTTTATCATATAAAGTAGATGCAATTAATAGATCAGAAAAACCATCATTATTGATATCGCCGGCTGATGCTACATGTGCCCCAAATAATGCTTTATATTGATTACCAGAAACAATCCATCCGGCTGAATCTGCTATTCCATTGGGAATTCCATAGTGAATGTAAACGCGCCCTTGATCATCTTGAGCAGTATTTACATCATATGATGGAGCTCCGATGATAATATCATTTATGCCATCTCCATTGATATCACCTGCGGACGCAACTGATGCACCAAATTCCGATCCTGTTTGTGGCCCAATTTTAGACCAATAATTATTAGTGTTCAAACCGTATTCGCTTCCAAACATTACATTAGCTTTACCTGCATTTTCTATAGTAGAAGAAAAGCCCGGTTCTCCTAAAATGATATCTGAATATCCATCTAGATTAATGTCTCCGGCATAGCATAAAGAAAATCCAAATTTACCACCAGCTTGTGTACCTGAGAACACTGATTTTGCCTGTAGATCTAAACCTGTTTTAGAGCCATAATACACATATATTTTTCCAATATCCTGCTGAGATGAATTTGCATCATCAAAAAATGGAGCACTGACTATTAAGTCAGCATATCCATCGCCATTAAGATCACCATTTGCTGCAATTGCATATCCAAATCCTGCTCCATTTTGATTTGGGCCAATCAATTCATTCTTTGCCACATTATCAATTCCAGAAGCACTTCCATAATGAATGGTTACTCTTCCTTGATCGGCAGATATGCCATCATAAAATGGGGATCCTACTGCAAAATCTCCAAATCCATCGCCATTAAAGTCTGCACGGCCAGAAACTGTCCAACCATATTCTTCATTATCTTGAATTGCTTCAATAACTTGATTAGGCTTTGATGCAAAAAAGATTTGTTTACCTAAAGAAACTGTGATTGCACCTTCTTGTACTTGACCATTTTTATAGTATGGAGCTCCAGCACATATATCTGATATTCCATCTCCATTAATATCTCCACATATACCAACTGAAGTTCCAAGTTTGGCTCCAGACTGATCGCTTTCAGATAATAATATGCCAGTATTTAGTCCAGTTTGAGAACCATAATATGTAAAAACAGCACCTTCTTGATTCTGTCCAGATGAAAATCCTGGGCATCCTGCAATCATATCGGATATACCATCAGCATTAAAATCTCCGGAACCTGATAGAGATGTACCTAATTTACTTCCATTAATATTGCTTTCTGTATACCAAGAAGGTATAAGGCTTAAGCCTTGTATATTTCCATAAAATACATTTATAATACCTTCATTATTTTGTCCATTAGAAAAGGTAGGTGCACCAATTGCAATGTCGGTTAAACCATCCATATTTACATCGCCAATATTTGCTATTGTAGCTCCTAATTCACTATTATCATTAGAAATTGAATATCTCCAATTAATTGTATCGGATGGTTTCGTTTTTCTTCCAAAATAGCAGAAAACTCCACCTTCTGGGGCTAAATCAGAATCACTATTATACAATGGAGCGCCAATAAATATATCATTATATGTATCTGCATTTATATCTGCAGAAGCAATAGTAGCGCCAAATCTGCAGCCAGAATGAGGGCCATAAGAAGTCCATAATATAGAATCTGGACCAATAGGATTGCCTGAAAAAAGCATTATCATGCCAACATTACTATTGCTATTTGATGCGCCAGGAGCACCAACAAGAATATCAGAAAACCCATCATTATTGATATCACCTGCACTTGCAACGCTAGCGCCAAGATTTGCAGCACTTTGATTCGATTCATATTGCCAAAAAGGAGAAGATGAGCTAATGCCTTGAGCACTACCCAAGAAAATCATAAGCTTACCTTCGGCATTTTGTCCATTAGAATAACCAGGGGCTCCAACCAAAATATCCGAATATCCATCGCCATTAATATCTCCAGCACTAGCTACTGATGCACCCATTCTGGCATTCATTGAATTGCTTTCATATATCCATGAAGGAGAAGAGCTAAAACCTGATGAACTTCCAAGATAGATTTGAATTCGCCCTTCGGATTGTTCGCCGTTTTCATAATCAGGAGACCCCGCAATCATATCATCATAACCATCGCCATTAATATCGCCAGCAGGAGCTAATGAAGCTCCTAATTGAGCTAATGGAATATCAGTTTCTAACACCTTATCAGATGAATTTAAAGAAGAGCTTATTCCATAATAAATAGAAACTTGACCTTCTTCTCTTAGATCATCATCATAATAAGGAGCTCCGATACCAAAATCGGACTTTGTATCAAAATTAATATCACCTAATCCAGACACTGAAGTACCAAACTGAGCATCTGCTTGATTGCCTTCGGATGACCATCCAGCATTTTGGCTGATAGACACAGTATTCCCGAAATAGAGATATGCTTTACCTTCATCTAATTGTCCATTATCATATAGTGGCGCGCCAATGATGAAGTCTGCATTACCATCATTGTTTACGTCACCAGCCCAGGCAACGCTTTGACCATATCGTGCATTAGCTTGATTACTTTCATTTGTCCATGCAGGATTAGTACTTAAACCATTGGAATTACCATAAAAACAATATGCTCTTCCTTCGCTTTGTTCTCCATTTGAGAAAAATGGAGCACCAATAAGAACATCATTAAAACCATCGCCATTAAGATCGCTACATATAGCAACAGAAGTTCCGCATTCTGCATTAGCTTGATTAGATTCAAATTGCCATGCAGCATTTGTAGAAAGACCATTTATAGTAGAAAAATACACTCGAACGCATCCCTCATTGATATGCCCATTATCATACATTGGAATGCCTATAAGTAAATCTGATTTTGAATCTCCATTGATATCCATACCACCTGAAATAGAAATACCCATTCTAGCATCAATTTGATTACTTTCTACCATCCAAGGCGAAGTATTTGTAAGTGATCCATTTCCACCAAAATAGACGAAAACAGCTCCTTCATCTAATGATCCATTATCATAATAAGGTGCAGAAATTGCAATGTCTAAAGTATCATCATTATTTGCTTTTCCTGCAGAACTAATTGCATATCCAAATCGAGCATTCGCTTGATTTGATTCTTTTATTATCGCCGGAGTACTTATAATTCCAGAAGAACTACCTAAATATAAAAATGCAGCTCCTTCATCTAATTGGCCATTATCATAACGTGGCGCTCCAATCATCATATCAGCGTAGCCATCTTTATTAATATCCCCAATTCCTGCTACAGAAAATCCGAACTCGGAATTAGCTTGGCCTGATGATAGAACTATTTGAGGTTGCTTTTCTGGTCCATTAACTGAACCTAAAAAAACAAAAACTGCTCCCTCATCTGTTTGTGCGATATCATATTTTGGCATTCCGGCTGCAAAATCACCAATACCGTCACCATTGATATCACCTAAAGGAGTTAATACAGAACCGAAGAATGCTTCAAATTGATTGCCATCCATACTCCAATCTGGTGAAGAAGATAAAGGATCTATCGTTATTGGATATACTGCTTTATTATCATCTATATTCAAAGCGATAGTATTATTGTGCAAAGAAAATGATGCATCTAGTAATGTATGATTAGCATCCCATACTTTTAAATCTTGATATGTAGTTACGATTTTAGAACTATTCTTTTCTATGAATGCAATGCCTTCATTATTCATTAACAAAGGGGCCAATTCATCACTTTCTGTTTTAAGTTCAACAGTTAATGTTGAATCTCCAATAGGTTTAGAATGCACAATAAAGTTCTGTCTTAATCCTTGTTTTGAATTGATATATTCAATAGTGAAATCTTCATTGCTAATATTCATTAAAGAATCATTAATATCAATACGTGGATTATGAGCAATCCTTAAACTCTTAGAACCTTTATGAATACTATACAATTCTATTGTATTCTTCCATGTTTCTTTGTTTAAGCTTTGTAAAGAAAATGAATAATCACAAAATTCAATTGCTAAATGTTGAGTTGGATTCTTGGAAGTGTATGAATGAGCCTTGGATTCTATTCTATAATCAGAATTATTATCCTGAATACATACAATGGACTTTTCGGATATAGTATTCTTCGTATTACAAAGATGAATATCTAGAAAAGTAAAAGCTGAAACAGCGATAATGAGAGATAAAAACAATCCCTTATATACAGTGCCTTTAAAGCCCATTTGAAAAGTCTCCGAGTGAAAATGATAAATACTAAGAATAATGCTATTCTTCAATGCAAAATTACCTTATTTCAAGATAATACCTGTCTCTATACTCCAAAATAATAAGTCCATCTCTTCCATTGGAATATCGACCTGTGAACAATACAGCAACCACAATTGTTCAATGTGAGTATAATGCTTCGAACTTTTAATAATTGTTCCTTGCTCAATCACATTACATTCTGCTAGATGCTTTAGGATATGTCTATCTAATATTGCCGGACCAAATATTCCTATATTTCGCATGAAATGGGCCGATTCTTTTAATCCAAAACCTTTAATTCGAGAACATAATATGTCTCTTAAATCAAATGGAGAAGATTTATACGTATCAATAATTGACTCTATTTCACAAAATTGGTCCCTGAGTGACTGTAAATTCTTGCTTTTCTGATTATGAAATCGAATATAATGCTCACGATTACCTAAAATCAATTCTGTATGAAATCCATTAAGAAAAAAATCATCTTTCTTTAGGATTGAACACACTATATCAGCATGAATTGCTTTAGATTGAGGCGTTAAAATGCAATAACATGCTTCATAAAACCATTCGCTCTTCTCAACCTTTTTAAAATCAGATAATCTCTGTTGAATCTCAGATAATCGCACTGAGTATAATTGCTTATAATAAGTAGGGAATTCCATATTCTCCATATCGATAAAACACGATTAATATTGTGTGAAAGCTATCATTTCTGTTTTGATTCGTAATTTGCATGAAACATATTTCATAAGCTAAAGAAACATTACTATTTGGATTATTTCTATTATGTCAACAGCAATTTTTATCGATTCTATGGGTATTGTTTTTAGGGCCTATCATGCCATGTCTAAAAGTGGATTTAAAGCTCCAAATGGCGAACCCACAGGTGCTGTATTCGGTTTTGTTAATATCATTACCGCTTTATTAGAAAAAGAAAACCCAACATATATAGCTGCTGTTTTTGATACATCTGCTCCTACATTCAGACATGATAAATACGAATTATATAAGGCTAATCGACAAGAATTCCCAGAAGAATTAATTCCTCAAATGCCAAGAATTAAAGAATTTTTACAAGCGATTGGCATTCCAATTTTAGAATTGCCGGGTTTTGAAGCAGATGATATTATTGGAACCCTTGCTCATCATGCATCGCAAAAAGGTTATGAAGTCCGATGTTTAACATCAGATAAAGACTATTTTCAATTGGTCAATGACCATGTCAAAATAATGCGTCCAGGAAAAGATAGCAGTGAATATGACATTTATGGCAAAGAAGAAGTAAAAGACAAAATGGGTGTCTATCCTCATCAAATAATAGATTTCCTTGCATTAATCGGTGATTCATCTGATAATATTCCTGGTGTAAAAGGTATTGGAGAAAAAACAGCGCAACCGCTTATTGAAGCATATGGATCTGTTGAAGGAATCTATGAAAATTTACATGCTATCACCCGAGATACTGTCCGAAATAAGTTAGCTGATGGTCGTGATTTAGCATTTTTATCCAAAGAATTGGTAACAATACATACAGAAGTTCCTTTACCTACACATTTAGAAGACTGCAAGCCTATTATGGCTGATGCTGTGAAAGTTGATCAATTATTATCATTGCTAAATTTTAATACATTAAGAAGAAAATGGGCAATGAAAACTTCGGGTACTGTAAATGCTCATTCTGTAGATGCTATAAAGGAAGAAACAATAGCACTATATGATACGGTAAAAAATAGGAAACATGATTATGTATTGGTAAAAGATACATTATCATTACAATTAATGATTCATGAGATAAAGAATGCATCCGCTATTTGTTTCGACTTAGAAACTACATCCTTAGATACAATGAATTGCTCTATTGTAGGTTTTGCTTTAAGTGCAAAAGTATCAAAAGCATTTTTTGTACTTACTAAAGATGATGACATGATAAGTGGAAATAATACTTTTTCTGAATCTTTATTCGATGAACCAAAAGAATCTGATAATCACAAACATATTCATGATCAAACATCATTAACAGCAAAAGAAGTTGCCCAAGCATTAAAACCAATATTAGAAGATCCTTCAAAAAAGAAGATTGCTCAAAATGGAAAATTTGATGCATTAATATTAAAACGTTATGGAGTGAATGTACACCCTTTATCTTTCGATCCAATGTTAGCAAGTTATGTTTTGAATCCAGATAATCTTCATGGGATGAATGCTTTATCTAAACAATGGTTGAATTATGAATCGATACCAATAACTGCCTTGATTGGCGATAAAAAGAATGGTTCAATGAGGGATGTAGAACCATTAAAATTAACCGAATATGCCGCAGAAGACGCTGATATAACTCTTGAATTGGCGAATGTACTAGAGCAAAAATTAGATGAAGAAGGTCTATTAGATTTTGCAACAAATATTGAATTTCCCTTAAGTGAAGTATTGGTAGATATGGAATTCAATGGAATTGCAATCGATACAAAGGGTCTAGCAGAAATTTCATTACATATCAAGACCGAAGTACAAGCTCTAAAAGATAAGATTTATCATGAAGCTGGCATTTCTGATTTTAATATTGATTCTCCGAAACAAGTAGGAGAAATTTTATTTGACAAATTACAGTTGCCCAAACCCAAAAAGACAAAAAATGGGTATAGTACTGATGTTAATGTATTAACAGAATTATCTGAATCATTCCCAATTGCCGGCTATATTCTTGAACATCGTCAATTGCAAAAATTACAAAGTACATATGTTGAATCTTTACCGCGCATGGTAAATTCAAGAACAGGTAGAATTCATACAACATTTAATCAAACTATTGCAGGAACTGGAAGATTATCATCAGTAGAGCCCAATCTTCAAAATATACCTATTAGATCTGCCTTAGGACGCTCTATCAGAAAAGCATTTGTACCAGCAAAAGGTAATTCTATGTTATCTGCAGATTATTCTCAAGTGGAATTAAGGGTTATGGCTCATGTATCAGGAGATGAAACCCTCATTCATGCTTTTCAACAGGGATTAGATATTCATACAGCAACTGCTGCAGCATTATTTAATATAGATGTGCAGGATGTTCAGAGTGATAAAAGAAGAATTGCAAAAACTGTCAACTTTGGAATTATGTATGGTCAGGGAAGTTTTGGTTTAGCAAGACAATTGGGTATATCTAGGCATGAATCTAAACAGATAATTGAACAATATTTTGAACGCTATCCAAAAATAAAAGCATATATGGACCAAACAATTCAGCATGCTAAAACGAAAGGATATGTAGAAACTTTAATGGGAAGAAGAAGATATTTCCCATTAATAGAAAGCAATAATCATAATATTCGGCAAGGTGCAGAAAGAGCCGCTATTAATATGCCTATTCAAGGTGCTGCTGCAGATATGATGAAATTAGCAATGATTAACATTCATAAAGAAATGAAAAAACAACATTTCTCCTCTTTAATGATGCTACAAATTCATGATGAATTACTTTTTGATGTTGTACCAGGAGAAGAAGAAGATTTGAAAAATCTTGTAAAACATACTATGGAACATGCTATGTCTTTAGGGAATGTACCAATTTTAGTAGAGACAGGTTTTGGGTCTAATTGGGAAGAAGCTCATTAAAGTCTTATTCCATACCAAACTACTGATGGTAAAATTCTGATACAAGGCATAGGAAGTTTTATCATTTGAAGTGTTGTCTTTACCATTTTAGCAAGATCTGAATCTCCTGGCAATGCCTCTGCATTTAAGTCTAAAGAAAGCCATAATTCATGATTACCAGCCCCAGCTCTATCTATATCTTTTACGCTATGTCCAATTGCGACAGCAACATATGGTGTCCAAGATGTTTGTAAGTCTTTTGATAATAAAGAATGTACATTAATACTTAGCCAATGATATGTGCTTGTATAATCGTTTAGCACGGAATTATATTTGTCAACAGAATATTCCTTTGAGCGATTAAAACTGAATTTTAATCTGAAAATGTCTAAAGAAGGATAATATGTTTGTAAAACAGGTAAACCTGCACCGATTATATTCCCGATCATATCGCCGCGACTAAAACCTAAATAGGGCTCTCCTGTTGAAAATCCATCCTGAATTTCTACAATGGTTTGATGCAATAAAGCAATACCACTACCTAGTAATTGAGCATGTTTTGGCTGCATTCCTGCGCATATATAGGATTCTTTGATGATCCTTGAAAATCCATAAGCAAATGACATATGTCCCGCTTTATCGGCATATAGAGCATCATCTCTTTCCATTGATAGGCTCATTATTGAAAAAGAGGATGGCTTGCTCCAATAATCTTGCTGTTGCTTTGCAAATGAAGCCGAAAGAATTCCTACATGTGCTAATGAAACTCCCCAAAAAGCATAATTATTTGATATGCTTGAATCGTGATCGATTATTTCTTCTGCGTGAAGCACAGCAGAAGAGTTATGAACAATTAGACACAAAGTTATTATCAATAAAAAATTCATATTGCATGCTTGTGAAGTCTATATAATGTGTACATATTGAATGCGTATAAAATATCATTAAATTAGATAAAATGAATGCAATCAAAATTTGATATAGCCAATGATACATGTACAAAATTTAACAAAGGTATTCAAAAGTCATAAAAAAGAACCTGGAATTAGGGGCTCAATTACTTCTTTATTTAAAAGAACATATACTGAATATATAGCTGCAGACTCAATCTCTTTCGACATCCAAGAAGGAGAATTAGTTGGAATGTTGGGATCTAATGGAGCTGGAAAAACAACTACTTTAAAGATGCTGTCTGGATTATTACATCCAACCAATGGGCATGCAGAAGTGATGGGTTATGTTCCGTGGAAAAGGGATAATGAATTTAGAAGAAATTTCTCTTTGGTTATGGGGCAAAGAAGTCAGCTTTGGTGGGATTTACCAGCTGCAGATTCTTATTTGCTTAATAAAGAAATGTATTCTATTGCTAGTTCTGATTATACTAGTAGATTAAAATATTTGTCCGAAACATTAGGAATAGCTGATAAGTTAACAGTTCAAGTAAGAAAATTATCCTTAGGCGAAAGGATGAAATGCGAACTTATCGGAGCGCTCCTCCATTATCCTAAAGTTGTGTATCTAGATGAACCAACTATAGGATTAGATATTGTAGCACAGCATTCATTAAGAGAATTTATAGCAGATTTTAACAAAAAAAATGCCACTACTATTATTCTAACTAGTCATTATATGGATGATATAAAGGCACTTTGTAAAAGGGTATTACTGATTGATCAGGGTAAACTAATATATGATGGTGAATTAAGTGGCCTTACTGAGTCCTTCTCTGCAGCCAAGATGCTACACATAACATTTGAACAATATGTTGAATATCAACAGTTAGAGAAATTAGGAACAATTATCGAACATAAAGATGATTTTGCAATCATTAAGGTTGCAAAACAAGATTTGTCTGCATGCGCTTCATATATTTTTACAAATTTTCAGGTTAGAGATATCACAATTGAAGATATCCCTGTTGACGAAATTATTCGGATGATTTTTTCTGGCAAAACAGAAATCTAAATATCTGTGAGTATTCACTATTCTTGAAAAAATAGGTTGGCTATGGCCTTCTCTTTGGCTATTTTGCACATCGATTTCTTCTCTGATTTATTATCTTTTTTTAGAAATGATACCATGTATTGGAATACATTCATGCATCTACAAATAAGGCTATTTATGAAACATTTTGTATCTCTCTTATTATGTGTTTTTGCTATCAATATTGCTTTGGGGCAAGGTGCAAGTAAAAGGCTAGTAGTAATCGAGGAATTTACAAGTGCTACGTGCGGTCCATGCGTAGATGCTGATAAAGTACTTAAAACTGTAGTTAATATTGATAGTGGAATTATCGCACTTAAATATCATTTGAATGTTCCCTCACCAGGTGACCCATTTTACAAAGCTAATCCAATACATAATGATAAGAGAGGGTCTTTATATGCTGTTCCTGCATTGCCAGCTGCAAGAGTAAATGGTTATCGAAATGTTGATCCACGCGATGGTGTTGGAATGATTGCTGCTGCCAAAAATGATCAATCAATTCCTTATCCAATCTCTATGAAAGTTACCAATACATCCGTTTCTGGTAATGAAATGAAAGCAATTATAGAGATAGAATCAGAGATTGAGCTTAATAATTATGTTCTTCATGCAGCAGTATATGCAGAGGATGTGAAGTTGCCAGATTTACCCAAAACATTAGCAAATTCTAATGGGCAATCTGAGTTTTCTTCTGCAATGTTATTGCTATTGCCAAATGAGAATGGAACTGTTTGGAATAGCACAGCAAAAGAAAAGAAAAGTGTAGAATTTACGTATACAAAAGGCACAAGTGAAGTGTGGCAAGGCAATTCCCATATTATAGCTTTTCTTCAAAATCCAAGTACTTTAGAAATCGTTCAAGCTGCAATAAGCTTGCCTAAACAGCCTGGGACAATGGTTACTACTGGTATTACATATCCTCCAACAATTGCTCCAACTTTTTCTGTGATTGATCCAGACCAAAGTGTAGAAGTTAGAGCTGTTATTTCTAATCTATCTGCTTCAACTATTAATTATACAAATCTTCAAATAGTTAAAAGCGCAAGAACACCTGCAGATTGGATTTTATCTGTTAATGGGGCAAGCCCTAGTTTTACTTTATTAGCTGGCCAGACAAAAGAATTTACTGTAAAATTACAAAGAACAGCAACTACAGGAATTGGCGAAGCTGTTTTGACTTTTGGCGAAGCTGGAAATAGCAAAACATATATTTCTACTCCTATCACAATTGTTTCTAAAGAATCTGAAGCTTTCCTAATTCAAGACAATAATAGTGGTTCTTCGGCACCATTCGAACAGGCGATTTCTAAGGTAGGTGTCAAAAAGTTTATACCCTTATCAACAAAAGAGTTCATTCAAAATATTACTCGATTTACATCTTTAAAAAGAGTTTTATGGCATTGTGCTGATAGCGGTAAGATTGATAGGTCTGAGTCTGACTTTATTCTTGGATTGATGAATCGTGGAATTTCCTTTTTAATAAGTGGACATCTCCTTACAAATAATATGTTTTTTGATGGTGTTGCTTTATTAGATACAATCGGTGTTTCTTATGCTGGATTTCAGCTAAAGAATACTGATTATACATTTACAGGTATTAGTGCAGATACTATTAGTGATGGATTTAAAGAGGCTTGTATCAAAAGAAATTATGCCTTATTCCCCATGAAATTTAATACAAAAACAGCTTTTGGAACTATACCATTATTAAGGTATGGAAATGGGCCAGCTGATACTTTAGTTGGTGTAAGAACTCAAAAAATGAGAAATAGAATTGTTTATTTTGGATTTAATCCCTTAGTTATCCAAAATGAAATAAGCAGAAATGCACTGATTAACAAATCTCTAACCTGGATTGAAAATTTTACATATACACCTCAAGCAAGTGTAAAAGCTAGCGCTACATCTTTAGCTTTTGGAACGCTTACAAAGGCAGATACAAAAACAAGTTCTATAAGTGTAAAGAATATTGGGGATGCATCATGCACTATTGAATCAGCAGAGATTAGCGGAAATGATAATGTAGATTTTTCTGTAATATCTAAGAAAATACTTATAAATCCAGGTGATTCAGCAGTTATATCTGTTGATTTTACTCCTAAAACCGCCGGAGATAAATCTGCTAAACTTACAATTACATTTAATAAAGAATTGAATCCGCTCATAGTTTCTTTGACTGGTAGTTTTATACCAAGTTCTATTAATGAAGTATGTGAACAGCTAGGAATTAAACTTAGTATGATAGGAAATTCAATTGAAATAGCGAATCAAAATCAACACACATATAAAGTTGTTCTCTCTGATATTCAAGGTAATGCGATACATACTTTGCAGTGTCCTAAGGGCAATTTTATGATTAACAATTTAGTGAATGGATACTATGTAATTTCTATCATGAACTCAAATACAATCTATTCTATACCATTAATTATTACTTATTAAATAGTTCTGGATTATTACAATGAAAAAACTGTTCCTGTTTTTCTTTATTTCCGCAATGATACTATCATCAACAATGCATAGTCCTAAAATATATGCTACAAGAGGGGATACAACTTCAGTAAAATTATTTGATAAGTATTTATGGACTTATTATGGTAGCCAAAGTAGATGGGGAGTATTCCCAAGTGCTGATAAGAAATTTGAACGCATCATGATGCATTTTATTCTTACATGTCCTACAGGTGGATGCGGTGAATGGGATTATACAATGAAAGTAATGGCTAGAAATCATACAGGAAAATTAGACTCAAATCTTGTTGAAGCTCCGTCATTCACAATTGGTGGTGCTGCCAGAGATACCTTAAAAGTTAGCAGCACGCAAACATTTAAGACAAAGTTTAATGCAACAGCTAAAAAAACTGATACAATTTTAAATTCGCCAATCACAATATCATTCTATAAAAATAATGCTAGTCCATTTACTGTTTCGGATACACAACAAGTGTATGAAGCAGAATATTGGAATTATTATTATTCTTCTACAGGTGTAAAATCAGATTCACAATTTGTACAGTCTGATTTACTGTTTACAAAAGGGAATAGAAAAGCATATAAGCCTTTCGAAATAGTGCTCGAGACAGAGATAGCTAGATTTATAACTCCTTATGGAAAATGGTTCCCTAAAGATTGGTCATATTCATGGGATTATGATATTACAGATTATGCACATATGCTTACAGATTCTACAGAAATACGTGTATTATATGATGGATATTCTCAAGGCTCTTTATTTACCCTAACTTTTGATATGATAGAAGGAATTCCAGCAAGAGAAACATATAAAAGCCAAGTGCTATGGTCTGGAAACCCTACATATGGTGATCCTAATAATCCAATTAGCAATTTTTTAACTCCTAAAACTATGCCTTCATTAAACAAAGAAGATATGGTAACATTGCGTTTAATGACAACTGGCCATGGTTTTGGTGGGACAGAAAATGCAGCTGAATTTTCTGATAAAACACATATGATTGCAATTAATGGTCAAGATCTATATGAACAGCATTTGTGGCGTCCAGATTGCGGACAAAATCCTGTCTATCCACAAGCAGGTACTTGGTATTTTCAAAGGGGTGGCTGGTGCCCAGGTGATGTAGTTCAATATTGGGATTATAATCTAACAGAGCATTTTTCAAAAAGTGATTCTGTTCAGATTGGCTATAATATGGCTGAATATACAAATGATGATCTAGGAAAAAGAGCTAGCTATATCTTAGAAGGACAAATCCTCTATTCAAAAGCTAATTATATAAATAATGCTTCTTTGGAAGAAATCAAAACTCCTAATAATGCATATAAGTATCGAAGAATGAATCCAATTTGTAGGGGACAACAGCCTGTAATAGTTGTTAAGAATAATGGTAAAGCAGATTTAACTTCACTGGTTATACGATATAAAGTAGATAATGAAACTGAAAATGTATTCAACTGGAAAGGCACCATACCTTATATGAATACTTCAGAAATATTATTGCCAGCTTTAGAGTTTCCTAAAGTAGGGGATCATAAATTTACAGTTGGAGTATATGAACCAAACGGTAAAGCAGATGAATCTACTATTGGTGATATGATGACAGTGAATTTTACAAATGGCAAAACTGTAAATAATTCAAAAATTATTCTTACAATGACATTGGATTATGTGCAAGGATATAATAATTCTATACGTTATCAAATCGTAGATAATGAAGGTTATGTTATCAAAGAAAAAGATGGATTTGCAGATAAATCAACAGTTAGAGATACAACGACATTAGAGGATGGATGTTATAGATTTATCATCTATGAAGAAGGTATAGGGGATGGTTTATATCCTATTTATTCAGGTTCAACCAGAGGATCTTTTAGTCTGAAAGATATTAAGAATACAATGATATACAATACAGCATCTACACTTTTTGGTCAACCTGCTGGTGTATATGCAAGTTTTGGTGATAGAGAAATTATAACATTTCAAGTAAATACAGCTGCTGCTTCTACGGAAGAAGAACTTGTATCTGCTATTGTTCCTGAACTTAGAGTATCGCCAAATCCATTGGTAAATGGCAGTGGCTTTATAACTGTTAAAGGACTTCAATATTCTAGCCCTGTGAATGTAAAAATAGTATCTCCGCTTGGAAGAGAGATTTATTCACAGATCATCACAGCTGGTGAAGCAGAACATTTTCCATTAGATTTACATGGCTTAGCATCTGGAAGTTATCAAGTACACATATCTCAAGGATCTTTTGTATTAACAGAATCGTTGATTCATTTAGCACAATAATTATATAATCATTATTCATCACAATTGGTATTTCAATGAAAATTTCAATATCAAATACTGGGCTTTCATCTCAAAAAGCAGATGTGGTTGCGGTATTTAGCTATGAAGATGAAAAACTTCTAGCTTCCGTAAAAAAAGACCTTACTAGTCAATTTCCTTCGGCTTCTGCAACTCTTCAAAGTGAAGATTTTAATGGTAAAGCTAAAACTGCGATAACATTATATACTGGTATTAAATCAATGCCAAGAATCATGCTTATTGGATTAGGAAAAAAAGATTCATTAACCATTGAATCGCTTAGAAAAGCTGGCGCAGTAGCTGCAAAAAGAGCTGCAGCTTGTAAAGCAGAATCTTTATCAATTCATGCAATGGATTGTGATGGAATTTCAGCAGCAGATAGTTCGCTTGCATTAATAGAAGGCGCAATGTTAACTAATTATCGTTTTGATAAATATATCACAACTGATAAAGAAAAAAAGAAATTATCAACATTTACCTTATTTACTGAGTCAAAAAAAACAGCTGCGGCTGCAAAAGGTATTGTCAATTATGCATTAGCTATGTATGAAGGTGTTACATTAGCTAGAAATCTTGCAAATGCTCCAAATAATGAAATTTATCCTGAAACATTAGCAAAAACTGCATTATCTGCTGGTAAATCTGCTGATATTAAAGTAACAATTCTCGATAAAAAGAAAATTCAAAGCTTAAAAATGGGTGGTTTATTAGCTGTAAATCAAGGTAGTGTAAGGCCTCCAGTATTTATTGTAATGGAATATAAAGGTGGTAAATCAACCGATAAACCATTTGTGATTGTTGGAAAAGGTATCACTTTTGACACAGGTGGAATTTCTATAAAACCATCTGCCGGAATGGGTGATATGAAAATGGATATGCATGGTGCTGCAAGTGCAATTGGTGCTATAGTAGCAATTGCTAAAGCAAAGCTTCCTATAAATGTAACAACTTTGGTTCCTTCTACAGAGAATATGCCAAGTGGCTCAGCTTATGTACCTGGAGATATTATCACTTTTATGAATGGTAAAACAGCAGAAATTGATAATACTGATGCTGAAGGAAGACTTATCCTAGCAGATGCCTTAACATATGCATCAAAATTTAATCCTGCAGCAGTAATTGATTTAGCAACTTTAACTGGTGCTTGTGTTGTTGCTCTTGGCGGAGTTACAACTGGTTTAATGGGTACTGATGAATTGTTAAAGTCTAGAATTAAGAAAGCAGCTGAACGTACAAATGAATATGTATGTGAATTACCGCTATATGAAGAATATGAAGAGTTAATTAAGAGTGATGTGGCAGATGTTAAGAATTCCGGTGGTCGTGGCGCTGGAACGATTACAGCAGCTTTATTCTTAAAACACTTTATCGGCGATTATCCATGGGCCCATTTAGATATAGCAGGAACAGGTATGTCTACTAAAGATACTGATTATATGCCTAAAGGCGGAACAGGGATCGGAGTTAGATTACTTTTAGATATTGCTAAAAATTGGTAATCAATTTTTGCTTCACATAGTATACTATAGATAATAAAAAAACCATCCAAGTAATTGGATGGTTTTTTTATTAGTATTTATTTGGGATTAAAGAGAGAATCTTAAATCAGCACCAATTTGAAGAGCACTAACTGTCCAATTATCTCCAGTGTTCACTTTAGTTAAACCTAAATTGTAATACACAGCAGGTACAAACAATAAAGAACCTGCTAAGATTTCATATTGTGCGCCAAATTTTAATCCTAAACGGAATGGACTTTTATCGATAATATCGCCTGAATACAAACGAATTGATGTTTTTGTATCATCAACATATTCTGGTTTGTATCCATTTTTACCTGCAATATCATTACCAGATAATTGTAATGAACCAGGAACTGTAGGAGCAACAAATTGAACAGGATTTGAAGGATCAAATGCTAATTCAAAACGTTGTTCTTGTGTACCACCCATTGGAATACCAAATTGTGGGCCAGCTGTTAATCCAAGCATTGTGCCAGGTAAGTTAAAACGATACATCACTTCCATATTTAAAAGTGAATATTTAACTACTGTAACATGCTGAACTTGAGATTCTACAACTTGACTAGATGATGAAGAACCTAATAATTTTGATGGATATTTATCACCATCTACAGAAAAACTAGCAGGCTGATAATCATATACTACTCTAGCAATGATTGAAGAATTTGCATTCTTAGGATCGCCTAATAAATATTCGCCGGAGAAACCAAAATAATAACCATTATCTGTTCCGGTTTCGAAAGTAGGACATTGCACATCGCCAACGATAGAAGCAAAGCCACCTGTATGCATCGACTTATTGTAACCAAAAACAGGCCCAACAAGGATAGGAGATTTTTTACCACTTGGCTTACGAGGGTCAGCTGCTTGTGAAAAAACATCCGTTGAAAAGAAAAAAGTGAGAGCCGCTAGGGCAATAAACAGTCGCTGAAGATGCATGAGGTTCACCTTTTCACCAATAATAAATATAAATCACTTCATTTCGAAAGTTACAAGGCTATTTTGATTTAAATAAATATCCAAAATCTTGATTGATATCTGTAGAATGTACAGCTTATTATCTTGATAATGATTCAAGTATATTGTCATTAAAAGATAAAGCCCCATCTAAATCAAAACAGCATTAGCTCAAATTTAATAGAAGTTTTACCATTAGACAAGAATAAAATGCATATAGGGAAAACTTTTCTTTCCACATAACAAATATGATTGTAAAGAAATCAATCAAAATTAATTAAAGATTGAGTAAATGATTTTCCAAGTGCTTGAAATATAAGAATATAGCTTCCAGGCAACAAAGAAGATTTATCAATTTGTACCTGATGTAATCCTTTGCTACCTTTTGCTGAATAATTCAATTTTTCATTACCTAATATGTCTAATAATTGTATTGAATATTCACATTCTTTTGATAATAGGAAAGAAACAGTAGAATTATGTTCTAATGGATGTGGACCAACTCCTAATAATCCAAAACCTGCTTGTGCTGTTCCTACAATTCTCATGTCATTTGCACATACTTTTTCCATCATTATTGGATAAGAAATTGTATCTACAGTAAAACAGTCATTACTAGGATTGATTAAACGAATTGTAATTGTTCCAGCGCTGTCAGTTAAATATGTATCAAAGTCTAATTGGGTATTCCAGGTGCCACTTCCATCTAAAATTAATTCTGTGGCAGATTCTATTAACAATGTTGATTGATTTACAGGAATAATATCAGCAGGCAATTTAATCTCTCCAGAAATTCCATTGAATGATAATATTGAAGATTTATTTATGCATGTTAATGCTTTCGCTGGATATTCAAGGAGTAATTTAGGCTTAAATTGTACTGATGAAGTTACTGGTGCATCATAGAATCCAGTGATGCTAATGTTCATCTGCTCGCCTGGAAAATATGATATAGGTTGAATTAACTTATTTGTAAATGAAATTTTGTTTTCTATAGATACTAAAGAAACATTTGTCTTAAGTTGGATTGAATCATTAACAATAGCTGTAAACTGAATAATATCACTTCCAATTTTAGTAAAAGTAACATTGAAAAAATACGTTAAAGATCCATTATTAGCAGGAATAGTTAAGGGGAATTGCTGATTAACTCTTTTAATAATTGAAATATTATCTTTTAACGATTGAAAATCTATGCTTTTTATATAAACATCACGATTCCCTTTATTCATAATCGTTATGCCAATAACTCTTTCTGTGCAGACTCTTGTTCTTACAGTTCCTGTATTGGATATGTCTACTTTTATGGTGTCTATTGATAATGCATTACCTGATATCTCTGCTATACTTATAGCTTTATTATAAGCTGGAAGTGCATCTGAATAGATAGCTAATTTTATGCTATGTTTACCACTTTTTATGGGATTAAACTTTATCGGAATTGAATATGCAGTCCCAGAATTAATGATCTGGTTTTTCAGGAATGTTGGGTCAATACTAAACGAAGAAATATCACCACTCATAATTATTATTGAATCGATAGTAAGCGGTTCATTGCCAGATGATCTAAATAAAACACAATTTGAATCTTTAGTTTGTCCTTCTACAATCGTTCCTATATATGTATCGTTAGCAAGAATAAAAGGCTGAGTACCAATTCCATGTAATTCAATTGTTTGACTGTCTGTAACAAATCCATTTGTACAATGTATTGTTCCAAAACCGGAATAAGAAATAGTATCTAAAGGAGTAAATGTTGTTGAAATTATGATAGAGTCATGTGGATTTATATTAATACTTGGTACATCATTAGGTAATTGTACATGAAAGATATTTGTATCAAATCCTGAGCTGTCTAGAGATATAATGGCTTTGTCTGATCCTGTATTGTATATAGACACAATAGCATTATGTGATGTTTGAGTTCTTTTCTTTTTCCAATCGTATATTATCCCTGTTATACGTGGTGATATTCCTGAACCAAACAAAAAGGCTTGATTACTAATGTTCTGAGAATTAATAACTGTAACGCTTTCCTGATAATTCAGTGTGTCTGAAGGGTAAAAATGACATGGTAACATTAGTGAATCATTGGGAGGAAGAGAAAAAGGAAATCTTGCAGATGTATCTATTACAAATGTACCGCTATGTTTTTGTGTATAATTCAATTGGACAAGTTGTATCGATTTTTTGCCAGTATTTATAATCGTAATAGTACCTTTTCGATTGCTATCTTTCACACTAACTTTCCCAAAATCATGACCTTCAATCAACAGAGATTGCTTGTATATAGACCCTTTTATTGGAATAGTAATCATGGTTCTGCATTGTGTCTCTAAATAGAGAAAAGCAGATAGATCTGATGTATCTGGATTTGCTTTGAAGCATATTGTTATTGTCCTGGTATTTCCTGGTGCGATACATTCATCAAAAAGCGGTAATCCTTTTTCTGCAAATGATAATCTGTTGTCTCCCATCATTGAAGCCTGAAGAAAACATACTGTATCTAATCCAAAATTTTTAATTGTATAATCAATACAAATAGAATCACCACTTGCTATTTCTTTAAATTGAATTGTATCAGACATAATAAGAGATAAGGCAGAATATGTATGAACATATATCGTTTTATTTCCAGCATTATCTGTAGCTTCTATCGCAATTTTTGCATTTCTTTTGGCATCAATTGGGTTCGCAGTAAAACTACCTGAAATAGAATTGTCAAAAATTCGAGAAATATTCCAATTATAATTATATGTACTATCTTCAATGATTTTTATATCGTATAAACCAGAATAATCGTTAAGTAATACTTCTTCTATTTCACCTTGTAATTTGCCACATTCTTCTTTTATCTTAATTCGTGGAGATATTGTGTCAATCCCTTTTGATATTGCAAAGCCCAAAGGATATCCATATGCATCATCAGATCCCAGACCATAAAGAGAACAGGCAAAATTACCTTCAGTAGATATTATTTTATGAGTCCCTGGTGAAACAGGTATTGCTACGTAAAAGAGGGTTGTACCAGAAATTCTTTGTTGTTTTAAATCGGTAGTTATAGATGTAATAAAATTATTGTCTAACATGATATGATCAACGGCATCTTCACTACAAATAATATTTATAAAATGTCTATTAAATTGATTTGGATTTGTAGGTGGATTATACATCACATGGAACAGTGCCTCTTTGACAAATGATTCTACTGATGGCAAGATGATCATGCATGGGTCATATGTTTGTTCATTTGGATCTGATGAATAACTTGTACTCATATATTGAGCAACACTTATTGGCTTATCAGCTTCAATTAATAAAGGTTCTCTGATAAAATTGAGTGTAGTAAAATCCCCTGGATTATTTAAAGTAAAACTATTACTACCACCAGAGCCTTTCGCTTGAACAGTGGTATTAGATTGTAGGCACATGATTCTGAAAAAATCACCATTACTACCATTTTTAAAAGGTATCGTAGGATATTGTTTGCCCCATATTGATGTAGGTTGAAGCATTTCTATTAAATGATTTTTGCTATCAAAATCATTCAATCCTATTGGAATTGCCGTTCTGACATGTCCGCCAAAAACTCCTATTGGCTTATCCGAACGAATAATTGTACCACTTAAATCTCCTTGTCCTTTAGGAAGTGTGTCAGATTTAACTAAGTAGCAATCTCCTTTATTAAGAAGAATATATGTAGATATATCTTTTCCGATACCATTCCAAGTAGCGGATTTTGGAGCAAATTCTATCGTTGTTTGATCTTCTGATGCAATAATCATGAATTCACTAGTTCTGGGAACTTTAGCATCAATAGGATGAGGTGTCATATAGATATCATTCGGCCATGAATGTACAATATATTCAAGACCCCATTTATTCACAGGAATTGCGGAATATCCATCGGTTGTTAAAGATTGACTACTTAAAGCACTTACAGTTATTGGCTCATCAGAAATTATCTCAACGGCTTGTCTTAATGCAATTTCAGATCTTACCATTTCTATTGATGGAAAATACAAAGGAAATTGTATAACAGAATCTGCAGGAATTTTGATTGATGTTTTAGCAGTACCATAAGGAGAAGCTATCGATACTGTGGCATTTTTATGAGAAGAAATGAATAAGTTTAAAGCTACACCACCAGGAGCTAAATAGATTTCATTTTGCATAAAACCCAATAAGAAATACCTTCCTCCTAAACCAGATTGCTTAGATTGTATCTCATAATATCTATCATTACTTTGTGCACTAAACAGAGTGCAAAGCAATACTGAAATCCAACAGAAAATGATTTGTATGGTGTTCTTCAATGACATTTATTATATAAATAATTATACTTCACATAATTTTGCTAGGTGCATCCATAATTACGATAATTTTTGTGAATTAACCAATCAAAATATACCTTATCATATGTTGATTACAACAAAAACTCTCAGACCTCGTTCATGCGAAGCAAAAGAGCTTAATCTATTATCATCGCTTCTAAATATTTATTATGGACTTCAAAGATTATTATTCTATCCTAGGATTACAAAAAACTGCTAGTCAGGATGAAATTAAAAAAGCATATAGAAAGCTTGCTCAGCAATATCATCCAGATAAAAATCCAGGAGATGCATCTGCAGAAGCAAAGTTTAAAGAAATTAACGAAGCTAATCAAGTATTGAGCGATCCTCAAAATAGGGCAAAGTATGATAAACTTGGTTCTAGTTGGAATAGTTATAGACAAAATCCTGGTACAAATCCTCAAGATTTTAATTGGCAAGCTTGGCAGCAACAATCAAGACATGGGAATGGCGCTCAAGAAGATTTTTCATCGATGTTTGGTGGCTCTCAAGGCGGATTTTCTGATTTCTTTGAATCCATATTTAATGCTAATACAAATAAGAAAAAAACCAATGGAAATTCACCAAAAGCACGTAAACAAGTTACAACAGCAGAAGTATCAATTACATTAGAACAAGCATATAAAGGCTGCTCCTTGAATGTAAATACTCAAGGAATAAACAGAGAAGTTAAGTTAAAACCAGGAATTAAGCATGGACAAAAACTTAATATTCCATCAAAGCAAGGTCCCGATTTGCATGTAACTGTTTTAATTAAACATGATGATCGGTTTACTATCAATGATACGAATCTAGAGACAAATCTTCCTGTTGATTTATACACTGCAATTCTTGGTGGGGAAGTGAATGTTCAAACATTAAAAGGAACAGTTTCAGTAAAAATACCGTCTGAATCACAGCAAGGAAGTAAATTGCGCTTAAAAAATCTTGGAATGCCAGTTCATGGTTCAGAAAATCTTTTTGGTGATTTGATTTTATCATTACAAATCGTTCTTCCACAACATTTAACTGAACAAGAAAAAGATTTATTTCGCTCATTAGCCGAATACAGAAAATAATATGAATATTCTTATTACAAATGATGATGGTATTGACTCTCCAGGTATTGCTGCACTTGCACATGCATTAAAAAGAATTGGTAATATTATAGTAATTGCTCCAGATAGACAGCAAAGTGCTGTTGGGCATGCATTAACTGTAAGTGCTCCTTTAAGGGCTGTACCATTCCATAGAGATGGTGATATGTTTGGTTATGCAGTGAATGGTACCCCAGCTGATTGCGTGAAATTAGGTGTCTCCACCTTGCTTGATTATACTCCAGATATTGTTGTCTCGGGGATAAATCATGGCTCTAATACATCGGTTAATGTCATGTATTCAGGTACAGTTTCTGCTGCAACCGAAGCAATGATGATAGGTATTCCATCTATGGCTGTATCGCTAACTTCATTTGATCTAACTTCAGATATGACTGTTGCAGCAGATTATGCAGCTTTAATAGCAGAAAAGCTTTTACATATGAATGTCCCAAAAGACACTGTCCTAAATGTAAATATTCCAACTTTATCTGCAGATGAAATTAAAGGAATCAAAATTACTAGATTAAGTAATTCTTATTGGAATGATAGTTATGATACGAGAAAAGACCCAATGGGAAGAGACTATCATTGGATTGTAGGTACTTTTATTGCACCTGAAGCTGATGATATAGAAACGGATGATGGTGCAGTAAGAAATGGATATGTATCAATTACCCCGATACATTATGATTTAACAAATAGAAAATATATGCAAGAAATGAAACATCTGTTTGGATAAAAGGCAAGTTGAACCTGCCCTTTATCCTATTCAGATTATATATTTATTCTGGTTTAAATTCAGAATCGTTGATTTCAGTATTTATTTGATAAGAGAAATCTTCCATAGTTATTATCACAGGTCCTTGTTCAATAACTACTTTTGTAGGCATTTTAACGCCACCAAAATCTTGATATCCAGAATAATACTGATTAACTTCTACTTTTCCTTGTGGGCCAGCATCCTTAGTTCCAGAGATACTCTTTATCAAAAAAGTATTTGCATCAAAATACATGGTTTCCTTTTCGCCCGATGGATCGGTTGATTCTGCAATTATAGAATTACCTTCTTGTCCTTTAATCTCAATCTTATAGCCTAATTCAAGTAATCTAGCAGATTTCATAATATGTGCATCTAGAATACGATCTTGCTTCTTATCATCTTTAATTTCTTGGGATTGTCCATTCATTACAATCCAAGCAGAAGTTCCATCTGTAATCATAGTTTGCTTAAACATTTGCATATCAACTGTAGAAATTTCTTTGCCTGGTGCCTTTTGTTTTCTTGTCATTGTTCCAGACATTTGTTGCCCACCCATGTCAAATGAAGCTTTAGCATTTGCTATAACAGAGGTAATTGTGCTAATCTTATCTATTCCTCCAAGAGCCTTCTTGTGATTTTCCATTAATTGTTCAGCAGTCAATGAAACTTTTTTAGATTCCTCTTTCTTGGGTTCTAGATCGGAAGTATATTCATAAACAGTTCCAAATTGACGAAGCTTTTCAAGGATATCTGGGCTTCCTACAACTATCACTGATGTTTTGCTAATATGCTTTGCAACTGCATTCATCACTTGATTTGCATTAATAGCAGAGAATCTCTCAGGGAATTCTTTTACTTTACTAATTGGTTGATTATTATAATCAGAAATTAATAATAGATTGGCTAAATAATCTGAATTTTCAAAATTCATTTTGTGTTGGCCAACAACATATCTTTTAATTAATTCGATTTCTTCGGTTTTACTAGGTTCTGTTGATAATTTGCGCATTTCATTTTGCATTACAGTGATTGCCGAATCAGTAACCGGATTGCGAACATCAGCTCCACATGTAAATCGATTTGCTTCTTTAGCAGAACTTATCATTGCATATGGTGTATATGTATAAGAATATGTTTCTCTTAGTGTTTTAAAAAGTCTGCCTGCAAATCCAGCGCCCATAATATTGGATGCTAAACGTAATGGTTCATAATCTGGATGGCTTTGTGGCACCGCTGCAGAAGTCAAAGCTGTTGCTGATTGTACAGATCCTGGCCTTGCAATAAAATACACTCCTTGTGGCATCGGTTTCGCTTTAGGAATTTCTATTGCATTTACATCTCCTGATTTCCAATCTGATAATACTTTCTCTAACATTGACTTGATTTCAGAAGGTTTTACATCACCAACTACAGCCATTGTTGCATTATTTGGACGGAAATACAGAGAATAAAATTCTTTTATTGCTTCAAGATTAATGGATTTATATGTTGCTTCTGTCTTATATCGTGCACTTGGGTGATCTTGTCCATAACTTACTTTTCTAGCTAAAGCTTGAAGTAATGTAGCAGGACGAGCTTTTTCTAATTTTACTTCGGATAACTTTTGTGTTTTTACCTTTTCAAATTCATCTTGTGGAAATAGAGGGTTTTTGATGATATCTGAATAAATTCCTAAAACAGTTGGCAAATGCTTTATGATGCATTCTGCATTTATATAAGTTAAATCTCCCATGCTTGAGGCAGTAATGCTTGCACCAATTCCATCAAGATCTTGCGCTATAGTTAATGCATCTCTTTTACCAGCTCCTTTTGTAAACATATCTGCAGTTAAGGAAGCAGTTCCAGCAATTTTTTCTGAGATTTCTCCACCTTTTATTTGAAGGCGCATTGTAACAGTTGGTTGTTCATGATCTTCGATAACATATACTTTTAAACCATTTGATAAATAGATTTCAGAATATGTTGGAAACACAAATGCTTTTGCTGGTAATGGGTCGGGTTTAGACCCAAGTTGTATTCCTTGAGCATATATATTCATGCTTGCAAAGAATAATGTACATATAATTGAAAGTGTTTTCATAGTTACTATTGAATTGTTCTAAAATGTAGTGATTACTTAGCCTGCTTTGGCATATATGTCAAAATTGCTCTTTGATTCTGATTAAGATACTTCTGAGCTACACGCTTTAGATCATCTTTGGTAATTGACATAAAATCTTTAATCTCGGTATTTATCATACTTGCTTTACCAAAATATGTATGATACTTAGCTAATGATCTTGCTTTCTCTAAAGCATTTTTTTTGCCTTCGATAAATCGTACCTCGGCAATATTTTTTGCTTTGATAAATTCTGCATCGGTAACACCATCTTTTATCACTTTTTCAACTTCTTCATCAATAGCTTTCTTAACATCTTCTACTGATTTACCAGGTGCAACGATACCAACTAAAAATATCATACCTGCATTTTGAAGACTTTGAAATCCACCACTAGCCTGAACTGCTATTTGGTCTTTATCTACAAGCCTTTGATATAATCTAGAACTTTCCCCAGCATTTACAATATCCATTAACATCGATAATGCATATGCATCTTTTTCACCAATTTTAGCACCTCTATATCCAATAAAAACACCAGGTAATTGCGCTTTATTGTCTTCAACTGTTTCTGTGTAAACGTTTGCAGGGGATTCTTTTAACGCTACATTAGAACGTATCGGTTGAGCTCCCTTAGGAAGTTTGCCAAAATATTCTTGTACAAATGCTTTTACTTGTTTAGCTTCAATATCACCAGAAATAACCAATGTTGCATTATTTGGTTGATAAAAATTGTTATAGAATTGTTTGAATTCATCGATAGTAGCGACATCTATATGTTGTGCGGAGCCAATTGGTGTCCAACTATACATTCCACTTGAAAACAAGTTTTTAAACATTAATTCAAACCAATTGCCATAAGGGCTATTATCATATCTTCCTTTTCTTTCTTCTTTTACTACTCCTCTTTGTGTTTCAACACCTATTGTGTCAACATGAAGAGTTCTCATTCTGGATGCTTCAATCCAAAGTGGTAATCGAATCTCATTAGATGGAACTTCAAAATGATATACTGTTTCATCAAATGAGGTATAAGCATTTAATTCACCGCCTGCACTTTGAATATATTTATCCAAAGATGCTCTTTGATATGAATCGGTAGCTTCAAACATTAAATGTTCGAAAAAGTGAGCAAATCCAGTTCTAGCTGGATCTTCATCGCGGGCTCCAACTCTATAATGTACCACTACTGCTACATTAGGGGCAGATTGATCTTTATGTAAGATTACATGCAAACCATTTGGTAAATCATATTCTTCAAATTTGATGGGATTTATCTGAGCTATAGCATCAAATCCGCTTAAAAGCATTATAGAAACACATAATGCTGATTGTAGAAAAGCAATTGCTTTTATCATACTTATTATAAAATTGTGAAAAAAATATATTCAATTAGACATCTTGCCATAGCCTTTGTATTTGTCATACTTTGCGCTATAGATTACTATATTCATAGAACTATCTCTTAGCGTACCACCAGATGGTGATAGATAAAAGTCTTCAATGTGTTCAGTTTTTTGTTTTGATGGAATACCAGGTGCGTCTATATAAAAGCGTACTTTGTGATAGCCAAGTTCTAGTGGCGAATCAGCTACTTGTTGCATCAAATGATCATGAGAAAAAATAAATATATCGTCATCCATATTGTATTATCTTTTTATGTAGAATCAATCAGATAGGTATCATGTAATATAGTTTTCTTACAAGAGGATGGAGATACCTAATAAAAAAGCAAGTCACATATTTCATGTGAACTTGCTTTAACATATATCAAAAACATTTTATCTGTATTGACGTAAAAATTCTAATCTATCTTGAAGTTGAGCAATTGGTATAAGTAATTTATCTTTACCTAGAATTGCTTCTTCCTGGCTTGTAAAAACTAATTCATAATCTTTACTCATTATAATTGCTTCTTCAGGACATACTTCCTCGCAGAAGCCACAATAGATACAACGCAACATATTGATTTCAAATTTTGCTGGATAACGTTCTTTAACTTTATCTGTTTCTCCAGCTTGAACTTCAATAGCAAGGGCAGGGCAAACCCTAGAGCATAAACCACATGCTACACATCGTTCTCCATCTTCTTCTAAAACTAAAACCGGACGCCCACGATAAGAGCCTGTTGGTATCCAACGCTCTTCAGGGTATTGTCTTGTAAATGTAGGTTCAAACATCTGTTTGAATGTTAAAGAAAGACCTCTAGCAATTTCTGGAAGATAAATCTTTTCCCAGAATGTCATTCTTTCTAATTCTGTATTTTTCTTTATGTTCATGTATTATTCTCTAAAAATCTACTTTTTATACTCTTTTAATTACAATATGCCAAAATATTGAAGAATCGTCATTACAATTCCTGTTAAGAGAATATTTGCTAATGCAAGAGGAAGCATTACTTTCCATCCTAAATCCATTAATTGATCATAGCGGAAACGTGGTAATGACCATCGAACCCAAATAAAGAAAAAGAGTAAAGGAATTAATTTGCCAAAAAATACTCCAAACTGAATAAGTGCTAATAATGGATTTCCTTGTGATATTCCTGCCTTAGCTAAGTTTTCATATAAGAATGGAATATCCCAGCCACCTAGATAGATCACTGTTACCATACATGATGCTGTAAGCATATTGATATATTCTGCTAAATAGAATAAACCAAATTTCATTCCACTATATTCAGTATGATATCCTCCAACTAATTCTGGTTCAGCTTCTGGCAAATCAAATGGGGCTCTATTTGTTTCTGCAAATGCTGCTACTAAAAATATTATAAAACCTAAAGGTTGGAAAAATAAATTCCATTTTCCACCGCTTTGAGACTTAACAATTTCTAATAAATCTAAAGACCCAGATATCATTAATGCACCAATTAAAGCAAGACCCATAGATAATTCATAAGATATCATTTGGGCAGCTGATCTTAACCCACCTAATAGTGAATATTTATTATTAGATGACCACCCAGCTAGCGTAATTCCGTATACTCCAATAGATGACATCGCCAATAAATAGAGTAATCCTATACTAATGCCAGGAGCAACTGCCATAAGATTAACTCCACCTACATAATATTCACCGAATGGAATAACTGCATAGGTAGCCATAGAAATACCAATTGAAATTACGGGTGCAATCATATGGTATTTTTTGTCTACTAATGCAGGAACAATATCCTCTTTAGTATACAGTTTAAATACATCAGCAAATGATTGCAATAATCCTAATGGGCCAACCCTATTTGGGCCAACTCTACTTTGCATCCAAGCTGAAATCTTACGTTCAAAATACACCAAATAAGCAGCAATTATTAATAGTACATTAACTACTAGAAATAATTTTACTCCCAATATGAGGGCGCCGGCAGGAATCGCATCCATCTATTACCTGTGTTCAATTAGCTGTTAATAATTATATCTGTGGTTTTAAAAGATGAGACTCATATACCACTTTTTTGGCTTCAGGGTTCTTTGCATTACCTAATACCAATCCTTGATATTCTTCTAATAATACATAAGACATACCATGAAACAAACTATATGATGATATAATTGATTCAAATACATCTTCTGCAGAAGTATAATTCCAATTGTGTCCATGTTGTAAAGCTATTGCCGACAATATACTCCAAACTGGACGTGAATTCCTTTTTTCACCTTGAGACCAACGATCATTATATGCACCTAATTTGTCCCATCGGCTCATCTTTAAGCCCATAAAACGCTCATTCTCTTTAGTGGCAATTGCTGGTTCTAATAATTGAACTCTTTGAGCTGCATTTGTAAATGTACCATATACCTCAGCATATGTGGAAGATGGTAATACTATGGATGCAATCTTATTTGTTTCATTATCATTAGAAGCTAAAGAAATTATATGCTCAACATTACCTAAGACACTAGAAAATGCAGGGTGAGAAGCAATATTTTCTGCAATTGCAATGATCACTTTAATTGAATGTTTAGCTATTTTCTGTGCAATTACTTCAGCCTGTGATTCATGCTGATTAGTAAATAATCCAAGTGCTATAGCTCCATTATGATTTGGAGTTCTATCTGTCAACTTTAACATTTCATCAGAAAATGCTGGGTCTCTATGTTCTAAGAAATCAATATGTGATGTTTTCGCTATTTCTTTGGCAAATCGTATTGTTGCATATATATCTTCATTTGTTCCATAAGCAGAGCCTATGATCATAATCTGATTAGAATTATATGCTTGTAATACTTCATTTACTGCAATAATCGCAGATTCCCAATCGGTGTGCTTACCTTTAAGATGAGGCTCTGAAATTCTATTCTCATTTACATAAGAATATTGTTCTAGCCTTCCAGCATCACACATCCAATATTCATTAACATGCATATTAGTGCGTGGCTCTATTCTTAAAATCTCATTATTTCGTACACCAAGTTTAACATTACATCCACGTGAGCAACCTGGGCAGATAGAATTTGTGAAACTCATTTCCCAAACTCTTGCATTAAATCTAAAGTCCATACTGGTAAGAGCGCCAACAGGGCATATATCAATTACATTCATGGAATATGGACTATCAAACTCCATCCCAGGAAATGTTTGAATTGTTACATGGTCTCCACGTTGTACAAAAGTTAATGCTGGTTGTTTTGCAATTTCATCTGCAAAACGTATGCATCTTGAACAAGATATACAACGCTCTGCATCAAATAATACACGTGGCCCAAGCTTTACTCTTTTGTCTTTGTGATTTTTTTGCTCTATAAATCTACTTTTGCCATTTGAATGATTAAAAGCATATTCCTGCAATTTACATTGACCTGCTTCATCGCAAATAGGGCAATCCAAAGGATGATTAATAAGCAAAAATTCCATGATAGCATGTTGTGCATGCTCGGTTCTTTGACCTTGTGTATCTACAATCATACCATCGGCTACTGGTGTTGCGCAACCTATAGACAATTTAGGACCCCATTGAACAATAACATTGCCAGATTCATCAAATTCAGGAGCACCATCTGCTCCTTTTTTTGGGAATCCAACATTTACTAAACACATGCGACAATTTCCAGATACACTTAACCCTGGATGCCAACAAAAATGTGGCAAGGTCTTTTCAATTTGCATTGCAGCTTCAATAATAGTAGAACCTGCTGCAGCTTCAACTCTTTGTCCGTCAATAATTATCTGAGGCATAGAAATATGCTCCGGTGAACATTTTCATCTTGAAAAGGATTCGATTTCAATAACTTATTGAAAAAGGTGGAGATAGCAATTATACTCTTCAGAAATCATCCGAATTTCTATTACATAGCTTCACGGAGGCGCAAAATACAAACTTTTGAGAATGTGATAAAAGGGAATTATTGAGAAGTTTCAATTCTTTTTAAAAATATATACACTTTACTTAAAGTTTTTTTGAAATATAGATCTAATTTTAAGCTAAATATATGGTGATATGCTAAAAAAATGTTCTTTATACTAAGCCTTTGTTTTTTTTAATCAAGTGTAGTTTCCAATCATAATTACTTCATTATTCAAATAATTCGCTTTTTTTTCGTTGATTTGTGAAAGAATTAGTCTTAATGTAGGCTAAATATTGATTCTATAAATAGTCAATATACTTTTATAAGTACTATACAAATCAATTGGATACATATGTCTCGCTATCATTCTTATAAGACAATCGAGCAATTATCAGACTTAATTGGGCAGGAAGTTACCTTAAATGGTTGGGTTTCTGATAAAACTGATAAAGGTAAATTATGTTTCATCAAATTACGTGATGGATCGGGCATTGTTCAATGTGTTGCGTTTAGGCCTTCTATTGGTGATGAATTATTTGAAAAAGCCAATTCTTTAACCCAAGAAAGTTCTGTTTCAATAACAGGTACTGTTAGGTCTGAAAGCCGCGCTCCAAGTGGTGTTGAATTAGATATTACCAATATCAAAATCTGGCAAATATCAAAGGATTATCCTATTTCACCTAAAGAACATGGCACTGAATTTCTGATGGAACATCGTCATCTTTGGTTGCGTAGTACCAGGCAACATGCAATAATGAGGATTAGATCTTCGGTTGTAAAAGCAATTAGAGATTTTTTTGATGGTAACGGATTCAGATTGATGGATTCTCCGATTCTAACTCCTAGTGCATGTGAAGGTACTTCCACTTTGTTCGAGACTGAATATTTTGATTTGGGTAAAGCCTATTTATCTCAGTCTGGTCAGCTTTATGCAGAAGCTAGTGCCATGGCATTAGGCAAAGTGTATACATTTGGCCCAACATTCCGAGCTGAAAAATCCAAAACAAGAAGACATCTTACAGAATTTTGGATGGTTGAGCCTGAAATGGCTTATTTCGACTTAAATGATGATATGGATTTAGCCGAAGATATGGTTGAATATATCGTCCAATATGTCCTAAAAACATGTCCAAAAGAACTTGCTGCAATGGGTAGAGATATATCTAAGCTTGAAGCTGTGCGCCGCCCTTTTTATCGAATGAGCTATACAGAAGCTGTAGATTGGCTTAATAAAAACAATGTAAAATTGAACAAGAAACAAGCTGATGGCTCTGAAATACAGATAGATTTTCCTTGGGGTGAGGATTTTGGTGCCCCTCAAGAAGAAGCTATTATGCAACAATTTGATAAGCCTTGTATTATTCATCGATATCCTACAGAAGTAAAAGCTTTTTACATGAAAAGAGATCCCGAGAATCAAAAAGTTGCTTTGGCGATGGATATGTTGGCTCCAGAAGGTGCAGGAGAAATTATTGGCGGTAGCCAAAGAGAAGATAGTTATGAAGAACTATTAGCTAGAATAGAACATGAAAATCTTCCTATAGAAGCTTTTCAATGGTTTTTGGATTTAAGAAAATATGGATCTGTGCCGCATTCAGGATTTGGCCTCGGTGTAGAAAGAACTGTAAAATGGATATCAGGTGCCGAACATATTAGAGAAGTAATTCCATTCCCAAGAATGATTTATAGAATTGTACCTTAATAAACTTCTTTATAAGGCCGGTTTTACCGGCCTTATTTGTACATAATACTTTATGAAACTATATAATACATTATCTAAAACTGTAGAGCAGTTTACTCCCATACATAATGGAGAAGTTCGCATCTATTCTTGTGGACCAACTGTTTACAATTATGCTCATATAGGTAATCACAGAGCTTTTTTATTTGCAGATTTTTTGCAAAGGGCAATGAGAATTATAGGTGGTTACTCTGTAAAATGGGTTATGAATATTACTGATATTGATGATAAAACTATTCGTGATAGCGCATTGAATAGTCTTGAATGGAAAGCAGAATTTGGTAAACAAACACATGATCCAAAAGAAAATTTAAAAAAATTAACTTCTTTCTATGCTCAAGAATTTTTGCATGATATTTCTGTTTTAGGTATTCAAAAAGAACATTTTTATTCTATACCTTATGCTACTGATTATATTCCTCAAATGCTTGATCTAATTGAGAATATATATAGGAATGGATATGCATATATTTCTAATGGAAGCATATATTTTAATGTTGGACTTTGGGTCTCGAAAGAAAAATATGGGAAACTATTTGCCATTGATTTTGATAATGTTATTAGTGGTTCTAGAATAGATAGTGATGAATATGCTAAAGAACAAGCAAGTGATTTTGTTCTTTGGAAAGCCAAGAAAGATGATGAACCATTTTGGGATTTTACTTTAGATAATCAATATCTTCCTGGAAGGCCTGGTTGGCATATAGAATGTTCGGCTATGGGAAATCATATTTTGGGTTTGCCTTTTGATATTCATACCGGTGCTGTAGATTTACGATTTCCTCATCATGAAGATGAAATCGCACAAAGTAAAGCTGGATATGGTGTAGACACATCTACATTTTTTTGCCATAATGAATTCCTAGAAGTAGAAGGCAAGAAAATGAGTAAATCTTTAGGCAATTTTTATACTCTTAAAGACTTATTAGACAAAGGACTAGATCCATTGGATATACGATTTTCTTTACTGAGTACTCATTATGCATCTGTTCATAATTTTACTTTTTTTGGTATTGAATCTGCAAAAAAAGCACGAATAAGAATTCAAGAATATATCCATGAGTGCTTTAATGTATCTGGTAATGATTCTAATGACATAGCTATTATTGATACATTTGAATCTGACTTAAGAGAATCTATTGCTGATGACTTACATACTCCAAAAGCAATTGAAATTGTATTCACGTTTATGAAATCTTATCCAGCTCATGCATTAAGTAATATTCAAAAAAATAAAGTACTTGCAATTTTTGATATGCTGAATCAATTATTTGATGTGTGGAAAATATCACCTAAAGAAAAAGTTCAAGTAGAAATTCCTGAACATATTCTTGAAATAGGAAAGCAACGCTGGGAAGCGAAAAAAAATCGGGAATTTCAAAAAGCAGATGAATTAAGAGATATACTTGTGCAGCATGGATTTATGAGTAAAGATTCTAAAGATGGTTTCGAATTATTGCCTTTATGATTGACTATTTATAGAGTGATATGAATACAAATAATGACAAGCAGACACAATTCCCAAATACTGTAGGAATTATTGGCTTTGGAAAGCTTGGGAGTGTTTTAGCATATCATTTTAGCGGACTATCTGAGCTTTCTTGGATTGTGATTAAAAATAATGCCTCAAAACATGTACTTGGTTTGTCTACTTCAATTTTAGACTCAATTCAACAGATACAAGTTATTCCTCAGCTCATAATACTTGCTGTTCCAGATGATGAAATTGAATCATGTAGTGCTCAGCTTTCTATGCATCTAAAACAGAATACAGACACATTGATTATACATTGTTCTGGTGCTTTAGGTAAAGACATATTACAATCTTGTAAAAACAAAGGTGCTCGCATTGCCGCAATTCATCCTTTTCAGACATTTTTTGGCCAAGTTAATCTACAGGGAATTCCTTGGACTATAGATGCTGAGGAAGAAAATAAATCATTATGTAATAGATTTATTGAACACGTAAAAGGGGTTCCAATCGTATTATCAGAGGACATTCTTCGTGATAAATCACTATATCATATTGCTGCAGTCATTTCATCTAATTTTCTAATTGTGTTAACTCAATTAGCTTCAGATCTTTGCAAGACAGCTGATATAGACCCTTCAATACTATTACCACTTATCATGAAAACATCTTTGCAAAATGCTTTGCATTCTTTAGAGAACAAGCAGCCTCCAATTGAAGCACTAACTGGCCCAATAAAAAGGGGAGATACTCAAACAATTAATAAACATATATCAGTATTAGAACATAATTCTGACATATTGAAAATATATACTGCACTTACTAATTATGCATTATTTTCTTTAGAACATCAGCAGCATAATACAAAAAATCATGCAGATCTTGAAAGGTTGGCACGAATTCTGACTACTTAAAACATTACTAAACTCATAATATGAAATAGTAATTATCTGTTTTTCTAGTTATTAAATAAGAGTTGAATATAATGTATGTATCAAAAAATCTAAGCGCTTGTTTACTTATATGTGTTCTGGTGTTTGGTATTGCCGAAGCTAAAAAAAAGAAAAAACAATCTGCAAAACAAAAGACTGAAGCTAAAAGCAAAGTGATTTTTGGAATTAACAATGATTTCTCGATTGCATTTCCAGGTAGTCTTCCAAAACCTACAATAGATAGTACTGGTATCATGACAAAGTTTGGTGGCACTCAATTCTATTCCTATTCAGCAAATAGTAATCAGGGTTCTGCAATGATTGGTCATTTTGATATTTCATATGATAATATTCGAGCTGTAGATATTGAATTGGCAAATAATCCTTCTGCATTTCTTGATACTTTACAAAATCAACTTGTAAAGAATATGGAAGGAACAATTCAAAGAAAAATTAAAGTATTAAAAGAAGGATTATATCATAATAGAACAATGTACTTTACTGCCAAAGCTACTAAAGATACCATGATATATATACGTTGTGATCATGTATATAATCCACCAAGAATTTATCAAATTCTCTACACAACAACATCAAAAGGTAAAACTGAACTTCCATTTGTGAATAAATTTTTTCAGTCTTTTACAATTTTGAAAAAGCAATAATATAATATGGAATCTGATGCAAGAATATATGTAGCTGGGCATACTGGCTTGGTAGGAAGTGCAATATTGAAATCCCTGGAAAAACAGGGATTTTCTCATATTATCACACAATCAAGTTCAGATTTAGATTTAAGAAATCAGCAAGAAGTATCACATTTTTTTCATGATTCAAAGCCCGAATATGTATTTTTAGCGGCAGCTAAAGTGGGTGGCATATATGCAAATGCACACTATCCTGCAGACTTCATCTCAGATAATCTAGCAATTGCATTGAATATTATTCATGCATCATATACATATAAAGTAAAAAAGCTTGTCAATTTAGGATCATCTTGTATCTATCCTAAATATTGTCCTCAACCAATAAAAGAAGAGTATTTATTAACAGGAGCATTAGAACCAACAAATGAACCTTATGCTCTAGCTAAAATTGCCGCAATTTCATTGTGCACATCTTTTCATAAACAATATCATTGTAATTTCATCTCTTTAATGCCTACTAATTTATATGGTAATCAAGATTCATTTGGTTTCCATAATTCACATGTATTGCCAGCTTTAATTAGAAAATTTATATTGGCAAAAATGTTGCAAGACAATGATTATGCCTCAGTTAAGAAAGATTTATTATTAAGCAATGATATTTCCCATGATATGGAACATGATGAAATAGATATCTTTTTAACGAATCTAGGAATTGAAAAAAATAGTATTAGTTTATGGGGAAGTGGAAATGCATATAGAGAATTCTTACATGCTGATGATTGTGCCGATGCAGTAGTTTATTTTATGAACAATATAGATGCTGAACAAGCTGGTATCTGTATAAATATTGGTACAGGTATCGATTGTTCGATTAAAGAAGTAGCTGAATTAATTGCTAATAAAGTAGATTATAAAGGGGATATACTGTTTGATAAGAATAAACCAGATGGGACGCCAAAAAAATTGTTATGTGTTGACAAAGCAAAATCGCTGGGGTGGCAATCTGCCATTTCTTTAGAAAAAGGAATAGAATCAGTGATTATGCATTATCAACATAGTGTGCAAAATAATCTAGCCCTTAGGTATTAAAGCATGATTAATTATGTGAAAAAATACCCAATATTATTGATAGTCTGTGTCTCATGTTTGGTATTGATACCTTTTTTGGGTTCTGTAAGACTTTTTGATTGGGACGAAATTAATTTTGCCGAAGCAGCAAGAGAAATGTTAATTACAGGAAATTATCTTCAAGTTCAAATTGATTTTAAACCATTTTGGGAAAAACCTCCGCTTTTTATGTGGATGCAAGTGCTTTCTATGAAAGTGTTTGGTGTTAATGAATATGCTGCACGATTTCCTAATGCTATTTGTGGTATAATAACCCTTCCTCTTTTGTTCTCAATCGGATCTTCTTTAAAAGATAAGCAATTCGGATTGCTCTGGCCATTAATGTTTATTGGTTCATTTTTGCCACATTTTTACTTTAAATCTGGCATTATAGATCCTTGGTTCAATCTATTTATATTTTTAGGTATAATTATTCCTTTTCTTCCTGTTTTTAAGAAGAAACAATTATTAGCATATATTATGGGTGGTATAAGTATTGGATGTGCTATGCTAACTAAAGGCCCTGTGGCACTTCTAATCTATTTTCTTGTTTATCTATTTTACTTAGTATTTCAGAGCTTCAGATCACAGCAATCAATGTCAATAGTACTTTACCCATTACTAACAATTGCTGTTTCTGTGTTTGTGGCATCAATGTGGTTTGGTATAGAAGTATATCAACATGGAACGTGGTTTTTACAAGAGTTTATTCAGTATCAAATTCGATTATTTAGAACTGGAGATGCTGGACATAGCGGCCCAATCTATTATCATTTTATTATTCTTCTAATAGGTTGTTTCCCTGCATCAATTTTTGCATTCAGAAAAACTATACAATTTCAAGCTACATCACATATTGAATTATTGATGAAAGTATTGTTTTGGGTAGTACTTATACTATTCTCAATAGTTTCTACAAAAATTATACATTATTCATCTTTATGCTATTTCCCTTTCACATATTTAGCAGCAGAGTATATATATGATTCTTTAAAATCAGCGAATAGTTTCTCTATTATAAAAGTATTTTTAGCAATTGGCATAGTGTTTTGGACTATACTTTTGGCTGCTGTCCCTATATTAGGCATATACAAATATTCTATACTTCACTTAGTAAAAGATCCTTTTGTCAAAGCAAATTTAGAAGCACAAGTTCAATGGTTTGGCTATGAATTATTTATCCCTTTGATTTTTTTGATTGGTGGCTTTGTAAGTATTATGATGATGCATAGGGGACACAAACTAAAGGGAATTTACACTGTGTTCTTATCAACAATTCCAACTTTATGGTTATTTCTTCCGATTATTGCTCCTAAAATAGAAGCATATACGCAAGGATCTGCAATAGAGTTCTATCAAAGCTTACAAGGTAAAGATATTCATGTATATCCTTATCATTTTAAAAGTTATGCGCATTTGTTTTATAGTCAAAAACAACCATCTGTAAACTATTCAATGAATATAGATAATAAAAGCATAGATGAACATACACTATATAATGGTTCTATTGATAAAGATGTATATGTTGTAGCTAAAATAAAGCATCAAAAAGAAATGCAAGAACATACGTTATTTACCAAGCTTTATTCAAAGAATGGATTCGTATTTTATAAGAGAATACCTCAAATACCATAAATTGTACTTGATGTATGATATATTAAAAAAAGAAAGCAAAAATCAATAAAAAAAATACATGAAATTATCAGCATTATCATATATAAGAACAGCAGTTGTATCGCCAATTCTACGCATTGCAGATATTCCGTTTAATGTTCTGCAACATAAACAGATCATTAAGGAAGCAATTGGAAAAGGTGTTCAGTTTCTAGTATTTCCAGAATTATCTATAACCGGATATACATGTGGGGATTTATTTTTTCAAAAAAGTCTTTTACAATCTGCAGAAAAAGCTCTTATTGAATTAGCTTCATGTGTGCCAAGTGGCGTTTATGTTATTGTGGGGGCACCATTACGATTTAATTCCAAATTATATAATTGTGGAGTAATCTTAGAAGGTGGGACAATTCATTATGCAGTGCCCAAAACATATTTACCAAATTATGCTGAATTTTATGAAGAAAGATGGTTTGCTTCATCGTTAGAACTTGCTTATTCAGATAATGAAATTTCACTTAATAATGCAGAGATCATTATTGGTTTTGGCACCGGTACTATTTTTAAAGCAGGAAATATCTCATTTGCAATTGAGATATGTGAAGATGTATGGTCTGCTAATCCACCAAGTACAGATTATGCTGCAAATGGAGCAGTATTAATTGCAAATTTAAGTGCAAGTAATGAAACAGTAGGTAAAGCTGATTATAGAAAATCACTCGTTGCAGCTCATTCGGCATCAACTATAACAGCATATTGTTATGCATCAGCTGGTCCTTGTGAATCAACTACTGATACAGTGTTTTCTGGTCATGGAATAATTGCAGAAAATGGAAAGATCTTATTTGAAACAGAGAGATTTACATTTACGTCTCAAATGGCTATAGCAGATATTGATATTGACTTATTGCAGCATGAACGCGTAAAAACAAGTACCTTTGGCAAAGGAAATTATCAGGAATGTCAATATGTAGAATTACCAGATTTTTTAGATAAAGAAGTAGATACTGTACACAGACAATTACATAAATTTCCATTTATTCCTATTCATGCTTCAGATTATGATAAGCGTTATTCTGAAATATTAGAAATTCAATCAACTGCTTTAGCAGGACGTTTAAGACATATTGGACTTAATTCTGTAGTTATTGGTGTGTCCGGTGGTTTAGATTCTACTCTTGCTTTACTTGCATGTTATAAAGCATTTGACAAATTATCACTGGATAAAAAATCCATTATTGCTGTTACGATGCCAGGATTTGGTACAACAATACGAACAAAAAATAATGCAATAACATTAGTTGATTCTTTAGGATTAACATTAAGAACAATTCCTATTTCAAAAGCAGTTTTACAACATTTTAGTGATATTTCTCATTCACCTGATGATCTATCAATTGTATATGAAAATTCTCAAGCCAGAGAAAGAACACAAATATTAATGGATATTTCTCATCAACATAAAGCTATTGTAGTTGGAACAGGTGATATGAGTGAGTTAGCACTCGGTTGGTGTACATATAATGGAGATCATATGTCCATGTATGCTATCAATGCTGGAATCCCTAAAACATTGGTAAAAAGTTTGATAGAATGGTATGCAAGTAAAGAAAATAATGCTGTTATAAAAGACATTTTACTTGATATTGTACACACACCAGTTTCTCCAGAGCTCTTGCCATTTGATGCTGCTGGAGATATCGTACAAAAAACAGAAGATCAGATTGGGCCATATATTCTGCATGATTTCTTTTTATACTATATGCTTCGATTTGGATTTTCTCCAACAAAAATAATTACAATTGCCCAGTATACTTTTGCAGATATGTATTCTGTTCAAGAGATATGTTCATGGCTTATCATATTTTACAAACGATTTTTTTCGCAACAATTTAAGCGTTCTTGTATGCCGGATAGTGTTAAAATTGGATCTGTTTCTTTATCACCAAGAACAGATCTCCGCATGCCAAGTGATGCACATGCACATATATGGATTAAAGAGATTGAAGATTTCGTAAAACAACATTGATATGTATATGGAATGCAGAAAAGGATGTGCTGCCTGTTGTATCGTTATTTCAATTTCATCATCAATTCCAGGTATGCCTAATGGGAAACCAGCTGGAATTAGATGTATTCAATTGAATGATAACAATGAATGTACATTATTTGGTAATGAAAAGAGACCTAAGGTTTGTTTAACTTTGCAACCATCATTATTAATGTGTGGTCAATCTAATGAAGAAGCATTTAATAATTTGATAGAATTAGAACAATTAACCATGCCTTATAGATAATATATATAAGGTATATCATATATAAAGAGGAAAAAAATATGCAGATGATTGAACCTGAAGTAGTTGATGCTATATGGTCTAAAGTAGGAAGTATGCAAGAAGAGCAGGCAATGGGCTTGATACATACAATGAGTGAAAAACAGCCTGAATTACTTACTTATATTATGAGTGCTCCAGATGAATTTTCTGATACTGAAGCAGAGCAAATGCTGTATATCGGTGTAGTTTTATGGCAAATTGTTGCGCATTCAGCAAAGAAATTATCTTTGATTTCTGAAGAAATGATAATAGAATTAGAAGAAAAGAATATTTCTTTGATGGAAAAATTAGATGGAGAATCAGAGGGTGATGGCATAGCTGTTGTAGAGGATTTATTGGCAAATTATCCACAGCCTCATGTTTTAGCTTCAATCTCAGAAGCTTTAGTTTTGGATGAGGATGAAGACCAAACCGAAGAAGATTCAATTAGTGAAGAGGCTAGGGGAACCATGATGTTAATATTAAAAACAGCATTGGATTCATTATTAAAAGCAGCCGCATAAAAAAAGGAGAAATATGTATTTCTCCTTTTTTTTTACTGTTTTTTATTGAGAATGTTCATAGTGCCCTGAATTTGAAACAAAGATCTAGCAATCTCTGCTTGTTCGGCTATCATTTTTTCATATCTCTTACTTTCTTCGGTTATCTCAGCCAGATATCTTGTCCTTTCCGGTGGAATGATAGATTTTTTTTGCAATGCTGATTGCTTTTTATGCAAAGAACTATCCCAATGAATGTCTTTTTTATTAGCTAGCAGTGATAATATTGAAAAATAGAGATTATTAATTCCAGAATCATTGAATTGCGAAGCAATTGTTCCATATACAGGCATGTCTTCAGGATTAAGATGCCATAAATTATGAGATCTTTGGAATTGTTTTTTTACATCTCTTAAAGCATCTAAAGCTCCTCTTTTGTCAAATTTATTAATCGCTATAATATCTGCAAAGTCTATCATATCGATTTTTTCTAATTGACTAGCTGCTCCAAATTCGGGTGTCATAACATACAGAGCAATATCTGCAACAGAAGTTATCTCAGAGTCACTTTGTCCAATTCCAGCTGTTTCAACAATAATACAGTCAAATTCTGCATATCTCATTAAATCAATAGCATGTTTTACATTTGGATTAAGGGCAATATTTGCTTGTCTTGTAGCAAAAGAACGCATAAATACTTTTGAATTACTCACTGAATTCATACGAATTCTATCTCCAAGCAATGCCCCTCCAGTTTTTCTTTTAGAGGGATCTACAGATAATACAGCAAGTGTTTTATCTGGGAAATCTTCTAAAAACCTTAATATTAATTCGTCAGTTAATGAGGATTTCCCTGCTCCTCCAGTACCAGTAATACCTAAAACTGGAATCTGTTTTAGAGAGGGACGTGATCTATGTGTAATTTCTTCAATAGAAATTTCATTCCTCTCTATTAATGTAATACCCTGTGCAAGTGCTCTTGGATTTTTATTTTTTATTTCAGACCAAAGATCTTCCCCTTCAAATTGATTTGGAGTTGAAAAATCAGAGATTTCTAGAAGATTATTTATCATTCCTTGAAGCCCCATAGAACGTCCATCATCAGGTGAATATACTCTGGATATACCGTATTGATGAAGTAATTCGATTTCTGATGGTAAAATTGTTCCTCCACCACCAGCGAATATTTTTATATGTCCGGCATTTTTTTCTTTCAATAAATCGTGCATATACATCAGATACTCAACATGGCCTCCTTGATAACTTGTCATGGCTATAGCTTGAGCATCCTCTTGGATTGCACAATCTACAACTTCCATTGCCGATCTATTATGGCCCAAATGAATAACCTCTGCACCAGAACTTTGTATGATTCTACGCATGATATTTATTGCTGCATCGTGTCCATCAAATAAAGAAGCTGCAGTAATTATTCTTAAAGTATGTTTTGGAGAATATGGCGAAACAGATAATGACATGAACTAACCTGAAGTTGAATCAAAAATGAATCCTAAGCAAAAATACGAATTCGAAGCAAATACAATCAGGTACGCATTCTAAAGATATTTAAAAAAGCGATTATAATAAAGATTGAATTTGGAAGCCAACCCACAAGGATTGGATCTAATTGCATTGAATATCCTATGTTCTGTCCAATTTTAGTACAAGCTAAATAGACAAAAGAGACAATCATAGCTGTTGCTATTTCAATAGCCAAACCAGATTTTTTTCTAACAGCTGCAAAGGGTATTGCAAAAAGTATAACTATTACATTAGCAAAAGGGAAAGCAAATTGAGAATAATAGTCTATTAGTTGCATCCGAATATCTTTACCACCTTTTTCAAGCAAAGAAATATAGAGTTTTTGTTCATCAAAATTTAATTCAGAAGGTGACTGTTGTAATCGCATAATATCTGCATGATGAAGTGAAAGTTGTACGTGTAATTTTTTATAAGATGCGAATACAAAATCAAATGTTGAATCATTTTTTAAAACTCTTTCGAATGCATTCCCCAAAACCCATATATCCTTAGTTGAATCCCATTGTATAGTTTCAGCATCAATACGTTTTTTTATTCTAGGTATGTGCTCTGAAGTATATTCTTCGATTGCAATGCCTGATCCAGATTTTGTAATTCCATCATAATATTGCATCACAATATTCCTTAAAGATGAATCTCTCAAAAATAGATTGCTTACTGATGTTCTATCTGTATCTTTTCTTAAATCACGCCTTTCGATTGTCAATTTCTTTTTATTAGACTCTGGTACTACCCATCCATTAAAATATAGATGTCCCGCAGTAATACATAAACTTATAATGAATAGAGGAAACATCAATCTATATAAACTCATTCCACCTGATTTCATTGCTGTAATTTCACTTTGATTAGAAAGCCTACCTATAGAAAAGAGTGCAGCCATTAACATTGCGATTGGCAATAATAATTTGATGATTTCTGGTAAAAAGTGAAGATAATAGGAAAAAATGATTGATATATCGACTTTCTGATCTATAAACTTATCCAAGCTTTCAAGTACATTTACAATTAAAAAAATAATACTTAAAGCCCCAATACTGAAGATAAGTGTACCCAAAAATTGTTTTATAATATATCTATCCAATATTGACATCAGTATTAATAACCTGAATGGATGGAATGATGAGAAAAATGTGATGACTTATATAAAAAGTTCTGTCTACAACTTAGTAATAATGTTGTTAATACTAATTGCATATGAACATTGCGTTTAATCATTTCAATACTATTTTCAATTTCTTGTAATATTGCTGGATAATCCGCATCTGGAAATGCATTTGTAAATTTCTGAATCGTTTGTGTTTGGTCTATATTGACAATTAAACTGTGATCTAGTGGACTCTGAATGAAATAAAAACAATCTCGAAGCCATAAATACAATAAATGCATCATGATTTGGACTTTTGATCTATTCTTATCGTGTAATATTGTGTCTATCATGGACATTAAATCAACAATAAATATTCCTTTTTTAAGGGAAAGTCTCAATAAGTCTATGATATCCAGACGCATTCCCTTCATATCTTCATCAAGAAATTCTAAAGCTCTTGTTATACTTCCTTGAGCAAATGCTTGAATAAGCATTGCTTCATCAATCGGGATATCTTGAGTTGTGTGTATCCACGTTGTTAATTCTTGTGATGTAAGAATATCGCAATACACTTGTTGACATCGTGATAGAATAGTTTTAGGTAATAATTCTTTATTAGATGTAATTAATATAAAAGTAATATTGTCATGCGGCTCTTCTAATGTTTTTAAAAAGGCATTAGATGCCTCCGTTGTCATTTTCTCTGCATCTGAAACAATAAAGAATCTTCTTCCAAATTGAACAGCACTCATCTTTATATTTTTTTTGACTTCCCTAATTGAGGCTATTCTTATTTGCTGAGCATTTGGTAGATGAATTGTATGATAAGGATTTTGGATTTTGAGTTGAATTTGTTTTTGATACTCTGCATAATGATCATCACTTAATTTTAATAATGGTGATTCATCATGCTTTGCATCTGAACCAGCTTTAAAACTTGGTAGGGGAGTAATTAAAGAGATATTTGGATGTTCATAATTATTCGCCTCTTTGCAACTTTTACAATTGTCACATGCATTAATGTTTCCGTTTTCAACCTTAGAATTCAAGCAATTCATAACTTTTGCTAATTCTAAAGCAATAGCTTCTTTGCCAATACCTTCATTACCATAAAAGCAATAAGCATGAGCAATAGATTGCTCTTTCAAAGCTCTTTGAATAATTCCTTTAACCCTGATTTGGCCAATTATGGTATTCCAACTCATGAATTCAACTTTTAATTACGTTTATGATGATGCAAATTTACAATGAAAACCTACATCGATATTATAAAAGGTTATATGCATAAAAAACCCTGTTTGTTAGCAAACAGGGTTTTTTAAATACATTCAAATAAATTTTAGGCGACTGATGGTTCAGCCGGAGATTCATTATTATCAATCGGAGTAATACTATCAGATTTAGGTAAATCCTTAACTAATTTGGCCAATTTTGATATAATTTTTAAAGGTGGTAATTCTTCACCTCGTATGATCATATCTAATTCTTGGCCATCAATCGTTTCTCTTTCTAATAAAATTTTTGATGCTTTGTGTAAAACATCAATATTCTCATTTAGAAGTGCTTCTGCCTTATCGCTGGCATTTACTAATATAGAACGAATTTCTTTATCGATTACTTGAGCAGTTTGTTCGCTATAATCATTTTTTTGTGAAATCTCTCTACCTAGAAATACTTCTTCATGCTTCGATGCAACCATTACTGGGCCAATTACATCGCTCATGCCCCATTCGCAGACCATTTTTCTGGCTAAACCGGTTGCTCTTTCTAAATCATTACCAGCGCCAGTAGTTAACTGATTAAAGACAATTTTTTCTGCTGCTCTACCAGCTAATAATGTTATGATTCGTGTATCTAAATAATCTCTAGAATATGAATGCATTTCTTCTGAAGGTAAATAGGATGTGACACCTAATGCTCTACCTCTTGGAATAATAGTAACTTTATGAACTGGATCACTAAGTTCTAAAAATTTACCTGCGAGTGCATGGCCAATCTCATGATAAGCTGTCATTTCTTTTTCCTTGGCAGAAATTACCATGCTTTTTCTTTCTACGCCCATCATGATTTTATCTTTAGCACTTTCAAAATCATTCATCGTAACGGAATTGCTATTTCTTCTTGCAGCAAATAAAGCAGCTTCATTAACCAAATTAGCAAGATCTGCACCAGACATACCAGGTGTTCCTTTTGCTAAAACATCAGCTTTAACATCTTCATGAAGCGGAACATTGCGCATATGAATAGTTAAAATTGCTTCTCTTCCTTTAACATCTGGTCTGTCTACAACAACTTGTCTGTCAAATCTACCTGGCCTTAATAATGCAGCATCCAATACATCGGGTCTGTTTGTTGCAGCAATAATTATGATACCACTATTTTGCTCAAAGCCATCCATTTCAACTAATAATTGATTAAGCGTTTGTTCTCTTTCATCGTGTCCTCCGCCCAAGCCTGCGCCTCTTTGTCTTCCAACAGCATCGATTTCATCAATAAAAACCAAACATGGAGCATTTTTCTTGGCTTGTTCAAATAAATCACGAACTCTGCTAGCACCAACCCCAACAAACATTTCAACAAATTCAGCACCAGAGATAGAGAAGAAGGGTACATCAGCTTCCCCTGAAACAGCACGAGCTAATAATGTTTTTCCAGTACCTGGAGGACCCAATAGTAAAACTCCTCTTGGAATTTTACCACCTAATTTTTGGAACTTAGATGGATCTTTAAGAAACTCTACAACTTCTTGTAATTCATATTTTGCTTCATCGCAACCAGCTACATCAGTAAACAATACTTTGCCACCAACTTCATTCAACATTTTTATTCTTGCTTTACCAAAAGAAAGTATCCCTTTTGGTCCACCGCCGCCGCCCTGCATTCTTCTCATAACAAACATATATACTGCAATCAAAGCTATCCATGGTAGAATGGAAATAACCATTCCCCACCAAGGGCTCTCGGCATCTTGATATTTCCAATAGATGTTTTTTGTTGTCCATACTTCTTCCATTTTACTATCAAGGAAACCTAATTCGGTCGTAAAATTTTGAATTTGAACTAATCTTCCATTATCTTCAAATGCTACCTGTTCTTTTAAAGTACCATGGAAGACATATCTATTGATTTGAGACTTCTCTATAATTGCTGATGCTATTTTATTATTGTTTAAAAATTCTTGATACTTTGTATAAGGAATTTCCCATTCTTTTTTCTGATTGGAATGCATTAGCATATATATGATAACGATACCAGCGAACATAGCGGCCCACATCAGCATCGAACGTATTATTTTACTTGGTGAATTATCGTTATTATTTCCACCAGATTTTGCATTAAAATCTTTAGAAAAAGGGGATTTATTAGCAGAATGTTTATCTGAAGAATGTGAATTTTTTGGTTTTGTCTTCTTTGCTTTTAAAGAATTATCTGTGTCAGGAGAATTCTGTTGTGATTCACTCATAGTGTAGATGCTCCGATAGAATAAGCTAATGTTCTATCTAAAATCTTGATTCAGAAATGGATTGTAATTTTAATATTCGATATGACGGATTATCATTTAATAAAATTGCTTACAACAAAAAAAAATCTCTGCTGTAACAATAAATACGAAGTTATTACTTTAAGTCCTGCCAAATCTTCTGTCTAATTCAGCTAACGGAATCTCTAATACGATGGGTCTTCCATGAGGGCACACATATGGCATTGAACACATGAATAAATCTTTTATTAACTGATTCATTTCTTGCTGGTTGAGTGATTGTCCTGCTTTAATTGCTGCTTTACAGCCCATAGAAGCAGCTAAATTGTGTCTCATACTATGCGGTTTAATGCTATCATATTCTCTGTATTGTTCTATGATATCCAATAATGCATGCTCTTCAGTACCTACTTTTATATCATTTGGTAATGCTGATACAATTATGCTATTATTATGTTCATCACTGAAGACAAACCCTAATATTTCTAAAGATTCTTTCAATTCATGAAAAAGAAGTAAATCTTGCGGCAAAACATGTACTGTGATAGGAAATAATAAGGTTTGGCTTTTGCCAGACTCATCTTGTAAAGATTGTAAAGCAGATTCATACAGTATCCTTTCATGTGCTGCATGTTGGTCAATCATCATTAATCCATGTTCATGTTCAATACATATATATTTATTATGTAATTGCCACATTGAACCAGGTAATATACGATGTTGACTATGTTGATGCTTTGCATTATCCTGAATATGATCGCTACCAAATAATTGATCATAAGCAGTTTTTGCTTGGGGAGTAAAAGAATGTGAATCTCTTGTTTTACTATATTGGAAAGAGGGGCTGGAATACTGAGTTCGAGGATTATTATCTACAATTTCGCCTGTTAATCGATTAACTAAAAATGAGTCCTGAGATGAAAAAGTTGATTGTGACTGAACAGGAGAAATATGCATTCTTTCGAATGGTGCCTGCTGGATATCTGATCTAAATTGTAATTCAGGAACTATATGCGCTTTTGCTAGGGCATTTTGGACTGCTTGTTGTATACAATTATATATTCCTTTTTCGTATTCAAACTTTACTTCATGTTTTTGGGGATGAACATTTACATCCACCTTGCTTGGATCTACATGTATATTTAGTACAAAAAAGGGATGTAATTGTTTTTCGATAAGATGCTCATAAGCTTGGAATACAGCATGATTTAAAGATCTGCTTATTATAGCTCTACCATTCAAGAAGAAATGCTGTCCAGCCCTAGATTGTTTTGCTAAATGGGGTAAACCAATAAATCCGGAAAGTTTTATTTCTTCGGTAAAAGAATCAATTGGTAATAAGCCAGAGGAAGTTTGTTCGCCAAATAAATCTTTGATTCTTTCTAATAGAGTAGATGGATGAACATCAAAAACTAAATTATCGCCATCGTAAAAAATAAATCTGATATCTGGTTTTGCTAAAGCAAATCGAATCATAGTTTCAGAAATATATCTAAACTCAACGATATCAGACTTTAAAAACTTTCTTCTAGCTGGTACATTGTAAAATAAATTTTTAACAATTATCTGTGTCCCTTTTTCTTGCTGACTAGGGCTTATTGAAGGAATAGAAAGTGGTTCAGAATCTAGTTTCCAACCATGTGAATCAATGTCTCTTTTTGTTCTGATTTCTATATGAGAAATAGCCGCTATCGAGGCTAGAGCTTCACCTCTAAACCCAAGAGTTTGTATTTTTTCTAGATCTTCTGATGTTCTAATTTTACTTGTTGCATGCCTTTTAATGCTCATTTCTAAGTCTGTTTTACTCATACCTAGACCATTGTCTACGATATGAATCATATGCTTTCCAGCTTTTTTTATCAGTACAGTGATGCAATTTGCACCAGCATCCAGACTGTTTTCAATGAGCTCTTTAACAATAGATTCTGGCCTTTGAACTACTTCTCCAGCAGCTATTTGATTTGCTAGAAAATCGGGTAATAATTGTATTGTATGTTCATCTAAGTTCATAAGATTCAAATAATTTATTCTTGAATAGATGATAGTTCATCGCCAAAATAAATGCCGAGTTCTCTAGCTGTAAGAATAATATCATGATAAAGAGAAACTGTTTTACGTTTACCAATTGCATCAGCAAGGGGAATGCATTCTACATTTGGGGAGTGTAAAGACACCATCATATCTGTCATTCCTTTGGCTATTGCTCTTACTGCAGCGGCACCAAATCGTAATGATAATAATCTATCATTGGCTGTAGGCATACCGCCTCTTTGCAAATGTCCTAATACAACAACACGAGTTTCTTTTCCGGTTAATATTTCTAACTCTTTAGCTACTTTTTCTCCAGCTCCACCTAATCTTTCTGCTTGCCCAATATTTTTGCCAATGATAGAAACATTACCATTTAATGGTTTTGCGCCTTCAGCAATAACAATAATTGAGAAATGCGAGCCTGATTTTTCTCTTTCAATGATTTTTTTTGCTACTGCATTAATATCATAGGGAATTTCTGGTAATAAAATTACATCGGCTGTCCCAGCTACTCCAGCATGAAGTGCTATCCATCCAGCATATCTTCCCATTACTTCAACAACCATTATTCTTTCATGTGCCTCTGCTGTAGAATGAAGCCTATCTATACAAGTGGTTGCAAATTCAACTGCAGTGTCAAAACCAAAAGTTGCATCGGTATTGTCTAAATCATTATCAATCGTTTTAGGAACACCTATAACTTGAAAATCCTTTTGGGCTAAGGCATGAGCAATATTCATCGATCCATCTCCACCAATGGAAATTAATGCATCGATGCCATGATCTTTAAGACTATTAATAATTTCTTGAGATCTATCAATCTCTATAAATGATCCATCTTCTTGTTGAATCGGGAATTTTAGAGGATTTCCTTTATTTGTTGTTCCTAGGATTGTTCCTCCTAAATGAGTAATTCCTTTTACAGAATGCAAAGATAAAGGCTTGATTCCTCCGCCTTGGCTTTTGTATTTTTCTGGTTCTAATATTCCATTGAATCCATTCCGTATGCCCCAGCATTCCCAACCTAATTGATGGCTAGCTAATACTATTGATCTTATCACTGCATTTAGCCCAGGTGCATCTCCGCCACCAGTATTGATAGCAATTCTTTTCATGTATAACCAATTTTATATGTAATACATGCAAAAATAGGGTAATGGAAGCAGTTTTTTATCTTAAACAAAAAAAAGCCATTCAATATAATCTTGAATGGCTTGATATATCATCTTTCAATTTAATGCTGAGGCTTACGAAGATTCAATTTATCCCACACATGGGCTCCTATTAATTTGCCAACTCTATTGCCTTCATTACAAGCTCTAAGAAAATGAATGCCTCCATAAATTCTACTCATTGATGCTTCTTGGGCAGCTTCATGATAATTAGAGAATGATCTAACAGGTAAACCAAATCTCACTTCGGTGCTATCTGCATAGGCAAATTCTCCAAATAGTCTTGTTAAGATTTCTGCAGATGCAGAAGAAATCGTACTATGACCACTTGTATATTCTGGAAATGGAGGAGTTTGTAAATATGGTTCCCATGTAGAATCAATTAGTCTATTAATATAGGTGACAGGTCTAATTGTATGAGAAGTAAATTTTTCATTCCAACAACACAAAAAAGCATCATATAAGCCAATTCCTAATAATGTATAAGCTTCTATGGATTGCATCATGTCTGATGACTTTTTTTCACATCCAATTTTTGCAAGTGCCATCCAATGTCCACCAGGGGAAATTTGCCTAGTATTGAAAACAAAATGTCCTTGATGCCATGCTTTGATTGGATTGCAATCCCAAAAACCAGCGATTTGTTTTTGCTCATCTGTTAAATTTTTTGAGCTGATATATACTTGCATTGCTTGATCATAAAAAGGGGAATTTGGTATTTCACTGTATTCTACGGGCGGAATAGGACGAAATTGAGTGACTGAATCTACAACCAAGGGACGCATTGTTTTAAAGTATGGATCTAATGGGTCTGCAAATTGTGGAGGTGTTGGAAGCCATTTGTCTTTACCACGAGGGAAATTATATCTAGGCCTTCCTTGATTCTTAATATGTCCATCATCTTTAAACCATTTAGCAACATAAGTACCTACTTCATCTCCAAAAGCAATTGATCGTTCAATGATATCTTTATCATCTGGATAATCCTTTTTTATAATCTCAAGATGAGATTTATACATGCTATCTGAATAATTAGATCTGTACAACACTTTATACACGATAAATTTATATGCTTGAATGGCAGTAAGGCGCCAATCATATTTTTGACCTTCTTTGGGAATAGGTGGATTACTAAATAAATTTAATTGTCCTGTTAAAGGTTGATATCTATCTGAAAAACCTGGCTGTGCCGCTGTATATGCTGCAATATTTGCATATGCATAATGCTTGCTAATCACAGCTGGAGAAAATCCATCATCCATAATAATATTTGTTATCATATCATTCCAATCATGAATCATTAATGATGCATTTTGATATAATTTAGATGATTGTTCTTGTGCAAACATTGTATACACACTAACAAAAAAGATGAGAATCAATTGGACTTTTTTCATATACATTGAAATTATAGATAGTTGAGATACTATGTTAAATTAGTGATTTTTCACTCAGTATTTTTATGCCGTATATATCGGAATGTTCAAAGCTAATCTCTAAAAAATTAAATAACTGATTTAAGGATTTCATCTGCACATTAGAATCTATTGTTTTTGTTCTAATGGAAGTATATCTCTTTTCTCTGCACCATTGGTGTTGCATATCCATTAAAGTAGTGGCAATTCCCATATTTCTATAGGAAGAAGTAGTTGCTCCAAGCCAACTATAAAACATGGTGTCATGTAGTTCATATCCTATCTTGCAAGCAATTATCTCATGATTAGAGTGGCATAAACATAACAGTATATTCTTTCTTGTATAAATTGTTTTAAAATAGTCTTCATCTAATGGAATGGTAAAAGCATTAGATAATAATGTAAATACTTCTTCCAGAATGTGATTATCAGGTAAGCCTTCTATATATGTATATCTGATAGAAATAAAGTTACTCTTAAATAGAAAATTACAAAAAAGTGTAAATTGTAAATATGATAAATATCATCATGCCTTATAAATTTACGGAAAATCTATCATGAAAAGTGTTGAGATTAAACTTGAGTCATTATATGATGCTAGTACGGAAGAATTAAGATCAAAAAAAAATGCTGCGATATTATTAGACTTATTAGATTCTTTAAACAATGGAGAAATTAGGTCTGCAAGCAAAAATGAAGATGGAATATGGCATGTTCATCAATGGGTTAAGAGGGGAATATTATTATTATTTCGGGCAGGAATTTTAAAAGATTATTCTGATGGAACTTCTTCATTTTATGATAAAGATACTTTGCCATTAAAAACATTCTCACTAGATAGTCAAGTAAGAATTGTTCCGGGAGGTTCATCAATTAGAACTGGATGTTATATTGCTCCAGGAGTAATTTGTATGCCTCCAATGTATATTAATATAGGTGCATATATCGATTCTGGTACAATGATAGACTCTCATGCATTGGTTGGTACATGTGCACAAATAGGAAAAAATGTTCACATTAGTGCGGCAGCACAAATAGGTGGTGTATTAGAACCTGCAGGAGCACGCCCAGTTATTATCGAAGATGATGTTATGATTGGAGGTAATTGTGGAGTGTACGAAGGAGTATTAATTAGAAAAAGAGCTGTATTGGGTTCAGGAGTTATAATTAATGGATCTACTCATATCTATGATATTGTAAAAGGGGAAATATTATCATCAAAAGAAGGTAATACTATTGAAATTCCCGAAAATGCGGTTGTTATTCCAGGATCTAGGGCATTGCAAAGTCCATTTGCCAAAGAATATGGTTTAAGTGTTTCAACACCTTTAATTGTAAAATATAGAGATTCCAAAACGGATGCCAAAACTGCACTGGAACAAGCATTACGATAAAAAAAAGCTGCCATAGGCAGCTTTAATTTTATCTAGTCTCACGGTGCAGTGTATGCCTGCGAAGAAAAGGATTATATTTCTTTAATTCCAATCTTTCAGGGTGATTCTGTTTATTCTTAGTAGTAGTATAACGTGAAGCTGGTCTGCCTTCTTTTTTAGCTTCGGTACACTCTAGCGTAATAATTACGCGGGCTCCTTTTTTAGCCATCGTTTACATCCATATATAATGTGATATTTATAATTATCTTTTTCAGATTGCAAATTTAAACATTTACAAATAATATCAGCATATTTTTTTTCGGATATTTTTGAAAGGGTATAAATTTATTTTATCCACAAGAATTATTTTTTGTTGTTTTAATCGTAATAATGTTTATTTTTGCAAGCTCTATGCATCTGGGCAGGTACCAGAGCGGTCAAATGGAGCAGACTGTAAATCTGCCGGCTTCGCCTTCGGAGGTTCGAATCCTTCCCTGCCCACTTAGTTGCATAAAGTACATTGAATATTTTTTGGTAGAAATGCGGGAGTAACTCAGTTGGTAGAGTCACAGCCTTCCAAGCTGTTGGTCGCGAGTTCGAGTCTCGTCTCCCGCTCAACAGTATAATGTCACGGTAATTTATTACTGTTTACAGTTGCTGATGTAGCTCAGTTGGTAGAGCACTTCCTTGGTAAGGAAGAGGTCACCGGTTCAATCCCGGTCATCAGCTCTTCACTGAATTCAGTGAATATTACGGGTGTGGCTCAATTGGTAGAGCAACGGTCTCCAAAACCGTAGGTTGTGGGTTCGAGTCCTACCACCCGTGCTACATTCCTGGTAATTTAGCTTTATAAGGTATAAAGGAAATGATAGCTAAGATAAAAGAATATACAAGCGATGTATCTAAGGAAATGAAAAAGGTTTCTTGGCCAACAAAGCAGCAGCTAAGAGAATCTACAATTGTTGTAATTGTATCATGCTTACTTATTACATCATTTGTTTGGATAGTAGATTTCGCTATGACATATATTATCCAAGCGATTTTTTAATTCAGAAAGATCGTTTTAAATGTTGATTTAGCATCTTAGGATGCTTAATTATTTTTTGTCTTTACACTTCGGACATCAAAAGGCTTTTTTAGTATGGAAGACATACAACCTATATCCGACCGTCATGATTTCAAGTGGTATGCTGTGCGTACATTCACTAGTCATGAAGCGCGTGTAAAAACTAGCATAGAGCAGGAATTAGAGAGACTTAATCTTGTAGGGAAGATTCGTTCTGTTATTATACCACAAGAGACGGTTTATGAGGTTAGGAATGGTAAGCGTAGAACACGCATCAAGAATACATTACCGGGATATTTACTTATAGAAGCAAACTTAGATAAAAGACTTAAAGAAATAATATGTTCTTTACCTTCTGTAGTAAGTTTTGCTGGTACTAAAACCGAACCTACTCCTATTCAGCAAGATGAAGTAGATAGAATTTTAGGTAGGATTGAAGAAAGAAAAAATATAGCTTCGATAGAAACGGCATTTTCTGTTGGAGATCCAGTAAAGGTTATTGATGGGCCATTTAATACATTTAATGGTACTGTTAAAGCTGTTAATATAGAAAAACAAAAATTGAAAGTTGAAGTCGGAATTTTAGGGCGTAAAACACCTGTGGAATTAGATTTCAGCCAAGTTGAAATAGAAAATCATTAGAAGACAACATTTTCTCATACTACCTTTTCATATAAGTTATGGCAAAAAAAGTAATGGGATCCTTTAAGCTTCAGCTTAAAGCCGGTCAAGCAACGATGTCACCTCCAGTTGGTCCAGCATTTGGGCAACGTGGTTTGGCGGGTATGCAGTTCGTAAAAGAATTTAATGCAAAAACAGCTAAAGAGGGTGATACAATCATTCCAGCAGTTATAACATTTTATTCTGACAAATCTTTTTCATTTGTATTGAAATCACCTCCAGCGCCAGTTTTGCTTGCTAAAGCAGCCGGTTTGCCAGGTGGTTCAGCTGCACCCAACAAAAGCAAGGTTGGTAAGGTTACATTGAAGCAAGTAGAAGATATTGCAAAGTTAAAAATGCAGGATTTGAACTGCGATACTATTGAAAGTGCTATCAGCATGATTAGTGGTACAGCCCGTAGTATGGGCATAGTAGTAGAAGGTTAATATTTATTCACTCAAAGAACGAAAAGAATCATGAAACGACATGGTAAGCGCTTTAAATCGGCGTTAAAAAACGTTGACTTAGCAAAGGAATACTCGTATCGTGAAGCGGTAGAGCTGGTTAAAAAAAATGCAACCGCAAAATTCGATGAATCGTTCGAAGTGGCGATCCGCCTTGGTGTGGATCCCAGAAAGGCTGACCAGCTCGTTCGCGGCACAGTGTCGCTTCCTCACGGAACAGGTAAATCCGTAAGAGTACTTGTAATGGCTAAATCACCAAAAGATGCAGAGGCTTTAGCAGCTGGTGCAGATTATGCTGGTTTAGACGAGTATTCACAAAAAATCCAGGCCGGCTGGGCCGATATTGATGTCATCATTGCAACTCCGGATGTAATGGGTGAGGTTGGTAAACTTGGCCGTATACTTGGTCCACGCGGTTTAATGCCTAATCCAAAGAGCGGAACTGTAACTTTTGATGTAGCAAAAGCCGTTAACGAGGTGAAAGCTGGAAAAATCGAATATCGAGTAGACAAAGCAGGAAATGTTCATGCATCAGTAGGAAAATGTTCATTTACATCTGAACAAATTGCTGAAAATGCTATGGCATTATATAATAGTATTCTTCGTGCAAAACCCCTTACATCTAAAGGAAAATATGTGCGTGGAATAGCATTTAGTTCAACTATGGGCCCAGGGCTTCATATTAGTGAACAATCAATGGGTGGCCATTCTCAAGATTAATTGAGAATTATTTATTAATGTCTATTACGCACTGTTATTAGTCCGGGCTTCTCTCCAATTTATTGGTGCCGTACAATAACAAGTATATATACACTCTAATCTGAGTTAAGTTCATTATGGTAACAAAACAGCAGAAAGAGCAAGTAGTTGCCGAATTGGTAGCCATGCTTCAAGGTGCTTCAGCTTTGTACCTTCTTGACTATTCCGCGATGACAGTTGCAGAAAGCAATAATTTGCGTTCTGAACTAAGAAAGAAGAATCTAACATTTAGAGTTGCCAAAAACAGGTTGATTCAACGTGCTTTGGCAGAAGTTCCAGGATTTTCAATTCCTGAGGACAAATTCTTTGGTCAAACAGGAATAATAGTAGGATATAGTGATCCAATCGCTCCTGCTAAAATTATCAAGGATGTATCAGAAAAGTCTGATAAACCTAAGTTAAAGGCTGCAATCGTAGATGGTCAATTATTTGATGGTAAGCAATTAAAGCAAATTGCTGCATTGCCAACCAAAGAAGATTTGATTGCTTCGATACTTGGTAGCTTAAATGCTCCAGCTTCAGGAATAGTTGGTTCTATCAATGCGGTATTGCGCGATGTTGCATATCTAGTTGAAGAAGTAGCAAAAAACAAAGCAGCATAAGCTGCATTAATTAGAAACTACAATTATTTTAATATTGGAGAATTATCCATGTCAGCAATAGTTGATGAATTAGTAGAAAAAATTGGCGCTCTTACATTAGTAGAAGCAGCTGAATTAAAAACAGCATTAGAAGAAAAATTTGGTGTAACAGCAGCTGCTCCTATGATGATGGCTGGCCCAGCAGCTGGTGCAGCACCTGCAGCAGCAGCAGAAGAACAAACAGAATTTGATGTTGAATTAACTGATGCAGGTCCGAATAAACTTAATGTAATTAAGATTGTTCGTGAAATCACTGGATTAGGATTAAAAGAAGCTAAAGACTTAGTAGAAGCAGCTCCAAAAATCGTTAAAGAGCAAATTTCTAAAGAAGAAGCAACAGCATTGGCAAAGAAAATTGAAGAGACTGGTGCTAAAGTTACACTTAAGTAATTTTATAGTTCCTGCCCTACGATTTTAAGCTAAGAAAGCTTTAAAGAATCACTGGGCGGCATGATTTAACTCTTGTCGCCCTTTGTATTTTTTGTTTCGATGTCAATTTTAAAGACTCATTACAATGAGTTACATGTTGTTGATGGAATACATGCTAGTAAACAGTGGAATATTCATTAGGATTTCTCGATAAGGCTGTGAGTCGGCCTTATCGAGAAATCCTACTTTTTTCGAAGCTGAATGGGCTAATATGCCAAAGCATATTATACTCAGTTTGCTCTCTTGTTCACAAGGAGAAGTCGAATGAACAAACCTAAATATTCAAGTGACGGTAGAATTGTTAGATTACGTGATCGCGTAACTTTTGCCCAACAGCAAGAATACGAATCATATCCAGATCTACTTAATCTGCAGTTAAAATCGTATAAAGAATTCCTTCAGGATGATCTACATCCTTTAATGCGTCAGCCACAAGGCTTACAACAGGCATTTTTAGCTAATTTTCCTATTGAAGATTCTTCTGCAATATTCCAATTAGAATTTTTAGAATACTTTATCGAAAAACCAAAGTATTCTGAAGACGAATGCCGTGAAAGAGAATTAACTTTTGCCAAAGCACTCAAAGCTCGTATGCGTCTATCTAGCAAAGCAGATCCTTCATCTGAAGACTATATAGATCCAATGGAGCAGGAAGTGTATTTAGGAAATATTCCTGCTATGACACCACGTGGTACCTTTATTATTAATGGTGCTGAACGTGTTATTGTTGCTCAACTCCATAGATCTCCGGGTGTATTTTTTGATGATGCTGTGCACCCAAATGGTACAAGAATATATACTGCAAGAGTTATACCTTTTAAAGGCTCATGGATTGAATTTACAACAGATATCCATGATGTAATGTATGCTTACATAGACCGCAAAAAGAAATTCCCTGTAACTACTTTGTTACGTGCTCTTGGTTATTCTTCAGATGAAAAAATTCTTGAATTATTTGAATTAGCTGAAGATATTTCTGCTGCTGATTTAAATGAAAGTCATATCGGAAGAAGATTAGCTGGTGAAGTTATCGATATGAGTACTGGTGAGATTATTGCTAATCGCGATATGATTATCGATGAAACATTATTGGCATTCTTTAATGCATCTGATATTGTTTCTGTTCGTGTATTTACTTATGAAAGCGTAAATGATGAACCTGTTATTGCAAAAACACTTGCCAAAGATACAACAAGAACCAGAGAAGAAGCTTTAGATGTTATCTATCGTCAAATGAGATCAAGTGATGCTCCAGATATGGAAACTGCTTTAGCTTTATTAGAAAAATTATTTTTTAATGATAAACGCTATGATTTAGGTGTTGTTGGTCGTTTTAGAATTAATGATAAATTAAAACTAGATGCACCTTTAGACTGTACTGTACTTCGCCTAGAAGATATAGTCACTATTGTAAAGTATTTGATAGATTTACATGATCAAAAACAAACAGTTGATGATATAGATCACTTGGGTAATAGACGTGTAAGAACAGTTGGTGAACAATTGTCTGCGCAGTTTAATCTTGGCTTAACAAGAATGGCTCGTACCATTAAAGAACGCTTAAGCGTATATGATGGAGAATCATTAACACCAGCAGAACTTGTAAATGCTAGAACCATAACAAGCGTAGTAAATCAATTCTTTGGTACAAATCAATTATCTCAGTTCATGGATCAAACAAATCCATTATCTGAATTAACTCATAAACGCCGTACTTCAGCATTAGGACCTGGTGGATTAACTAGAGAACGCGCTGGATTCGAAGTTCGAGATGTTCATTATACTCATTATGGACGTTTATGCCCCATTGAAACACCAGAAGGACCAAATATCGGTTTGATTTCTTCTTTAGCAATTCATGCAACAGTTAATGAATTTGGTTTTATCGAAACACCATATCGAAAAGTAGAAAATGGTAAAGTGTTAGATAAAATTGAATATCTAGCTGCAGAAAAAGAAGAAGGACTTATTATTGCCCCAGCATCAACTGAAGTTGATAAGTCAGGCAATATTATGGGTGATCGTGTAAAAGCAAGACAAAGTGGGGATTTCGTAGTAGTATCTCCAACAGATATCAATTTTATGGATGTTTGTACAGATCAAATTACTAGTCCTGCAGCAGCATTAATCCCATTCCTTGAGCATGATGATGCTAATAGAGCCTTGATGGGATCAAACATGCAACGTCAAGGAGTTCCTTTATTGCGTCCTAAAGCTCCTATTGTTGGAACAGGGATGGAAGTAAGAGTAGCGCATGATTCTCGAGCAATCATCCAAGCAGAAGATGATGGAATAGTTGAATATGTTTGCGCTGATTATATTACTGTCCGCTATCACGATAATAGAACAGATGAAGAAAAATTGATTTCTTTCGAAACAGAAAGACTTCACTCATATAAGCTTCAAAAATTCTTCCGAACCAATCAAGATACTTGTATTAATCAACGTCCACTTGTGCGTAAAGGACAACACATCGTTAAAGGACAACCTTTAGCTGATGGTGCTGCCACTGAAATGAGTGAACTAGCTTTAGGGCAAAATGTTCTTGTTGCATTCATGCCTTGGCGTGGATATAATTTTGAAGATGCTATTATTATTAGCGAAAGAATGGTAGCTGAGGATATCTTTACATCACTGCATATCGAAGAATACACATTACAAGTTCGTGATACAAAACGTGGCGAAGAAGAATTTACCAAAGAAATACCAAATGTATCGGAGGAAACAACCAAAGATCTAGATGATAATGGTATTATTCGTCCAGGTGCAAAAGTTCGTGAAGGTGATATTCTTATTGGAAAGATAACTCCTAAAGGAGAATCAGATCCAACACCAGAAGAAAAATTATTAAGAGCTATTTTTGGTGATAAAGCAGGCGATGTAAAAGATGCATCTTTAAAAGCACCTCCGGGCCTAAAAGGTATTGTAATCAATACAAAACTATTTAGCCGAAGAATGATGGCAAGCGATGCAGAATTACGCGCTGAAGAGAAAAAACGTCAAGACGCTATCGGCAGAAGAGAAGCAAAACTCCTGAAAGCTTTAGACGATGATTGTGCAGCCCGTTTAGCAAAACTAGTTGACGGACATAAAGTTTTAGGAATTAAACTTGTTAATGACAAGGTAGTTCTTAGAGCCGGTACAAAAGCTGTTGAAAATGATGTATATAATAAATATACCGATGGTACTTTAAAATTAGATCAATTAGATGTTGAAAAATCATGGTTCACAGAAGAATCTATGATGAATAATGTGCGTCAATTGATGCATAATTATGCAGCTAAGAAAAGTGATTTACAAGGTACAGCGAAAGCTGAAAAGAATAAAATAGCAGCAGGCGATGAGCTACAACCAGGTATTCTTCAGATGTCTAAAGTGTATGTCGCAAAAAAACGTAAGCTACAAGTTGGAGACAAAATGGCGGGTAGACACGGTAATAAAGGTATTGTGTCTAAAATTGTGCCTTTAGAAGATATGCCATTCTTGCCTGATGGAACACCAGTTGATATAGTATTGAATCCACTTGGAGTGCCATCACGTATGAATCTTGGACAATTGTTCGAGACAGCTTTAGGTTGGGCAGGTAAAGAGCTTGGCGTGCACTTTGCAACACCAATTTTTGATGGTGCAAGTTGGGATGAAGTAGGTGATTATTTAGAAAAAGCTGGATTACCAAGAAAAGGTAAATCAGTTCTATATGATGGCCGAACAGGTGAACCATTTGAACATGAAGTGACAATTGGTATTATCTATATGCTTAAGCTATCTCACCTTGTTGAAGATAAGATTCATGCTCGTTCAATAGGACCATATTCTTTAATTACACAGCAACCTCTTGGTGGAAAAGCACAATTTGGTGGCCAGCGTTTAGGAGAAATGGAAGTATGGGCATTGGAAGCTTATGGAGCCGCCCATACCTTACAAGAAATGCTTACGCTAAAATCTGATGATGTTCAAGGACGTGCAAAAATGTACGAATCAATTGTAAAAGGCGATAATATGCCTAATCCAAATATCCCTGAATCATTCAATGTTCTTGTAAGAGAATTACAAGGTCTTTGCCTTGATGTTGTAATTGATTAAAAAATAAAAAATGGAAGTCCTTAAAAAGGACTTCCATCTATATAACAGGTTAAAACCTGCGGAGTTGATACTCCACCAAATTAATACGAAACTTTTTTCATCCTATGGAGAAGATCCATGCAATCGCATTCAATTCCCCGCAAAGGATTCTCTCAGATAACTATTAAAATTGCATCACCGGACGAAGTATTAAATCGTTCTCATGGTGAGGTAACAAAACCAGAAACGATTAATTATCGCTCTTTCAGACCAGAAAAAGACGGTTTGTTTTGCGAAAAAATCTTTGGCCCAATTAGAGATTGGGAATGTGCTTGTGGCAAATACAAACGTATTCGCTATAAGGGCATTGTTTGTGACCGTTGTGGTGTAGAAGTTACCCAAAAATCTGTGCGTCGTGAACGTATGGGCCATATTATGTTGGCTGTTCCTGTTGTACATATTTGGTTCTTCCGCTCTTTACCAAGTAAAATAAGTCATTCACTAGGTATGCCTACCAAAGATGTAGAAAGAATTATCTACTATGAATCTTATGTGGTAGTTCAACCTGGTAATACCGGTTTGCAACAAAAAGATTTGTTAACTGAAGAACAGTATTTAGAAGTATTAGCTTCTTTAACACCTGCTGAAAGAAACATGGATGATGATGAACCTAAAAAGTTTATCGCATTGATTGGTGGCGAAGCAGTTAAAGAATTATTAAGAAGAATAGATCCAGAAGATAGCTATCATAATCTACGTATTGAATTACGTGATGAAACTTCTCAACAAAGAAAAGCTGAACTTCTTAAAAGATTAAGAATTTTAGAAGCATTTACAGGTAAAGAATTACCCAATAAATCACGTCCAGAATGGATGGTTTTAGATGTGGTACCTGTTATTCCACCAGATTTACGTCCTTTAGTACCTTTAGAAGGTGGAAGATTTGCTACTTCAGATTTAAACGATTTATATCGTCGAGTAATCATTCGTAATAATCGTCTTCGTCGTCTTATTGACATCAAAGCACCAGAAGTAATTTTACGTAATGAAAAACGTATGCTTCAAGAATCTGTTGATGCTTTGTTTGATAATAGTCGTCGTAGTGTAAGAAGCGAATCACAAAGAGCGCTTAAATCCTTAGCAGATACATTAAAAGGAAAAACAGGGCGCTTTAGACAAAACCTTTTGGGTAAGCGTGTTGATTATTCTGGACGTTCTGTAATTGTGGTTGGGCCTGAATTAAAAATTCATGAATGTGGCTTGCCAAAAGATATGGCTGTAGAATTATTTAAGCCATTTATTATCAGAAAACTTATTGAGCGCGGACATGTAAAAACTGTAAAGAGCGCAAAAAAATTAGTAGAACGTAAAACAAATGAAGTCTGGGATATTCTTGAAAAAGTGATCGATGGGCATCCAGTTATGCTTAACCGTGCTCCTACTCTCCATAGATTAGGTATTCAAGCATTCCAACCAAGACTTATTGAAGGTAAAGCTATACAACTTCATCCTTTAGTTACAACAGCTTTTAATGCCGATTTCGACGGCGATCAAATGGCTGTTCATGTTCCTTTAAGTTTTGAAGCACAATTAGAAGCTTTATTGCTCATGCTTGCTTCTCATAATATTATGCATACTCAGCATGGTGATCCAATTGCTGTGCCTTCTCAAGACATGGTTTTGGGTGCATATTATTTAACAAAGCTTCGTCGTGGAGCAAAAGGTGAAGGCAGAATATTCTCTTCACCATCAGAAGTAATTATAGCACATAATTCGAATCAAATTACATTACATACCAAGATCAAAGTTCGTTTAAATGCCATTGCAGGTGAAAAGAGTACTTTGATTGAAACAACAGTAGGAAGGGTGATATTCAATCAGATTGTACCTAAAGAAATGGGATATCTGAATGAACTATTAACTAAAGGACGTCTACGCCAAATTATTGGACTATGTTTCCGTAAAGCTGGCTTAGCAAAAACAGTAGAATTCCTAGATGCAATGAAAGAAATTGGATTTATGACTGCTACACGTGGAGGATTATCTGTATCTATTTCTGATGTAGTTATCCCTGAAGAAAAAGTTAAACTCATTGCAAAGGCTCAAGAAACAGTTGATAATATTGAAGAGTATTATCAGAATGGTGTTATTACATCTGGAGAAAGATATAATAAGATTATTGATACGTGGTCCAATGCAACCAATAGAGTTGCGGATAAACTATATCAAGAACTACAATTAGCTCAAGATGGATTTAACACATTTTGGATGATGTTAGATTCTCAAGCTAGAGGTTCTAAAGAGCAAATCCGTCAGCTTGCTGGTATGCGTGGATTAATGGCAAAACCACAAAAATCGTTAACTGGTTCAAGTGCAGAATTAATTGAAAATCCTATTATTTCAAACTTTAAAGAAGGTTTGACAATTTTGGAATACTTTATTTCTACGCACGGTGCTCGTAAAGGTCTTGCTGATACAGCGTTAAAAACAGCTGATGCAGGCTATTTAACACGTCGTTTACATGATGTTGCTCAAGATATGATTATATCTGGTGATGATTGTGGAACAATACGTGGCGTCGAAATGAAGGCTCTGAAAGATGGTGAAGATGTAAAAGAACCATTATCAGAAAGAATTTTAGGACGTTGTGCACTAGTTGATGTGTTTAATCCTGAAAATGGTGAATTAATTATTGGTAAAGGACAAGTATTTACAGAAGAAAATGCACAGAAAGTTGCGGAATCTTCTTTAGAATCAGTTCTTATTCGCTCTGTTTTAACATGTGAATCACGTCGTGGTGTATGTGCTAAATGTTATGGACGTAATATGGCTACAGGCCAAATGGTAGATGTTGGCGAAGCAGTTGGAACAATTGCATCTCAATCTATCGGTGAACCTGGAACACAGCTAACATTGCGTACATTCCATACTGGTGGTACAGCTTCACTTGTTGCATCACAATCTACAGTATTAGCCAAGTTCGATGGTAAAATCGTCTTTGAAAATGTAAAAACAGTTTCATATGAAGATGAAAATGGTATGGATATGTCTGTAGTAATAAGTAGAAGCGGTATCATTAATATCATTGACTCAGATACAGGCCGCGTTCTTACTCGTTATGATGCTGTATATGGTGCAGCATTAAAAGTAACAGATGGTCAAAATATCATTAAAAATGATGTGATTTTTGATTGGGATCCATACAATTCAACAATTATTACAGAAAAGGCAGGTACTGTTCGTTATCGTGATTTGATTCCAGGTTTAACATACCGTGAAGAAAACGATGAGCAAACAGGACATATCACAAAAGTAGTTATTGAATCACGTGATCGTTCCAAAATGCCATCTATTGAAATCGTTGATAATGATGGTAATGTTCTACACAATTATATTATTCCAATTCGTGCTCAAATAAGTGTTGATCATGATGAAAGAGTAAGTGTTGGATCACGTCTTGTAAAAATTCCTAGAGACTTAGGACGTATGCGTGATATCACAGGTGGTTTGCCACGAGTTACCGAATTATTCGAAGCTCGTTCTCCACAAAATCCAGCTGTGGTTTCTGATATCGATGGTACTATCACATTCCAACAAGCAAAACGTGGACAACGTGGTATTGTGGTTACTTCTTTAGATGCAGAAACAACCAAAGAATACACAGTTCCGTCGAATAAATATGTTTTGGTTCAAGAAGGCGATTTAGTACGTGCAGGTGATAGATTAACTGATGGATCAACCAATCCACATGATATCTTACGTATTAAAGGTGTTGGTGCAGTTCAAGAATATCTAGTAAATGAAATTCAGGAAGTGTACCGTATGCAAGGTGTAAAGATAAATGATAAGCATATCGAAGTTATCGTACGCCAAATGCTTCAAAAAGTTCGTATTAATGATTCTGGTGATTCTACTTTCCTTTTCAATGATCAAACTGATAGATTAAAGTTTGTAGATGAAAATGATATGTTGAAAAATCATGTTGTTATTACAGAAAAAGGTGATTCTCGCTTTAAAGTTGGACAATTAGTATCAAAGAAAAGATTCCGCGAAGCTAATGTTGAACTAAAGAAAAAAGAAAAAACAGAATCTGAAGCTAGAAATGCAGAACCTGCAACAGCAGAACCTCTATTACTTGGTATTACGCAAGCATCATTAACTACAGAAAGTTGGCTTTCTGCAGCTTCTTTCCAAGAAACTACAAGAGTACTTGCAGAAGCTTCTATAGCATCAAAAATTGATGGTCTTAAAGGTTTAAAAGAGAATATCATCATAGGACAATTAGTCCCTGCTGGTACAGGTTTAAGACACTATCAAGATATGATTGTTACAAGTGAAGTAGGTAATATATTTGGAAGCGAAATGATTTCCGAATCATCAGAAGTAGAAACTGAAGGAGAAGATGGTTTCCGTCGCTTAGGCCGAAGAAGAATTACTGCTTAATCTTTTAAAGATTATTATGCCCCGTTATTTAAGGGCAGACACCTTGAATGTCTGCCCTTTTTTATATATAATTATGAATTTCCTTTTGTTTAGAAAATTATGAAAAAACTGGTTTTAGACGGTTACAGTTTACATCTTGATTCATTTATTGAAGCCTTATCTTCAAATATGTATATTGAGTTATCTCAAGAAGCTATTTCAGCAATGCAAAACAGTAGAAATTTAGTAGAAAAATGGATAGAACATAATGAGATTGTATATGGAATAACAACAGGATTTGGTGAATTTGCAAATGTATCAATATCTCATGACCAATTAGAAGCATTACAAGAAAATCTAATTCTATCGCACAGTGCTGGAATCGGACCATATCTACCAGCCCATATAGTTAAAGGAATGATGATTTTAAGAGTGAATGCACTTGCTAAGGGTTTATCTGGAATCAGGGTTGCAACTGTCCAAACGTTAATAGATATGATTAATTGCGGTATCATTCCAGCTGTTCCTTCACAAGGGTCTGTTGGATCTAGTGGTGATCTTTCGCCATTATCTCATATTGCTTTAGCTTTAATTGGAAAAGGGGAATGTGTTCTGTCTGATGGTAGCATCATTAATAGTAAACAAGCTTTAAAAAATAACAATATAGAACCCGTTAAACTTAGTGCTAAAGAAGGCCTTGCCCTGATTAATGGAACACAAATGATGTGCACTATGGGTGCAATAGGTGTTCATAAGGCTATGCAATTATGTGATTTAGCAGATATTTCTGGAGCACTTAGTTTGGAAGCACTAAGAGGGACAGACAAGGCATTTGATGAGAAGCTTCAGAAAGCCAGAGGTTTTACTGGGCAAATTGAATCTGCCAGACGTTTAAGAGAGTTACTAAAAGGAAGTGAAATTAGAGAATCACATAGAGTTGGAGATGGATTGGTTCAGGATGCATATTCTTTACGATGCATGCCCCAAGTTCATGGAGCATCCCGAGATGCCATACAATATGTTAAAAATATTATTGAAATTGAATTGAATGCTGCTAATGATAATCCATTGATTTTTTCTGAATCGAAAGAACATATTGAAGGAGGAAATTTTCATGGTCAACCTTTAGCTTTAGCGTTGGATTTTTTATCAATCGCTTGTGCAGAATTAGGTAGTATTTCTGAAAGAAGAACAGAAAGATTAGTGAATGGAGCACTAAGTAATGGCTTGCCAAGATTTTTAACTAAACAAGGTGGATTGCAATCCGGTATGATGATTGCTCAATACACATCAGCATCGTTGGTATCTGAAAATAAAGTGTTATGTCATCCAGCTAGCGTTGATTCTATACCAACATCTGCTAATCAAGAAGATCATAATTCGATGGGAAGTATATCTGCGAGAAAATCTTTAGACATCATACAAAATGTACAATCTATTATTGCTATTGAACTGTTATGTGCCAGCCAAGGTATAGATTTTCACCAACCTCTAAAAACTAGTCCATTACTCCAAAAAATACATAACATTATTAGAGAATTTGTTCCATTTGAAGAATCAGATTCAATAGTGCATCATAAAATCAAAGCAATCTTACATTTAGTACAGAATAATGCATTTGATTTATCAATATAAACACTAATCAAGGATCATATATATGTTTGAACCTCAAAAAAAAATATTAGAAGAATTACAAGAAAGAACTGATGATTTACGGAGGTTTCTTTGACTTAGAAGTCAAACAAACTGAAATTGCAGAAAGAGAACAATTAAGCGAACAGCCTGGCTTTTGGGACGATGCGAATCAAGCTCAAAAGATAATGCAAGAAATTTCTGAAAGAAAGGAATGGATTGCTATTTGGGAATCTGCTCAGCTCTCTGTTCATGACGCCGAAGCACTATTACAATTAGCCGAAGAAATGGGCGATAGTTCTATGGAACAAGAAATTGATACAGAAATTTCAAGTGCTAAAGATGCCGTTGATAATCTAGAACTTCGAAAGATATTATCAGCACCCGATGATCATCGTAATGCTATCTTAACAATACATGCAGGTGCAGGCGGTACCGAAGCACAAGATTGGAGTGAAATGCTGATGCGTATGTATACTCGTTGGTGTGATAAAAGAGGATTTCAAGTGTTTTTAGCAGATGAACAACCTGGAGATGAAGCAGGTGTAAAATCAGTAACCTTGGAAGTTGTAGGTACTAATGCTTATGGTTATTTAAAAGCAGAAAATGGAGTGCATAGATTAGTACGAATATCTCCATTTAATGCACAAGGTAAACGCCAAACTTCATTTGCTTCTGTTTATGTATATCCTGAAATTGAAGATGATGTAGAAATAGAAATCAATCCTGCAGATGTAGAAATGGATACATTTAGGTCTGGTGGAAAAGGCGGTCAAAATGTCAATAAGGTTGAAACTGCTGTACGATTAAGGCATATCCCAACCGGTATAGTTGCCGCTTGCCAACAAGAAAGATCTCAATTTCAAAATAGAGAAAGGGCAATGAAAATGCTAAAATCAAGGCTTTATCAAAAAAGAAAAGAAGAAGAAGAAGCCGCAAAAGCATTAATTGAAGGAACAAAAAAGAAAATAGAATGGGGAAGTCAGATAAGATCATATGTTTTTCAACCATATACAATGGTAAATGATCATAGATCAGAATTAAAGAAAACAGATATTCATGCAGTTATGGATGGAGATTTAGATGATTTTATGAAAGCATTTTTATTATTAGGTGATGAATAATTATTGTTGATAACCATTTTGGGCTGGCTTTAATAACCAAAAAATAAAGGCATTACTTATGCTTATTACTATTGAACCCCATACAGCAGGCCAAAAGCCATCTACTTCAAATCCTGTAAGAATAGCACCTGCAGACCACAGCAAAAAGGCATTTATTACTACAGAGAATAAACCTAAAGTTATTATTAATAAAGGAAATGAAAAAAACTGCAGTATTGGCTTTATGATTGTATTAAGAAAACCAATAATTAATGCTGTAATTAAAGCCCAAATAAAACTTTTAACTCTGATACCAGGAATAAGTGCAGCAGTAAAATACACTGCTAATGCTGATGATAGCCATTTAATAAGTGAAGTCATCGTAATAATTCCATAGTATTTTATTAGGTTTTATATCTAACAAATGTACATCTTTTACAAATCTGAATAAAAATCTACTTTCACTTATCATACAAATTACATTGATACGTCAAAGCAAACGGAACAATTTTATATAACACACATAAAGATATCTATATGCCATACGATCCATTGATGGTTAAGCCAATGAAAGAGGAATTAATCTCTGCTGGTTTTACAGAATTATTAACTGCAGAAGATGTTGATAATGCAGTGAAAGCGCCAGGAATATCATTATTTGTAGTCAATTCTGTATGCGGTTGTGCTGCAGGTGGAGCCCGCCCTGGGGTAAAGAAAGCAGTTCAACATTTAGTTAAACCTGATAATTTATTTACAGTTTTCGCTGGACAAGACATCGAGGCAACAAATAGAGCCAGAGAATATTTTAAAGGACAACCACCATCTTCACCCTCAATTGCTTTAATGCGTGATGGTGAATTAATTGGTTTTATGCCACGACATGCCATTGAAGGTAGCATGCCTGAAATGATAGCAGATGCTCTAATTAGAGCATTTGATCAAGTATGCACTCCAGCTTCATAATAAGGCATAATTCTTGAGATATATAGACATTGCAGATATAGTATTTGCAATGTCTCTTATTTTATAAAGAATCATTGGTCATATGATATGAAATCCATCGATATATCAAATAAAGGGAATATCTCAATCAATATAATATTGATATTAAGTGCATTAGCTGGATCTACTTTCCTTTATTTAACTGATATGATTAAGAGCCCTGTCTTATTATTTCTTATCGGAGTATTTTTACTATATCCGTTTAGAAAAGAGTCTTATGTGATCAGTAGATTTCTGTCTTTGATTTCATTGCTTTTTGGACTTTGGTTACTTATTGACTTAAACATTGTTCTTTTACCATTTATTATCGCATTCACCATTGCTTTTTTATCCGATCCGATCATAAAAAAGATGGAGGCTTTTAAGATAAAACGATGGCTGGGATCAATAATCATTTTAGGATTTCTCGGTGGTGCAATTGCAGGTTTTTCTGTCTTTGTATTTCCGCTGGCCTTTACACAATTGAATCAGATTATAAAACAAGTCTCTCAATTTGTAAATTCAATAACTGACTTCCTTGAAAGTAAACAATTCTATACTTTCCTCTCTAGTTTGGGAATTCCAAAAGCTACTGTAAAAGAATTAGTTCAAACTCAATTAATGCCGAAAGCAGAAATATTATTTAAATCTATTCTTGAAGGTTTATTTGTTCTGCTTTCTAATGTATCTGCGATAGCCAATCAAATTTTAAATCTTGTTCTTATTCCTATTATTTCTTTTTATATCATAAAAGATTATACTGTCATAAAAGAGTTGATTCAAGAGATTCTCTCAAGTAATAATTCAAAAGCATATAATAATATCTTAAGAATTAGTGCAATTTTGAGACTATATGTTGGTTGGCAAATGATAGCAGCCTTATGGATTGGTACAGTAGCATCAATTCTGTTGTCTATATTAGGAATTCCATATGCGGTTGTTCTTGGAGTTTTATGTGGATTATTAAATCCTATTCCATTCTTCGGTACTATTGCTAGTATGATTATAGGTAGCATTGTTGCATTACTTGCTGACCCTTTATATGCTACAAGCCATATTATAGGGCTTATATTGGTAATTAATGGATTGCATTTTATCAATGCATATATCATAGAACCAAGAGTATTAGGAACCAGAGTAGGACTTCATCCAGTATTACTATTAGGGTCTTTATTTGTTTTTGGACATTTTCTTGGTTTTATAGGTTTTCTAATAGCTGTTCCAACTACTGCTATTTTAATGATGTTTTTTAGAGATTGGAAAGAGTCTCTCAATAAAAAGATAGATTCTGAACAAGAAATTCAGAAACCAGTTACTCAATAGATTGTAGGACCCAATATTGAAAACATCGTATGATTTCATTATTATCGGTGCTGGCATAGCTGGTATGTCTTTGGCATATGCATTGTCTACTTCAGATGCTTCTTTTCTTATCATTCATTCTCCTAAAAAAACAAGTGCATCATCTATTGCATCTGGACTAATAAATCCTATTGCTGGAAAAAGACTAGAAACTGTTGCAAATTATGATGAATTGTATAACATATCTTCTGCATTCTATAGTCACATTTCTCACCTACATAGAAATGATAATTACTTTAAATATAAAGAGATCCTAAGAATATTTAGAAATGAAAAAGAAAGAGAAACATTTCATAAAAAATATCCACAAGATCATCCATCTATCTATGCAGGGCCTTCATTTCAGGAAGCTGATTCATTATATATCAGTGGCATTAAGACACCATTTGGAGGATTCATTACAAAGAATGCTGCAGTATTTTCTTATCAAGCATTCTTGCAAGATGCATATGAATATTTCAAAAAACATATGGTAGAAGCATTGGTAGACTATTCTTCAATAAAACATGAAGCAGAAAGTTGTGATATTCTTGTCAATGAACAACTGATATCCTGTAAACAAGTAGTTTTTTGTGATGGATGGCATTCTTCTTATAATTCACTTTTTTCACATATCGCTTTTGAACCAGCAAAAGGTGAAATATGCTTAATTAAAGCTCCAGATTTATCTCAAGACTATGTGATAAGTAATGCATTTGCAATTATCCCAAAAGGAAATCAATTGTTTAGTTGTTCAGCAACTTTTGCTTGGAATGATTATTCTGATAACCCTACAGAAATTGGAAAAACTGAACTCATACATCGAATTGATGAACTGTTATCGTGTAATTGGCATATGATTGATCATAAAGCAGGTATTAGGCCTACTATGTTTGACAGGAAGCCAATTATTGGTTTACATCCCGAGTTCAATAATATTGCAGTCTTTGGTGGTTTAGGTACAAAAGGCGCACTATGGGCACCCAAACTTGCACATATCACAAAAAGCCTATTACTTGGTGAAAAACCATATATTCCAGATGAAATATCTGTAACTAGATGGTGGAAGAATACATAGTTATTTACAATCTTACATTTTTATATTCTTATGAAACATATCTTATTCATCTTGTTTTGTATTCCTATTCTTCATATATCAATTTATGCCGATACAGTATCAGATGCATGGAAATCATTAGAGAATAATGATTTTATGAAAGCTGAGGAACATTTTAGGAATGCAATGAAAACTGATCCTAAAAATATTCGTGCTATCATTGGATTGTCTTATGTATTAGAGATGCAGCAGAAATACGCTGAATCATGGAATATCTATAAGACGATTCAAGACTATACGCAAAATTCAGTTCCATATTTTTATGCTATTTGGTTAAATCCACGATTTAGCCAAAATTTAAGAAATCCCAAATCTGGTGCTCAAGATATCTTGAAGAAACTAATCCAAAAAGCTGATAATGCTGGATCATTAAAAGCTATGGCTCATGAAATGTTAGGTGGCTTAGAAACCAGATATGGTAATATTCAGATTGCAAAAGACCATTATAAAAAAATCAATGCTTTATCAGACTGGACGATTATTGGCTCTTTCGAGAATATTTCCGCGTCTGGTTTCAATGCGATGTATCCTCCTGAACTTGAATATGATACAAATGCAGTATATGAAGGGAAGAATAGTGCTCCAGCATCATGGTATAAACCTGCTATAATCAAACCAGATTATTGGCTAGATTTTCAGGCTTTTTTCCCTGAGAGACAAGCATTTTTTTATGCAAATACTTTTGTGTGGTCTCCTAAAAAACAAGAAATATCTCTTAGAACCGGTACGTCTGGCGCACTTAAAGTGTTTTTAAATGATTTTGAAGTCTTTCGGGATTCTACAGAAACAAATAATGACTTTGATACTTATATTGTCCATACAGAATTACAACAAGGTTGGAATAGGATTCTGATTAAAGTTGGATATTCAGAAATTGATAGATGTAATTTTTTAGCTCGTATTACTGATGATCAGGGAAATCCAATTCCTGGTTTAAAGGAATCATCTGTAAAACAAATATATATACCCAAAAAGCCTGATATAGTTAATGTAAAAAAGAATGAAATCTTAGAATCACTCAATATGATAATTGCTGAACATCCAGAATGGTATGAGCATTATCTGGTGCTAGCGGATGCATATCTTAGAAATGATAAAGCAATAGAAGCTGAATTATTATTAAAGGAATTGTTAAAAAAGTCGCCTAATAATGGTTTAGTATATTGGAAATTTTTAGACGCATATAATCGTGGTAGAAAAAAAGATGAGGTGATTTCTACATATGAAAAGTTGGCTTCTATAAGTAAAGATATTCCAGATGCTGCTGTTTTTAAATTTAATCAGCATTTAGATAATGAAGATTTTGATAGGGCCGAGGATATGCTAGCAAGGATTGAAAAATCTTTACCTGGTTCTGAATTATATTATAATCTGCGCATACGTTTATATGACAAAAAGAAACTGCAAGAAAAAGTTATTCAAACAGTAAAAGAAGCTTATACTACATATCAAGAAAATTGGGGATTTACAGAATTAGCTGCAATTTTTGATTTTCAGGCCTCTAGAAAAAGAGATACTATGATTGCAATGTATAAGAGATTCCTAAAAAAGGATTATTCGGAAGTACCTTTAATTGCATTAGCTAAAACATACTTAGAAGATTCTAAAGTTGATGAATGGGAAAAAACTTTTAAACAGTTAATAGAATTATCACCAGCTTCTCCAGGTTTTTATTTCCAAATGTCTAGCATGTATACACAATTACAGAAATACGATAAAGCAGAAAAAATGGCTAAACAGGCCTTAACATTCTGTCCATCATGCAATGTATATTGGTCTAAACTTGGTGAAACATATCGAAGTATGAAGAAAATTGATGATGCTAAACAAGCATATAATCAAGCATTAAAATATTCGCCAACGGATTATGATTCACGAGAAATTTTAAGAGAATTAGAAGGTAAAAAATCAATATTTACTCTTTTTGGTGAAACCAATAGAGATTCTGTAATCAAAGTTGCTCCATTAGATAAAGATCATCCTGAAGCAAGTGCAGTTATCGTATCAGAAAAAATACATCGTGTTATCTATAAACAGGGGGCATCTGAGTCTGAAGTAGAGACAATTATCCGAGTGTTTAATGATAAAGGCATAGATTATTTCAAAGAATATAGAATTGGTTATAATGGTAATTCTCAAACATTAATCATAGAAAAAGCAGTAACTATCAAGCAAGATGGTAAAGAAATTAGGGCTGATATTAATCGCAATATGGCTGTATTTAAAAGTTTGCAAAAAAATGACTGTATCTATGTAAAATATCGAGTGAGAAATTTTAATTCTGGGAAATTATCTAAGCATGTTTGGGATGATGTCTATTTTAATAGATTTTTCCCTCTACATTATGCCGAATATTCCGTATTAGTTCCAGATGATATGACATTCACCACTACTCAACAAAATATGGGTATTGATGCACAAGAAAGAAGAATTGATGAAGTTGGAAGTACAATGTATACTTGGAGTTCAAGAAAAGAGCCTGGTATTGTGTATGAAGCTGATATGCCTTCTTTAGAAGAAGTCGGTAAAATCTTGCGATTAAGTACAATACCTAGTTGGTCTTTCTTGGTAGATTGGTATGCAGAATTAGCACAAACAAAAACAGAAACATCTTATGAGATAAAAGAGGCTGTAAAACAGCTTATTCCTCATCCAGAATTACTTTCTGAGCAACAAAAAATTGCAAAAGTGTATGAATATATAACTGAGAATATTCGTTATAGTATGGTGTCTTTCAGACAATCTGCATTTATCCCACAAAAAGCTCGTGATGTATTAGTAAATAGAATTGGCGATTGTAAAGATGTTTCAACTTTAGGTATTGCAATGCTTAAAGAACTTGATATTAAAGCTGATTATGTGCTTGTGAATAGTGGTTCTGAACAAAGACTGAGGGACATTTTACCTTCGATTGCTTTTAACCATTGTATTATTGCTGTGCGTCAATCCCAGAATCAAAATCCTTTGTTCCTAGATTTAACTGCTTCAAATTTTCCTGCTGGTGTTATCCCTGGAGCTGATAAAAATGCCTTTTCTTTATTAATAAAGAATGGATCAGTACAGCCAATAGTATTACCTTCTAAACAAATTGCTGCACCAACTATTACAATTCGAGGAATCGTAAACTTTACAGATGATAATGCTGCGATTGTAAGAGGCAATGATAAGGTTACAGGTCCATTAACAGCCGCTTTTCGTTCTGCATATAAAGGCAAAACGTATGAAGAGCAAGTTAAAATCATGCAATCAAATCTAGCAACAGATTTACCTTCAGCAAAACTTAAGACATTAACTATTTCTGGTTTAGATAGCTTGGCTAGTTCTATGAGTTTCATTTATGATTATGAAGCTCCAAATGTTGTAGCAGAAGCCGGAACATATAAGATTGTCCGTATTCCTTGGCGCAATGAATTACAAACTGATGATGCTTTATCCTATGAAAAAAGGACTTATCCTGTAAAAGCGATTAATGGATTAGATACTAGTTATGAGGAGATCACAATGATTTTACCTCAAAATTATACTTTGTTAGAAGTGCCTTCGCCAGTTGAGTTGAAATGTCCTGCTGCAGAATATTCCTATAGCATTACTAAATCAAAACAAGGAAATTTAGATTTATTAACCGCTAAACGCAGATACATACAAACAAAAACCTTTATAGAGCCCGATGAATATGAAAATTATAAACAATTCTATTCCAAAGCTTTAAAAGAAGATAGAAGGCAATTATTATTAGTACAAAATAAATAGAAATACAATCTTTCTCTTATTCCCCTCAGCGAGGGGCGCCTCTTGGGCGGGTTGGGAGAATGAACTTGCCACCCATCTAAACTATAAGGTAATAAAAGAAGTATATCATGTTCAATGGTGCTTGAGTTCTTAGATATATGATAACTCATGGATTAATCGTGTTTTTTCAGTACTTTGCACGTATAAAAAGTGAGTTAATACTTGAAATATATAGATAAGCACATATTATGACAGAACATATAGACAGCGACCAAAAGCAAGAAAATGATTTTCCAGTAGGTTCGATTGTTCCTCTTTCTAGAATACAAATACCCCAAAAAGATACCATTGGCAATGCTGCTGATACTTCCATTGCTCCTTCATTGATGAAAAGGAAATCGCATTGTACAGCATGTGGTGATTCTGATTCAGGGTGTTCATCTTGTAAAAGTGGTTGTGATACAGATGAAAAGTCTGACATAACTCCAGACTTACAATCTCACATAGCTGATGATTGGATTGCCGAAATTAGCTTTAAAGCTAGAAGAAAAGTGTTGTTTTTAAAGAAAAAAGGACAAAGAATTGCTTTAAGCGATTTAGTTTTAGTAGAGTCTGAGCATGGCACTGATGCAGGTATAGTTTCTGCAGTTGGTAAAATAGTCAATCAAAAAGAACAAGAACCACCAGTATTTTCTATCATTAGGCCTGCATCTAAAGAAGAATATCAAAAATATCAGGAAAATAGAGCCCAAGAAAAAGAGATTATTCAAGATGTTAAACTGAAAGCAAAACAGTGTAATCTTGAAATGAAAGTGGTTGATGCTGAATGGCAATTCGATAGAACTCGTTTGTCAATTTATTTTACAGCACCACAAAGAGTAGATTTTAGGGAATTGGTTAAAGAACTTGCAAGATCATATCATGCTAGAATAGAGTTAAGACAAATTCCTGCAAGAGAAGAAGCAAAAAGGATTGGTGGTATTGGTCCATGCGGTTTAGAGCTTTGTTGCTCTACTTTCCTCAATGAGTTTAGTCAAATAAATTTAGAACATGCAAAAGCCCAACAATTGCCTCCAAATATCAGTAAATTGAGTGGGATGTGCGGTAGATTAAAGTGTTGCTTACTGTATGAAATTGATAATTATATTTCTGCTCTCAAAAATTATCCTCCTTTAGATTCTTATTTACATCTCCCAGAAGGTAGGGCTAGAATGATAAAAGTTGATATATTTTCTGATAATGTTACTGCAATAAGCGAAAATACAGGAGCTTACTTATCTATAAGCTTGGAAACTATTAATGAGTTAAGAAGAGCTGGTAAAGTAGAATTTGCTCAAGAATTACAAAGTCTTTCTTGATTATGAGTACAATTCCTGATACAAAGATGGTATTAGTCAAACGCTATGCAATAGCATTTGAAGCTGAAATTGCTAAAGGCTTATTGGCTGATGCACATATAGACAGCTATCTTTTTGATATGAATACAATTGTTAATACTTCGTATTCTGGGGCACTTGGTGGTATACGATTGATGGTATCGGAAGAATGCTTGCAACAAGCTCTTGCTATTCTTAATACACAAGAAACTTCAAGTGATGATGATTTAGAATCTTTGTAAGAATCTATTTTTTTGCATAAATCATTAGATTGAATCCAATTTTATTGGCCGTGAATTGCTGGTGAATATTATTCAAAAGTCTAGACATATTACGTTTATAATGATCGAAAACAGCAAAATCAATTGAAGAAAATTGTGCAAACATTGTTCTGCACTCAGATTTTGAATATGCTTTTCCTAATGGATTGTTAGGTCCATCATAAATTCTTATCCAATCATCATATCCCCTTAGTTTACCTTCAAGAAGTCCTGTTAAAAAATGATAGGGAACTCCAGCATATACATGCAAAGAATTCTTATGATATAACATGATTATTGCTTCGCCACCAGGTTTTAATACTCTATATACTTCTTGAATAGCTTTTGGCGTATCAGGGGTATGATGTAAAACTCCGAAAGAATACACTATATCAAAAGTGTTGTCAGGAAATGGTAAATTTTCAGCATCTCCAACAACAAATTCACCTTCCAAACCCCTGATTTCAAAATGTTTTTTTGCTAATGCTATAGATTCTGGTGTTAAATCCAAGCAAGTTACATGTGCGCCAGAACGGGCGAATTGAACTGAATCTGTACCCAAGCCGCTGCCAATCTCAAGTAATTTTTTACCACTACATTGTGAAAATTTACAAGCCTGCAACATAAAAGGATTATGCAGATATCTATATCGTTCAACTTCATCGTAAAATACAGAACTACCTCTTTCTAAATTTGTGAATTGGGTGCCACATGGATCTGCATTCCAATAAAGTTTTACTTCACTTTTTAGATGCTCTGCTTCTTTGCTTGAAGATTGTATTTCTGTAGACATTAGTTTTCTGCGATATTATTAGTATTAATGTTGTAATTCTAACCAACGTTCGGCATCAATAGCCGCCATGCATCCACTTCCTGCCGCAGTAATTGCTTGACGATATACACTATCTTGCGCATCCCCACAAGCAAACACTCCTTCAATATTTGTATAGCTTGATTTACCAATGGTTTGTATATATCCAGTCTCATCCATTGTTAAAACATCTTTAAATAAATCAGTGTTTGGTTTATGTCCAATGGCTACAAATACTCCATCTGCAGGTACTATAGATGTTTCATTATTAACAGTATTCAAAATTCTTAATGAATGTAATTTTTTCGCACCAGATTCTAAGGTTTCTCCCAAATATTCATCAATTGTAGTATTAAGCATGAATTCAATTTTCTCATTTTTCTTTGCTCTTTCAAGCATAATTTTAGAAGCTCTGAATTCTTCACGACGATGAATAATTGTAACTTTAGAAGCAAATCTTGTGAGATAATTAGCTTCTTCCATTGCTGTATCTCCACCACCTACAACATATACATGTTGATTTCTAAAGAAAAAACCATCGCATGTGGCACAAGCAGAAACACCATAACCCATATATTCTTGTTCACCTTTTGCACCAAGTAATTTAGCTGCTGCGCCAGTTGATACAATTACACAATCTGCAGTAAACTCCTTGTTTCTGTCGGTTTTTAACGTAAATGGTCTTTTTGAAAGATCTACAGATACAACAGATTCATATATTGAAGTGGCACCAAATCTATGTGCTTGTTTGCGAAAAACATCCATCATTTCAGGACCCATGATACCATGTTCAAAACCAGGGTAATTTTCTACTTCGGTTGTAATAGTTAATTGTCCACCAGGCTGATGTCCTTCAAAAACAACTACATCTAAACGTGCTCTGGATGCATATAAAGCAGCTGTAAAACCAGCTGGGCCACTACCTATTATGCATATTTGATGATGTTCTGCCATATAAAATCCTCTATTATGTGTTATGTATATAAAGTTTTGGATATTCAATACTGACAAGATGACCAGTATTTTGTTGAATATCTCGCCAATTTTTTGCTGAAGGAAAATGAATATGAACTATGCAACAAGTAGGCATAGATGCCAATTCTAATTGAGAGCACAGAATAAGCGCTAGATTAGAAATTGATGGATTATGAGCAATAAGAATAATATCTTGTATTGAATCATCCAATTCTTGAATGATATTAACGTATTGTGATTCTGAAGCTCCATATAAGAATCTATTTTGAATAATAGAGTTATTATCCATATCTAAAGCTTGCGCAAAAAACCGAGCAGTTGTTAATGCTCGAACCGCCGAGCTAGTAATAATACAATCTATATTCACCCCTTTCTTAGCTAATCTAGAAGACATAAACTTGGCATCTCTTAAACCTCTGGCATTTAACGGTCTTTCAAAATCTGTCAGGTTTTCATTGTTCCAATCCGATTTTGCATGCCTAATTAGTATTATATTCTTCATTTAGATGGCGGATTTTTTTCGCCAGCTTTTATAAAAACTGGTAATATGTTTTCTGATGGTATTAATGGACAAGAATACTCGGCATTATAAGCACAATATGGATTATATGCTCTGTTGAAGTCAATTATGCACATTTGTTGCTCATCAGGTTCTGAAATTTCAAGATAACGCCCAGCTTGATATGTAGTAAAACCAGATGTCTTATCTTTAAAAGGGACAAATAACTGGTCTTGCTGATTATCCAACTCTTTATAAGCTGTTAATTCAAGAGATTTTGATTCAGCAATTTGAAAATTAAGTTTGCCATATCGAATCATTTTTCTAAAATCACCTGCTTTTGTAGTTGGCAAGGATATAGTGTCAGTTGTTTCAAATGGTGTGAAATCAGCAAATACGAAATATTCTTCTGTTATAGGGAAATACTGTAATCCAATAAAATCTGATCTGCGATCGATAGCAAGTGGAGAATTATCTGAATTCTTGAATTGATAGTCTTTTTCCTCTCTGCTTTTTGAAATATCATTTGCATTAAATTCCTGAACTGCATTTCCATCATCATCACTACATGAAGAAAAAGTAAGCACAAGAGCAAAAGAACATAAAGCAAGTAATAAGAAAAATCTATTCATTATTTAAAATTTCTCCACATCATAGATTCAACTGGAAGTGCAGTTCTATCATTGTATTTTGCAGATCCTTTTTTATTATAAGGGGTTTCAATATCACCTTTGACATCAAAGTAAATTAATTGTCCAATTGGCATCCCTGCATATACTCTGACAGGCTGTTTTACTGAAATTTCTAAGGTCCAATAATTACAGAAGCCAATATCACCTTTTCCAGCAGTAGCATGAATATCAATACCTAATCTTCCAATGCTAGACTTACCTTCTAAAAAAGGGACATGATCTAATGTTTCTGTATATTCTTCGGTTACGCCTAAGTAAAAAACTGAAGGTAATAATACAAATCCTTCTTCAGGAATTTCGAAATAGGAGATAAGATTATGTGCTTTAGCATCTAGTTCATATTGCTGATATGTAGCAAGTGTTTTGCCTAAATGGACATCATAACTATTAGAGCCAAGTCTTTCCATACGAAATGGTTCAATTACAATTCTTGCAGTAGCTATATTTGCAAGGATTTCTTTATCAGTTAATATCATATACAGTAATTCCCGATGAGAAAAGTGTCTAGCAAAAATACGAAAAAATGACGCTTTAATGATCTAAAAAACATTCTCTTTCTAATTATTTAAGACTAATAAAATATGATTGAACATCTTATTAAAAAAGTAGATATACATTCTGTTTTTACTCCATGTAAAGATCCATTGGATAAAAGATTTGGAGATATTCTTAAACAGTATTCAGCCAGTAGGCCAATTACAAAGGACACTATTGCACTTTTAGGTATTCCTCAAGATCTTGGTATTATTCGAAATGGGGGACGTCCTGGTGCTGCAAATGGCCCTGAAGCAATTAGAAAAGCTTTATATAAACTTACTGTGCATGGATTATCAAAGAAAATAGATCTAGTAGACCTTGTTGATATTGGAGATATTGATTGCGAAGGCGAATCTCTTGAATCTATAAGAGAAAAACACTGTTTTGTAGCAAGAGAATTATTAGAATCTGGAGCAAAGATAATAGTAATTGGGGGTGGACATGATTGTTCTTTTCCACATGCAAAAGCATTGAAATCTCTATCAGGAACTATAAGTGTTATCAATGTTGATCCACATCTTGATGTTCGTGATTTAATTGAAGGGAAGGCACATTCTGGAAGTCCATTTAGAGAAATTCATACAGAATTATCTCCTGCATTTTTACATGAATTTGGTATACAAGAATTTTCTGTTTCTTCTCATCATGTAGAATATGCACGACAATGTTCTATAGGAATTTCATGGTATTCTGATTTACGACTTAGAAATACAATCAATCAGGATTTTCTAGAAATTATGCAATTGGCTAAAAACAGTGCCGATAAAGTATTTGTATCTTTCGATACAGACTCCATCTCTTCGGCCTTTGCCCCAGGTGTAAGTGCTCCTGCGGCAATTGGTTTTACATCAGATGAAATATTAGGAATGAGTTATTCTGCTGCATCTAACAATGCATCTGTTATAGACTTTGTAGAAATGAATCCACAATATGATCAAGATGGACGAACTGCAAAGGTTATAGCATTATGTATCGCAATGGCAATCAAGGGTTGGTTAGAATAAAGATAGCCAATAATCCATGCCTTTTAACCTTAGAACACCAAAAAAGATACACAGAACAGATAAAATCATGGCAATAAGTGTATTTCGAAGTCTCTTTGAATGCTCTGTGGACTTCCACATAGCTGTGCTATGAGCAAATACAACAGAAAGAAGCATAAACGTTGCATGTTCCATATGAAATCGTAAAGCTTTCATATTCCAAGATAAATCGGAGCCTACTGAAAATAATAGGATACATCCTATTAAGAATTGAATGCTGATAAATATGGAGTAAATCCTTATCATTTTTGCGGTTAAAGGATCGAAGTCTTGTTTTTTTAGAAGTCTATCGAACAGAAAGCCTATAGAAATCAAAGCTAAAATCAATAAAGTCCAACGAGAAAAACCATGAATCATTAAAAGTATTTCCATCGGGAACACCTAAGAAAAATTGATTGTGTCTTTATAAAATGTATAAAACAAAGATAGATAATATTTTAAGAATTCATTTATCCAAAGTAAGAGAAAAGTTATAATGTCTTCAAAAACGAATTGTTGTAGAATATTAGATTCTCTTGGAATTAACTATAGCCTTATTGAATATGAATGGGATGAACACAATCTTGATGCAATCACCGTAGCAAATAAAATAGGATTGATACCAGAAAAAGTATGTAAAACTCTTGTACTTTGTGGAGATATAATACCATTTTTTGTAGTGGTAATTCCAGGAGATCAAGAGCTATCATTAAAAAAAGCAGCTAAAGCCACTGGGAATAAGTCTTGCTCGATGCTTCCATTAAAAGATTTATTTGCTATAACAGGATATATTCGTGGAGGTTGTTCGGCAATAGGTATGAAAAAACATTTTCCTACCTATATAGAAGAAACTATATTGTTACATGATCTCATAAGTGTTAGCCCAGGGCAAAGAGGTTTGCAAATATTGATAAATCCCTATGATTTTGTGCATGCATCAATGGCCTCAATTGCTAATCTTATATGATAATTCTTTGTGATAGTTTGTTATTTGCCATGAACACAGTAATTTTGCTGATTAAACATTGCCATAAGTATTATTTAATTATTGTTCTCTGCTGCCTATGCTTTTTTGATTCTTTTTAAACGATACTAAAAACATTCACAGATTTAGTTTTTAGATATTTCTGAACACGTGAGAATCAATGAATTGAGAGTACATTCGAGGACAAATATGATAACTGACTGGCAAAAAAATCAAGAAAAGCAAGACTCTGATAAACAATCATTGCTAATATCCCAAGGAATTCTTCCTAAACACATAGCAATAATTATGGATGGAAATGGCCGTTGGGCCATAGAAAGAAATCTTCCACGTGCAGCAGGGCATCAGCAAGGAATAGAAAGCGTTAGAGATATCGTTAAAGCAAGTTCTCAACTTGGAATAGGATATTTAACAGTATATGCCTTTTCAATGGAAAATTGGAAAAGACCTCATATGGAAATATCTATATTGATGTCATTACTAAAGCAGTATCTTATAAATGAAATTGATGAATTAGATGCAAATAATGTTCGATTATGTGCAATTGGGAAATTGAATGCATTGCCCAAACCCGTTCAAAAAATATTATCCAAAGCAATCGAAAGAACGTCAAAAAATACTGGCTTAACTCTTACTTTGGCTCTTAGTTATTCAGGAAGATGGGACATCATTAGGGCAGTACAAATGATAGCATTAGATGCAAGAAGGGGAAATTTATCGCCAGAAGATATTAATGAAGAACTTTTTTCTAAATATTTGCTTACATCTCATATGCCCGAACCTGATTTACTGATCAGAACCAGTGGAGAAATGAGATTGAGTAATTATTTGCTGTGGGAATCAGCATATTCAGAAATCTATATTACTAATTTATTGTGGCCAGATTTTAGAAGAACTGATTTATATGATGCTTTAGAAAACTATATGAATAGAGAAAGAAGATATGGTATGACAAGCCAGCAAATGAGTATTGAGAATTCAAAAGATGTACAATCTCAAGATTCATATCTACAAAGAATATTATCAACTTTTTCTTCAAAATCGTAACCGCATGAATATTAGCACAACATATTGTAATTCCTCAAGGTTGCGGTTTCACATCACAGTTTACCTATTCATAGTTGGTATACTAAGTATTTTTTCTTTAGATATTCATTCTCAAGAAAAACCTCGTTCATATATTATCGCTGGTATATCTGTAGAGGGTAATACATATGCAGATGCTCAGACAATCATTTCTATTTCTGGTTTAAGAATTGGAGAAGAAATTAAAATTCCTGGGGCAATTCAGCAAGAAGCAATTAGGAATTTATGGCAAAGAAATCAATTCTCTGATATCTCATTAACATTAGATAAAATTACGGTTAGTGGTGTTTTCTTGTCAATTAAAGTGAAAGAATTTCCTCGTTTTAATAGAGTTATTATAGATGGAAATGATAAAATTAGTGATAAAGAAATTGAGAAAGGTCTAGGTAAGGTGAAAGGAGATATTTTATCTCCATATGAAGTGAATTTAGCCAAAAAGACTATTCAAAAATTATATGAAAAAGAAGGTTTGATGTATGCTCGAATTGAGCCAAGTATTGTATCAACTGATACAGGACTTTATTCAAATCTCTATGTGAAAATTGAAGAAGGAACAGATTTCCATGTTAATTCCATTGTATTTAATGGCAATAATAAACTAACTCAAAAGCAATTAGAAGGTGCTTTTGAGGACACAAAAATGAAGCCTTGGTGGAAATTTTGGATCTCATCAAAGTTTGATAAGCTGAAATATGAAGATGATAAAAAAAAGTTAATTCAATATTTTAGAACAAAAGGGTATATAGATGGGGAGATACTATCAGATTCTGTAGCATATAATAGAGATAGCCAAACAGTTGCTATTATCATTAATATCGATGAAGGGAAGCAATATATGTTGCGTAAAGTGGTATTTGATGGTAATACTGTTTATCCGTCTGAAATACTGTTTAGAAGATTATCAATCCCATTAGGGGAACCATATGATGCAGAGCGTTTCGACAAGAATTTAACCGGAAATGAAGATCAATCAGACGTAGCATCAATGTATCTAGATAATGGATATTTAGGGGCAAATCTAGTTAAAGAAGAAAGAAAAGTTGGCGAAGATTCTGTTGATATCTTTGTTAGAGTTTTCGAAAGAGAAAGATATACGATTAGAAGGGTAGAGATTGCAGGAAATACAAAAACTAAAGATAAAGTTGTTAGAAGAGAACTGTATACACGCCCTGGAGATTATTTTAATCGATCAGCTATAATTAGAAGTGTTCGTGGATTAGGAGTGCTCAATTATTTTAATCCAGAAGCTTTAAAACCAGATATCAAGCCTGTAGATAACACTAAGGTAGATGTAATTTATAGAGTAGAAGAAAGATCTACCGATACTTTTAATGCATCAATGGGATATGCTGGCTCTTTTGGCTTAACTGGTTCTGTTGGGATCACACTTAATAATTTTTCTTTTGCTGAACCTTTAAGAGGTGGAGGTGGGCAAATACTCAATGTTAATTTGGAATTTGGACAAGCAAGTAGATATCAAACTATTCAATTAGGTTTTACAGAACCTTGGTTAAATAATACTCCTACTACTCTAGGTGTAAACTTATATTCTATCAGACAAAATTTTGTATTTGATCTCAAAAGATATGGCGCATCGGTCAATATGGGAAGACGTCTTCGTTGGCCAGATGATTATTTTAGAGTAGATGGAATCTTAAGAGCTCAATATAATGATCAAGCTGCATCAAGTGGTGTTTTTAGAGCATTTAATGGTGGAGAACTAAGCCTAACAGCAAGTATTTCAAGAACTAGTTTAGACAATGCAATTTTCCCAACAAATGGATCTCGTTTTACTTATACATCCGCATTTGCAGCTGGTGGAATTGGAATCGGAAAAGTAGATTATTGGAAAAATACATTTAATATGGAAATGTTCCATCCTTTGGCATATGTAGATGGAAATGCAAGGCTTGTTCTATACATGAGTTCAGAAATGGGATATGTAGCTGGTATTAAAAGTGATACCAATATCCTTGGTAATGAGCTATTCTTTATGGGTGGAAATGGATTAGGCGGGTTTGCTGTTACACCATTGCGTGGCTATATTGATAGATCCATTGGTCCTAGCTCTGGTGGACATGTTATGACAAGGAATGTAATAGAAACTAGATTTGCTTTATCGTTAAATCCAATGCCAATTTATCTTCTTGCATTTGCCGAAGCCGGAAATGTTTGGGATAAATTGTCTGCAACAGATCCTTTCGATTTAAAACGATCTGCAGGTGTTGGCGTTAGAGTGCTACTCAATCCAATTGGTCTTTTAGGCTTTGATTATGGCTATGGCTTTGATCCTAGAGGAGTTACCGGAGCCAGATCTGGTTGGCAATTTCATTTTCAATTTGGAAGATAATAACAATTTATTTTATTCTTAAACTCTACTATTTTAAGGTAGTCTCAATGAAAAAAGTTTTAATGATTTCAGTTCTTGCTTTTGGCTGTTTTGTAATGAATACAAAAGTACATGCACAAGGTGCAGCTCAAAAAATTGGATTTGTAGATACAGAAGTAATTCTAAAGCAATTACCAGAAGCTCAGGATGCAGATAAACGTCTCAAAGAAATTGCAGCAAAATATCAAGATACAATTGTTCGTATCCAAAAAGATTTTACAGATAAAGTTGAACAATACAGAAAACAAGAGTCTTTAATGACACCAGATGCCAAGAAAAAAGAGGAAGAGTCATTAAAGCAATTACAACAAACAGTATTGCAATATCAAGAAGAAAAATTTGGAAATACAGGTGAAATACGTCGTCTTCAAGAAAGCTTCTTAAATCCTATACGCGATCGTATCTTATTAACAATCAAAGAAGTAGCGAAAGACGAAAAATTCAATTATGTACTAGATAAAGTGAACCCTGCTTTACTATTTGCAGATGATAAATTCGATTTAACATTTAAAGTACTCGATAAAATACGTCGTACTTCAAAATAATTCGATTGCTATACATTTTTCGGAAAGCATATGAATTTCTTTCAATCGTTCATAATATTAATAACAGTTTTTTGTGCATTATATACTACTAATGCACAGAAAATTGGATATGTTGCTTCGCAAACCATAAGAGATAAATTTCCAGAAGCTCAGCAAGCTGAACAACGCTTGCAAACTATGGTAGATAATTGGAAACGAGAATTAGAAGATCAACAAAAAGTAATAAATGAATTAGATCTAGAGATAAAGAAAAATCGTCTTATCTGGACCGATCAAGAAAAAATCGAAAAAGAAAAAATTCTTGAAAGAAAAAAGAAAGAAAGAGAAGAATATGCAACCAAAAAATTAGGACCTAATGGAGAATATGATGCTGCAGTAGCACTAGTTTTTAGAGGCGTAGAAGAAAAAATCTATGCTGCTATACAAGATGCTTCTTTTGATGATGGGTATGATATTGTATGGGATAAATCTTCACAACCTTTGGCTTTTATTAACCCTAAATATGATCTTACTTTAAAAGTATTAAAAAAATTAGGTATTGATGTAGACGATTTAGAGAAAAAACAAAAAGAAGCTATTGATAAAGACCCCAGAAATAAGGTCGTTACTCCTCCAGCATCTACACCTGGCGTAAAGCGTACCAGATCTAGAACTCCTGTTGTTGTTCCAGATGAAAAACCTGAAGAGAAAAAAACTTCTGAACCTAATGGAACAAATACTTTGCCAAAGCAGCCAATTCAGCAAAGTATAGTACCAGAACTCCCACAAACCGAGCAAACTGAAAAGCCGGTATAATATCCGGCTTTTATTTAATGGTGAATCTTTTGAAATATCATAATACATCATATACAATTCATAATATTGCTTCTTTAGTTGACGGAGAAGCTAAGGGTAATACTGAATTTTCTATTTGTAAACCAGGTAGAATAGAACATGTAGAGCCTCATGATATTACATTTATGGCAAATAAATCCTATGAGCATTTTCTTTCCGAATGTAATAATGTATGTGTATTAGTACCCAAAAATTTTACCAAACAACCATCAGAAACACAAGCATTTATTTATGTGGATAATCCACATGCTGCATTTGCTAAAGTTATTGATTTGTTTTATTCTGAAGACACCTATGAATATGGCATTCATCCATCCGCAATAATAGCATCTACAGCAGTGATTCATCCAGAAAGTTCAATACTAGCGGGTGCTGTAATAGAGGATAACTGTACAATAGCTAAAGGAGCTGTAATTGGCTATAATTGTGTTGTTCAAAGCAATACTTCTATTGGTGAACATACAATTCTATTCCCTTCTGTAGTGTGTTATTCTGATACAGTGATTGGCAATAATTGCAGAATTCATTCTGGTGCAATCATTGGATCTGATGGATTTGGATATGTAGAACAAAAAGATGGATCTTTTATTAAGATTACACATGCTGGTAATGTTCATATTAAAAATGATGTTGAAATCGGTGCAAATACTACTATAGATAGAGCAGTTTTAGGTAGTACTCTAATTGAAGATGGTGTGAAGTTAGACAATTTGATTCAAATTGGACATAATGTATCGATTGGCGAACATACAGCTTTAGCAGGCCATAGTGCTATTGCAGGAAGTGCTCATATAGGCCCAAGAAATCGTTTTGGAGGACAAGTAGGTATGATAGGTCATATTTCTACTGCTGATAAAGTAATTGTGTATGCCCAGTCTGGAATTGGAAAAACTATCGATAAACCTGGAGTCTATTTCGGAAGTCCTACGCAAGATAGAATGTCTGAAATAAGACGTTTAACAGCTACACAGCAATTACCAGACTTAATAAAAACTATTAATCTCCTTCAGCAAAAAATTGAAATATTGGAACAAAAAATTATTGAACTTTCTTGATAGTTACTTTAGTATCAAAGTATCATATCATTATAGATAAAAAATATGCTAGTAAATCAAAGAACAATTCAAAAACCTGTATCATTTTCTGGTATCGGTCTTCACACAGGAAATCCTTCTACAATTACATTTCATCCAGCTCCTGAACATTCTGGATTTACATTTATTAGAACTGATTTAGAGAATTCACCTGAAATTCCAGCTTTAGTAGATTATGTAACTGATATTTCACGGGGCACTACATTAACCTACAATGGTGCAAGTGTTCATACTGTAGAACATGTTTTAGCTGCATTAGTTGGTTTAGAGATTGATAATTGTAGAATTGAGTTAACAGCCAATGAACCACCAGTTGGTGATGGAAGTGCATTGCCTTATACGGAAATATTACATCAAGCAGGATTTGTAGAGCAAAAAGCAGCAAAGGATTATCTAATTATAGATCAAACAATCCGTTATGTTAATGAACAAAAGGGGTCTGAAATTGTTGCTTTACCAAATGATGAGTTTAGAATCACTGTGATGATTGATTATCAAAATTCTGCACTTGGTAGCCAGCATTCTGGTCTTTTTGATTTGCAAAAAGAGTTCTTAAAAGAATTTGCCCCTGCGCGAACATTCTGTTTTTTAACAGAAGTTGAAATGTTGCACAATCAAGGCTTAATTAGAGGTGGATCTTTAGATAATGCTGTTGTGATAGTTGATAAAGACATGAATAATGATGAGTTAAAACAACTATTACATACTTGTGGAATTGAGCAAAATGCTGTTTTGGGACATAATGGCATATTGAATAATAAAATGCTACGTTTTAAAAATGAGCCTGCACGACATAAATTATTAGATATGCTAGGTGATTTAGCATTAATTGGTGTTCCAATTAAAGGACAAATTCTTGCTGCCCGACCTGGCCATGCGTCAAACATCGAGTTTGCAAAAAAAATTAGAGCTCTTCATCTACAAAAGAAATTACAGAAGAAAAATTTGGTGAGAAAAACAGATTCTATTGTTCTGGATATCAATCAAATAATAAAAGTAATGCCTCATAGATATCCATTTCTTTTAGTGGATAGAATAACTTATGTAGATAAAGAAGAAAATCGAATAGTTGGATATAAAAATGTTACTATAAATGAACCTTTCTTTATAGGACATTTCCCTGATAGGCCAATAATGCCAGGTGTATTAATAATAGAAGCAATGGCTCAAGTAGGAGGCCTATTATTATTGAATACAAGTACATTTGAAAAAGATAAATTAGTGCTGTTTATGGGCATTAATAATGCTAAATTTAGAAAGCCGGTTATTCCTGGAGACCAATTAGTACTTGATGTTAAAATGATAAGTAAACGATTTAATACTTTTGCATTACAAGCAAAAGCATATGTAAATGAAGTGTTAGTAGCAGAATCTGAATTATCAGCTGCTATAGTTGATAGAACAATATCCGAATAATAATTTATACTTTTATGTCAGTTAATATCCACCCATTAGCAAGTGTTTCACCAAATGCAATTATTGGTGAAAATGTAGTCATTGGCCCATTTTCAGTAATAGAAAACGATGTAGTTATTGGTGATAATACATATATACATCCACATGCAGTATTATTAGATGGATCAAGAATTGGAAATGATTGCAAAATATTTTCTGGAGCAGTCATAGGTGCGCAACCCCAAGATTTAAAGTTCAAAGGTGAAAAAACTTTTGCAATCATAGGTGATAGAACTGTTATCAGAGAATGCGCTACTGTAAATAGAGGTACCGAAGCAACAGGAAGAGCACAAATAGGAACAGATTGTTTGATTATGGCATATTGTCATGTTGCGCATGATTGCACGATCGGAAATCATGTTGTGATGTCCAATGTTTCGCAATTAGCAGGACATGTTACTATCGGAGACTGGGTTATTCTTGGTGGTTTAGCTAAAATTATTCAGTTCTGTACTGTGGGAGATCATGCTATGATTGGTGCAGACTGCAAAATTACAAAAGATATTCTACCATATGCTCTGGTTGGCCGAGACCCATCAAAAATTGAAGGTGTAAATAAAATTGGTTTAAGGCGAAGAGGATTCTCTGACGAAATGGTTGAAGAAATATCTTCTTTCTATTCATCAGTATTTTTTAGTGGTTTTAATACCTCTGATGGAATCGATGCTTATACTCAAAAGAATGAACACATTATTCCTGAAGTTCAAGTGTGTTTAGATTTTATCAAACAATCTAAAAAAGGAATTGTACGATAACTCGTGCATAACTATGAACTTAGAAATTCAAAAAAAGCTTTTTGCTTTGCCAGTATTTGGTGCAGCAATATCTATTTTTTATGTTTCTTCTATACCACAACTACCTTTTTTGCAAACTGAATGTGCATGGCAAGATAAAGTATTGCATATCATAGCATATTTTATTTTTGGCATATCGTTATTAATTGCCTTTGTACCATATAAAAAAACTTCACTACAAAAAAAACTCATCATATTTATTAGTATTGGCGCATTTTATGGCGCATCCGATGAATATCATCAATCATTTATAATCGGCAGATCTTCAGAGATAGCAGACTTAATAGCAGATATCATCGGAATAATTCTCTCATCACTTATTATGATAATGTATCATAAATTTAAGAACAAAAAAATAGATTAATTATCTACTATGTAGCTTAAACAACTCTTCTACAAAATTCCAATTAACAATATTCCACCAAGCTTGAATATAGTCGGCTCTTTTATTTTGATATGTAAGGTAATATGCATGTTCCCAAACATCAATATTGAGTAAAGGAATTGTATCCCAAGCAGATAATTTATGTTGATTTTCTGCTTGTAAGATAATCAGACGATGATCACTTTTTCTTAAATGTAAAATTGCCCAACCACTCCCTTCTACAGATGCAGCAGCTGATGAAAATTGCTTCTTAAAAGAGTCAAAAGATCCAAAATCTTCCTTAATTTTTTCTGATAATTGTCCTTTTGGTTCTCCGCCACCACCTTGGGTTGGTGAAGCCATACATTTCCAAAATAAAGAATGTAAAGCATGCCCGCCTCCATGAAATGCAGATTGTTTGCTCCAATATTGAATTAAACTGAAATCTTGCGAAGATCGAGCTTTGGCTAATTCTGCTTCTGCTTTATTTAAACCATCAACATAAGCTTTATGATGTTTGGAATGATGTAATTCCATGGTTTTAGCATCTATATATGGTTCTAAGGCATTATATGAATAAGGTAGTGAAGGGAGTTCATGTTTAGTAAGTATACCAGAAGAAGAATCTTCTAAAGATGCAAACATATTAGTACTGGCTAATGCTGACAAAGAAGCAAAGGCACCAATAAAATTTCTACGATTAGATTTCATATTATTTATAAAGAAATGTGGTCAAATACTAAGTAACTAAATCCTGCTCATGAGGATTCCATAAATGTTTTTGTAAATCTACAGATTCACCTATAAAATGAACATGTTCGGACAAAAGCAATTCTTTCATTTGTTCTGGATAAGCAAAATGAAGTTTTCCAGTTAAATCGCCATTTCGATTTACAACTCTATGGCATGGAATATCAATGCGATCAATCACACAATTTAAAGCCCAACCAACCATTCTAGAAGAAGATTTTGAACCTAAAAATTCTGCAATAATGCCATAAGTACAAACCTTTCCAGAGGGTATTAATCGAACAAGAACGTATACTCTAGAATAAAAATCTTGAGTATTTGAGAGTTTATCATGAGGTAAATTTCTAAAATTTTTCATTAATGTGGATAATTTTATATGCGTAAACGAAAAAATTTAACTAATTTTCATGAACCTTGAACATACTTGTTACACACTCAATTGAATTGATGTCCAGTAGTTACTTTGCAAATGCCGAATATACTGATAGTAAACACTTCATTTCTATAAACTTAGAAGATTCAGGATTGGTTCATATCTCAGAAAATGAATTTTCTATTTCAATTATAAGTGAATATCCTTGTATACTTAAGCTACATGATAATAAAACTGGAATTGATAGAATTGTTTATGCACATGTTCAAGGAAATACAGTTGAGCTTTCTTTAAATGGTTATACTTATCCGGCATATATTCTGAATGATATTCAATATCATTACCAGAAATTACTTCAATCAAGCAATGTAACTTCTAAATCTGTCAACAAATTACTGGCACCAATGCCAGGATTATTAAAAGAAGTACTTTGTACCGAAGGAAAAAGAGTCCGAAAAGGAGAAACACTTTTTGTATTAGAAGCTATGAAGATGGAGAATTCAATTAAATCTCCTGTTCATGGAATTGTATCTAAAGTTAGTACTCAGATTGGAAAGGCTATTGAAAAAGGTTCTGTATTATGTATCATACAGACATTAGATAATTGATAAAAACTTTACTGATTTATTTCGTTTTTCACAACAAGGTTACCCTATGAAAAGACGCATTGCTACTCTTTTCGGTATTGCCGTTATTTGTGGTTTAATAACCATACCTGTTTTGGCAAACAAAGCAGAAAACAAAATTCGACATGCAATGAAATTTGCAGCTGAAAGAGCACCCGAAGTCCCATTGTTTTTGTATGCAGCTACAATCAATCCGGATGAAGATGCTTCCCAGGCTTTGAAATCAAAAAACATCAAGATTGTTAATCTTGGTCCTGTTATTAACTCTGGAGCTGATGAATATGCTCCAACTGTTACTGCAGATGGTAAAACATTATTTTTTGTTTCGAACAGAAAGGGAAGTAAAGCAAGTAAAGAGGTAGATTATCGTGGCCCAGCATCAGATGATTTTTGGGCAGCATCTAAAGAGGAACGTTTAGATATGTTCCCAGCTGGTTCTGTATTAAATATTGAACCAGAACCAAAAGAAAGTAAAAACACTGTTAATACCATTTTTAATGAAGGTGCAGCCTCCATTTCATCTGATGGTCAGCGTTTGATTTTTACAGCATGTGATCGCCAAGATGGATTTGGTTCTTGTGATTTGTATGAAACTACCATTGACGGGGTAAAATGGGGTAAGCCATCTAATCTAGGAAAAAATGTGAATTCAAGCTTTTGGGATTCACAACCATCTTTGTCTCCAGATGGAAATAGAGTATATTTTTCCTCAAATCGTTTAGGACCAAATAATACTGAAAATGATATCAGTAATGAGAATTATGATATTTGGTATTCAGATTTTGACGAAGACAAAGGCGAGTGGTCATTAGCAAAAAATTTAGGAAATGTAGTTAATACTGGCAAACAAGAATTAGGACCATTTATCTCTAAAGATGGTGTTACTCTTTATTTTGCTTCTACTGGCCATATTCCAAATCTTGGAGAAAAGGATTTTTATTATACTACACTTACAGATCCTGAAAAAAATATTTGGACAAAGCCTCAACCAATTCCATATCCTGGAATTAACTCAAAAGATGATGAAGAATTTATTTCCTTCCCAGCTTCTGGTGATGTTATTTATTTCTCTTCAAACAGAAATTATGAAAATGCTCAAGGTGAACAAGATATTTTTATGGCATTTGTTCCGCCATTATCAAGAGCTGTTATCGTACGCGTTTTTGTAAATGATGAGTGTACTAATGAATCCGTTCCTGCTACTGTAACTATAGAGAATTTAACCACTGGTTCAAAGAAAACTGATTCAGTTACAATCAGTAAGAAGGAATTCCAATATGTGGTTATGAATTCTGATTATGGTAAAGGTAAGGATGCAGGAAAAACCATCAAGTATAGAATAACTGCAGAAAATGCTAATTATGGCAAAAAAGTAGAAGAAATAACTGTTACAAAGCCAGATATTACCTATGATAATGATAAAGCAAAAGAGTCACAAGAAGAGCCGCCTGTAAGAATATTATTGGGTAAGCGCCCAGTTCTTTCAGCAGAAATGGAATATGCAGACTTTATCAAACGTGCTTCCAAAAAGAAGCCTGAATTAGCATCTTGGAAGGGCTTAGTATTAGAAGAAGTTGCTACAATCGATCTATTCCCATTATTACCTTATGTGTTCTTTGATTCAACTTCATCAAGTATTCCTAGCCGTTATAGACTATTTTCATCTTTTGCCCAAACAGCAGGATTTTCTGATGAAAAAGTACAAGGTGATAAGAATGCTAATACCCCAGAGAAATATTATGATATCTTGAATATTTATGGATATCGTCTTACTAAGTATCCAAATGTAAAAGTGAAAGTTACTGGATGTAATGATGATGTTTCTGCTGGTGAAAAAGGCGATATGGCATTATCTGAAAAACGTGCTCAAGTAGTATATAATTATTTGAAAAATGTGTGGCAAATTTCTGAAGATCGTCTAACATTAGAAAAAAGAGGATTACCAGATAAATTAGTTGCTTCACAAACAAGTGATAAAGACCCACAAAGTAAATTATATTCAAATATTGAAAATCGTCGTACTGAATTATCATTTACAGGTGATGCAGAAGATGTTTGGAATGTAATGAAGCCTTTGATTGATAGAGATCCTACAATATTTCCTTCGCCTTTATCTATGAATTTTATCATGAATAATGGTATTGATGAAGCACTTATTGCTTCTCGCCGCATTGAAGTTATGCGTGGAGATAAAGAATGGGCTACATTAAATCAAGTTGGTAAAAATGAAGCATCTTATGCATGGAATTGGAAAGATAAAACTGGTGCCGAATTAAAAGAAAGTGTTACAGAGGAAACTCCTTTCACTGCTAAGCTTATCGTAAAAAGTATAAATGGAACTGAGTGTACATCAGACCCAATTTCTATAAAGGTAATGATAGTAAAGAATAAGCCAGGTGTAAAAGTTGAAAAGGCTGGTGCTAAAACACGTGAAACATATAAACTTGTTTTATTCCCATTCAATAGATATGATGCAGGCCCATTCAATGAGAGAATTCTTAAAGAATTCGTGTATACTCGTACAACACCTAAATCTGATATAGCTATAGAAGGCCATACAGATGTTATTGGAATGTTCGAATCCAATGGCAAATTATCTACGAATCGTGCTAAAACAGTAGAAACTGGAATTCGTGGCGCAACAAAGAATCAATTCCAATCACTTGAATCAAAAGGTGTTGGAGAAGAACAAGAATTCTTTATTAATCAATTGCCAGAAGGACGTTTATACAATAGAACTGTTCAGATTAATATTCAAACTCCAATAGAAGAAGATTAATCACATTACTGTTTAATAATGAAAGGCTGTGTATAAGTTATGCACAGCCTTTTTTTATTATTAATATATATGTGGTTGTTACCTTATATTTGTGCTTAAATTAGACATTTCACTAGTAGAAAAACTATGGCATTTATACGATCAATTTCTGGATTAAGAGCAACATTAGGGACAGGACTTCAGCCTGAAATTATTAGTAGATATGCTGCTGCTTTTGCACAATATTGTCCTGAAGGACCAATTGTTATTGGCAGAGATGGGCGTCCATCTGGACAATGGATTGAACATATTATTATTGGAACTTTACAAGCTTGCGGCAGAGATATTTTATTATTGGGAATTGCACCAACACCAACTGTTCAATTACAAACAGAACATTCTTCAGCAGCAGGTGGCATATCTATTACAGCTTCACATAATCCCCAAGAATGGAATGGATTGAAATTTCTAGGTTCTGATGGAGTGTTTTTAGACGAACAACAGAACAGAGACTTCTGGAGTATAGTAGATAATTTCCCTCATGATTCATCCGAACATATAATACCTGGTACAATTTATCCTATAGATAATGCGGTAGATTATCATTGCAATTCAGTTATTTCATCTATCGAATCAATTACAAAACAATCGTGTGCATCTGGCAAGCAATTTAAAGTAGTAGTTGACGCAGTTCATGCCTCTGGAAGCATTTATATTCCGAGATTGTTAGAATTATTAGGTTGTGAAGTAATTCCTTTATTTTGCGATAATTCTGGTGTTTTCCCCCATATTCCAGAACCGATTCCACAGAATCTATATCAATTATCGCAAGCTGTCCTAAAACATCAAGCAGACTTTGGGATAGCCATCGACCCAGATGCAGATAGATTAGTTCTTATAGATGAGCATGGCATTCCAATTGGTGAAGAAAAAACAATCGCTTTGTCTGTTAAGTCTTTATTATCCTTTGTAGACATCAATAACACTCATAGTGTTGTAGTTAATCTATCAACTTCAAAAATCACAGATATTATTTCCGAAGAATATAAAGTAAAAACCTTTAGAAGTCCTGTTGGGGAAATTAATGTAGTTAAAGCAATGAAACAGCATAATGCAATTATTGGTGGAGAAGGTAGTGGTGGCGTTATTTTACCAAGTTGTCATTACGGAAGAGATTCTTTAGTTGGTATTGCGCTAATTATTGCTTTGCTCAGATTTGAACATTCAACTATGAGCATGATATCTGATAGTTTACCAAAAAGATATATAGCTAAAGGTAAATCAAATTGGGATAGAGATCCGCAATTACTGTATAAAAAAATAGCGGATACTCTAGGTGATCAAGCGCATAACATTAGATATGATGATGGGATATGGATGGACTTAGGACTGAGTTGGATACATGTTCGAATATCTAACACTGAACCCATTGTCAGATTTATTGCAGAAAGTGATTCAGAGAGAAATGCTGAAAATTATCGCGCATTAATTGAATCAATAGTAATGGACTCAAATACTTGATTCATTCGAACGTTATGCATATTAAATGTATGTTCATCTATGCTTATCGCAAATGTAATATGAAATTCATCAGATATATCTTTTTAGCATTCTTATTACAGATATGTTTAGTCCACATTCAAGCACAACAACAAAACAGCTTGTTAAAAATTGGAAGAGTAAAATATTCAGGAGGAGGGGATTGGTATAATGATCAGTCTTCTGAAGTGAATCTTTTATCATACATTAGAAAAAATACTACAATTCAAGTAGAACCTAAATATGAATATGTAGATATTTCATCTGATAATATATTTCAATATCCTATACTTTTCTTGACAGGTCATGGTACTGTTAGTTTTTCAGATAATGAAGTTGCTAGATTAAAAGCATATTTAGAGCATGGAGGATTCCTCTATATTGATGATGATTATGGCATGGATGCTTCTATTCGTAAAGAAATGAAAAAGGTTTTTCCATCACAGAATTTTATCGATTTACCATTTAATCATCCTCTTTATTCATCACATTTTGTTTTCCCAAATGGTTTACCAAAAATTCATGAACATGATGCAAAAATTCCACAGGGACTAGGCCTTTTTCATAATGGTAAACTATGTGTGTTCTATACTGTAGAAACAAATCCAAGTGATGGTTGGGCAGATCAAGAAATTCATCATGATACTAATGAAAAACGTGAAATTGCCCTGAAAATTGGCACAAATATCATTGTTTACGCTTTAACCAGATAATGTTTATATGAATACGAATCCTACAGAAAAAGGATATGAAGATATTATTAAAAGGCTTGAAGAAGTTCAACATTCAGAGCTTGTAAATAATATTATTTCTGGATTACTTATTGGTATTTCATATATATCTATAATTATTCTCATCTTTTCTGCATTAGAAGCTATCGCTCAAGGTAATATTCAAACAAGAACAACATTATTTTATGTTATGGTATTCTTGTCTTTGATAGCCCTTGGATCTACAATATTCCCATCTGTAATGTCATTAATCGGAGTTGTAAAAAAAGATACATTATATCAATTAGCTAAAAGAGTTGGAGATGTGTACAGCGATATTCGTGATATATTGCTGAATGCAATGCAATTATTAGAATTTAATAAGCAAGGAACATCTAAAGAACTTGTATATGCTGCTTTTTCACATGCTTCATCATTAACCAAAGGAAAAGATTTTTCTGTAATTCTTAATCATGAAAAGAAAAAAAGGGCATTTCTTTTTTTTATACTATCTATAGCCTTATCATCAATAAGTATAGTTGGTGTTCAGTCCCTTCAATCTTCATTATATAGGCTTTGGAATTATAATATATCGTTCGTTCCTCCTGCACCATTCTATTTAACAATATCTCCTCTTAATAAAGAGCAATTAAGAGGCGAAAAAGCAAGTATATCAATAACTGTTCACGGCACTATGCCTGCTTCTGTTTTTCTGATGCTAAAACAGGGTAAACAGCAAAACTTCGAAAAATATCAATTACAAACAGATTCTACCAAAGTATTTACCTATCAGATAGAGTCACTTAAACAAAGTATAGAGTTTTATGGAATGACAGATTGGTTACATGAACCAGTTCAAACACCAATTGGAAAAATAACCGTTATTGATAGACCACAAATACGTTCTATTTCCGGCACCGTTCAACCACCAGCATATAGCAAACAAGCATCAAAAACAATAAATGAACAAAATGCAGATATCATTAGTCTTATAGGTACTACTGTTAGATTATCTGTAGTTTCTAGTAAAGATATAAGCAAGGCATCAATCATTGTATTATCTCCATCGAATAATCAAAAAGACAGCTTAAATGGAAATACTGTCAAAAATTATGATACGACAAGAATACAATTACAAGCGGAATCAAGGGTTGCAAATGGAGGATTTACAGTTAAAAAAGATGGTGAATATTATATCGAAATTAAAGATAAAGATGGAAGAACAAATGAAGATCCGCTACATTATTCGATAACTACTATTCGAGATAATTCTCCAATTATCACAATGATAGAACCAAATCATGATATAACTATAAATGAACAAGCATTATTACCTATTTCTCTTCAAATAGCTGATGATTATGGGTTTTCATCTTTAAAACTGTGGTATAGATTAGCAGAATCAAAATATGCTCCGGAATCAAAAAGTTTTAGCTCATTAAGTATTCCAATTCCAAATGGTACTATAAGCGCAGATATACCATATATGTGGGATATAAATAAAGTTGGAATTGCCCCAAGTGATCGATATGAATTCTATTGTGAAATCACAGACAATGATATTATTACTGGTCCAAAATCTTCAAGAACATCAATTATAAGTGTTAGGTTACCTTCATTAGACGAAGTTTTATCTAATGCTGATTCAGTACAAGACAATGCAGTTAAAGATCTTGAAAAAACAGCTGCTGAAGCAAAAGAAATATCCAAGGAATTGGATGAGTTACAAAGAGAAATGCTAAAGCAACAACAAAATATGGATTGGAAAGATGCAAAAAAAGTAGAAAATCTGATGAAAAAGCAGGAAAATCTTCAGAAAAAAATGGATCAAATAGATCAAAAATTGCAAGATATTACCGAAAAGTTGCAGGATAATAATGCGATTTCGCCAGAAACAATGGAGCAATATAAAGAACTGCAAAAGCTGATGCGAGAAGTAAATTCTCCAGAATTACGAAAAGCAATGGAAGAAATGCAAAAAGCTATGCAACAATTAAGTCCTGAACAAATTCAACAAGCAATGAAACAAATGAAATTCAATGAAGAAGAATTTAGGAAGGGCATAGAAAGAACAATGAATATTTTAAAGCGCTTACAAGCAGAACAAAAAACAGATGCTTTGCTTAAAAGAGCAGAAAAATTAGCAGAACAACAAGAACAATTGGCCAAAAAGACAGAAAACACCAATCCATCTAATCAAGCGGAAAAAAAGACGAATGAATTAGAAAATAAAGCATTACAGCAAGACTTAAAAGATATGGCAAAAGAGCTTAAAGATCTTGAACAATTAATGAAAGATCTTGCTCAACAAATGCCTATGAAAGAGCTTGAAAAAGCAAAAGAAGAATTAGCTGAACAAGAAACATCTCAAGAAATGCAAGAAGCTTCTGATGAAATGCAAAAAGGGGATATGAATAAATCTGCGCAAAAACAGAAAAAAGCAGCGCAAAATGTTAAGAAATTTGCCCAGCAAATGAAAAAGCTAAAGCAAGAGATGAAAAAAAATATGAATAAAGAAGCCATCAGACAAATGCAAAAATCATTGCAAGATGCATTAAGTATGTCTAAACAAGAAGAAGCTCAAAAACAGAAAACTGAATCATTAGATTTTAACTCTAATCAATTGCAAAAAGCAGCCCAAGATCAATCGCAATTGCAAGATCAATTAGCAAATATGGCTGCCCAAATGATGCAATTAGCCCAAAAGACAACAAAAGTAAGTCCTGAAATGGTAAAAGAGATGTCTAATGCAATGCAAGAAATGCAAAAAGCATCTGAACAATTATCTCAAAGAAATCCTTCGAATGCAGCGCAATCTCAAATGGCTGCTATGAGTTCATTAAATAAAGCATCCATTCAAATGCAAGATGCCTTAAATAAGATGAAAGGTGAAGGTGATGGATCTTGTGATAATCCTGGTGGACAGGGCCAAGCAAAAGCTGGTAGTGGAGGAATGATGCAACAATTGCAGAAAATGGCTGGTATGCAACAACAGATTAATTCTGGAATGCCACAACCCGGACAAGATGGTAGTTTGTCTCCGCAACAACAACAGCAATTAGCTCGATTAGCGGGCCAACAAGGTAAGGCTCAACAAGCAATGGAAGAATTAGCCAAACAACAAACAGATCCAACTGGTAAAAGAAAATCATTAGGCGACTTAAAGAAAATAGCAGATGAAATGCGAGAGATTGTTGCTGATATGGAAAGTGGGATTATAACTCCAGAAACAAGAAGAAGACAAGAAAGGATTTTATCTAGATTATTAGATGCTTCTCGATCTATGAATGAAAGAGATTATGATAAAGACAGAGAATCCAGAGGTGGACAAGATTTTACCGTAAAAAGTCCTCCGCAGTTGAATCTTAGTTCTCCAGAAGGAAGAAATAAAGCTATGCAAGATGTGCTTAGATCTTTAGGAAAAGGATATACCAAAGACTATGAAATTCTGATCAGACAATATTTTGACCGATTGCAATCTAAACGTACTGTTATACAATAATGCTATATAAAGTACATTATACTCTACTTTTACCTTTGTTTGCATGGATATTTATCCAAAGTGCTCCAAATATTAATGCCCAAAACCAAGGAAGAGTTGTATCGTTTTCAGAAATCGATTCTTTACTTCATAATTCTCATGATACTTTATATGTTATAAACTTTTGGGCAACATGGTGTAAGCCATGTGTCGAAGAGCTACCATTATTTGAAGAAATTAATGAGATATATGCACATCAACCTGTAAAAGTCCTTTTGATTAGTTTGGATTTTATACAAGACAAAGAGAAAGTTCTTTTGCCTTTCATAAAAAAGAAAAATATACTGTCTGAGATAGTATTATTAAAAGCTGAAAATCCCAATGAATGGATAGATAAAGTTGATAGTGAGTGGAGTGGTGCTTTACCAGCTACTTTACTGATTAATAATCAAAAAAAAATTCGCAAATTCTTTGAAAAACAATTTAAACATGAAGAATTACAAGATATTATTACACAATTATTAAAGAGTGAATTATGAAAAAATTATGGTTTTTTTCTCTTCTGTTATCCTGCATAACATGTGTGAACATTTTTGCTGCTGATGGATTAAAAGTAGGCGATATCGCTTCTGATTTTTCTCTAAAAAATGTTGATGGATCGATGATTAGCCTAAAAGATTATTCCTCATCAAAAGGGATTATTCTCATTTTTACATGTAATCATTGCCCATTTTCAAAAGCATATGAAGATCGCATTATACAAATCAATAGCATGTATGCAGAAAAAGGATTTCCTGTTATAGCAATAAATCCAAATGATGAAATATCTGTTCCAGAAGATTCATATGATAATATGAAAATCAGAGCCAAAGAAAAGGGTTTTGTTTTCCCATATATTCACGATGCTACTCAGCAAATTGCTAAAACATATGGCGCAACAAGAACACCTCATGTGTATCTATTAAAGAATAATTCTGGAGTATTTTCCATTGCATATATAGGTGCAATAGACGACAATCATAGTGATGCAGAAAATGTAAAAGAAAAATATCTTGCAAATGCAATCGAATCGTTAATGCAAAATAAATCAGCAAATCCTGATTTTACCAAAGCAATCGGCTGCTCAATTAAATGGAAAAAGTAAATATCTCTTCATCTTCTGATATTCAATCTATGAAACTATGGGATAAAGGATATTCTGTCCATAAAGAAATTGAAGCGTTTACAATTGGAAAAGACATTGAATTCGATGTTTTTTTAGCACCTTTTGATATTCTTGGTTCAATTGCTCATGCAATAATGCTAAAACAGGTAGGACTTATAACCAGTTCTGAGCTCACATCTATTGTATCTGTTCTACATGAATTATATCATATCGTAGTTAAAGAAGATTTTACAATTGATCAATCTTGTGAAGATATTCATTCTTGGGTGGAATTAGTTCTTACGAAGAATATTGGTGAAGCAGGTAAAAAGATTCATACAGGAAGATCTAGAAATGATCAATCTTTATTGGATATTAAACTGTTTTTAAGACATCAACTTTGTGATCTTGCAACTTCTGTTAAAGATGCTGTTTTATCTTTAGTACAACTTGGTGAAATATACAAGGATATCATTATTCCAGGATATACACATCTGCAAATTGCAATGCCTTCTTCATTTGGTTTATGGTTTGGAGCTTATGCAGAATCCTTAACAGATGATTTACTTACAGTTCAATCAGCATATAGATTTGTGAATAGAAATCCATTAGGAAGTGCTGCAGGATATGGTTCATCTTTCGATTTAGATAGAAATTTAACAACAGATCTTCTTGGTTTTGAAGGACTTAATATTAGTTCTGTTTATGCTCAAATGACAAGAGGTAAAAGTGAATTGATTGTTGCTAGAGCGCTTTCTGGAATTGCCCAAACTATTAGCAAAATGGCAATGGATATAACTTTATATACCAGTCAAAATTTTGGTTTTATGGCATTACCACAAGAGTTTACAACTGGTTCAAGTATAATGCCTCATAAAAAAAATCCAGATGTTTTCGAGTTAATCAGAGCTAAATGTAATCGCATTAGTTCTCTTCATGTAGAAATTAGTGGAATTATCACAAATTTACCTTCTGGATATCACAGAGATTATCAGATAACAAAAGAAATACTGTTTCCAGCTTTTACGGAATTATCTACGTGTATGTCTCTATTAATAATAGCATTAAAGAATAGTATTTATCATGATGGTATTTCTCATGATAAACAATATGAATTGATGTATACAGTTGATTCAGTAAATGAATTAGTTCAACAAGGGATTTCTTTTAGAGAAGCTTATATGATTATTGGACAAAAAGTTCAACTAGGAGAGTATCAAAAGCCTAAGCATATAAATACTTCTCATATTGGCAGTATCAATAATCCAGGTTTACAAGAGATACAATCGTATTGCAAGGCAGAATACAGCAAATTTAATTTTGAAAAAGCAGAAACAGCAGAAAAACAATTATTAGATAATAGATTTATACAAACACAGTATCTTGTTGATTAATATGAAGATAGGCAAATATACTATACAGCATTTTGAAACAGGTGATTTTGCATTAGATGGTGGTGCAATGTTTGGAGTTGTTCCCAAACCTCTTTGGTCTAAGGCATATAATTCTGGTGATGAATTAAATCGCATACCTATGACAGCTAGAAGTTTACTTATTGAGTATGAAGATCGAAGAATCATTATAGATACTGGCTGTGGTAATAAAATGCCAATGAAACTTCAAAATATATATAATGTTGATTATACAAGAGCATCAATTCAGGCTTCTTTGGAAATACATAATCTTAAAGCAGAAGATATTACTGATATAATATTTACGCATTTACATTTTGATCATGCCGGTGGTTCTACATATAGAACAGAAATGGGAGAAATTGTACCGATGTTTCCGAATGCAAAACATTATGTACAAAAAGATCATCTTTCTTGGGCAAGAAATCCCACAGATAAAGATAGAGCTTCTTTTATGCCTGAAAACTGGGAGCCTATCATACACAATGGAATGATGGAGATCTTAGATGGCCCTGGCGAATTATTCCCAGGATTATCAGTGCAAACTCTATATGGCCATACACAAGCATTGCAAATGATTACAGTTACAGATAATAATAAAACATTAATATTTCCTGCAGACTTATTGCCAACTGCAGCGCATATACCAGTTCCTTATGTTATGGGTTATGATAATTATCCATTAACATCTATGGAAGAAAAACACAAAATATTAACTAAAGCAGTAGAAGAAGAATGGATAATATGTTTTGAGCATGATTCATTTATTCCTGCAGGTAAAGTACATCATACGGAAAAAGGTTTTGCATTAGCTGAAACTGTGGAGTTATAATGTGAATTCATATGATAATGAAGATATTAGTGAGTTTGAACAATCAATTGCAGCATATCAAAAAGCTGTTTTTCAAGAGAAGCCATATATTCAATTATGTAAATCAGGTGATATTTTCCCCCAAAAAGGAAAGAATTTCTATTTTGATGAAGATGTCCAAATAGCTGTATTCAGAGACAATCAACAATTATTTGCTGTGTCTAATATATGTCCACATCAATATGCAGCTGTGATATGCAATGGATTTTTGGAAGAAAAAACAGTGACATGTCCACTACATGGATGGATATATTCACTAGAATCTGGCAAAGCACTTGGAAGTAATGCTCGATTAACTACATATCATATTTTTGAAGATGCAGGTTTGGTGTGGTTAGAACAACCAAAAAAAACTCGTCCTTTATGGTTGGAAAATTTCTGATTGGGACATTATATGTTTTCTGACACATCAATAGAGCAATATTCTGAATTCATTAAAGAAAAAGCTATCTCAATAGGTTTCGATCTAGTTGGCATAGCCAATGTAGAAGAATTCAATAAAGAATTTTCTCACTATCAAGAATGGATTAATGCAGGCTATCATGGTACAATGGGGTATTTGGCTGCACATCAAGAGAAAAGAAAAAACATTAGACATATTTTGCAAGATGCACAATCTGTAATCGTAGTTGGATTAAATTATTATACAGATTATCAGCATAAAGATGATTCTAAACAAGGGAAAATATCTCGATATGCTTGGGGTACAGATTATCATGAAATATTGCCAGCAATGATGCAAACATTATCTAAAGAACTCACTGAATTAGTACCCAATTCCCAACATAAATTTTATGTTGATACTGGCCCAATATTAGAAAAACAATGGGCAATTAAAGCAGGACTTGGTTGGCAAGGAAAACATTCAAACATCATTAATCGAGAAATAGGATCTTGGTTTTTTATTGGAGTAATAATCTCTACTATTCCACTAGCTGCCAGCAAACCAATCACAGATTTTTGTGGAACATGTACCGCTTGTATTGATGCTTGCCCAACAAATGCAATCATAGAACCATATAAGGTTGATGCAACAAAATGCATATCATATTGGACAATTGAAACGAAGCCAGATATACCGATTCCTGATACTATTTCAGAAAATCTACAACAATGGGTCTTCGGTTGTGATATTTGCCAAGAAGTATGTCCGTGGAATTCATTCCAAAAAGAAACAAATAAAGAACTTTTATTACCAAGAAATAATGAGATGTCACTTTCACTAGATGCAATTCTAGATATGACACAAGAAGAATTTTCTACTAGATTTAGAAAAAGTCCGGTGAAAAGAACTAAACTTGCTGGTTTGAAGAGAAATGCGAATGCACTATTAATTAATAATAAAAAAGACAGTTCACAATGATGAAAACAATACAAAACATTGAGAAATCAATGATCATAAATGAAGGTGGATTGCAAATGAAGCAACCTTTGCCAACCAGCGCAATTAAAGATATTGATCCTTTTGTATTATTACATCATCATGGCCCCATGCAATGTGAAAAAGGATTCGAATTACCTTTTGGCCCACATCCTCATAGGGGTTTTGAAACAGTAACAATCATTTATCAAGGTGATATCGAGCATAAAGATTCATTAGGTACTTCAAGCATTATTCATACAGGCGGTATTCAGTGGATGACAGCTGGATCCGGAATCATTCATTCAGAAAATGTCTCTGAATCTTTTAAAGAGAATGGAGGTGAATTAGAAATTATCCAATTATGGATAAATCTACCATCTTCCTTAAAAATGACTCCTCCATTATATCAAGGTATTCAATCTGAACAATTGCCTTTGATATCTTTGAATCAGCATGCTAACATGAAATTAATAAGTGGTACATATAAATCCTTACAAAGCCCCGTTGTTTCTATAACAGATATTTTTTTATCAACAATATCAATAGTAGAAAACACACAAATTCAACTTCAAGTACCTGAATCATCATCTATTCTTTTTTATGTAAAAAAAGGAAATATTCGGATTCAAAATGAAGACATTATGCAGCATTCACTCATACATTTCAATGATAAAGGTAATACTATCATTGTTGATGCTTCAGAAGGTACTGAAATCTTGTTTGGATATGGAAATCCATATCATGAACCAATTGTAGCCAGAGGCCCATTTGTTATGAATTCTTTTAATGAAATTTATCAAGCAATTGATGATTATCATGCAGGAAATATGGGTGTTATAGATCTATCTCTATAACAATTATACATTTTTCCATAGAAATATATTGTTTGCTTTGTATCTCAAAAAAAACAGTGTTTTTAATACTAAAGATATTTGTATTTTTGAAGTGCAGCATATATCCATCCCCACGAAACATCTATGAAACGATTGCTTTTTTCGGCAATGTTTGCATTAGTGCATGTTATTGCAAACAGTCAAATTGCAGACCCACAAATTTCTTATGGGCCAAAGATTCTATTGCAAACTGATGCTTTGCTTCAAGAAGGAAACCTTATTGAATCTAGGGCATATATAAGAACATATCTTAAAGATTTTAGTGACGGTATATATGCAGATGAAGCTAGGGTATTACAAGCAATTATAATGAGGGAGCAAGCTGACTATTCTTATGCAGACAAAGCTTTATCTGATTTTATACAACAAAGAAATAACTCAAAGTTGATACCTCTTGCATGGTTCGAGCGTGCATCAATTGCATTTCATAAAGGAGATTTAGTAGTTTCTATAGATTACTTTAATCAAGCCTCAATCAATGCTCATAATCTGTTAAAGACAGATGAAAATTATTATAAAAACATAAGTGGATCTGCAATTTTTTGGAAAGGTATAGCCCATGCGAAGTTAGGAAATATTGAACAATCGAAAATATTTCTTACTGAATGTCAAAAATTGTTTTCAGATCATTCATTAGCTGATGATGCATTATATATTAGGGCTCAATTATCAGAAAAAGAGTTTCAATTACAGCAAGCAGGTGTTTTATATGCCGAGCTCTTAAGTAGATATCAATACAGTAATACAGTTCTTAGCTCTGCAATTCGTGCTGCAAATGTAAAAGTAGCATTAAAAGAACCTAATGCTGCAATAGTATTCTTAGACCAAGCTCATAATATTATTCGTCGAATTTCTCAAAAAGACTCAATTGGTTTATTGTATGAAAAACAAATGCATACGGAAGCATCTGACCAAGAAATACAATATTTACGTATAGAAGCGCTTACATTAACTGGGCAATACCAAGGCAGCCATATTATGGCTAAAGAATTTTTGCGCATGTTCGGTTTTTCCTCTTTGAAACCTCAAGTATGGATGGCTGCTGGTTATAATACGCTTCAATTAAAAGAGTATCAATTATCAGAACAATATTATCAAACTGTGATTGATTCAGTTCAAGATGATCAATCATTGATTAAGCATGGTGCAAAATTATATCATGCAATTGTTCTTAAAGCATTGCAAAAAAGAGAAGAAGCAAAAAAAGAATTGTCATTATTAAATGCGCAAATAGGATACCCATATATATCACAATCTTTATTAGAATATGGGCAAATCGCATATGAAGATAAAGAATTAGAAATAGCAAAAAAAGCCTTGCAGAAAGCAGAAAGAGAAACAACCGACAAAACAATTCTGGTTAAGATTAACTTATTACTAGGTAGTATATTTTTAGATTTAGAAATGTATGGCAAGGCAGCCAGAGAATACGCATCAGCAGAAAGAAATGCATTAACTCTTTCTGATATTGCATTACCAAATAGAGAAAATATATTAGCTGAAATTAGATTGAAAAATGGAGTATCACTACATCAAAATGAACAATATCAAGATGCAGCCATTGAACTTTCTACATTTTTAGGTGAACATAAAAGTGATATTCGTAAAGATGAAGCATTATTTTGGTTGGCTGAGTCTTATTTCAGATTAGATCTATTGAAAAATGCAGAAGAATTTTATAATCAGTTGATTTCTGATTTTCCAAAGAGCAAAAGAGTTGAAGAAAGTATGTATGCATTAGCTTGGACTTATTTTAGGACAAGAGATTTTAATAAAAGCAATACTGCATTTTCTTCATTATTGAAGAAATATCCAGATTCACGGTTTGCTGCAGAAAGTTGGGCAAGAAAAGGTGATGGATTCTATATTCAAAAACAATTTAAAGAAGCATCTACTGCTTATAAAGCTGCTTACAAGGCATTACCAAATTCTGAAGAGGGGCAATATTCAGCATATCAATATGGACAAGCATTGTATAGACTAAATGATTTTGATGGAGCATTGCAAGCATTTAGGACATTTATACGTTCTCATTCAAAATCATCTTTGGCACCTTCGGCATCATATTCATTAGGTTGGACGCATTTTCAGCAAAAAAAATATTCAGAAGCAATCGAAGATTTTAAAGATTTAATTAGCTCTTATCCATCTAGTCCATTATGTGCAAGAGCCCATTATACTATTGGAGATGCATATTATAATATGGAGCAATATGAAAAAGCTATTGCAGAATATTCAATTGTTAAAAACTCATATGCTCAATCGCCATTAGCAGGAGAATCAGTTAAAAGTATCCAATATTGCTTGGAATTTTTGGGAAGAAATCAAGAGGCAGATCAAATAGTAGATGAATTTGTAAAAGCGCATCCTGAATCTGATGCAGCAAAAGATTTATTGATGAATAAAGGATTGAGTTTTTACAATAGACAAAATTTTCAAAGCGCAATAAGTGAATATGAATCGTTTCTGAAGTCAAATAATGATAAAGAAAGGAATGCTGAAGCTTTATTCTATTTAGGAAAAAGTTATGCTAGTTTGGGAGAGTCTCCAAAAGCAGAATCTTCTTATAAAGATGTTTATGCTTCATATCCTAAAAGTGAATTTGCTCCATTGGCATTATTAGAAATTGGATTACTCAAGCAAAAATCTCAATTATTGAGAGATGCTGATACAGCTTTTATTAAACTAATGGATGAATTTCCGAATAGTAATTCAGCAGCTCAAGCTGGCTATGAAAGAGCCCAAATTGCTGTATCACTTACTGATACCCTTAAGTCATTACGCTTATTTACAGAGATTGCTGATAAGTTTACAAACTCTGAATATGGCGATCAGTCAAGATATAAGATAGCAATGTATTATCGGTCAAAAGGAATCTTAGATAGTGCAAGAGTTCATTTTGGAAAGTTAGTTGATAGACTCGAAAATATTTCAATTGCAGCCGAAGCTCAATATAGAATTGGCGAATCATGGCTTAAACAAAAAGAAATAGGAAATGCAATAGAAGCTTTTAATCAAGTAAGACAAAAGTTTAGCAATATTGAAGACTGGTTTACATTGTCATTACTTGGATTAGGTGAAAGCTATGAACAAGTTAAAAATATTGAAGCAGCAATAGAAGTATATCAAACACTATCTACACTTAGGGCAGACGATGATTTTGGCAAAGCAGCACAAGCTAAACTAAAGAAATATGGGAGGGCCCAATAATGAGATTATTCATAGTATGTATGATGTTTCCTATAGTTCTTTGTGCCCAACAACAAGGACAAAACAATGCTGTGCAACCTATTGATTTACAAGAATTTGTTATCACTGGCAAAGCTAGTGCAGAGATAAAAGGTGGCATAAAACAAAAGCCCTTAAAACCACAATCACTTAAACAAACAGAATTAGATTCAATAAATACGAATGAAAAAATACCTGCACCTTTATTGTCAGCATTAACATTACCAAAGAGTACCTTTAAAAAAAATACCTCATCAGCCTCTGTTCAAGCTGAAGTTGGACAATTTTATACTCCCAAAATTATTGGCTTATATACATTCGAAGAATTAGGATATTCGGTAGATGCATTAGGATATTATGAAGGAAGTAAAGGACATATTCAAAATGCAGATTATAGCAAATTAAAGCTAGCAATCAATGCAAGTTATGATGCTCCTAAAAAGTTCATTTTCTTTGGAGGTAGTAGAACCGAATCTTCTTTCTCTGCATTCAGAAATGGTTATTCCTTCTTTGGAATGGACTCTGCTATAGATCGATCTATAATGGGTGTGAAAGCACATGCACATACAAAAGGTAATGTTCAGGAATATACCTATAGCACTGGTGCAGAGTGGAATTTACTGCAATGTGAAACAAATATGAAGCACAGTAATGATTCTAGAATTATGGGATTTTTAGATGTTTCAAGACCAATTGGAACAATGAATTATGGGGCTAAAGCATCTGTTGATTTACATTCTTTCCGTGAGAACTCATCATATAATATGATCCAAATAGGTGGATATACTAAGTTTATATATGAGGATATTCAATCAGATATATCTGTAGATCTTCAATCTGCTACAAATTCACGTGATATTACATTAGGCGGAGTACTAATTACGTATAATGCTCAATATCAAATTAATGAAGACATTACACTTTTTGGTTTTTTACAAAGCGGATTAATTGCAAATTCTTTTCAAGATATGGTGCAGAATAATCCATATATCATAGATTCTTCAGTAATATCGTTTAGAAGAGATATGATTCATGTTAAACCATCTTTCATGTATCAGCCAACAGCCAAACTAAGCATACAAACTGCAATTGATTATAGAATCAGTTCAGAAATGCCTGTTTATATCCCAAATTCATTAGAAAGAAATAATTATTCAGGTTATGCAATAGAATATGTTGGTGCTAACATAGTAACTCTCTCATCGGAGTTATTATGGAAACCCAATAATGATATGTCGTTTAGTGGGTTATTTGCTTTTACTAATAGTCAATTATCAGATTTTGATGGTGGAGTCCCATTATTACCTTCATTGAAGGCAGGAGCTAAATGGGATATGAAGTGGAATAATGATATTCAAAGTATTTTTTCTGCAGAGTATATTGGCGAAAGATCGATTGATAAACAGTCTACAATCTCATTACCTGCATATATCATGGTAAATCTGCAATGTAATTATGCTTTGCCATATAATATGCAAGGTTATATTCGATTAGATAATATATTAAATTCAAAAGTATATTTGTGGAATGGATTTCAGGAACGAGGCATTTTTATAGCTTTAGGCCTAAAATATTCCCTTTAATTAAACTGAATGGCGGCATATGAATGATGAAACAAACCCAAATACAAATTCCGATAATTTCGGAGGATTTGATGATTCGGATGGACAAACATTTTCCGGTTCTGGTTCATCTAAAAATTCATCAACAGGAAAAAGTTCTATGAATACCGAACAGAATCAAGATAAGCCATTTTCAGGTACAGTCAATTCTGAAAAAAAAGGTGGATTTATATCATATATTAATCCAGACACAAATACAATGTCTTCAGATGAGCAAGGAAACAAAAGCTCTGGGAATAACTGGATTAAAGTAATTGCAGCAATTTTAGTGATTTCTGGACTAATCTACTTTTTGATTCCGGATTCACCTAAAACTCAGCCTGATATTGCAATTGATACTACCGAACAACTCGAAAACAGTCAAGGTTCTAATCCTGATCCTGTAGAGATTGATTCTCAAGTAGTGATTCTTAGAAATACAATTGTTCAGGATTCCATTGCCAGAGTTCAAGATTCAATAGCAAGAGCAGAGTTATCCGAAGGAAAACCTTTAGATAATAATTCTTCTGAATCTATGTCAGACAATAAACCTGCGATTGAAGAAAAAAGTCAAGAAAAACCTCAAACTCCTAAGGCTAAATCTGAAAAAGATAAAAAGAATTTGACCGTTCAGAAAGATGTGAAAGTTGTTGATAAAAAAGATGATAAAGTAAAAAATAATAGTAAAGCTGAAATTATCAAACAAACCTTTTTAGATCCAGCAACACCGTTAAAAGAGAAAATTATTTCTAAAACCAATCCTAAGATTGAAGAAAAATTGAATCCTAAGTCAAAGGATATAACTAAGCCAAATAAAGACTTAATAGTCAATAAAGACACTAAAAAGTCATCTGGAAAGGCTATTTATTCAGTACAAGTATATTCATCTCCAAGTAAAGATGATGCCAATGATGCATTGAAGAAATTAAAATCTAGAGGTCAATCAAGCGCTTATATAAGTACATATAAAAATAGAGGAAAAAATTGGTATAGAGTTCGTTTTGGTGGTTTTGAAAGCAGAGAATCTGCGCAATCTGCTGCAAAAAAAGCAGGTTATAATCAGGCATGGATAGATAGAATTGAATAAACATATCCTATGAGTTATCATGCTAGAAATACAGAAAATAATGCACGTGTAAATGTTGTTTTTATATGGGACAAATTTACAGCGAGGGGCTTTGTATATGCATTTATTTGTATGATGCTTTTATTGATATTTTTTACATATACTAAAGTAGTAATTGATCCAATCAAGATTGAACATACTTCACATCCCATAATCCTGCTCAATTTTGGTGAAGGTGATGGAACAGGTAAAAGAAAAGGTAATTTAACCGCAGAGGGTGTTTCTTCATCAGGTAAAGCACCATCTAATCCTTTAGAGGATGCTAGTAAAGATAAATCAGCATCATCAGCAAATGATCCATCAAAAAGTAATAGTTTAATTGCCAAAGATAAAGTGTCTGAGAGTAATAAAACTGATAAGGATAGTGTATCTGGTGGTGGAAAAACGATTGGGAATGGAGCTGGTACTGGCACTGGCCTTGGCGATAAGGGAACAGGCATAGGTAAAGGATTAGGATTAGGAGATATCGAATGGGGCGGTGGAGGAAATCGAACAGTATTAAGTAAAGTGTTACCTAAAAGTCCAAATAAACTAGATAGAAATGTCCAACTAAAAGTAAAGTTTACTGTATTAGCCGATGGTACAGTTGCAAATATGAAACCAATGCAAAAAGGTGACCCAGTACTTGAGCAACAATCTTTAAGCGCATTAAAGCGTTGGCGATTTAATAAGATTGCAGATGGCGTTGAAATGTCTGGAATAATAACATTTAGTTTTAAAATGGATTGAATGTAAAAATGGAACAGATATTAAGTACATATAATTGGTTCTTATCTTTAGGAGTTTTTCCTTTACTTATCATAGCGATTATTATTATTGCCTTACTCTTCAAGTTAGCGCGCACATTCATTAAATTTGCATTCACCATTTGTGCACTCATAATTCTTATACTTGTTATCTTAAAATTAGTGAATAATCAATAATTCACTTACTCTATAAAATCGGATTTTACCATGGCTCAAACAATTGGAATAATTGGAACAGGATATGTAGGACTAGTTACCGGAACTTGTTTTGCAGAAAGCGGAAATACAGTGATATGTGTTGATGTTAATGTAGATAAAGTAAATAAGCTTAAGCAGGGTATCATGCCAATTTATGAACCTGGTTTAGAACATTTATTAGAAAGAAATATAAATAATGGAAGATTGCATTTTACAAATGATCTTGAATATGCAACTAAATCTTGTGAGATATTATTTCTTTGTTTACCAACTCCTCCAGGCGAAGATGGGTCTGCTGATTTAAATTATGTTCTGGATGCTGCTAAAGATATATCTATTTTTATCAAATCCAATAATATTACAGAGCCTAGAATATTAGTAAATAAAAGTACTGTTCCAGTTGCTACATCAGAACGAGTAAAGGCTGTATGCCAACAATATGCACCAGGGTACACCATAGAAATTGTAAGTAATCCCGAATTTCTTAGAGAAGGATTTGCAGTAGAAGATTTTATGAAACCCGATAGAGTAGTAGTGGGTACTAGCAATGCATATGCAGAAAAAGCAATGAGGGATTTATATGAACCATTTCTAAGAAGTGGTAATCCTATGTTTGTGATGGACGAAAAAAGTGCAGAGATAACAAAGTATGCAGCTAATTGCTTTTTAGCTATGAGAATCTCATTTATGAATGAATTGTCTGGTTATTGTGAAGCAATTGGTGCTGATATAGAAAATGTTAGAATTGGAATAGGTTCTGATAATAGAATTGGCAAAAGATTTTTATTTGCCGGTATAGGTTATGGTGGAAGTTGCTTTCCAAAAGATGTAAAAGCCTTATTATATTCTACAGATTTAGCAGGAACACCATTAGGCATTATACATGCAGTAGAAGCAGCTAATACATTCCAAACAGATCGATTTATTCTTAATATCATTAACCGTTTAGGAAATCTTAAAGGTGTAAAAATAGCAATATGGGGTTTGGCTTTTAAACCAAATACAGATGATGTACGAGAAGCCCCTGCATATAGGATTATTGATTCCTTGCTAAATCAAGAAGCGAATATTCATGTATATGATCCTGAGGCAATGCCCAATACTAAAGATATCTATTCAGATAGGCTACATTATGGAACAAATTCATATGATATTCTGAAAGATGCTGCGGTATTAATTATTGCAACAGAATGGAATGAGTTTAGAAAGCCTGACTTTGCTTTAATGAAACAACATATGTCAATGCCAATAATATTTGACGGTAGAAATTTATATGAACCAAATTCAATTGCTGATTTAGGATTTGAGTATCATAGTATTGGGAGAAAAATAGTCGGATCTTTACAATAAGTACTGATTATTTCACTTTTAGATGATTTATGTCCATTTTCTTTCTCATAGTTGCAGGACTATTTACTGTAAAAGCTTTACTTTTTATTGTTGCAGCTGCATTAGAGCGTGCTAAAGCAAGAAATAGACCATCCAATCAATCATTGCTTAGAGTATCAGTAATCGTTCCTGCCAGAAATGAAGAAGATAATCTTGCATTATGTTTAGATTCAATTCTACAAAGTACATATCATAACTATGAAATTATAATAGTCAATGATAGATCGTCAGATAAGACAGGGGAAATAGCAAATACATTTGCTGCTAAATATCCACAAATCAAAGTGATTCATGCTATTGAAGAAAGGGAAGGTAATCTGAAAGGAAAACCTGGAGCGCTTCATCTTGGTATACAAAATTCTCAAAGTGATTTAATAATGATGACTGATGCTGACTGTACAGTAGCATCTACATGGATTGAGTCAATTGCAAAGCAATTTAATAATCCTCGTGTTGGATTAGTTGCTTCTTATACTGTGGTTAAAGGGACAACTTTTTTTGAACATATGCAAGACATGGAATGGCTAATGAATCATACACTAGCTTGTATAGGTGTTTCATTAGATCAGCCATTAGGTTGTTTTGGCAATAATTTATCAATTAGGCGTGTTGTTTATAAACAGATTGGTGGATATCCAGGAATTCCCTTTTCTGTAACAGAAGACTTGACTCTATTGCAAACTGTTCATAAATCCGGTTGGAAAATAATGTATCCTTGCGATCAGGATTGCGCAGTTGAAACTAAGCCATGTATAAATTGGTCTGATTTTATAAAACAACTTCATCGATGGATAAAGGGGTCAAAAGGATTAGGATGGAGAAAACACATCTTTGTTTCCTTTGCAAGTATATTTTGGGTTTTTTTAGCTACTTCAATATACAATAATGCATGGAATGAGCTTTTTATTGTCTTGTTTATTAGAATATTTGGCGATTATATTCTAGTGTTACCATCATTGTCTGCATTAAAAAGAATGCATAAAATTGCTTATGTATTACCTGGTATGATCTTCATGATGATAATTGAGGCAATCATACCATTCTTATTTCTCAAAAATACTGTAGTATGGAAAGGACAAAAATTCACCTAAAAAAGTTATTACTCTGTTAGGTGAATTATATTAATTCTTTTTATTGTTTAATGCAGCCTTCACAAAATCTATGAATAGGGGATGTCCTTTCACAGCTCGAGATTTATATTCTGGGTGAAATTGAACCCCAACAAACCAAGGATGATTTTTTAATTCTATAATTTCAATCAATGTAGTATCTGGTGAAACACCACTTAATTTCATACCATGTTGTTCTAATATTGTGCGATACGCATTATTGAATTCATATCTGTGGCGATGTCTTTCTTGTATTGATTCAGTACCATATGCAGCATATGCTAAAGTACCCTTTCGGATATTACATGGATAAGAACCTAAACGCATTGTTCCGCCTTTATCTGTGATATTCTTTTGCGAAGACATCAGATTAATTACCAAATTCTTTCCTTTTTTAAATTCCCCAGAATGTGCATCTTTCATGCCAGCAACATTTCTAGCAAATTCGATTACTGCGCATTGCATTCCTAAACAAATACCAAAAAATGGAATAGATTGTTCTCTAGCAAATCTGATAGCTTCTATTTTACCTTCAATACCTCTATTCCCAAAACCTGGAGCAACAAGAATTCCATCTAAGCCCTTTAAAGATTGTGAAGCATTGCTTTTTTGAATTGTTTCTGAATCTATCCAAACAACGTCAACTTTGGTATTATTTATTGCGCCAGCATGTATAAATGCCTCAAGAATACTTTTATACGAATCTTTCACTTGATTGTACTTACCAACTAAGCCAATCTTGACAGAAAACTTAGGATTTTTAATACGCGCAACAAATTTGTTCCATGTATCTAAATCTAGTTTTCCTACTGGCATACCAAATTTACGTAGAACAATTTGATCTAGATTCTTTTTAGCAAGGCTTGTAGGAACTTCATAGATTGTTTCTGCATCCATAACTTCAATAACTGAATCTTCTTCCACATTACAGAATAATGCAATTTTTGAAGTGATCTCTTTATTTAGTGGAAATTCAGTTCTGCATAATAAAATATCTGGTCTTATACCCATCTCCATCAACATTTTAGCTGAATGTTGTGTCGGCTTTGTTTTTAACTCACCAGCAGACTTAATATATGGAACATAGGTAAGATGAATATTCAATGTATTCTTAGGTCCTCTTTCTAGGCAAATTTGTCTGACGGTTTCCATAAAAGGTAACGATTCTATATCGCCAACAGTGCCCCCAATTTCTATGATTACAATATCATATTGCTTATCGTAAATTGTCATACGACGTTTAATTTCATCAGTTATATGAGGAATTACTTGAACTGTTTTGCCCAAATAACTACCTTCTCTTTCTTTTTGAATAACTTCAAAGTACACTTGCCCAGAAGACACGCTATTATAACGAGTTCCTGATACATCTAAGTATCGTTCATAATGACCTAAATCCAAATCACATTCTGCACCATCATCAGTTACATATACTTCACCATGTTGTTGTGGACTCATTGTTCCTGGGTCAACATTTATATATGGATCGAATTTCATTATTGTTACTGATAATCCTCTTTGTTTTAATAATAAACCTAAAGAGGCAGAAGCAATTCCTTTTCCTAGAGAGGAAAGAACACCACCAGAAATGAATATAAATTTAGTTTTTTTAACTGCCATGATATTTTGATATTTTTTTTGTAAAAATGTACTTTCTGAATTGGTTGCTTATAAAAAGAGAAAGAGACGCGAAGTCAATGTGATTTCGCGTCTCCCTATAATGTTCGCGAGATATATTACATATGGCTTATAACGGCATCACCGAATTCTGAACATTTGACTTCTGTAGCACCTTCCATCAATCGTGCAAAATCATATGTTACAGTTTTTGCAGTAATAGCACCATTCATACCTTTGATAATAAGATCAGCTGCTTCATTCCATCCTAAATATCTAAACATCATTTCACCAGATAGAATTACTGATCCCGGATTTACTTTGTCTAATCCTGCATATTTAGGAGCTGTACCATGGGTTGCCTCAAAAATAGCATAACCATTATCATAATTGATATTGGCACCAGGTGCAATTCCAATACCACCTACTTGAGCAGCTAAAGCATCACTTATATAGTCGCCATTTAAATTCATTGTAGCAATTACTTCATATTCTTCTGGTCTAGTTAAGATTTGCTGTAAAAAAGCATCAGCAATTGAATCTTTAACTAGAATTTTATCGCCTGGTTTTCCTCCACAATCATCCCAACCTACTGCTACATCACTAAATTCTTCGCGAACTAATTCATAACCCCAATCACGAAATGCACCAGATGTAAATTTCATGATATTGCCTTTATGAACTAAAGTAACACTTCTTTTACCTTGGCTTAAGGCGTATTTCATAGCAGCTCTTATCAATCGTTTAGTTCCTGGAGCAGAAACTGGTTTGATTCCTAATCCAACTAAATCAGGAGCTTCATTAGCAAATCGAATTTTATTATAAAAAGCAGGAAATTCTGTATGTAAGAAATCGAGCATCTTTTTTGCATCTGGACTACCAGCTTTGAATTCTATACCTGCATAAATATCTTCTGTGTTTTCTCTAAAAATAACCATATCCACTTTTTCTGGATGCTTAACTGGAGAAGGTACACCTTGAAAATATCTTACTGGTCTTAAGCATACATATAAGTCCATCAATTGGCGTAATGCCACATTTATAGACCGTATGCCGCCTCCTACTGGTGTTGTTAAAGGCCCTTTAATACCTACTATATACTCACGTAAAGCTGTTAATGTATCCTCTGGTAACCACGTATTTTCGCCATACACTTCATTGGATTTTTCACCAGCAAATACTTCAAACCATTCTATAGATTTTGTTCCACCATATGCCTTTGCAACAGCCGCATCTAATACTTTTACAGAAGCTGCCCAAATATCAGGTCCTGTGCCATCGCCTTCAATAAAAGGGATAATAGGATTATTAGGTACAATTAAACTGCCATCGGCACCAACTGTTATATTCTGACCTTTTGTAGGTGGAATTAATTTTACATAGCTCATAAGTAGATCCAATCGCAGGTAAAAAATCTTTTCACAAAATTAGAGATTTAACATGAATTTTACGCTGTTACTTTCTGTAAAAATCAAAAATATATATTAGTGTATGGGCGTTTCAATTTGAATTTGAACAGTTCTTGAATAACTTCTCCCTTGTGGAGAATCATTATTATATAAAAGTATATTACTACCCATTGGTATAATTTCAGTTCTTGAATCAGGAATTTCTAACTTTTTTTGCACTTCTAGACATCTTTTTCTAGCTAATTCTTGATTATACAGTTTCTCACCTGTTATATCTGCATAACCTGTTATTATCACTTTTGAAAGAGGCTTAATAAATGATTTAATGTTATTAATAATATCTACATTATTTTTATCTAATTCAGCACTATTATGATCAAAAAGAAGTAAGGAAAACCTATCTATTTTCTTATCATCTTTAAATTCTTCTCTTTTCTTTTTTATAGTAAGTTGTTGTAAAGTAATATCTTTTTCAATGGTTTGCTCATTACCATTTGTATCTATAGCATGAAGTTTTACTTTAATCGGTTCCTCGGTTATAATTGTCTTATTTACTGGTATATCCCATATATAAGGTTGATTAGTGATTTTACCTGTACCTTTATACTTTTGAAATACAGTGCCATTCTGCTCTATAGAAATATCCCACGATGCTAATGATTCTGAAGATGTTTCTATTGGATTAATCTCTAATGAAGGAGGATTTGCAGACATCTCAACAGTTTGTTTAATGATTGGCTTTATAAGGGATAATGAATTTGATTCAATTTCTACTCTACTATTTTCAGCTTGTCCTAATGGATTTGTATTGCTTGAAGGCTTTTTAGGTAAATTTCCACTTACTTTATTAAGTCGAGAATTAGGTATTGACCATGTGTTATGTAAATAATTTGCAACTTCATTTGCTCTTTTTTCACTAATTCCTTCAAGTGCATCTTTACCCGATGCATTATTATTGCCAATAATCAATATAGATCCTTTTTCAGATTGCATTCTAAATCCAATGATATTTAGCATGTCTTTGTAAAAATCTAGTGTTGATGAGAAAACTTTGTTCTCACTAAACATTTTGGATTCATTCCTATTTATTAGATGTTGAGCTGTTGAAGATAATTCAAATTCACCTTCATTAAAAAACACATAGGGAAGTAAAGGAAAAGTCTCAGTTGTTTCGATTTCTTCGATCTGAATAGTTGGGTCTTTTGTACGATTACCTTTTTTATCTATTCCAGAGGTTTGCAAAGATAATGAAAGTGTCTTTTTGGCTTTGATGATGGGAATTTCTTTGATATATGATTCCGAAATATATGTAGTTTGAACTATGCTGTCTTCTAGAACTTTTTCCTTTATTTCTGTTGATTTATGATCAATTCTATGTTGAATATTGGAAATACCTGATATCTGATTAGTGATAGTATCTCTTTGATAGATAGTATCTTTAATGTAAAGTTTTTCTTTAGTAGGTAAAACTCCATGTTTGAACGATAGGCCCAGTTGAAGAGTATTGACTTTCCACTCTAATGTACTTAATGATGTAAATGGTAGATGATACGATAAATAAGGAGAAATAAACATATGCTTAGATACTGGTATATCATAACTTATACCAATATCTCCACTTAATAGAATCTGAGAATATTCTGGAATTGTTCCATTTGCTTCATTTCGTATTCTTTTTCCATCCAAAAATGTGGCATTTGAAGGACTTATGAGTGTTTCTTTTTGATCAAAATCAGCATTCACTGAATAATAAGCACCAAGCGAAGCAGATAAGAATAATGAATTACTAATCTGATACAGTAGTGAAGGTTGAATATGTATTTGTAATAAGTTCGCAACTATTGAATGTTCTACCGTAATTGGAGCACCTATTGTATCAAATGGAGCATTGGGATTTCTAATAAATTGAAAGCCAATATTTTCATTAGAAAACAATGTGCCACTGGGATTATGAATACCTAATCTAAGGCCTGCATACAATGAATTATTAAGTGGAATTTGTAGAAGACCACCCATAGCATAACCTAAACCAGTTCCGTTCTCAAATTGTAAGCAACAATTTGGATAGCCTTGTAATTCTCTAAAATTAGCATTATGAGTATTAATGTTCACACCAGCATAAGTACCCCAATACCATACTGGCTTATCTTGAGCATCAACACTATGATATTGTACTAAAGCCAATAGTAAGATTATTAATGAAATGTGTTTCATGTGCAATGAACTATAAATATTTATTGTAAAACAGCATAATCTTCATAATCTATAACTAATTTTCTATAATCATCATGAATCCTTTCGGGTAGATTAGTGATCGGATTAAGATTAACAAGAACACCAGTTGCTTGTACTAATAATTGATTATCTGGACAGGATAAGATGATTTGATCAAAGATAATGGAAGAATTACGGATTTCTGAAACTCTTGTCAGTAGTATGTACGATTGATCAAACTGTGCAGGGGAAACATAATTAACTTCATTTTTAGCTACAACAAATCGGTCTTTGGTAATGAAAGTTTCGGAGTCAATAGATATTCCTATAGACCTAAAATATTCTATTCTAGATTCTTCCAGCCAATATATATATATGGCATTATGAACAATATTTTGTCTGTCAACTTCAAAGCTTTTTACTTTCCCAGTTAAACGATGCTTATATCTAGTACTATCAATAATATGTTTTTGATATTGTATTTGTTTCATAATGAAGTAAGCTGTCTTTTATAAAGCATTAATGGGCTAATACTTGTAAAGCTTCTACAGCAATATGTGCTGCTTGTATAGTTTGTTCTGTAGAAACTTGAAAATGAAATACTGCTCTTACACAATTGGAGCGTCCCATAGATATAATAAGATGTCTTTTCTTGCATTCATCAATAAAATCTAATGGTTTAATTCCTTGTAAACATTCAATAATTACAATATTCGTATCCACTTTATGATTGCTATTAGCAATCGTACATAATCCTGAACTTGCAATCATTTCTGCAAAAAGTCTTGCATTATTGTGATCATTATTTAGCAGTTTTCTATGGTTTTGTAAAGCATATAAACCTCCAGCTGCAAGGATGCCAGATTGCCTCATACCACCGCCTAAAATTTTGCGCCATTTTCTTGCTAATTCTATGTGCTTTTTATTTCCTAATAACACAGATCCAGCTGGAGATCCTAGTCCTTTAGAAAGGCACACAGATAAAGTATCAAAATTCTTAGCATATTCATGTGGGGAAACACCTGTTTCTGCACATGCATTCCAAATGCGGGCTCCATCACAATGAAAATTGATCTCTTTCTCTTTTAACATTTCTGAGACATTTTGAAGATACTCTAATGATAAAACTGTACCTCCATGACGATTATGCGTTTGTTCCAAGCACACTAAACTAGTAGTAGGAAAATAATAGTCTGGTGGTCGAATTGCTTCTGAGATAGATTCTAAGGGGATTTCACCATATTGCGAAGGAACACAATACATTTGAACTCCAGATATGATTGAAGGAGCGGATGTTTCATAGTGAAATAAGTGAGATTGACTTTCAACAATAATTTCATCACCTTTTTTTGTATGAATAGCCAAAGCTATTTGATTACTCATCACCCCTGTTGGAACAAATAAGGCAGCTTCTTTTTGGAATAAATCTGCAATATATTCTTGCAAATGATTAATTGTTGGGTCTTCACCATAAATATCATCACCTACATCGGCTTGAGCCATGCATTTTCGCATTTCTTCGGTAGGTTTAGTAACTGTATCGCTACGTAGATCAATAATATCGTGCATTTATCTATCATCCTGTGCTTTTTGATAAATGCTATTATTTGCGGGGTCTAATATACCTAAATTCGTAAATAGCTCGGGATCATCATACCCTTTAAAGATATCTGCTATCTCCATAAATTTTGCATTAAAAAAATAATCCATTAAAGTGCTTCTCATGGTTACTTTCTTTTGTTTAAATACTTTCATAGAAGTAATAATATCTGCCATTATTTTTTTTCCAGAAACTTTATCTTTTTCTATGGCCTCTAATCCATCAAAATGATAGGCAAAAATTAGTTTTCTAAAATCTTCAAATCCAATATCAGTTAATTCAGTAACAAAGCCTATTTTGGATGGAACTGATGGGTCTGGTGTTGTTGTGTAGCCATTTGCATTTACAGCAGCTCCATTTCTACAAATCAACTTAGCTTTTTCATAATATGGCGTACCCTCTAATTCTCCATATGTATCCAAAAATAAGCCCATAGCAGTAAGCATATAGTAATCAATTGGCGAGGATAAGCTGTTAAATCTATTGTTTTGATATGATAGTGCTGCACCTGGAGAATACTCAAAAGACCAATTCTTTTCGATTGATTTCATAAGCACCGATTTAGCTCCATTTTCTAATATAGTGTAGCTTAAAACTGTTAGGATTGCAGAATACATATTATTAGATGATTTTCCTGTAACTGTAATACCTATATCAACTGGGACTCTGGGCTTTTCCCAATCTTGATCCGCATATTCCTGTGTCGATAAATAATTAACTATATCTGATTTAAGATTTTGAATATCTATTCTATTATCAAAAGGAATATTATTTAAATCAACATTGACTTGACATTGTATTTCTTGTGCATGTAAATCACTTAGAAAAATAAGTGCACAATACATACAAGAAATAATAAGGGTTTGTCTTATTTTAAACATAATAATCAGGGGTTTTATATGAATGTCAGTATTATCCGTACTGCTAAAATACTATGCATACTTGCTCATAGCAACTTTTTTATTTTGTTTGATTGCTATAGCCAAATTGGCCAGTTTTCTTTATATGAATCTAACCTTTCTAATGTGTTCAATACTCATAATAAATTCGTAGAAATAAATGATACACTTGATTCTCTTCCTCTATATTCTTTAGGATGTACGATAAGCCCTCAATCATCTGGCATATCACAATTAACTCCCTATACAATTAATGCTTATATAATTCCACATCAAGATATCGAAATCGAAACATCAATAACTTCGATATCATCAAAACTTTATAATGAAATAACACCAAGTATTATATGTATGTGGAAATCACCAATAGAACAAACAGATATTCTTTTCGGATTTAGTAGTACGCATATGAATATTGGTGATGAACAATACTTTATTAAAGGACCTTACTTTTTAACTGGAGGTATTACTCATATATCTCCATGGTTAAGTAGTAAAATACTGTGTATTCAATCTTTAGAACCACATGATAATATTCTTTATCATCCATCTATGCCACAGTATTCAATTGGAATCAGTTCTAATATTACAGATAATTTTTATATAGAATCAGACATCTTGATTCTTCAAGCAATTACAGGTTTAAGAATATCAGCTGTGATGGGTTTAACTTCAGATATTGTATTACGAACTACATATTCAGTACCTTTGCAATCATTAGATTTTGGTATTACTGTTTTAAAAGTCCCATCATTAATGGTAAATGGAATAATTCGCATTCAAAGTTTGTTTGGAAATTCCTATTCTATTAATATTGAAAGTGCTGACATATTTTGAAAAGATCAACAGATTATTATGGCTAAACAAAAAACCTTATTTGAGCAATTGAAAACTACAGAAGCTCAAGAACAAGCGCCTGAAATCTCTCTTAGAAATTCACATATTGTTAAGTATTCAATATTGTGTATATCTATTATACTTGGTGGATTATTATTTCCCCATCATCAAAATTTCCAAGATGGATCTTCTGATATAAAGAAAGTTTCTGATGGTATTCTGTGGATGAATGAAACAGTAAAAGCCGAATATCCCTTTGCAATTAACAAGCCTTCACAAGAAATAAAAGCTGAAATTCAATTTATAAAAGAGCATTCGAGTCCAGTTTTTGTAGAAAACAAAGCAAGTAAACAAACAGCAGATTCTAATCTTATCCTTCTTGAAGAATCTTTGCTAAAATCAAATTTTAATAATGTGATTAAAGCCAATGTATCCTCTGATATATATCAAAAAATTCAAAAAATAGATCCTAATTCAAAAGAGAAATTCCTTCAGGTTCTAGCTTTATATAAAGTTGATATACTTGATTCAGTTTACTCAGTTAAATCGTATGTTAATATTCAGATTGACTCCTTATGGCAAAGTATAATTATTAAAAAGAATAGCTTGCAAGATATTGAACTACAAAGACATGAGTTAATTGATTCCACAACTGTTAAGCGAATGCTGTTAAGGGTTCTGAATAATCAATTTGATGAACAAACAAGCTTCATTCTTGTGAAAATGCTGATATCAATGCTTCCTTCAAAGTATATGTATTCTGAATCTCTTACAAATGAATTATCTAATGTAAAAATTGCTGCTGTACCAAAAACCTTAGGAATTGTAAAAGCTGGAGATATAATTATAAATAAGGGAGAAAGAATCGACAGAATGGCAATGCTTAAAATGCAATCATATACTAGCTATCGATCAATCATTGAAGGAAAAGATTATTCATGGATTGTCTTTCTTGGTGGTATGGGACATTCTTTCATGATTTTTTCAATGTTGATATTGTATCTCTATTTTATTCGACCAAATATATTTAAAGACAATTACAAAGTGTTGGGTTTATGCGGGATTATGTTGATAGCTTCTTTATCTGGATGGTTTTCTATTATTATTAATTCAAATTATCCATTAGAATATGCTGTTATTGTTCCTGCATTATCTATGCTAATTGCTATTTTATTTGATTCTAGGACTGCTTTTTATAGTACAGTTGTGATGTCTTTATTAATAGCTGGTATTAGAGGAAGCGATTATTCTGTTGGTTTAGCAATGATGATGGGAGGAATGCTAGCTGCTTATAGTGTAAGAGATATTCAAAGTCGAACACAGATTTTTCAATCTATTCTTTTTGTTATGCTCGGTTTTGCACTTACAATCATTTCTATTAGCGCAGAAAGAACCCTTGATATATCAGAAACACTTCTCCAATTGGGTGTAGCAGGAGTTAATTCGGTTGTATCTCCTTTGTTGACATTTGGTATCTTATATATTATTGAAAGAGTATTTAATGTTACAACTGATTTACGTTTAAAAGAATATGATAATGTAGAACATCCATTATTATTAGAAATGAGTGAGAAATCTCCTGGTACATATCAACATACTTTAACAATTGCCCGATTATCAGAAAGTGCCGCTATAGCAATTGGTGCTAATGGACTTCTAGCCAAAGTTGGTGCTTATTTTCATGATATTGGTAAAATTCCGAAAGCTGAGTATTATGTTGAAAATCAAATAAATATCGATAATAAACATGATAAATTACCACCTAAAAAAAGTGCTTCTATCATTAGAGATCATGTTCAAGATGGAATTGAATTAGCGAAAGAATATAAATTACCTCAAAGAATTATTGATTTTATTCCTATGCATCATGGTACTATGCTTATAAAACACTTTTATGCTAAAGCAATTGAATTCTCTAATATTGGTGAAGGTTCTACAATTGTTAAAATGGAAGACTATAGATATGTTGGCCCTAAACCTGTAACTAAAGAGACCGCTATTGTTATGCTGGCAGATGCTGCCGAAGCTATTGCCAGGGCTGCTAATGCAGATAATAGGGATGATATTGTAGAAATGTTAGATTCGATTGTTAAAGATAGGTTTTTGGATGGTCAATTTGATGATTGTCCAATTACTATGGCAGAGATTCAAGAAGTAAAAGAGTCTTTTGCAAAGAACCTTTTAGGAATGCGCCATCATAGAGTTATGTATAAAGAGATCCCATTACAAGATAATAAAACAGATATGAAATGAAAAAAGGCAGTGAATGTGTTATTCACTGCCTTTTTTTATAAATGTACAATGACAATTACTTGGTAATCATCAATTGTTGCTGAGCTGAGAATGGACCTGATTTCATTATGCAGATATACATACCAGATGGCAATGACTCTGTAGATAACGATAATTCATAAGATCCGCTTTGGAGTGTTCCATTTAATAAAGTATGTACTTTTTGTCCCATACTATTATATAACTCAATTGTGGTTTGTCCTGAAATCCCAATGCTATATTCTATAGAAGCTTGATCAACAGCAGGGGATTGGCCAATTTGCTTTAATGCATAACCAATTCCACTTCCACGGATAAAGCGTCCATTTTGGAAACAAATTTTATCCAATGTTAATGTTGAGCCAGCAGTATTAATAATCAAGCATTTAGATAAAGGGGTAGAAGTTGTTGCTTGAACATCGACACTGAATGCATTTGTATCACCCAAATATGCATTGTATTCTAATTCAAATAATTCTACATCAGATTTGCCAGGGATCGAAGTAATACCTTTTCCACTTACCACAATATTAGTTGGCTTGCTAACTGCATTCCATGTCCAACCATTAATTTTGCTGATCAACTTATTAGAATATTCTAAGTTTTGTGCATTATAACTAAGAACAACTTGTAATGTATCAACATTTGTAGTGCCTATAGCAGAATCAATTTTTGCTTTCACAATTAAATTCACAGCTTTGCCCGGAACAACTTTTTGATAATCATTAGGGCTTGTATATACCTTCATACCAGAAGTTATAGCTTTACCAATTAAATTAATTTTTCTTTGACCCAACTTAGCAGTAGCTGAAAAAGTACCTGCATTTTGAGGTGTAAACATTATTAAGAAGTTATTTGTTAATCCAGCTCCAATGTCTACACTTCCAGATGGTAATAATGTAAATTGATCTTTATCTGTACCCTCTACAGAAGCATCAATAGTAACTTTATTACTACTTAAATTAGGATAAGGAATTACAGCTCCAGGGGTTTCACACACTAAAACAGTTCCAAAATTAACTGTACTGTCTGCAGAGAAGCCTTCTCCACAAATTGTTGCTTGGCTAGAGCCATTTGTTCCATCATGTACAATGTTGACAGTTGCGCTTCTATAACCTACAAATTGAGGTGTAAATCGTACAGATATTATCTGCTTTCCACCGGCTGGTATTGTAAACGGTGCCGTAGGAGATAAATTATCAAATTCTGTAGATCCAACAATAGTGATTGATGATATATTTAAAGGTGCATTGCCAGTATTATTCAATATTAATGCATCAGCTTTAGTATTATTAGTCCCAACTATTGTAGTTCCAACACAATTAGAATCTGCTTTTAATGTTCCTGTACATCCATCACCTTGAAGTCTTCCACCAACTGTAATTGTTTGATTATCTGCAGAGGCCTTAACTAATAGAGAATCCCACAGACCAAGAGTAGCAGTTTTTGGAGAGAATTCAATTGTTAGATTAGATTCTTGTCCACTACCGAGTTTATACGGAGATATAGGTAATGTAGGGCTAATTACAGTGAATGTACCATCATTTTTTTGTAGACTGATTGATTCTATTGTTGCTTCACTTCCACCATTATTTTTAATTTTAATTACTTTTTGATCTTTACCATTAACAGGTACACAGCCCCAAATTCCATTAGAAACTGTTGCCTGTAATGGAGAAATACCATCTCCACTTAACTGAATACGAGGTGCACCACAATCAGCTGGAAGACCTAAATCAATGATAGCAGTTCTTTTACCTGTTGCTGAAGGAATAAATTCAATTCCTAATTCTAAACATTGTCCTGGACGAATAGTAATTGTTGTATCGCCACTTGAAGGTAATGTAGATCCATATCCAGGGTTAATACTTACAATTTTGTAATCACCAGGATTTGTACCTGCTAATTTTAACTTACCATCGATAATAATCCCACTTTTATTACAAAGTGCAGATTTAATTAACATAGTAGATTTTGATGTTACCAAAGTATTAGCAAATACTGTGTCTGAAGTATATGAATACGTACATGGCTCCACACCAATTCCGCAAATTGTCATAGATACTACAGGAGAGCATGATGCATAGAATGTAACTTTAGC
>Ga0192647_100004_pt1 | contig 169178 bp, 144 predicted proteins | sample LauGreFa1BDMLBSN_2_FD_133046 | JGI IMG/M metagenome (GOLD analysis project Ga0192647, IMG submission 133046) | Freshwater lake microbial communities from Lake Michigan, USA - Fa13.BD.MLB.SN - reassembly | ecosystem: Environmental > Aquatic > Freshwater > Lake | place: Lake Michigan, USA... | reverse complement strand
CATGCTCATGCTCATGCGCAGGCGCGGCGGCGCAACGCTCGCAGTTGACCCATCCCGTCTCCCCCGTGACGTAATGCTCCTTCTTCCAGATTGGCACGCGGTGCTTGACCTCGTCGATGATGTAGCGACACGCGCGGAACGCCTCGTCGCGGTGACGGGCGCTGACGCCCACCCACACGGCGATGTCACCGAGCGCGAGTGCACCCACGCGATGCACGCAGCGGGCATTGTCGACGCCGAACTTGGCGCAGGCCTCGGCGATGATCCGTTCACCCTCGCGCACGGCGAGTTCGGCGAAGGCTTCGTATTCGAGGCCCGTGACTTCACGGCCTTCGTTGTGGTTTCTGACCCAACCCTCGAAGGCGGCGTAGCCGCCGCAACGGGAATCCGCGAGGCTCGCCTGCAGGGCAGGCACACTCAATGGCTCAGTGCTGAAACTGAAGCGGGACAGACCCACACTCAGCCTCCTGCAACGGGCGGAATGAAGACGACGGTGTCGCCTTCGGAAAGTGGTTGCGTCCAGTCGCCGAACTCGGCGTTGATCGCGACCTTGAGCATTTCCTTCGGCAAGGTGAACGGATGGCGCGACGCGAGCTCCGCGTACAACTGCGCGGGCGTGCGTGCCGTGCTGCGTACGGATTCGATGCTGCAGCCTGCCTGCTCGCGCAGCAGGGCGAAATACTGCACCGTCACGGTACGTGGGGCGTTCAGGGTATCCGGCGACAGCGTTTCCATGGCTTGCCAATATTCCTGTGCCGAGTTGATGTTGTCGAGCGCCGTCGGTGAGAGCGGCTCGATCAGCATCGCCTCGTGGGTGATGAGGAACTTTCGCGGGCAACGTCCGCCCTGCGCCACAAAATGCGGCAGGGCCTCGGCCGCAGCCGGTTCGTACACCGCGCAGAGCGGCTCGGGGAGCCCGTCGTGGCTCGAGCGGAAGGCGCTCGCCACGCGCGCGCGGTCACGGTGGTCCAGCAGATGCACGAGACTGGCGCGATCGAGGAACGGCAGATCACAGGCCAGTACCAGCCAGGCGGCCTGCGGATGCTGCTGCTGCGCGGCGAGGATGCCATTGATCGGTCCGCCGGGTCCCTGCGCATCGACGATTTGCGGGTAGCCCTTGCGCAGCGGCTCTTCAATCTGGTCGGCGCGTACCGACACGTAACATCGATCCACCAAACTCTCGAGCAATCCGAACGTCGTCGCCAGTTGCGAGCGTCCGTGATAGGCGAGTGCCGCCTTGTCGCGATGCATACGCGAACTGCGCCCGCCCGCGAGCACAAGTCCGCAGAGCTCGGGCTCGCTCATGCGCTGTGTCCGAAATCACGCTTGCCGCCGCGTTTGGCGAGCAGACGCACGCGTTCGATGACGATGTTGTGGGATAGCGCCTTGCACATGTCGTAAATCGTCAGGGCCGCGACCGAGGCCCCGGTCAGCGCTTCCATCTCCACTCCGGTGCGATGGGTCGTGCGCACGGAGCAGCGGATGACGATCGTTCCCGAAGCCTGTTGCACGATGTCGACTTCGCAGTGATCGATCGGCAGCGGATGACAGAACGGGATGAGTTCATGGGTGCGCTTGACGGCCTGCACGGCTGCGATTACCGCAGTGTCGAACACGGGGCCCTTTTTCGTCCTGTGACCGCTCGCGCGAAGCGCGTCTGCGACAGCGCGCGGCAGACGCACCCGAGCTTCGGCTGTCGCCTCGCGACGCGAGGTCGGTTTGTCGCCGACATCGACCATGGTGGGTCGATGCTGTGCATCGAGGTGCGTTAGTTTCGGTGTGCGGCGGCGTGTAGGCATCTCAACCCCCGACGTGGAACATCTCGACTTTTTGCGTGGCGTGCGGGCGCTGCTCGGCGCGCAGCTCGCTGTAGCGGTCGGTCCTCGCTCGCCACACTCCACCGAGTAGCTCCTGCAACTCGGCATCGCTTGCGCCGCTGCGCAGCGCGGCGCGCAGGTCAGTGCCTCGCGTAGCGAACAGGCAGGTGTACAGCGTGCCGTCCGATGACAACCGTGCACGTGAGCAATCGCCGCAAAATGGCTGCGTGACCGAGGAGATGAAGCCGATCTCGCTCTGACCGTCGAGATAGCGGTAACGCTCTGCCACTTCGCCTACGTAGTTGCGATCCACAGGTTCGATGGGCCACCGCTCGTGGATGCGGCGGGCGAGCTCCGCCGAGGACATCACGAGCTCCGGGCGCCAGTCGTTGCGATTACCGACATCCATGTACTCGATGAAGCGCACGATTACGCCGCTGCCGCGAAAGTGCTCGAGCAGTGAGAGCAGGGTGTGATCATTCACGCCGCGCTGCACGACGACGTTGATCTTGATGGGGGCAAGTCCGGCTCGTTGTGCCGCCTCGATGCCGGCGAGCACGTCGTCGACACCGCCGAAGCCACCGCTCATGCGGGAGAAGACCTCAGCATCGAGGCTGTCGAGACTTACGGTGATGCGCGCGAGCCCGGCCGCCTTGAGTTCCGTCGCGTACTTGCCGAGCAACACGCCATTGGTGGTCAGTGCCACATCATCGATGCCGCGCAGCGTACTCAGATCGCCGATCAAATCGACGAGATTCGGTCGCAGCAAGGGCTCGCCTCCGGTGATGCGCAGCTTGCGCACGCCGAGGCCCGCTGCGAGTCGTGCCACTCGAACGATTTCCTCGAACGAGAGACGCTCGGCGGATTTGAGAAAGCGGTAGCCGTCGTGGAACGTGTGCTGCGGCATGCAGTACGGGCAGCGAAAGTTGCAGCGATCCATCACCGAAATGCGCAAATCCCGCATCGGCCGACCCAGCGTGTCGGTCGTGGTCGCATTCGTGCGCAGCGGCAGCAGCGTGTGTTCGCGTAGGGTCATGGTGGGAGCGCGCCTTACCAGCGGTGCAGTCGCGTGACGAACCCTTTCGGGTGGGTGTTGGGTCCTGGCGGCAGTTCGACAACGCCATCGGTGCCGACGAGCGCCGCGAAGTCGCCGGAGCCATTGGTCGGGCAGGGGTGCGCCCAACTACGGCCCCACTCGTCGATCTCAAGTCGCACCGGCACGAAGGTGGTCAGGTTGACCTTCACCTCGATGGGCGCAGCGATGGCGATTTTCTCCACCGCGCGCTGCGTCTCGCCCATCGCGGCGTATACGGCAGGAATCACGTAGCGCGCGAGGCAAACGAGGGTCGAGACCGGATTGCCGGGCAAGGCGAACACGGCGGTACCGGTCGGGCCGATGCCGAACCACATCGGTTTGCCGGGGCGTTGGGCGATCTTGTGGAACACTTCGCGAACGCCCAGCTTGGCGAGTGCGGCCGGCACCAGATCCAATTGGCCCATGGACACGCCGCCCGACAGAATCAGCACGTCGTGGGTGTCGAGATAAATGCGTAGCCGACGCTGCAACACCTCCATCTCGTCGGGGAGGTGATCGTCCGCAATACGCTGGAAGCCGCGTTTGCGCAGTGCCGTCACGATGCCGTAGGCGTTAGAGCGCCTGACCTGATGATCGGCAATAGGTTCGCCCGGCTCGATGAGTTCGTTGCCGGTGGAGACCACGATGATGGTGGGTTGCGCGCTCACGCGGATGCGCGGCATGCCGGCCCCCGCAGCCACGGCGATCTCGGGTGCCCCGAGGCGCATTCCGGCCTGCAGCAGCAGCGTCCCCTGCGTGGTATCGCTGCCACGACGGTGAATGTTTTGTCCGCGGACGACCTTCAGGCCTTCAATCAGCGTCACCTGACCTTCGTCGCGCTGAAGCTGCTCGACTGGAACGATGGCGTCACAGCCCTGCGGGAGTACGGCGCCGGTCATTATTTCGATGGCGTGCTCGGCGCTCCGCAAGGTCAGCGGCGGATCGCCCGCTGCCTGCATGGCCTGAACGGCGAACGAGCGGCGCCCGCGAGACGTGGCGTCGCTGTCGAGGGCGATACCATCCATGGCCACCCGGTCGTACGGTGGCTGGTCGCGCTCGGCGTAGACGTTCTCGCGCAGCACCGCACCCGTGCACTGCACCAGCGGCAGGGACTCAATGGGCAGGCACGTGAGCTGTTCGCCGATCAGTCGATCGGCTTCACTGGGCGAGATCATGCCGGAAAGTGTATCCCGGCCGACCGGAGAGGTAACCCGCCCTGCGGCGGGTTGCCGTTATTTCTTCGCGTTCTTTTCGCGCCAGACGCGGATCTGCGCGTTGAGCTTGTCAGCCCAGCCCTGCGAATCATCGACTGCCGCGTTTTGCTTCTGGGCGAGAATCTTCATCCGCTCACTCTTCTGCTCTTCGGTCAGCGTCGGATTGGCGGCCAAAGCCTCGTTGTTTTCGGTCTCGAGGCAGCCCTGATAGGCGGTGATCGCCGCATCGAACGCCTTGACGGCCTTTTGGCTGGCCAGCATCTGCTCCAGCGTGGCGCTGTTGCCATCCGGGACGTTGTCCGGTGCCTTCGGATACGAGCAGGCCGCGTAACTCGGCACGGCAACGAATGCGGCAACAAGAGCCAGGGAAAGCACGGTCTTCATGTCGAGAGCCCCTCGTGAAATGATGCGGCGACCATTCGCCGGCTCGTCGTATCTTAAGTGGCCGCCGCTTCCGGTGCTAGACTGCCGCCCACGCGCCCGTAGCTCAGTTGGATAGAGCATCAGGCTTCGAACCTGAGGGTCGGGAGTTCGAATCTCTCCGGGCGCGCCACCTCGATGGCCGTCCGATCGGGTATCGTCGCCACATGAATCGATGGCACAGGGCTGTTTGGCTGGTGGCATGGGTGCTGGCGGCGTTGCCGTCCTCGCACGCTGCCGAACGGGTATTGCACCGCGTCGGCACGGATGACCCCTCCACCATTGATCCGCACAAGGCTTCCTTTCCCGGGGAGCAGTTGATCATCGTCGATCTGTTCATGAGCCTGACGACCGTCGGCATGAACGGGCGACCGATGCCGGGGGCCGCCGAGTCCTGGACGGTGAGCCCGGATGGGCGCGTCTACACCTTCACGCTGCGGGCCAATTCCCGCTGGTCGGACGGCAAACCGATGACGGCCGAAGATTGGGTGTGGTCCTTCCGGCGCATGCTGGATCCGAAGACGGCTTACCCGCTGGCCTCTCGGTTATTCCCGATCCGCAATGCCCGCGAAGTGGCGATGGGCCGTCAACCGGCGAGCGCCTTGGGCGTCCGCGCGGTCGATGCCCGCACTCTGCGCATGGAACTCGAGAACCCGACGCCGTACCTCACGGATGTGATGATGACGGCGGCGATGCCGGTGCCGCGACACGTGATCGAGAAACACGGCGCCGCCTGGTTGCGGCCGGAGAACTTCGTCAGCAACGGGCCGTTTGTGCTCGATGAGTGGCGACCGAACGGCCATGTGCGACTGCGACGTAATCCGCACTTCTGGGGAGCAGATCGCGTCAAGCTCGATGCGGTGTATCACTATCCGCTCGGCAACCCAGCTACCGTGCTGCGCCGCTTCGAGGCGGGCGAGCTTGATCTGCTCATGGTCGTCCCACCGGAACGACTCGAGGAAATGCGTAAGGCCGGCAACAAGTCGGTGCGTATCGCGCGCGGCATCGCCAATGAGGTCATCGTGTTCAACACGCGCAGCGGGCCGACGGCCGATGTGCGCGTGCGCCGCGCCTTGTCCATGCTCATCGAGCGCGAGGTCCTTGCGCGTAATGTCATCGGATTCCCCGGCGTCGAGGCCTACTCGCTGGTGGCGCCCGGCGTACTCAATTACGGCGAGGCGGCTAAACCCGACTTCGCAGCCTGGAGCGCGGAGCGCCGTCTGACCGAGGCGCGCCGTTTGCTGGCGGCCGCTGGGTACGGTGCGGCGAAACCACTGCGCTTGCGGCTCGGGTTCCCGAGCACCGAACTCAATCGCAAGGTGGCGGTGGCCGTGGCCGCCATGTGGGGCCGAGCGGCTGTGCGTGCGGAGTTGCAACAGAAGGAATCCAAGGCGCTCGTCACCGAGGTGGGTTCGGGCAACTTCGATGCGGTGCGGGCGATCTGGGTCGCCTCGGCCAGCGATCCGTACTCGTACCTGGAGCGGCTGTTGTCGACGGGTACGGCGCTCGGCATGAATACCTCCGGCTACGTCAATGCTCGGTTCGACTCGAAGCTCGAGCAGGCGGCACGGGAGACGGATGTCGCGCGGCGCGCAGCGATCCTGCGCGAGGCAGAGGCGATTGCACTCGCCGAGCAGCCTGTGGCGCCGGTGTACTACATTGTCGGTCGGCGGCTCGTCGCGCCGCGGGTGCGCGGTTTCAGCGACAATCCGCGCGGCTTGTATCCAAGTTGGTTGCTGAGCGTGCAATGACACAAGACGTCTACGTACCGACGCGCGAGGAGCGCGTCCGACAGGACTTCGTGCTGGGCCTGAAGTTGCTGGCGAACGGTGCCGTGCAGCGGCGAGTTCGCGCGGAGTATCGCGAACGCGTGCTGCCGCAGCTCACGCAGGAGCAGGGGTCGGCGCCGACCGAGCGGCGGCAGGTCGCTCCGGCGCTGCTGCGCACGGAGGCGTATCGCACCTGGGCGGTGCTCACCCATCACTCGCAGTCGATGATGTGGGATGCCGTCGAGCGAACCACGCAGCGCGTGCTGTCCTCCGCTGAGCGTCGTTACGCGGCGCTTCGAGCGCAGCCCGAGCAGCGTCGTGGCAGCCTGCAGCTCGATTCGACGCTGGCTGTACCACCGCCGATTGGCAACACCGAAATACACCGGCAACCCGGGGGGTACACCGGCCGCGCCGAGATCGAGGACGTCTCGCCGGGCTTGCGTTACATCGGCGCCTCGCTCATTTACGGTGCCGGTAAGGGACAGGAGCATGCGACGGGTGATGTGCGTGCCAACCTGCTGCTGTACGAGTTGCGTCGTCGCTATCCAGGCTTTGCGCCCCGTCGCATTCTCGATCTGGGTTGCGGCATCGGTGTGCACTCGCAAGCGATTGCGCTGGCGTTTCCCGAGGCTGAGTACCACGGCGCCGACGTCGCGGCAGGCCTGCTGCGCTTTGCACATCTGATCGCCGAGGAGCGGGGCATCGCGCTGCACTTGCATCAGCGCGATGCGGCGCGAACGGGTTTTGAGGACGGCAGTTTCGATCTCGTCCTCTCCAACATCTTTTTTCATGAAACCAACTCCGCCCGCTTGCCGCAGATCTTGCGTGAGTGCCGGCGTGTGCTGCGCCCGGGAGGCGTGATGTTGCACATCGATGTCGCCACGCAGACGAGTCGACACGGGCTTGACGATCAATTGATGAACGATTGGCAGGTGCGCTGGAACGGAGAACCCTTCTGGAGTGGCTTCGCCGAGCGTGACATGTTCGAGGAAATCGTCGCCGCAGGATTCGCGCCTGATCGCAGCTTCGCCGAACACCTGAATCGGCCGGGCGGTGCCAGCTACGTGTTTGGTGCCGTCGCCTGATGTCCGAGGCGTATCCGCGGCTGTTTTCGCCGCTCGAACTTGCCGGCGTGCGATTACGCAATCGCATCGTCCACGCGTCGATGTCCACGCGTTACGTGGCGGGCGGTGCGGTCACCGATCGGCTGATCAGCTACTTCGCCAATCGTGCGCGAGGCGGTGCTGCGATGCTCGTCACCGAGCCGCTGAACCTCTTGCCGCGACAGCGCAACCCGCAGAAAGTCAGCGTGCTGGATCCCGCCAACGCACCGCGCTTGCAGCGCTGGGCCGCGGCTGTTCGTGCGCATGACTCGCATCTGATCGCGCAGATCCAGGATCCGGGTCGCGGACGGCACCAACCGGGTCGCAGTCACGAGGCCATCGGTGCCTCACCCCTGCCCGACGATCTCAGTTGGACCGTGCCCTATGCACTCTCCACCGAAGAGGTTGCGGCGCTGTCGGTCGATTTCGCGCGGGCGGCGCGCATCCTGCAGGATGCGGGGTTCTCCGGCGTGGAGATTTCCGCAGGTCACGGTCACCTGTTTCACCAATTTCTGGCCGCTCGTTCCAACGTGCGTGAGGATTGCTACGGGGGTGATCTGGCTGCCCGAGCGCGGCTGTTGCTCGAGTTGCTGGCGGAACTGCGACGTGTCTGCGGCAAAGAATTCATCATCGGTGTGAAGTTGCCGGCCGAGGACGGTATGCCGGAGGGCATCGATCTCGACACCGCGGCGCAGATCACCGCACGGGTGCATGCATCGGGCGCTGCCGATTACCTCACGTGGTGCTGGGGCGCGCATTCATCGACACTCGACTGGCACCTGCCCGATCTGCACGGGCCGCGCGAGCCGTATGTCGCGAAGATTGCGGCACTCGCCCAGCACGCACCGGGGACGGTCATCGGCGCACTCGGACTCATCACCGACCCCAACCAAGGAGAGCGGCTGCTGCGCGAGGGTGCCGCGGATCTGATCATGCTCGGTCGGCCGCTGGTCACCGATGCTGCGTGGGGCGTGAAAGCCGTAAGCGGCAGAGAGGCCGACATCCGCTACTGCGTGTCCTGCAATACCTGTTGGGGTGCGATCGTCGGTGGCAGCACGCTTGCCTGCGACAACAATCCGCGCGTCGGCAGCGACAATGAGGTCGACTGGCAACCCGAGCGTACGACGACACCCAAGAAAATCGCCATCGTCGGCGCGGGGCCCGCCGGCATGGAAGCCGCATGGATTGCGGCGGCGCGGGGTCACGAAGTGACGGTATTCGGTGCTTCGACCGACGTCGGCGGCAAGACGCGTCTGCATGCGGCCCTGCCGGGCGGTGAAAGTTTGTCGAGTGTCTACGACTATCAGCGCCTGCGCGCCGACAAGGTCGGCGTGCGTTTCGTGCTCGGCGCTCGCGCGCGAGCGGCCGATGTGCTCGCGGTGTCGCCCGATGCCGTGGTGCTTGCGAGTGGCTCGACGCCGGCTTGGCCGGCGTGGCTACCCGATGAGTATCGCGATGCCGAGTGGTTTCCGGACGTGCGAACCGTAGCGGCTCGCTTGCTCGGGCGGCGCACCCGAGAGGAGGGGGTCGCGGTGCTCGTCGATGAGGACCACACCGCCTTCACCTACGCCACCGCCGAATTGCTGGCACGCTGTTTCTCCTCTGTCGTGTTGGTGTCGCCTCGCGAAGGGGTCGCTGCCGAAGAACCACTCGTCAATCGACAAGGCATCCAACGCCGACTTGCAGCACTCGGTGTGCAGTTGCAGCCATGGAGCCAGCCGATCATCGATGAGGGCATTGCCGAGGGCCGCCTGCGGCTGCGCGATGTGCTCGGGCGCGCTGAGCGCGTGATCGAGGGTGTGGTGCTGGTGTCCCATGCCACAGCCCGCGTGCCTGATCTCGACTTGCTTCCGACCCTTCGAGCCGCGGGGGTCGCGGTACACCGCATCGGCGATTCGAAGGCGCCGCGCTCGCTGCTGATGGCGACCAGCGAGGGCTACCAGCTCGGGCTGCAGCTTTGATACCCGTCTCGCCGCTCGTCGTGGCACTCGAGAGAGTGTCACTGCACCGAGATGAGCGGCTGATTCTCGATCGGATCGACTGGCGGCTCGAGCCGACACAGCGATGGTTGCTGCTCGGCGAAAACGGTGCGGGAAAGACGCAGCTGCTCAAACTCATTGCCGGCGCCGTGTGGCCCGACCCCGCGCCCGGAACGGCGCGTCGATATCTTTGGCGGCGACAGTGGCAGGACACGCCGCAGCAGGTACTCGACCACATCGCTTATCTCGGTCCTGAGCGTCAGGATCGGCACGAACGGCATGGCTGGAACTTCACCGCACTCGAGGTCGTCGGCACCGGCCTGACGCGCAGCGACATCCCTCAGGGTCCACTGCGCCCGCGGCAGCAGCAGGTGGCGCTTGCTCATCTGCGTTCACTCGGCGTTGCGCGGCTGGCGGGTCGGAAGCTGCTCGAACTCTCTTACGGGCAGCGCCGCCTTGTGTTGCTCGCGCGGGCACTCGCCACACGGCCAAGTTTGCTGCTGCTCGATGAGCTGCTGGGTGGCCTGGATGAGCGGCATCGTGCGCGGGTGTTGCGGGCCCTGGCGCGTTGCCGCATTCCATGGGTGCTGAGTACTCACCGCCTTGAAGAGATGCCGCCGTCGACGACCCATGTGGCCCATCTCGTCGCGGGCCGACTGCACGCGCAGGGCCCGCGCGCGCCTCGCAGCTCGCGCTCGCGGTCGCGCTCGGGCTCGCGAGCGGAGGATTTGCCTGCCGCATCGCGCCGGGGTGCAGCGTCAAAAGTCTCCGAGCCACCGCGGGTCGTCTCCCGAACGCCGGTGAGTCGATCGCGCTCGCGCTTGTTGATCGCGGCGCATGATATCGACGTGTACCTCGACTACCGGCGCGTGTTGCGCGGTATCGATTTCACCGTGTGCGGCGGGCAGTGCTGGGTGATGCACGGCGGCAACGGATCGGGGAAAACAACCCTGCTGCGCGCGCTGTATGGCGATTACCCGCCGGCGTTGGGCGGGCGCATCGAGCGTCGAGGCATCGTCTCCGGGGTGCCACTCGAGGAATTTCGACGATGGTGCGCGATCGTGGCACCGCATCTGCAAAGTGATCCACCAGCCTACGACTCTGCAATCGAAATCGTCGTCAGCGGTCTGCGTTCGAGTATCGGGCTCGATGCGCCGCCCAGCGCTGCCGAGCAGCGACGCGCGCTGCGAGCGCTGGCCGACCTTGGCTTGCTCGAGCGCTCGGGGCAGCGCCTGCGGGAGTTGTCCTATGGTCAGGCGCGCAGAGTGCTATTCGCACGGGCTTTAGTATTACGCCCGCGTCTGCTGCTGCTCGATGAGCCGCTCGCGGGCATCGACCGGGACACTCGCTTGGTGCTGCGCGAGCGTATTGACGCCTTTGTCGCGGCGGGCGGGGCCGTGGTCATGAGCAGTCACCATCGCGACGAGTGGCCGCAGCACACCAGCCACGAGTTGCAACTCGATGCAGGTCGGATGCACTACGTCGGCGCTGTTCGCCGCTAGCGACCGGGGTGCGGATGTCGGAGTTCAGGCGCCGGGGCGTCTGGGCCCTGTGCGGCCGATAATGCCCGCCGCAGTTTCCCGCAGGCGGTCGTCATGAAAAGGTTGGGCGTGTTGTGGCTGGTGGTGTTCATCAGTCTCGCCGGATTCGGCATCACCACCATACCGTTCCCGTTCGTCGCCGAGTCGATGGGAGCGTCGGATTTCTGGAAGACCTTTGGCGGCGCCGGCGTCTTCTCTCTGTTTCAACTTGTGGCGACACCGATCTGGGGACGCGCCAGCGACGCTTACGGTCGCAAGCCCATTCTGGTACTAAGTTCTGCGGGCACCGTGCTTGCATTTCTTTGGCTGGCCTATGCGCCGACGCTCGAGTCGTTGCTGATCGCGCGAGCCTTTGGCGGCGCGATGTCGGGAAATCTCGCGGCGGCCTTCGCGTATGCGACCGACGTAACGGAAAACAAGGACCGGGCCAAGGGCCTCGGCATTGTGGCTTCGGCGTTCGGCGTGGGTTTTGCAGTGGGCCCGCCGCTCGGCGGCTTCCTCAGTACGCTCGATGTCGTGCCGAGCATGTACTGGCCGGGTCTTGCCTCAGCTGGCTTGTCCGCCATCGCATTCCTCGGCACGGTATTTCTGCTGCCGGAGAGTTTGCCGCAGGCCTTGCGCAAGCCGTTCGGAAAGTCGAAGGAGCCGCCTCCGGTCGAAGGCGAGGCAGCCGCCCCTAAAGTCACGCCCTGGCAGGCATTCCGCGGTAACCCGGTTCTGATGGGTCTTGTGGGCGCTTCGCTGATCGTGGCGGTGGCGGGCGGAGCGATGCAGTCGGTGTTCCAGTTCTGGGGGCGCGATCTGTTCAATTATTCGCTGCGCGACATCGGTCTGCATTTCATGGCCTTCGCGTTGCTCTCGGCGATTGGGCAGGCGGGTCTGATCGGTCCGTTGACGCGGCGTTTTGGCGAAAAGCACGTTGCCGTTGCATCGATCATCGGCGTCACCGTCGGTCTCGCCTTGTTCGCCGTGGCGCAGAACGATGCCATGGTGTGGATCGCCATCAGCTTGTTCGGTCTCGCCAATGGCCTGTTTCTGCCGGCTATCAGCAGTCTGGTGTCGTTCGAGTCCGACCCGAGGTCCCGCGGCACCGTGATGGGCATGTTCAATGCCTCGAGCAGCGCAGGTAGGATCGTGGGCCCTGCGCTCTCCGGACCGATCTACTTCAAGCTGGGGCCTGCTGCGCCATTCATTCTTTCGGCCCTATTGACTGCGGTGGGTGCCGTGTTGCTCAGTCGTGCCCATGATAAGCCTCCATCCTGACCTCTTTTCGTGACGGACATGCAGCGACGCGATTTCATCCGCCGCTCCGTGTTCGCAGCCTGCGTTACGGCCGGTCACGGCATGTTGTCGGCCGAGGCAACGTCGGCGACCTTGCGCCGCTCGCGCGGCGGTACGCTGACGTCGCTCGACCCGCATCGGGGCATTTCTGCCACCGACATGGAGATCAACGCCGACCTATTCGTCGGACTCACCGCTGTCGATGCGCGCGGGCAGATCGTCCCCGGGCTTGCCAGCGACTGGACAATCAGTGCCGATGGGCGGCGCTACGAGTTTCGCTTGCGGCGCAATCTGCGCTGGTCGGATGGGTCGAGCCTCGAGGCCGCAGAGGTGGTGGCGAGTTTTCGCCGCATGCTCGCGCCTGACACCGGCATGTTGCTCGCCTATCGCTACGACGCGATCGTCGGCGCCCTGGCCTTGCGACAGGGCAAGGCAGGCGCCGCGGCGCTCGGGGTTCGTGTCGGCACTGCACCCGGCAGCGTGATCTTCGAGTTGCTGCGGCCCGAAACGGATTTGCTGAAGTTGCTCGCCGTGGCCTACGTGGTGCCCGTGCGCCTGATCGAGCGGCTTGGAAGAAATTGGGCGAAGCCGCCCGCCATCGTGGTCAACGGCGCCTATCGCCCGACCAGTTGGGCGCAGAATGGTCGGTTGACGCTCGCAGCGAACCCACGCTGGTACGGGGCGGGTGCGCAAGCGATGGCACCGCAGCTCGAATGGATCACCGGTATCGATGACGCCACACGGATGCGATTATTTCGCTCGGCGGAACTCGACATCGCGCAGCTCAGCGAAGCCTCCGTGCTGAAGCTCGCGAGAGTCGAGCTTGCGCCATTCCTCCGCAGCGTTCCGTTCTATGGTGGCGGATGGCTGGGTCTCAACCTGCGCCGCGGCGCTCTCGCCGATCGTCGGGTGCGCGAGGCGCTCTCGCTCGCCATCGATCGCCGGGTGCTTTGCGACAAAGTTCGTGGACTCGGTGAACAGCCGACTGAGAGCTTGGTGCCGCAGGCCGTTGCCGACTATCCGGTGCGCGCTGCACCGGCTTACGCTGCCTGGCCGATGGCGCGCCGTCTCGCAGCCGCGCGCACTCTGCTGGGTGCGGCGGGCATCAGCGCAGCGCAACCGCTGCGCCTCGTCGGCATCTTCTCGTCGAATCCCCTGACTCAGCGTACGTTTCTTGCCGTCGATGCGATGTGGGCACCGCTCGGCGTGCGTCTCGAGGCGCGGGGGATGGAATCTCGCGCCTACAACATGGCGCTCAACGCAGGCGATTTCGATCTGATGGACTATGGCCCGTTCTCGGCGGTGCAAAGTGCGACGAGTTTCATTGGGCGTTTTCAGAGCGGCTCGTTCCTCAACTACTCGGGCTATGCGAACGCTGAAGTCGACCGACTTATCGCTGCCGCGGAGGCGAGCCTCGATCCAGCGACGCGCGCTCGGGGTTATCTGGCCGTAGAGCGTGTATTGCTGCGCGATCTGCCCGTGATTCCGCTGTACTCGGGCGTCACGCATCGGCTTGTGGCGGCTCGTGTGCGCGGGTGGGTGGACAACCCCGGCTTATCCTTGCCTTCACAATTTCTCTCCCTTGGAGGACGCGCATGAAGCACTTCGTCCGCTTGATGGGTATCGGCTTGGTGTTGTGTTCATTCGTAGTGACGCCCGCGGTCTCAAGCGCCGCTCAGGCAGCCGCGAGCGACGCCGCGACGGGCACGGTGCTCGTCACGGGTTCGAGTCGCGGTATCGGTCTTGAGTTCGCCCGTCAGTACGCCGCTGCCGGCTGGACGGTCATCGCCACGGCGCGCAAGCCGACGGAGTCGGCGAACTTGCGCGAACTGGCCCGACGCCATCCGAACGTCCGTCTCGAAGCGCTCGATGTCGTTGACGGCGTCAGCGTCTCGGCGCTGCGTGATCGGCTGCGTGGCGTGGCCATCGACGTGCTGATCAACAATGCGGGTGATACCGACCAGTTTCGTGGCCAGTCGTTGGGTTCGCTGGATCACGATCGCTTCGATTACCTGATGCGTCTCAACGCCCAAGGTCCGCTGCGCGTCACCGAGGCACTGTTGCCCAATCTCGAGGCCGGGACACAGAAAAAGATCGTGGCGATCTCCTCGCTGGCCGGGTCGCTCGGCGCCCGCGGCGGCGGCATGCCGGGTGGCTACTGGTACAAGGCGAGCAAGGCGGCGCTCAACATGATGGTCGTTGCGCTGGCCCTGGAGCTGCAACCGAAGGGCTTCAAGGTCGTGGCCCTCTCGCCGGGGCAGGTTGATACACAGGGTTACGCGGCGCGGGGCATGGTCGTTCCGGGTACGGTGCCGGTGGAGCAGAGCGTTGCCGGCCTGCGCAACGTCATCGATCGGCTGACTCGCGAGCAATCCGGCAGCTTCATCCGCTACAGTGGCGACGTACAGCCTTGGTAGCGATCACGTAATCGGGGGGTTCATGATTCAGCTCGTCGTCGGTCTCGTCATCTTCCTGGGTATCCACTCGGTGTCCATCGTGGCGCGGCCGTGGCGCGATGCCATGGTGGCGCGCCTCGGAGCGGGCACCTGGAAAGGACTGTATTCACTCGTTGCGTTGCTTGGCTTCGTACTCATGATCGGTGGCTACAGCGCGGCGCGCCTCGAACCCTCGCTGCTTTACGTGCCGCCGGTAGGCTTGCGGCATCTGGCAGGCTTGTTGATGTTGCCGGTGTTCCCGCTGCTGTTCGCGACGTATCTGCCAGGACGTCTGAAGCGCTGGGCCAAGCATCCGATGCTGGTGGCGGTGAAGTTGTGGGCGCTGGCCCACCTGCTCGCCAACGGCATGCTCGCCGACGTGCTGCTGTTTGGTTCGTTGCTGCTTTGGGCGGTGCTCGATCGCATCTCGGTCAAACGCCGCGGCGAAGCGCTGTCTACGGCCGAAGGCAAGATCCTCAACGACGTACTCGCCATCGTGCTGGGCCTTGCCGTCTACGGCGTATTCGTCATGGGTGGGCACCTGATGCTGTTTGGGGTGTCACCGTTCGGTTGATTGTTTTTGGAATCCGGAGCTTCCTATGACCGATATTCATGATTTTTCTGCGCGTACGATCGAGGGCGCGGAGCAGTCGCTCGCTGCATATCGCGGCAAAGTGTTGCTGATCGTCAACGTTGCCAGTCGTTGCGGCTTCACTCCGCAATACACGGGGCTCGAAGCGCTGCAGCGCAAATATGCCGATCGCGGCTTTGCCGTACTCGGCTTTCCCTGCGACCAGTTCGGTGCGCAGGAGCCTGGTGACGAGAACGAGATCAAGAACTTCTGCCGGCTCAACTACGACGTCACCTTCCCGATGTTCGCGAAGATCGAAGTGAACGGTGCGGGTGCCCACCCGCTGTATTCGCACCTGAAGAGCTCGGCGAAGGGTCTGCTGGGCTCCGAGTCGATCAAGTGGAACTTCACCAAGTTTTTGGTTGATCGATCAGGCAAGGTTCTCAAGCGCTACGCTCCGCAGGATAAGCCTGAGGCGATCGCTGCCGACATCGAAGCCGCGCTGTGATGTCGATCAAGAGCATCAACTGGCGCGGCGCCACCTGCGCAGTGCTCGCGGCGGCGCTGCTGACGGGTATTGCGGGCTGCACGCCCGTTGCGGTGCAGGGGTCTTCTCCACCAGCGGGTCCCATTGAAGCGGCAGCCGAGCCCAACTGGACGAGCGGCGGCATGGTGGCCGCGGCCAATCCGCTCGCGGCCGAGGCGGGCGCCGAAGTCTTGCGCGCTGGTGGCTCCGCCGTCGATGCGGCGGTGGCGGTGCAGGGGGTGCTGAGTCTTGTCGAGCCTCAATCTTCGGGTATCGGCGGTGGCGCGTTCCTCGTTCATTACTCCGCGGCGACGGGTGATGTGATTACGTACGACGGGCGCGAAGTCGCGCCGCGGGGTGCGACGGCCGACATGTTCCTCGATGCCGGCGGCAAGCCCTTGCGATTCTTCGATGCGGTGCGCTCAGGTCGATCGGTGGGCGTACCCGGTGCTGTGGCGATGCTCGAGCTTGCGCATCGCGAGCACGGCCGATTGCCGTGGCGACAGCTCTGGCGCCCGGGGATCACACTCGCCGAGACGGGCTTTGCGGTGTCGCCGCGTCTGCACGAAATGATCACCGCAGTCGTCGCGCGCGGCAGTTTGCCGGCGAACTCTGCGGCCTACCTCACGCTCGATGGCAAGACACCGCGACCCGTCGGCAGCCTGCTGCGCAATCCGGACTATGCGGCAACGCTGCGTCGTATTGCGGTGCAGGGTGCGAAGGCGCTCCGTGAAGGTCCGATCGCCGAAGAAATCGTCAGCGCCGTGCGCGCGGATCCGATGCCCGGGACGCTGACGCTCGAAGATTTACGCGACTATCGTCCGAACCGGCTGGAGCCGGTGTGCAGCACGTACCGGGTGTACCTGGTCTGCGGCATGCGGCCGCCGTCTTCGGGTGGGGTCGCGGTTCTGTCGGTGCTGGGTATTCTGAGCCATGTGGATATGGCCGCGCGCGGTGCGACTACCGTCGCCGGTTGGCACTATCTCATCGAAGCGCAGCGTCTGGCCTACGCGGATCGAGACACCTACGTCGCCGACGATCGCTACGAGGCCGTACCGATCGCGGGCCTGCTCGATCGTGACTACCTTGCCTCGCGTGCCGCGTTGGTTTCGCCGGATCGGGCGATGCAGCGTGTCGAACCGGGCCGACCGCCGGGCGCACAACTGCGCGGACGCGATGCGACGGGAGGTACGACCGGCACGAGTCATTTCGTGGTTGTCGACGGGCGTGGCAACGTGGTGTCGATGACCACCACCGTCGAGAGTCTGTTCGGCTCGCAACGCATGGCTGGCGGATTCTTCTTGAATAACCAGTTGACCGACTTCAGCTTCACGCCCTTCGATGACAAGGGGCAGCCTATCGCCAATGCCGTGGCGCCCGGCAAAAAGCCGCGTTCGTCGATGTCGCCGACCATCGTGTTCCGCGACGGTCGCTTTGAACTCGCGGTGGGATCGCCCGGAGGTCACGCAATCATCGGCTACGTCGCGAAGAGCATCGTAGGCATGCTGGATTGGGGGTTGACGCCTCAGGCAGCGGTCGACTTGCCGAATGTCATCGCACGTGGGCTCGTGGTCGCCGAGACCGCACGGATGGACCCGGCTCTGATCGAGTCGCTGCGGGCGATGGGTCACGAGTTTCGCGGCGGACGCAGTGGCGGGGAGGCCTCCGGCATCCATGCCGTGCGTCGCTTGTCCGATGGACGGTTGGAGGGCGCGGCAGACAGCCGTCGGGAGGGCAAAGTGGTTGCCGTCCCCTATGATTCGACGCGTTGATCGACGTTTTCTTCGGGGGTTGTATGACGTCGTTTCTCTACCGCAAGCCGGTGGTCGGGCTGCTGGGTTTGCTGATCGGTTTTTTGACTCAACCGCTCGGCCACACGGCCTACAAGATGCTGGAAAGCGGCTTCGGACGAGGCGTTTACGTCGCTGCCGTGGTCGTGGGTATCGTGGGCTTCGTCATCGTCTGGCGTGGGTTGCGAGCCAATGAATTGCAGGCCACGCTGTCAGGCCTGATCGGCGGCTGGCTGATCTGGATCGGCTGGTTCGAGTACGCCTTCAAATTCTTCAGTGTTCTTTACGACGTACCGGCGTTTCCCGTCGAAGAGAACGGCTACGCCGCGGCGCCGCAGGCGAACATGCTGCAGGCCACCGTGACCATCATGTTCGCGCTGTTTCTGCTGTACGGCATGTTCAATCTGCAGACGAAGTGCAACTTCATGCGCTTTTTCCACCGTAATCTGCATTTCTCGCCAGGGATGCCCACACCCGACAATCAGCGCAGCTTCGCGCGCATCACTGCGATGGAAGTACTGTTCGTGACCTGGTTCTGCTACCTGTTCTGGCTGTATGCCATCTACCTCGGCACGCGCGGCACTGGTGTGCAAATCATTATGGGCCTGTACGTGCTATGGACCGTTTGGGCGGCCTACCTCGTCTGGAAGTCCACGCAGCAGATTCGCATGGCGTCTGCCTTACGCTACGGTGTCGGTGCCGGGATTGTGCTGTGGGGCTCAGCCGAAATGCCGGCGCACTTCGGCGCGTACCGTGAGTACTGGCTCTACCCTCTCGAGTATCCGATCTTTAATGCGGTGGTTACCGTGGTCTTCGTCGCGGCACTCGTGCTGGCAGCCCGCCGGCCGGCGACTCAGTCTGCGGCGAAGTCGGCATCCGTCAGCAACTGACGTTTGCGGAACAGTGACAGGAAGAAGCGTTTGCCCGCCTTCGCGCCGGTGAGCCAGGCGACGCGGGCGCCAGCTTTTTGGGGCTTGAGGATATTGTCGACCAACCACGGTGTGACGGTCTCCACACGATCGGCGAGGATGTTGTAGATCCGACGCGTGCGAGCGATGTCGCGGGCGTCGTTGCTCCCCATGTCGCGTTTGAGCAGATCCGTGAGCACGATGCCGGGACTCAGGTAGCAGATCTTCACCGCGCTGTCGCGCGTCTCCGCCAGCAGCGCCTTGTTGAAGTAGGTGAGGGCGAACTTACTCGCGCCGTAAAGGCCCATGCCCGGGTTCATCATCCCGTTCGACCCGTAGCCTTCCATGTTGTAGATCGTGCCGCCGCCCTGCGCGTGCATGCCGACGAGCGCAATCCGCGTGCCTTGCATCATTCCCTGCAGATTGATCTGCTGCACATTGCGGATGTCCTCGCCGCGCATCTCGCCCGCGCGTTGACGCGCGGGAGAAATGCCCGCGTTGTTGATCCAGATGTCGACGCGGCCGAACTTCGAGGTCGCCTCGTCCCAAAGTGTTTGCAGTGCCTCGCACTGCGCGACATCGCAGGGCACGCCGTGGACGCGTGCGGTTCCGGAGGCCAGTGGTTCGAGGTCCGCGACGGCCTGTTGCACTGCGGCGGCGGTCCGTCCGCTCACCACGACGTTATGGCCGCGCTTCAACAGCTCGCCGGCCATGCCCTTGCCGATACCGCGCGTGCTGCCCGTGATCACGATGGTTTGCTGGCTCGTCATGTCGCTCCCCCGAGTGCAGGGTTTGATCCTACGGCTTTACCCACCACAGTGACGTCCAAACCGCGGTCAGCAGCCGGGCCGGGTCTACACAGCGGATCGCTGTGGGTATTCTGAAGGCCTCGAGTCGGCCAGATGAGCACGGGGGTACGCGCGTTGGCCACACAAACGGTTGTCATCACGGGCAGCACGCAGGGGCTGGGCTTTGGTTATGCGCGCGAGTTTCTCGTGCGAGGCCTGAACGTCGTGGTTAGCGGTCGCGACCCGCAGACCGTTGCTCGGGCGGTCGAGCAGCTCGCTGCGGAAGGTGCAGCAGATCGCGTCAGCGGATGCGCTTGCGATGTGGCGGATCTCGCGGCCGTCGAGGCGCTTTGGACCCACGCGATCAATCGATTCGGTTCGGTCGACATCTGGCTCAACAACGCGGGTTACGCGCGAACCGGGGCACGCTTTGCCGATACGACGCCCGCCGAGATCGAATCCATGGTGCGCGCCAATGTCATCGGCTCGATGAATGCGGCACAGGTCGCGATCGCCGGCATGGAGCGGCAGGGCCACGGCAAGTTGTATCTCACCCTCGGCGGCGGTGGCGCGAGCGGTCGTGTGGTGCCGGGAATGAGCGTCTACTCGACGACGAAGCGAGCAGTCAAATATTTCGCCGACTGCCTCGTCAAGGAGCGGCAGGAGCAGGTCGACTCCAAGATCCTCGTCGGCACCATCAGTCCTGGCATCAATCTCACCGAGGGCATGCTGCGCGAACTGAGCCACTTGCCCGCGGCGGATCGTCGTCGGGCATTGAAGCAACTCAATTTCCTGGGTGAGCACGTCGAGACCACGACGCCCTGGATCGTCGAGCGCATTCTCGGCGACTCGAAGCAGGGTAACGACATCACCTGGTTGACGACCGGGCGCCTGCTCAAGCGCGCGCTGGGTGCGCTGTTTGGCGCGCGTCGCGACATCACTTCACGCTATCCGATCGAGGTCTGACATGAGTTCCTCCACGTTCAAGCCCTATGCGCCTGGCGACCTGTTTGTGGCAGCCACGCTGCTCGATAATCCGAACGATGATCACGCAGGGCAGGGGCGCATCCTGCAGTACGGTGCGGATCTCTCACCGAAGGGCGAGTTGCTGCTCGCGGACACGACTCATCTGGTGGGCGGTTTGAATTTCGATGCGGCGGGCGTTCTTTGGGCGTTCGACAGTCAGGAGTTCGTGGTGCTCAACATCCATCGCGATGGTCGCGTGGTCCGACGTCGCGAGTTTGGCGCGCGTCCGTTGTCGCACGTCAACTTCGCCGCCGACGGTACGTTGCTCTTCGGCGAGCACGTGGTGGGGGATGCCATCAAGCCGGAGATCCGCGCGCGCATGCACACGGAGATCCCGTTCATGCCGGGCACCCAGCGCTTCGGCGATGGGCATGTATTCCGCTATTCCGCGGATGGGCGCCTGCTCAAGGAATACGCCACGGCCACGCACGGCGGCATGGGTGGTTTTCTCGGCGTGACGATGTCGGCTGTGTCGCCCGATGGCCGTACGCTCGTCTACTGTTCCGAGACGGGTCCGCGCCTGATGCGCTACGACCTCGTTGAAGATCGACAACTTCCGGATTTGCAGTCGTTCACGCCGCCGTATCCGCCGGGTCCGCCGCCGATGTTCTTTGGCATGGCGTTCGCGAGCGATGGCACCTTGTATGTGCTGCGTGGGGCGAGCCTGCATGTTGTCGATGAGGCGGGCCAGACTACGCGGCAGATTCCGCTCGAGGGCTTCGGTTGGGCCACCCTCCAGTTGTGTGCCGACGGCCGACACGCCTTCACCAGCAGCTTCTTTTCTGGCGAAGTGGCGAAGATCGATCTGTCGACCGGCGCGAAGGTCGGCAGCATCGCCACGGGCGCACCGAAGGCCGTGGCCGGGCTCGCCGAGTTCGCCGGCTAGCGTTTCCGCTTCACTCGTAGCGCAAGGCTTCGATGGGATCGAGCCCTGCAGCCTTCGATGCGGGAGCGATACCGAACACGACGCCGACGAGCGCCGAGAAGCCCGCTGCGGCCAGCATGATCCATACCGGTACGTGAGCGGGTGGGAAATTCGGGATCAGTGAGGCGATACCCATGCCGGCGAGTAGCCCAAGCACGATACCGACGATGCCGCCCAGCAAGGACAGCAAGGCCGCTTCGAGCAGGAATTGCACCAGGATGTCGCGCCGCGTGGCGCCGAGTGCTTTGAGAATGCCGATTTCCCGTGTGCGTTCGGTGACCGAGACCAGCATGATGTTCATGATGCCGATGCCGCCGACCAGTAGCGAAATGCCGACGATGCCGGCGAGCACGGCCGTGGCCGTGGCGGTGATCTGCTCGAACTGCTTGACGAAAGAGTCGGCCGCCTTGATCTCGAAATCGTCTTCCTTGCCGGGTGCGATCCGTCGGTTGGTGCGGATCGCGCGGATCGCACGTTCGCGCACCTGACTGATCTGGGTCAGATCGGTGATCGTGAAAGAGACTTCCATGAACGTGCGATCAAAGATGCCGGTCAGCGAGCGCGCCACACTGAAGGGGATGATGACGCGGTTGTCCTGACTGAAGCCGAAGATTTCGCCGCGTTTCTCCAGCAAGCCGACTACGCGGAACCACTCGTTGCCGAGTAGCAGGAATTCGCCGACCGGATTTTCCGGCATCTTCAGTTCGTCACGAACCTCGGTACCGATCACCACCACGCGCCGACCGCCCTTGTCGTCGCTGGCCGTGATGTAGCGTCCGATCGAGGTGTCGATGTTGAGAACGTACTGTGATTCCTCGGTGGCACCGAGCACCTGGGGGGTCACATTGCGTCCCTTGTAGGACGCCCCACGGAGCGGCGTCGAGATGATCGGTGCAACCCGCGAGATGCCGGTGACCTTGTAGCGCAGCACGTCGACATCGTCGAACGAGAGCGTATTGATCTGTCCGCTGCGGAAGTTTTCCTGTTCGTTGACCGCCTCGAGCGTCAGCGTGTTGCTGCCGAGATCGGAAAACTGACTGCTGATCGAGGCCGAAAATCCCTGCAGCACCGACACCACGGCGATGACGGCCATCGTGCCGATGAGGATGCCGAGCGTCGTGAGAAAGCTGCGCAGCCGGTGGGCGTTGAGGCTTGCGAGGGCCGCGCGGAATGCTTCGCCGAGCACGTTCAAGCGGCACGCGCGGGGTTCTGCGTATCTTCGACGATCCGGCCGTCGAACACGCGGATGGTGCGGCGGCAGTGCGCCGCAATGTCAGGTTCATGCGTGACGACGATCACCGTCTGTCCTTGAGCATGGAGGGCATCGAAAAGGGCCATGATTTCCGCCGAAGTACGCGAGTCGAGATTGCCGGTGGGCTCATCGGCCAGCAGGATGGAGGGCTGCCCGACGAGTGCACGGGCCACCGCGACGCGCTGCCTCTGCCCGCCCGAGAGCTGGTTGGGGCGGTGATCGAGCCGGTCACCCAGGCCGACCTTGGTCAAGGCTTCGATGGCGAGCCGTCGCCGCTCGAGGGGTGGCATCCGCCGGTAGACGAGTGGTTGCATCACGTTTTGCAGTGCGGTTTGGCGCGGCAGCAGATGGAAACTCTGGAATACGAAGCCGATCTCACGATTGCGAACGGCGGCAAGTTCGTCCTCGCTCAGCGAGGACGTATCACGGCCATTAAGGATATAGCTCCCCTCGCTGGGCGAATCGAGGCAACCTAGTAGATTCATCAGCGTCGACTTGCCCGAGCCCGAGGGTCCTATGAGAGCGACGTACTCGTTGCGGCCGATGTGCAGGTCGACGCCGGCCAGCGCGAGCACGGTTTCCTCGCCGAGCACGTAGCGCTTGACGATGCCGTGCAACTCGATCATTCGTCGTTGTCCGCCTTGTCGCCCTTGTCTGCGCTGGGTTCGACCTTGCGCTCCGAGACCGACTCCCCATCGCGCAAACGACGCAGCGTCTTCGACGGGCCGACGATGAGGCGATCGCCCGCCTTCACGCCCGACTCGATCGACTCCCAGCGATCATCCGACAGCCCGGTGGTGACGGCCGTCTTGCGGGCCTTGCCATCGGTGGCCAACCAGACGTAACGCTTCACCACGTTCTTCTCGGGTGTTTCGCTGACCACGGATTCGACCGGGACGGCGAGTGATTTGCCGCCCTCGCCCAGGTAGATCACCGCGCGCGCGCTCATCCCCGATCGCAACAGCAGATCCTTCGGCGCTTCGATCGCCAGCGTCACCCGGTAGGAGCGGCCCTGGCCATCCACGGTGGGCGTGAGTGCGATTTTTTCGACGCTGCCTTTGAGCGAATTGTCGGGGTAGGCGGCTGCGAACACGTCAGCGCGCTGGCCCATGCGGATCTTGGCCACATCCGCCTCGTCGACCTTGACCTCGGCTTGAATCGCCGAGGTGTCGGCGATTTTCATCAGCTGGGCACCGGCGAGCGAGGCCGTGGAGGGGATGGCCACTTCGCCGACCTTGATCGGCAGGGACACGATCCGTCCCGTGATCGGCGCGCGGATCTCGGTTTTGGCACGTTGCTCGCGCGCGTCGCTGAGCACGGCAGTGGCACGCCGCAGCGCTTCTTCTGAGCTCTTCAGGTCGGCCTCCGCCACGACGTACTGATTGCGATCCTCATCGAGGCGATTGCGGTCGATCAATTGCGCCTCGGCCAAACGCTGACTGCGCTCATACTGCTGTTTGCGTAGCGCAACGACGGCGCGTTGCCGTTCAATGCTGATGCGGTTCTGCCGTACGCCGGCTTCCTCGCGCGCGATGATGTTGTTGTAGGTCTCAGGATCGAGCCGCAGCAGCAGCTGGCCTTTCTCGACCACGTCGCCTTCTTCAACGGCGATGCTCGCCACGCGCGCTAGCACCTCGGCCGTCAGGTTGACCTCGACCTTATACGCTAGGGTTCCTGAGGCCAGGATGCTGGGGCGCACCTGCTGTTCGGCCACGGTGGCGAAGTCCACGGGTGTGCCGCTGTCGCCGGTGACGCGCTTGAGCGCGAGCGGTACCGCGATCGCCAGCACCAGCACAGCGCCGGCAATCCATCGCTTGTCGATTTTCATGTCAGTTGAGCAGGGCTTTGATCGCCATGCCTCCGTAAATGAGCACGGTTGGAAGCGCAGCGACCACTACTGCGCCAGTCCATTTGTTTGCCTGGCTCCAGAGCTTCCAGGCGAGCGCAGCAAGCCAGATGGTCCAGATCACGAGGAAGCTCGCCGAGGTGGCGAGGCCCTTCCATGGGCTCTCGAGCGGCAATTGCATCAGCATCGGATCGACGCTCGTCAGCACCAGCGATTCGAGCGGTGTCTGTGGCGTCATCGAGAACACGCCGACGAGCAGCAATACAGCGCTGATAAGGGTAGGCATCGAGCTCCAGGCTGCGAGGGCTAGACCCTGCTTGTAGCTGAGTGCGAGTCCTGTGACCTTGCCAGCGAGGAAGTAATACAGGCCGAAGGCCAGGAAGCTGACGAGCATGCCGACGGATCCGCCGATCGAGCCCGTCCACTTCAACATGCCGCTGCTCGGGCCGTTGGTGCGGATCGCCTGCAATTCCTTGTCGCTGACGTCTTGACCGGAGGCGACGATGCTGCGCTCCATGAACCAGGCGGCATCGACGCGATCGAAGTAGAGGTATGAACTCACGGCAGTCAGGCCGACGAGTAGTCCCAGTGGAAGCCAGTAGTTCGGCTGGTCCTTGAGGCGGCCGAGCACGCCCGAGGGTTGCAGGAAAATGTCGATCAGATCTTTCATGTGGGGCCCTCCCGCGGCGCATTGTGCCAGAAGTGCCCCTTGGTACACTTCCCATGAACTTGCGGCCCGGTGCCGCGGTCTCATGTACTGATTGTCGTCACCTTGGAGGCACGTGCCATGTACAAGTTCCCTTCGCTGGCCTTGATGGCCCTGGCTCTGACCCCGGTGCTGACCTTGACGGGCTGCGCATCGGGACCCTCGAGGCAGACGGACGATGTGAAACTCAACTACCGCGACTATGCAGGGGCCCCCGTCGATCACATCACCGCGATGCGTGGGGTTGATTCGTGGACACCGGTGTCGCGGAACGAAATCGTGATCTGGACGGGAATCAACGAGGCTTACCTCCTCAAGGTGTGGGACGCCTGTCCCGATCTGCAGTTCGCCAACACCATCAGCGTCACGCAGACGGGCCGGCAGATCAGCAAGTTCGAGAAGGTCCGCGTGCGCGACCAGACCTGCCCGATCAGCGAGATCCGACCCGTGGACGTCAAGCAGATGAAGGCGGACCGCAAGGCGGCGAAGGAGACCGCGCCTGCCCCATAATGGGGAGATGAGCCAGATCCGCGATGTCGAGGGGTTCGAGGAGATCCGTGCCGGAGTGCGTGCACTCTGCGCCGAGTTCCCCGACGAGTATTTCCGCAAGATCGACGCTGAGCGGGGTTATCCCGGCGAGTTCGTCGACGCCCTCACGCGTGCCGGTTGGCTCGCGGGGCTGATTCCTGCCGAGTATGGTGGCTCCGGGCTCTCGCTCGCCGAAGCCTCGGTGGTCATGGAAGAAATCAACCGTAGCGGCGGTAACTCCGGCGCCTGCCACGGCCAGGTCTACGTCATGAACGTACTGGTCCGGCACGGCTCCGAAGCACAACGCCGTCAGTACTTGCCGAAAATCGCTGCAGGCGAGTTGCGCATGCAGTCAATGGCCGTGACCGAACCGTCCACCGGTACCGACACCACCAAGCTCAAGACCTTCGCTGCCCGCAAGGGCGATCGGTACGTGATCAACGGGCAGAAGGTGTGGATTTCGCGCGTGCAGCATTCGGACCTGATGATCCTGCTGGCGCGCACCACGCCGCTTGCCGAGGTCAGTCGCAAGTCGGACGGCCTATCTGTGTTTCTGGTGGATTTGCGTGAGGCGATTGGCAAGGGTCTGTCGCTGCGCGCGATTCCCAACATGGTCAATCACGAGACCAACGAATTATTTTTCGACAACCTCGAGATCCCGGTGGAGAACCTCATCGGTGAAGAGGGCAAGGGCTTCAAATATATTCTCGATGGCCTGAACGCCGAGCGCGTGCTTATCGCTGCAGAGTGCATCGGCGATGCCTATTGGTTCGTGGCCCGTGCGGCCCGCTACGCCAGCGAGCGCGTGGTGTTTGATCGGCCGATCGGTCAGAACCAGGGCGTGCAGTTCCCGATCGCCGAGACCTACATCGAGACCGAGGCTGCGAGCCTCATGCGCTACAAGGCTTGCGAGCTCTATGACTCCAAGAAGCCCTGCGGCGCCGAGGCGAATATGGCGAAGTATCTTGCCGCGAAGGCGTCGTGGGAGGCAGCGAATGCCTGCATCCAGACGCACGGTGGTTTCGGTTTTGCTGCCGAGTACGACGTGGAGCGAAAGTTTCGCGAAACGCGGCTGTATCAGGTCGCGCCGATTTCGACCAACTTCATCCTCTCCTATGTTGCCGAGCATTTGCTCGGACTGCCGCGGTCGTACTGACGCTCCGAAGTGACGTCGATGACTACGCCGGTCCCTGTGCTGCTCGACGAGGCGCTGATCGCCGCGGTCCGTCGCATCGCGCGTGAGGCGGGTGACGCCATTTTGCAGATCTACCGTGACCACGAACGCGGCGAGTCGGTGGGATTGCAGCACAAGCAGGATCAATCGCCGCTCACGGCGGCTGATCTGGCGGCGCATCGACTGATCAGTGCGGGGCTTGCGGCGCTCACGCCCGAGTGGCCCGTGCTGTCGGAAGAGTCGGCGGAGGTGCCGTTGGCCGTGCGTCGGCGGTGGTCGCGCTTCTGGCTCGTCGATCCGCTCGATGGCACCAAAGAATTTCTATCCCGCAACGGCGAATTCACCGTCAACATTGCCCTCATCGACTCGCACCAGCCGGTGTTCGGAGTCGTGCATGTGCCGGTGAAGGATCTCGACTACTGGGGTGTTGTATCGGGCGTTGCCGCAGCGTCTGCCGGTGCCTGGCGCGCACGGTTGCGGGGCAGCGTCGTTGAGCCCATTCGCGTCGCTCGTCCGGCTGCGCATCCCGTGCGGGTCGTGGGCAGTCGCTCGCATCGCGGTGATTCACTCGATGGATTCCTCACGAGGCTCGGCGCCCATGAACTTGTGGCCATGGGCAGTTCGCTCAAGTTCTGCGTGCTCGCCGAAGGCGGCGCTGATGTTTATCCCCGACTCGGGCCAACCTCCGAGTGGGACACCGCCGCAGCCCATGCCGTCGTGCGCGGGGCTGGCGGGCAGGTGGTGCAGCTTGATGGTGTCGCACTCGAATACAACCGGCGGGATACGTGGCTGAATCCACATTTCATTGCCTACGCCGACCTCGATCGTGACTGGCTCGGCCTGCTGCGCGGGAGTGGCGCGTGATTTACGAATACGACGGCCGACGACCCGAGATCGCCGCCGATGCCTACGTTGCGCCCTCGGCCGACGTTATCGGCAGCGTGCGCCTCGGGGACCGATCGAGTCTCTGGTTTCAGGTGGTGCTGCGCGGTGACAACGACTGGATCGAAATCGGCGCAGATAGCAACATCCAAGACGCCAGCGTCATTCACACCGATCGCGGTGTTCCGACCCGCATCGGCGAACGGGTCACGGTGGGGCATGTCGCCTTCCTGCACTGCTGTACCGTGGGCGATGATTCCTTGATCGCCAATGGTGCGCGTGTGCTCGATCGAGTGGTCATCGGCCGTCATTGTCTGATCGCCGCGGGCGCCTTGATCCCACCGGATCGAACGATACCGGACGGCTCGGTGGTCATGGGTTCGCCCGGCAAGATCGTGCGCGAGGTCACCGAGCGCGATCTCGCCTTGATCGCCCAGACGGCACGCCACTACGCGGCGCGTGCCGCGAGCTATCGAGCGAAACTCGTGCCGCTTGGCGGCTGATCAACGGGAGCCACTGCTCTTAGCGCAGCTCGAGAAAATCGACGATCCAGTCGCGTACTCGCGCGGTGTCGCGGGCGGCGAGGATGTCGCCGGCCAGCACGTGATTCGAGCGATCGGCGCTGTCGTTCACCGCTTGCAGACGTTTGGTTCGTGAACCAAGACGCGCGAAGGCACGTTCGGTTTCGATGGGTTCCACCACCTGATCCTCGAGCGAGTACAGCACCAGTGTCGGAGTGGTGACGGATTCAAGCGGCGACTCACGCACGATTTTGACGAGGGCCATCATCGGCAGCAGTGCCGTCGAAGGGTATTGCCAGTTCCAGTAGCGGGCTTGCGCGGGGTTGGCGGGATCCCATCGATGCTCGGTCCCCACGACCGCGCGCAGCACTTGCGCGCCCCAGGGTCCCGCTAGCAATTCCGCGCCTGCGCCTCGCGGCCCGAGATTCGGTGAGATCAGCACGAGTGCGGCGATCTTCTGAGGATCGTGCTGCGCGAGCCACAGCGCCAGCGTGCCGCCCGTAGAGGTGCCGACGAGCACGACGCGCTCGCCTATTTCGCGCCCGATGGCCAGAGCATCGGTGGCATCCTGCAACCACTCATTCCCCTGAACTTCCCCCATGGCCCGAGGATTGCGTCCGTGACCCGCGAGGCGCGCGTAAAAGACGTTGGCGCCGAGTCGCGCACCGAGTTCGTCGCACAGCGGCGCCACTTCCTGACGGGAGGCGCTGAAGCCATGCAGGTAGACGATCGCGAGCGGTGTCTTACGCCGATCCGCATGCGCCCAGACAATCGTTTTTTCGGCGCCGGGGACAATGTCCGGATGACGCCGCTCGGCCGCGGCAAGATACGACTCGAGTGCGGCGGGCTCGCTCGGTACTCGGGCGGGCATTACCGTCTCGTCGATGCGGTGGACGGGGCCGGCGAAAAAGGCGAGCACGAGCAGCACGGGTGCCGTGACAGCGACTATCCAGCGGCGCTTGGCAGGTTGGGTGGTCATCGGTGCGGGTAACATACCGTAAGCAGCGGGGACGGAGAGGTGACAGTGACGCCATTGCGTGCTCCCTCATGGGAACTGGACGGCCAGGACTGGCCGAACCGCGACTGCAGCCGTTTTGTGACGGCGGCGGGTCTGCGTTGGCACGTGCAGTGCGCGGGCACGGGCCCCGTGTGTCTGCTGCTCCATGGCACGGGCGCCTCGACGCATTCATTCCGCGATCTGTTGCCGCAGCTTGCGCAGACTTTCACGGTGGTTGCCCCGGATCTCCCCGGGCATGGCTTCACCGAGCGCCCGCGCGACCTTGCCGGCCTGTCGCTGCCCGGTATGGCGGCCGGTGTGGCCGCTGTGCTCGAAGAATTACAGCTTGCCCCCGTGCTCGCCGTCGGTCATTCCGCCGGAGCGGCGATCCTGTGCCGGATGTGTCTCGACCGACGCATCGCGCCGAATCTGCTCGTCAGCTTGAATGGCGCGCTGCTGCCGTTACCGGGTTTCAAGCATCCGGCCCTCACGCCCCTCATTCGACCGTTCGTCAGCAGCGATTGGTTGTCGAGGTGGTTCGCCAAACGACTCGAGAGTCCCGGCGAGGTGGAGCGATTGCTGCAGGCGACGGGCTCGCAACTCGACGACCGCGGCTTGCAGCTGTATGCGCGTCTGGTCCGATCCCCGGCACATGCGGGCGCGGCGCTCGCCATGATGGGCGTGTGGGATGTACGTCCGCTCGAACGCGAAATGGCGGCCCTGCCCACGCCGCTGCGGCTGGTCGTCGGTGCCAACGATCGGATGATTTTGCCGGGCGAAGCCTTGCGCGTGCGTCGTCTGTTGCCGCAGACCGAGATCACTCAGTTGCCGGGCCTTGGGCATCTGGCACACGAGGAGCAGCCGGCGATGCTCGCGCAGTTGATCGTCGATGCGGCCCGCGAGCGGCGAATCGTTCCATCCTGAGCAGCGTCACGGTATCGTGCGGGGCGTAGGTTAGGCAGAGGTGAATGAATGGCTCGGGCAATCGTCATCGGCAGCGGTTTTGGCGGATTGGCAGCAGCGGCACGTCTTGGCGCTCGTGGCTACGACGTCACGGTGCTCGAAAAACTCGATGCACCGGGCGGTCGTGCCTATGTCTATCGGCAGGACGGTTACACCTTCGATGCCGGGCCGACCATCATAACGGCGCCCTATCTGTTCGAGGAATTGTGGCAAGCCTGCGGTCGGCGCCTCGCCGACGATGTAACACTGCGTGCGCTGGACCCGTTCTACGAAGTACGTTTCCACGACGGTGATGTATTCCGTTACACCGCGGACCTCGCCGCGATGCGCGAGCAGATCGCACGCATCGAGCCGCGCGATGTGGCGGGGTTTGATCGGTTTCTCGAAGTCAGCAAGGAAATCTACCGTGTTGCCTTCGTCGGACAGGCCGAGCAGCCGTTCCACGAGCTTGCGACCTTGTTCAAGGCGGCGCCGGATTTGCTGCGACTCGGTGGTTATCGTTCGGTCTACAGCGAGGTGTCGCGCTACTTCCGCAGCGACAAGTTGCGCATCCTGTTCAGTTTTCACCCGCTGCTGATCGGCGGTAACCCGTTTACCACCACGGCGTACTACTGCCTGATTGCCCACCTCGAACGTACGTATGGCGTGCACTACGCAGAGGGCGGCATGGGCGCTCTGGTCCGTGGCATCGTCGGTCTGATCGAGCGGCAGGGCGGTCGCGTGCGCTGCAACGCCGAGGTCAGCGAAGTGCTGGTGGAGCGGGGTCGGGCGCGGGGCGTGCGACTCGCTGATGGTGAGGTGCTCGAGTCCGATATCGTGGTGTCGAATGCCGATGCGGCCTGGACCTACGGCAAACTGCTGGCGCGACATCCGCGCCGACGCTGGACCGACGCGAAGCTTGCGCGAGCGCGCTATTCGATGAGTCTGTTCGTTTGGTACTTCGGCACACGACGGCGCTACGACGACGTCTATCACCATACGATGGTGCTCGGCCCGCGTTACAAGCCGCTGCTCGATGACATCTTCAAACACAAAGTGCTCGCCGAGGACTTCAGCCTTTACCTGCATCGTCCGAGTGCCAGCGACAGTACGCTCGCACCGCCGGGCTGCGATTCGTTCTACGTCCTCGCGCCAGTGCCGCACTTGCAGAGCGGCACGGATTGGCGAACCCATGCGGAGCCTTACCGCGCTGCGGTGGAGCGACGCCTCGAGTCCACCGTACTGCCGGGTCTCAGCCAGTCGATCGCCACCTCGCACATGCTGACACCGCTCGACTTTCGCGATCGACTCTCTTCGATGAACGGCGCCGCGTTCGCCATGGAGCCACAGTTGTTCCAAAGCGCGTGGTTTCGGCCGCACAACCGCAGTGAGGAAGTCGAGGGCCTGTATCTCGTCGGCGCAGGAACGCATCCGGGCGCAGGCCTACCGGGCGTGCTCTCCTCGGCGCGCATCCTCGACAAGATCGTGCCGCCGCCGCGCTGAGAGGCACGATTGCATTCGACATGACTTGCCTAGTCTGCGTCGACGGCTAGCCTGCGTCGGCGGCGAGACGCGCCGCGGCGAGACGCCCGGATAGCGTAGCCATCGGGATCCCGGGTCCCGGATGCGCGGATCCGCCGGCCAGATACAGTCCACCAATTCGAGTCTGCGATGCCGGCTTCTCGAAACTCGCGAAGGCGCCATGGTTCGCCCGGCCGTACAGCGCACCGCCCGTGCACGGAAACAGGCTTTCGAAGTCCTGCGGACGTGTCACCACAGCATCGCCGGGTTGCCGCTCGAGGTGCAGATTGCAACGCTCGAGCAGGTCGAACACGCGTTGTTCCAAGTGCGTGAGGCTCGCATCGTCTATCCCGCCGCGATCGCCATCGGCCGGCGCGTTGACGAGCAGCAACATGCGCTCGCGGCCCTGTGCGTCAACGGGGATGCCGCTCGCTGCGCCCCGATCCTGGGCGCACAGGTAGACCGTGGGCTCTGTCGTGATGCGGCGATCAGCGAAAATTGCCGCGAACTCCCGCGGGTAGTCATCGGCAAAGAAAACGTTGTGATGATGCAGCGCAAAACCGCTGGTCCGTGCGTGCAGGCACCACGTCACCGCAGAGAGCCCTCGCTGCTGCGGCACGATGGGCCGCGCTGCCTGGCGCACGTCTTCACCCAATGCGCCGCTTGCCAATGCGTTCGCATCGCCGTTGAAGACTACGGCATCGGCCTCGACGAATTCACCCGACTGCAACTCGACTCCAACCACTCGGCCGTGGCGGGTCAGGATGCGGTGTACTGCCACGTCGTAGCGGTACGCGGCGCTCTGGGAGCGCCCAAGACTCTCGAGGGCGTCAGCAACCTTGCGCATGCCGCCGCGCACAAGCCACACACCGGTCTGCTCCACGTGGGCGATCAGCATGAGCGTCGCGGGAGCGGCGAGCGGGGAGGAGCCGACGTAGGTGGCGTAACGACCGAACAGCTGTCGCAAGCGCGGATCGCGGAAATGACTGCCGAGTGCCTGCCACAGCGACTGCCACGGCGGCGTGCGCCACATCGCAGCGAGACCCTGGACGCCAAGCTGCGCGACGAGTTGCGCCGGTGAAGGTCGCGCCACCGTCATGAAGCTGTCGCGCAGCGATGCGTACACCCGTGCGCTGCGGTGACAGAGATCGAGGTAACCCTGCGCCTCGCGCGCTCCCGCAAATTCGCGGATCGCGGCTGCGGAGCGTTGCACATCGGCATGCAGATCAAGCACGCCGCCCGAGCTCCAGGAATGTCTTGCGAGGATGTCCGCGCGCTCGAGATCGAGGTGATCCTCGAGACGCTGGCCGCAGTCGCGGAACAGCTGCGCAAATACCTCGTGCATCGTGAATACGGTCGGGCCCGCGTCGATCTGCTGGCCGTTCACGCTGACGCTGCGCAGTTTCCCTCCTGCTGCGGAGGCGCGCTCAAACACGGTGACGTGGCGACCTTGGCGGGCGAGATCGGCTGCGGCGGCAAGGCCACCCATCCCTGCGCCGACGACGATGACGCGATGCACGGCCCGGTTCAGCCGCGCGCCGGTGCCCGGCGAGCGACGGCAGCCTGATGATAGAGAATGAGGCCGAGACCGACGACGAGCGGAATGGCCCACAGCCCGGGGTGAAGGGCGAGCGCGGGCACGGTTCGCACGGCGCCAAAGGCGAAGAATGCGGTGTACACCGAAATGCCCGCGCCGACCAAGGCTTTGATGTGCTCGCGCAACCAGTCGAGGGGTCTGCGCTGCGGCTTGTACAAAAACCAAAGATTGGTGGCGACGGTGGCGAGTCCGATGGCGGGCATACCGAGCATGAGCGGTAGATCGGCGCGCCACGACTGGTAGGCACAGTGGATCGATGCGACAAGCAGCGTCGCCTGCAGCGCGAGATTGCGCCACTCGAGGTTCGCCTCGTGTCGCTCGCGGTTTTGCACACAGAGCCAGCCATACCAGGCGAGATTCAGCGTCAGGATTGCGAGGCCTTGCATCATCCAGCCGAAGATGCCGCGGATCCACGTCGGATCGGTCAGATGTGGATGCGTGCCGAGTGGATCGAGCAGCGTGCAGGTACTGATGCCGACGGCGGCCGCACCCGTCACCAGCATGCAAACGCTGAAGACACGCCCCCATTTACGATGCTGCACTCCACCCTTGAGGCCAAGCACTGGAACCCAAAATGCGACGAGTCCCAGGCTGCCGAAAAGGATGTGCAGCACGACGAAGATCTTGAAGGCAGCCGGAATCAACGAGTCCATGAGGTGGTGATGCTGCGCTGCAGCCACGCGCCTGTAAAGTCTCTGCCCTTCACGGCGGGCGTCGTGCGCGTTAGGGTACGGCCATGAGCCCGTTGTACGTTCCCCCACGGCCGCAGCCCTTGGCTGCGCTGGTGTCGTTATTGCGGGTGATGGCGCAAGGCGATGGCGATCTGCTGAGCCTGCTGCCGGCCAAGGCGTATCGCGTCAAAACGGGCTGGCTTGGGTACTCGCGACGCTCGATTCTGATCGTCAACGAGCCTGAGCTGCTGCGCGACATCCTCACCGATCCCACCGACATCTATCCGAAGAACGATCTGATGGTCGGCGCGCTCGAGCCGCTCGTGGGCAATTCGATCTTTGTCTCGAGCGGTGCCGTCTGGCGCCGGCAACGGCAGATGATCGATCCGGCGTTTTCGCACATGCGCCTCAACAAGGCGTTCGTGTCGATGTCGGCAGCAGTCGATGACTACGAGCGCAGACTCGACGAGTCGGCCGAGCGCGGCGAGTCTTTGTCGCTCGATCTGGCGATGAGCCATCTGACGGCAGACATCATCTGCCGCACGGTGTTCTCGACGTCGCTGAAGTCACAGACTGCGGTCGACGTGTTCGAGGCTTTCACTGTGTTCGAGCGGACCTGTGCGCAGGTGGAGTTGAAACGCCTCATCTTCGATGCACCCTTCGCCGCGATCCCGCAGCATCCACAGGTGCTCGAGGCTTGCGAGCGCATTCGGCGGCACCTGGGCGATCTCGTCGATACGCATCTGACCGCCGACGCGACGCAGTACGACGACATCGCCGCCGAAGTAATCGCCGCGCGCGACGTGCAGACGGGCGAGGGATTCACGCGCAAGGAGCTGCTCGACCAGCTCGGCGTCATGTTCCTCGCGGGGCACGAGACCACGGCGAGTGCTTTAATCTGGGCCTTCATGATTCTCGGCCTGCATCCACCTGCGATGGCACGCATTCGGGCCGAGGTCGCGGAGATCGCGGGCGATGGGCCCATCAGCCTCGAGCAGGTGCGCCGGATGAGTTATGTGCGCAACGTGTTTCGCGAAGCCCTGCGGCTCTATCCGCCGATCACTTTCATTCCGCGTGTTGCAGCGGAGCCTGCCACCATCGGGCCGCATCGGGTCAAGCGTGGCGCCATGCTCATGATCGCGCCGTGGTGCATCCACCGGCACCGCGACTACTGGAAGAATCCGCATGCCTTCGACCCGGATCGGTTCTCTGCCGAACGCGAACACGAGCTCGTGCCAGGCGCCTATCTACCGTTCGGCCTCGGACCGCGAGTGTGTGTCGGTGCTGGGTTCGCGCAACTCGAGGCGAGCCTCATCCTGGCGAGGCTCTGTCGACGCTACGATTTCACGATACTCGATGCGCGCAAGGTGCGTCCCGTGGCGCGCTTGACGACGCGCCCGGCGCAGCAGCTGATGTGTCGTGTCGCGCGCCGCGCGGATGCGGTCAGTTCAACGCAGACCTGATGCCATGAGCCTGCTGCCATGAGCCAAACCGTGCTGCTGACGCTCGGGCGATTGCCCAAGGCCTTGGAGATGGCGCGGGCCCTGGCGGCGGCGGGTTGCCGCGTCATCGTCGCCGAGCCCTTCAAACGACACCTGACCGGCGCTTCGCGCGCGGTGGCGCGCAGCGTCGTGGTTCACTCCCCGGTCGACGATCACGAGCGCTATCTCGCCGATCTGCTGCGAATCATCGACGAAGAGGGCGTGCAGCTCGTCGTGCCGGTGTCAGAAGAAATCCTCTTTGCCGCCGCGCTGCGCGAGCGGGTGCCAGAGCGCGTGCGGGTGTTTTCCATGCCTTTGGCGACCCTGCGCGTGCTGCACGACAAGCATTCGTTTGTGGGCGTATGTGCTGCGGCGGGTGTTGCTGCGCCGCAGACCCGCGCGCTCGATGCGCCCGACGCGCAGGCGCTGGCGGATGCCGGTCCGACCGTGGTCAAGCCGGTGGCTTCCTGCTCGGGTCGCGGCGTGCAGTTCCTCGAACGTGGCGCTCGTTTACCCCGCGTCGATGAGCCCTGCATCGTGCAGGAATTTTGCCGAGGTCAGGTGCTCAGTACCTTTTCGGTTGCGCGTCAGGGTCGGGTGCTGCTCACGGTGACCTATCGAGGCGCCGTGATGCAGGGCACGGTGGCGGTGTGCTTCGAGCGCATCGACACACCGCCCGAGGTCGCCGAGTGGGTGGAGCGCTTCGTCGGACACTGCGAGTTCGACGGATTCGTGTCCTTTGATCTCGTCCAGCAGGCGGATGGCCGCGTGCGTGGCATCGAGTGCAACCCGCGCGCTACGAGCGGCATTCACTTTGTGGCGCCTGAGGGGCTGGCGGCGGCGATTCTGCACCCCGAGCAGCTGCCGACGCTGCGTTATCGCGGGGAGCGTTTGCTGCAGCAGTTCTATCCGTGTCTGACCGAGACGCAGAAGTCGATGTTCACCGAACGATTCGCGCGCAACCTGCATTTTCTGCGCCGCGCACGCGACGTCACCTGGTCACTGCGTGACCCTTGGCCCTGGCTCAGCATGCCGCTGACGTCTTGGACCATCATCGAGCAGGCGTTGCGACGGGGCTGCACTTTCGGTGAGGTCGCCATGCTCGACATGGCCTGGACCGGCGGGCCGGCAGGCGATGCGGGGAAGCGGGTTGCCGCCATACAAACCCCTGACGTAAAGTGATTTGGGGGTCGGCGCGGAGAAATCGGCATGATGGGTGACGGTGGAGTGGCACCTGGCCTGGCGACGCGGGCTGACCTGGAGGCCTGTCGCGAGGCGATTCGCGTGGGTTCGCGAACCTTTCACGCGGCCTCGTTTCTGCTGCCGATCCGCGTACGTGAACCGGCGCTGTCGCTGTACGCTTTCTGTCGCGAGGCCGACGACGCGATCGACAACGCGAGTGATCCGGCCCCAGCACTCGTGGTGCTGACTGACCGCCTACAGCGTGCGTATCGCGGTGAGCCCATCGACAATGCGGCGGATCGCGCTCTCGCCGACGTGATGCGACGCTTTCACATTCCGATCGACATTCCTGCTGCCTTGCTCGAGGGTTTCGCCTGGGATGCCGAGGGGCGCCGCTACGAGGACCTCTCCGACTTGCGCGCCTACGCGACGCGCGTGGCGGGCACGGTCGGCGTCATGATGTCGCTGCTCATGGGCGTGCGGGCGCCGCACGCGCTCGCACGCGCTGCGGATCTCGGGGTCGGCATGCAGTTGTCGAACATTGCGCGCGATGTGGGCGAGGATGCGCGCATGGGGCGCATTTATCTGCCACTGCGCTGGTTGCGTGACTCGGACATCGACCCGCAACAGTGGCTGCAGCGCCCCGATTTTGATCCCCGGCTCGGACGACTCGTCGATCGACTCGTCGCCGAGGCTGAGCAACTCTACGCCCGCGCGGCGACCGGCGTTGCCGAGCTTCCCGTGGAGTGCCGACCGGCGATTCACGCCGCGAGGCTGATGTATGCGCAGATTGGCCGCGAGGTGCAGCGTCACGGTGGCGACTCGATCAGTTCGCGCGCAGTCGTCTCGGCGCGTCGCAAGATGTTTCTCCTCCTGCAGGCGATCACGGTGTCGAGTCATGGTGGTCCTCCGGTCGATGCCGGGCCTGCCTTGCCCGAGGCCGCGTTTCTGGTGGACGCCGTGGTACGTCACGATCGTCAACACGGCGTGATGGCAGAACAGCTCGGCGAGAGTCTGCTGGCGCGTGAATTCTCGCTCGCGCTACGCGCCTTCGAGCGCCTTGAGCGCATGGATCAGCGCAGCGGTACGGTCTGATCTCGGCGTCGTAAGGGTCGGCGCGGCAAGCGCACGGGCAGCAGGGTCTGTACCCAGCGTGAGGCAAAACGCTCGAGCGAAACGCTCTCGTGGAAGGCAAGCGTGCGATGTCCATCCACCGTGGTGTCTACGAGCGAGCGCGCGTAAAACGGGCCGTTTTCCAGCGTCTCCTTGACCGAAGCCTCCGCTGTCGTGTCGCAGCGCGTCATGCGCTCGATCCCCCACAGCGTGCGCGACAGCATTCGCTGCGGCGGTGGGTCGCATGCATGCGTGCCGCTTGCGTCGAAGCGCAGGGCGAGCGAAGTGCCGCCGCCGCCGCGCCATTCGGTGTCGTAGTACACGCGGGCATGGTCGGCGAGTGCGGCGCGCGACCAGTTCCAACTGCGGAAATCGTCCTCGAGTGGACGCAGGCCCTGATTGGCATCGAAGTACGCATGGCCCTGCCAGCGTAGTTGCGGATGCGTGAACTCGACCTCGATGCGCGCCTGGGCTGCGATCGGATACCAGCGGTGAGCGCCCTCGCGGTCGATGTCGTGGCCGTTGCCGATCAAGGTCTGCGGTATCAGTCGCAGCCGACCTTGCAGTCGCGTGGGCCAGGGGGAGGTGATTTCGTCGATCTCGGCCTGCAGTGCCACACCGTCCCAGTGCAGGCTGCTGCGACCGATGGTCAGTCGATCGGCACTGCGGGCGACGTCCGCTGCGCCGCGTTCGGTCAAGGTCCAACGGTGTCCGGCTGCGCCGTAGAGGGCGAGGTTCAAGCCCGAGTGCTCGAGCGGGTCGACGCGCCTTCGCCCGGCGGCCCGGGCCCAGGCATACCAGGGCGAGAACACGCAGCCCAGCATGGCGATCATCGTCAGTCCGTGTTGGCCGCAGTCGCTGAGCGCGTCCACGTACCACCACCCATAGCCGTTCGTCGGCAGCGATGCCGCAAAGTCCGGACCGGTTTGACTCGCTACGGGGTGGTGTCTATATTGCATTACATTCAAGTGTGACAACCTAAATTGACATACGCTAGTCTGAGGGCCTGACCATGGAAAGCACCTCCGCGATCGAGCAGGCTCTGGAGGTCGCAGTGGCCTCCTGCGACACGCTAGGTTGCCCGCCGCGCCTTGCCGCGGCGATCCGTTATGCGGTGTTTCCCGGCGGAGCGCGCATCCGACCGCGGCTGTGCCTGGCGATTGCCGCCGGTTGCGGAGAGCCGCATTCACCGCTCGCCGAGGCGACGGCGGCATCGATCGAATTGTTGCATTGCGCTTCGCTGGTCCATGACGACTTGCCGTGTTTCGATAACGCCGCGCTGCGGCGCAACCGCCCGTCGGTGCATCGTGCTTTCGACGAGCGGATCGCGCTGCTGGTCGGCGATGCGCTCATTGTGCTCGCGTTTCAGAACGTCGCGCGCGCGTTCGCCGGGGCCGCACCGCGGCTCCCAGGTATCGTGTTGGCGCTCGGGCGCGCAGCCGGGGCGCCAGGCGGCATCGTCGCGGGTCAGGCGTGGGAGTGCGAAACCGCCACACCGCTCGAGGAATACAGGCGTTTGAAGACCGGCGCACTGTTCGTCGCTGCGACGGTCGGTGGCGCGCTGTCCGCAGGCGCCGATCCGGCGCCCTGGCGAACGCTCGGCGACCGATTGGGTGAGGCGTATCAGCTGGCGGATGACGTGCGCGATGCGCTTGGCACGGACGATGAACTCGGCAAGACCGCACACCGCGATGCGGATCTCGGACGACCGACGGCCTTAGCCGAACTCGGTCTGCAGGGCACCGTGCAGCGCTTCGATGCGTTGATGCGCGAGGCGACCGAGTCGATCCCGCAGTGTCCGGGCGCCGAGTTTCTGCGTGATCTCGTCGAACTTGAGGCGCAGCGCCTGCTGCCCGCGAGCCTGTTGCAGCGCGCGGCCTGAGCGCCGGGCACACGGGGACGCTGTCGTCGATGCTCGGCAAGCGCTCCTGGCGCGATTGGCGCAACCAATGGGTCATGAGCCCGCGCTTCCAGCGCTGGGCCGCTGCATTTCCCCTGACTCGTTCGATCGCGCGCCTCGAAGCGCGAGAGATGTTCGACGTTGTCGCGGGTTTCGTTTACTCGCAGGTGGTGCTCGCCTGTCTGCGCCTCGGTCTGCTGGAGCGTCTGCGCGCCGGTGCCGTGAGCGAGAGCGAATTGCAGGTGCAGATCGATCTGCCGCCGGCGGCACTGCGGACTTTGCTGCGCGCCGCGGCGGCGCTCGAGCTTCTCGAATTGCGCGATCCTGGGGTGGCGGTCAATCGCGAGCACGAGGATCCCTCGCGTAGTTGGGGTCTCGGTCTGCGTGGCGCCGCCTTGCTCGGCAATCCGGGCGTACTGGCGATGATCGAGCATCACGCGGTGCTGTACGCCGATCTCGTCGATCCGCTCGCCATGCTCGCCGCTCCGCGCGGTTCGACCGGGCTGGCTCAGTACTGGCCTTACGCCGCGGTGGAGGCCCCCGGTGCCGTGGCGAGCGATTCGACCCGGGCCTACACCCGGTTGATGTCCGCCTCGCAGCAACTCGTGGCGGGTGAAATTCTCGATGCCTACGCCGTGCGAGGGCATCGCTGCGTGCTCGATGTCGGCGGTGGTGACGGCACTTTCCTGCGCGCCCTTGCCGCGCGTGCGCCGGAGGCGCAGTTGATGCTCTTCGATCTGCCCGGTGTCGCGGCGCAGGCTGAGTCGGCCTTTGCGGCAGCGGGCCTCGCGGCAAAGGCCCGGGTCGTACCCGGGGATTTCAGCCGCGATGCACTGCCAACCGGTGCCGACCTGATCACCTTCGTGCGGGTGCTGCATGACCACGACGATCCACGGGTCGAGCGGATGCTGCGCGCTGCGTACGAGGCCCTGCCCCCGGGCGGCCGATTGCTCGTGGCCGAGCCCTTGGCCGGCACGGCGGGCGCGGGACGCATGGGCGATGCCTATTTCGGCGTTTATCTCTGGGCGATGGGTTCAGGGAGGCCGCGTACCGCCGCTGAGCTGACCGACATGCTGCGCGCGGCTGGCTTTCGTCGCATTCGACGCCGGCCAACCCGGATCCCGTTGCAGACCAGCGTGCTCGTCGCTGAGCGTGGGTAGCGCGGCTTGTTATTTGGTGTCTAAAATAGTTGACACCTTGTAGCGTAAGCGTAGACTGACACATGGATTACAAGGGAAGGGAGCATCCATGTCTCGTGGATGGCATACACATGCGGTGGTGATCGAAGGACCGGAACGCCTTTCGGTGGACCAGCTCGCCCTGCAATTGCCCGCCGAAGACGATGTGGTTGTCGATGTCGAGTGGAGTGGCATCAGCAGTGGTACCGAGCGTCTGCTCTGGTTCGGCCGCATGCCAGGTTTTCCGGGCATGGGTTATCCACTGGTTCCTGGCTACGAGTCGGTAGGTCGAATCGCTGCCGCAGGCAGTGCTGCCCTCGAGCGACGCATTGGTGAGCGCGTGTTCGTGCCGGGCGCGCGCTGCTTTGGCGAAATCCGCGGCCTGTTCGGTGGCGCGGCTTCCCGTCTCGTGGTGCCGGCCGCGCGAGTCACTCGAGTCGACGAGGCGCTTGGCGAGCGCGCGATCCTGCTGGCGCTGGCTGCCACCGCCCATCACGCACTCGCGGCCCCCCACGCGCGTCCGCCGGAATTGATCGTCGGGCATGGCGTGCTCGGCAGGTTGCTTGCCCGCGTCAGCATGGCGCTTGGCGGTCCGTCACCGACGGTTTGGGAATGCAATCCGGCCCGCATGGGCGGTGCAACCGGCTACGACGTGCGCACCGCGGCGAGCGACGGACGCCGAAACTATCGCGCGGCCTACGACGCCAGCGGCGATGCAAGCCTGCTCGATGAGTTGATCGATCGACTCTCGCACGGTGGCGAAGTCATTCTCGCCGGGTTCTACATCGAACCTCTGTCCTTCAACTTCACGCAGGCTTTCATGCGCGAGGCCCACATTCGTGTTGCGGCCGAATGGAAGGACGCCGACATGGCTGCGGTGACTGAACTGTGCGCCAGCGGCCGCTTGTCGCTGGACGACCTCATTACCCATCGCCAAACCCCACAGCAGGCGGATGCCGCCTACCGACAGGCGTTTGGCGATCCCGACTGCCTAAAGATGGTCATTGACTGGAGATCCGCTGCATGACACCTCCCGCCGAAACGGTCTCCATCCCCATTGAGAAACTCAAGCGCAGTTTGCGTGCCGAGGCGGCCGTCGAGCCGACACCGGTCGCACCTGCAGCGGTCACCCGCGAGACGCAGATCATCGCGATCTACGGCAAGGGTGGTATCGGCAAGAGTTTCACGCTTGCCAACTTGAGCTACATGATGGCGCAGCAGGGCAAGAAGATCCTTCTCATAGGCTGCGACCCCAAGAGCGACACCACCTCCTTGCTCTTCGGTGGTCGCGCCTGTCCCACCATCATCGAGACAAGTTCGCGCAAGAAGCTCGCCGGCGAGCAGGTCGAGATCGGCGACGTGTGTTTCAAGCGTGACGGCGTGTTCGCGATGGAGCTCGGCGGACCCGAGGTGGGTCGCGGCTGTGGCGGTCGCGGCATCATCCACGGCTTCGAGACGCTCGAGAAGCTTGGGTTCCACGACTGGGGCTTCGATTACGTGCTGCTCGATTTCCTTGGTGACGTGGTCTGCGGCGGTTTCGGTCTGCCGATTGCGCGCGACATGTGCCAGAAGGTCATCGTCGTCGGCAGCAACGATCTGCAGTCGCTGTACGTCGCCAACAACGTCTGCTCGGCGGTGGAGTATTTCCGCAAGCTCGGCGGCAACGTGGGTGTCGCGGGTCTCGTCATCAACAAGGACGACGGCACGGGGGAGGCCCAGGCGTTTGCCGAAGCGGCCGGCATCCCGGTGCTCGCTGCGATTCCCGCAAACGAAGAAATCCGTCGCAAGAGCGCCAACTACGAAATCATTGGCCGACCCGAGAGCACCTGGGGTCCGCTGTTCGCGCAACTGGCGGAAAACGTCGCGATAGCGCCTCCCGTGCGACCCAAACCGCTGTCACAGGATGGACTGCTTGGTCTATTCAAGGGTGAGGCCGTCGGTCGCGGCGTGACGCTGCAGCCTGCCACCTTCGAAGACATGTGCGGTGCGTCGCAGATCCACAAGCCCTCGTTAGAAGTCGTATACGACACGGTCTGAACCATGAACGATCTCGCCCACGAACCTGGTACCACGGAGGTCATCTACGATGGCCCGCCGTCGTCCGTGGCGGGCGAGGGCAGCGGGTGTCATGGCGGCAAGGAGCAGATGCGCGCCGCTGCGGCAGTCGCTGGCAAGAGCGCGACGCTCGAGCAGTACGCGCGCGATTATCCCGCTGGCCCGCACGATCAGCCGCAAAGCATGTGCCCCGCGTTCGGTTCGCTGCGGGTCGGTCTGCGCATGCGCCGCACGGCGACGATCCTCTCAGGTTCCGCGTGCTGCGTGTACGGCCTGACCTTCACCTCGCATTTTTACGGCGCGCGGCGAACGGTCGGCTACGTGCCTTTCAACTCTGAGACGCTGGTCACGGGCAAGTTGTTCGAGGATATCCGCGATGCGGTGCACTCGATCGCGGATCCGGCCAACTACGATGCGATCGTCGTCACCAATCTTTGTGTGCCTACCGCGTCCGGTGTGCCGCTGCAGCTGCTGCCCAAGGAAATCAACGGCGTGCGCATCATCGGCATCGACGTGCCGGGCTTCGGCATTCCGACGCATGCCGAAGCGAAGGACGTGCTTGCCGGCGCGATGCTGAAATACGCGCGCACCGAGGCTGAGGCAGGTCCCGTGCAGGCGCCGCGTGTGGCGCGCTCGGGCAAGCCCACCGTCACGCTGGTGGGCGAGGTTTTCCCCGCGGACCCCGTGGGCATCGGCATGATGCTCGAGCCCATGGGGCTTTCCGCCGGGCAACTCGTGCCGACCCGCGAGTGGCGAGAGCTGTACGCCGCGCTCGATTGCGCCGCGGTCGCTGCGATCCATCCGTTCTATACGAGCGTGTACCGCGAGTTCGATGCGGCCGGACGCCGCATTGTCGGCTCTGCGCCGGTCGGCCACGAGGGCACGGCAGATTGGCTCGAGGCGATCGGACAGGCCTGCAACGTGCCGCGCGCGGGCATCGATGCGGCGAAGAATCGTGTGTTGCCGGCGATCCGCGCAGCGCTCGACGCGGCGCCGATTCGCGGACGCATCACGCTATCCGGCTACGAAGGCTCCGAGTTGCTGGTCGCGCGTCTGCTGATCGAGAGTGGTGCGGACCTGCGCTACGTCGGTACCGCCTGCCCCCGCACCCGTTGGTCCGATGCGGATCGCGAGTGGCTGGAGTCGAAGGGCGTGCACGTGCAGTTTCGCGCGTCGCTCGAGCAGGATCTCGCTGCCATGGCTGAGTTCAAGCCCGATCTTGCGATCGGCACGACGCCGGTGGTTCAGAAAGCCAAGGAAGCGGGCACGCCGGGTCTCTATTTCACCAACCTGATCTCCTCGCGACCGCTGATGGGTCCGGCGGGTGCGGGCTCGCTCGCGCACCTGATCAACACCGCGCTCGGCAGCAAGTCGCGTTTCGATGCGATGAAGGAATTCTTCGGTGATACCGGCAGTGGCGATGTGGCCGGAATCTGGACTGAGCAACCCCAGGCTCGCCCCGATTTTCGTGAGCAGTACCGACGCCGGCTGGAGAAGCAGGCGAAGGCGCGCAAGGCAGAGGAGATGCTCTGATGCTTGTGCTCGATCACGATCGTGCAGGCGGCTACTGGGGTTCGGTGTACGTGTTCACCGCCATCAAGGGGCTGCAAGTCATCATCGACGGACCGGTCGGGTGCGAGAACCTGCCCGTTACCTCGGTGCTGCACTACACCGACGCATTACCGCCCCACGAGTTGCCGGTAGTGGTCACCGGGCTCGCCGAGGAGGAACTCGGTCAGCATGGCACCGAAGGTGCAATGAAGCGTGCGCACAAGGTGCTCGATCCGCATCTGCCCGCAGTCGTGGTGACAGGTTCCATCGCCGAGATGATCGGCGGCGGCGTGACGCCCGAAGGAACGAGCATCAAGCGATTCCTCCCGCGGACCATCGACGAGGATCAGTGGCAGTGCGCGAATCGTGCGCTGTGGTGGTTGTGGACCGAGTTCGGACCCAAGAAGGTACCGGCGCGCGTTCGCAAGGAAGGCGAGCGGCCGCGCGTCAACATCATCGGGCCGAGCTATGGCGTGTTCAACATGCCGTCCGACCTTGCCGAGATCCGTCGGCTGGTCGAGGGTATCGGTGCCGACATCAACATAGTGTTTCCGCTCGGCAGCCATCTCGCCGACGTCGCCAAGTTGGCCGATGCTGACGTCAACGTCTGCATGTATCGCGAGTTCGGTCGCATGCTGTGCGAGGGATTGGAACGTCCCTGGCTGCAGGCGCCAATCGGCCTGCACAGCACGACCAAGTTTCTGCGCACACTCGGTGAATTGCTCGGGCTCGACCCGGAGCCGTTCATCGAGCGCGAAAAGCACACCACCATCAAGCCGATGTGGGACCTGTGGCGTTCAGTCACGCAGGATTTCTTCGGCACAGCGAGTTTCGCTATTGTGGCCAGCGAAACCTACGCGCGCGGTGTACGCCACTTCCTCGAATCCGAGCTCGGTCTGCCGTGCACGTTCTCTTATGCGCGTCGGCCCGGTGTCAAGCCCGATAACGCGGCCGTACGTCAATCGGTACGCGAGAAAACCCCCCTCGTGTTATTCGGCAGCTATAACGAGCGAATGTACCTGGCCGAGCTCGGACCTCGTGCGATGTACATCCCTGCGTCTTTTCCCGGCGCGATCATTCGCCGCCATACGGGGACGCCCTTTATGGGATATGCGGGAGCGACCTACCTGGTTCAGGAGGTCTGCAACGCATTGTTTGATGCCTTGTTCAACATCCTGCCGCTCGGCACCGAAATGGACAAGGTTGATCCGACGCCTGCGCGTCTCGCCCGCGAGGCGAGTGTGTGGGACGAGGACGCTCGTTCGTTGCTCGATGAGTACGTGGCGAACGAACCCTATTTGGTACGCATCTCCGCCGCCAAGCGCCTGCGCGATCTCGCTGAACGCGATGCTCGTCAGGCCGGCGAGGAGCGCGTCACGGCGGCCCGCGTTGCACGCGCGCGGGCGGAGCTCGCCGGAGGGCGCGCGGCATGACGAGGGCCACTAGGGAGTGGAGAGGTCGAGGGGGTCAGCATTGTCGAGCGGGTGCCGTTCTGCGGCAGCCGACAATCCCTTCCGTGCGGGAGTGCGCGGTTCGAGAAAAGCCTGAGGAGGTGAATAGTTATGGCAGATGGTAAGAGCATTTCAGGAGCCACACCGGACGAGGCACGCGCCATCAACCGGTTCTTCTGGTTGAGCACGTGGGGCTGGTTCGCGGTTTCCGCAGCCGCCCATTACCTGATTTGGAACTGGGTTCCCTGGTTCTAAATTAATTCTTTGAAGGAGTAGTTTTATGTGGCGAATCTGGATGGTAATGGATCCCCGTAAGGTGATCATCATTGGCGGCGCTCTCGTCGCCACGATCGTCGCGACGAATCACTTCGTGCAGTTGAGCACGAAGTATTCGTGCTGGCTCGACGGAACTGGCAGTGGTACGTGCCTTGCACCGGCTGAGGCTTCGGCCCACAACGTGCAGCACAACGCTCCGCTTCCGAACTGAGTCCGGATCGCTGAAGGCGACGGGCCGTGTCCCCACTCGGGAACATTGGTCCGTCGCCGGATGCGACGCTCACGCGGGTCTCTGGGTGGGATTTCACGCTGCTCTTGACGGGGAAAAGTCATGGCAATGCTAAGTTTTGAAAGGAAATACCGCATACGCGGTGGGACGCTGGTAGGTGGCGACCTCTTCGATTTCTGGGTGGGAGCGTTCTACGTCGGTTTCTTCGGCATCACCGCGGCGTTTTTTGCGCTGCTCGGCACGGCACTGCTCGTGTACGGTGCCGCGATCGGTCCGACCTGGAACCTGTGGCAGATCAGTATCGCGCCGCCCGATCTGAGTTACGGGCTCGGGCTCGCGCCGCTGCACGAAGGCGGGATCTGGCAGTTGGTGACGATCTGCGCTGTCGGCGCTTTCGTCTCCTGGATGCTGCGCGAGGTGGAGATCTGTCGGAAGCTCGGCATGGGATACCACGTGCCGGTGGCGTTCGGCAGCGCGATCCTCGCCTACGTCACGCTGCAGGTCATACGACCCGCGCTGCTCGGTGCCTGGGGACACGCGTTCCCGTACGGCATCTACAGTCATCTCGACTGGGTGTCGAACGTGGCGTACCAGTATCTGCACTTTCACTACAACCCTGCGCACATGGTCGCCGTGACGTTCTTCTTCACGACGGTGCTCGCGCTGGCTCTGCACGGATCACTGGTGCTGTCGGCACTGAATCCGGCCAAGGGCGAAGTGGTCAAGGGTGCAGAACACGAGAATACGTTCTTCCGCGACAACATCGGTTACTCCATCGGCACGCTCGGTATCCACCGGTTCGGCTTGTTGGTAGCGGTGAACGCGGGCGTGTGGAGCGCGATCTGCATCGTCATCAGTGGACCTTTCTGGACACGCAGCTGGACGGACTGGTGGGCTTGGTGGCTCAACCTGCCGATCTGGAACTGAGGGCACGAACATGGCCGAATATCAGAATCTGTTTACCCGGGTGCAGGTCGAAGCACCGCACTATCCGGGCGTACCGCACGACCCGAAGGGCATTTGGAGTCGCGGCGTCAAGGCAAGCGCGAGCTACTGGCTCGGCAAGCTCGGCGACGCGCAGATCGGACCGTTCTACCTCGGTTCCACCGGGGTGATTTCGATCATCTGCTTCATCATCGCCTTCGAAATCGTCGGCTTGAATATGCTGGCGTCAGTGAACTGGAACCCATTGCAGTTCATCAAGCAGTTGCCGTGGCTCGCGCTCGAGCCGGCCGCTCCGCAGTACGGCTTGCGTTTGCCGCCGCTGCAGCACGGCGGGTGGCACCTGATGGCGGGCTTTTTCCTGACGGTGTCGGTGCTGCTGTGGTGGGTGCGGACCTACATGCTGGCACGCAAGCTGCGGATGGGCACGCATACCGCGTGGGCCTTCGCTTCGGCGATCTGGTTGTTCCTGGTGCTGGGCTTCATTCGCCCTGTGCTGATGGGCAGCTGGTCGGAGGCAGTGCCCTTCGGGATCTTTGCTCACCTTGATTGGACTGCCGCGTTCTCGCTGCGCTACGGCAACTTGCTCTACAACCCGTTCCACGCGTTGTCGATCGTGTTCCTGTACGGCTCGGTACTGCTGTTTGCGATGCACGCCGGCACCATCATGGCGGTCACCCGCTATGGCGGAGAGCGCGAAGTGGAGCAAGTCCTCGATCGTGGTACGGCCTCCGAACGTGCGGCGCTCTTCTGGCGCTGGACGATGGGCTTTAACGCGACGATGGAGTCGGTTCACCGTTGGGCCTGGTGGTTCGCCGTACTGTGCACGCTGACGGGAGGCATCGGCATCCTGCTCACCGGCACCGCCGTGGACAACTGGTATCTGTGGGCAGTGAAGCACGGCGTGGCGCCGAGTTATCCCGCCACGTTCGAAGTACTGCCTGATCCCGCCTTGAATTCGGGAGGCGCGCAATGAATCACTTTGGACGCATCGTGCTGGCGGGCCTCGCCAGCCTCGGACTCCTCGCCGGTTGCGGTGAGCGGCCGCCGATCGAAACCGAGCAGCTCGGTTATCGCGGCACAGGCATGGAGGAGAACATCAACCCACGCCTGCTCGCGGCACTGGTGGAGAAGAATCAGGTACCGGCGTCACTTCCGCCGGCCGATGCCAGCGGGCCGTTGGCTTCGGAGATCTACCAGAACGTGCAGGTGCTCAAGGACCTTAGTGTCGGCGAGTTCACGCGCGTGATGTTGTCGATGACCGAGTGGGTGGCTCCGGCTGACCAGAAGAACTGCACGTACTGTCACAACGGCGAGAACTACGCCGATGAGAGCAAGTACCAGTACAAGGTCGCGCGGCGCATGCTCAGCATGACTCGTGAGATCAACAGTACGTGGAAGACGCACGTCGGCCAGACTGGCGTCACTTGCCACACCTGTCACCGTGGTCAACCGGTGCCTGAGTACGTTTGGTTCACGGACCCGGGTGCGGGTCGTGAGAACTCGTTCGTGGGCACGCGTGCGGGTCAGAACTCGGCGATCACCGGCCTCGGTGTCACGACCATCGGCCATTCGAGCTTGCCGTACGATCCGTACAGCCCGTTCCTGCTCGGCGAGGAGAACATCCGCGTCAACGGACCGACGGCGCTGCCGACCGGCAATCGCAGTTCGATCAAGCAGGCTGAGTGGACGTATGCCCTCATGGTACATATGTCGAACTCTCTGGGGGTGAACTGTACCTACTGCCACAACACGCGTGCTTGGGCGAGTTGGGAGGAGAGCCGCCCGCAGCGCAGCACCGCGTGGCATGGCATTCGGCTCGCCCGCCATTTGAACAACGCCTATCTCGTCCCGCTGACCGACGTGTTCCCGGATAATCGTCTGGGACCGCTCGGCGATGTGGCGAAGATCAACTGCAGCACCTGTCACCAAGGCGTGTACAAGCCGTACTTCGGCACGAGCATGGCCAAGGACTACCCGGAGTTGCAGGGTGCGAAGGCAATGCCTGTCGCAGCACCGCCGGCGGACGGGACTGCGGCACCTGCAGCCGGTGACGCTGCAGCGCCTGCGGCAACGGCTCCTGCGCCCGCTGCTGCACCGGCTTCGGCGAAAACACTCGGCGCCACGCCCGTGGCGCGGGTGGCCCCCGCCGGACGGCCGATCGGCTGATGAACGTATTGCTCGCCCAGCCGCGCGGATTCTGCGCCGGTGTGGCGCGAGCGATCGAAATCGCCGAGCGGGCATTGGAGACGCACGGCGCGCCGGTCTACGTGTATCACGAGATCGTCCACAACGGGCACGTTGTGGGCGATCTCGCTTCTCGTGGCGCGATCTTCGTCGATGACATCGCAGAGATCCCCGAGGGTTCGTTGACGATCTTCAGCGCTCACGGCGTGGCCAATGCCGTGGTCGAGCACGCCGCGCGTCGTCGGCTACGGGTGATTGACGCCACCTGTCCGCTCGTGACCAAAGTTCACGTACAAGCAGAGCGATACTCGCAGCGTGGCCACGTCATCGTCGTCATCGGCCACGCCGGGCACGAGGAAGTCGAGGGCACGCGTGGTTCCGTCAGCGGTCCCGTTCACGTGGTCGGTTCTCTGGAGGACATTGCGGCCTTGCCGATGCCCTCGGGCACACCGGTGGCTTATGTGACCCAAACGACCTTGTCGCTCGACGACACGCGGGTACTGATCGAAGCGCTCGAGCGACGATATCCCGACGTGATCGGCCCCGGTCTCGAGGATATCTGCTACGCGACGCAGAACCGGCAGCGTGCCGTGCGCCAGATGGCCCGACAGGTTGACCTCGTAATCGTCGTCGGAGCGAGAAACAGTTCCAACGCCAATCGCTTGCAAGAGGTGGCCGCCGATCACGGTGTGCCTGCGCGGCTCGTCGAGCACGCGGGTGAGTTGGAGCCTGTGTGGCTGGCTGAGGTGCGCACCGTCGGTGTGACCGCAGGCGCCTCGACGCCCGAGATTCTGGTCACGGGGGTGTGCGAACGCCTGCGTGAACTCGGCGCCGGATCGATTCGCGAATTGCCGGGTCTCGCCGAGACCACGCGGTTTCGTCTTCCCGAAATCCTGCGCCGCGCCGGCTGACGCTCTCGCGCTTCAGCCCGGTAGTTGCGCCTCAGCCTTTCAACTGACTGCGCGTCAGCAGACGCAGCACACCGTTGAACATCGCGTTCTGACGCAAGCCCGGGGTGCGCCGCGGGGCTTGCCGAGCGAGTGTTATTCGACCGCTGTGGCGGGCGATTGCATCGAAGAGTCCTGGCACGTCGAGGCCCGCATCCTGCAGGCACTGTTCGCGAGTGCCGTGCTCGATGTTCCGATCCGGCAAGCCGAGATTGAGCACGCCGACATCGAGCGCGTGGCGAGCGAGTAGCTCGCCCACCGCAGCGCCGGCACCGCCTGCGATGACGTTCTCTTCGAGCGTGACCAGCAGTTCATGCTGTGCCGCGAGTTCGAGGACCAGTGCCTCATCGAGCGGCTTGACGAAACGCATGTTGACGACCGTAGCGTCGATGATGTCGGCGAGTTCGTGCGCGGTCTCGAGCAAGGTGCCGAAGGCCAGCAGTGCGATCCCGGAACCGCGTCGCTGCAATTCGGCTCGTCCGATGGGCAGGCTGCGCGGCCAGAGGGGTAGGGCAGAACCCTCCTCGGTGGGCAGGGCCGGAGTAACCCGCGCGCCGCCGCCCATGGCCGCGGCCCTCGGGTAGCGTATGGCGCAGGGCACGCCCGACTCGATGCCGGTGCGCAGCATCGCGCGCAACTCGTCGGCATCACCCGGTGTCATGACCGTCATGCCCGGAATGCAGCGCATGAAGGACAAATCCAGACTGCCGTTGTGCGTCGCGCCATCGGGACCGACGAGTCCTGCACGATCGACTGCGAAGGTCACCGGTAAGTTTTGCAGGCAGACGTCGTGGACGATTTGATCGTAGGCCCGTTGCATGAAAGTGGAGTAGATCGCCACTACGGGTCGCAGTCCCTGGGTCGCAAGGCCTGCGGCAAAAGTCACGGCGTGTTGTTCGGCGATGCCGACGTCGAAGTAGCGATCCGGATAGGCTTTCGCGAAACCGACAAGACCTGACCCCTCACGCATCGCCGGTGTGACCACCACGATGCGCGGGTCTTGCGCTGCAAGCTCGCACAGCCACTCGCCGAAGATCTGGGTGTAGGTGGGCGCCGCGGGTTTCGCAGGCGGCAGGCCAAGCTTCGGATCGAAGGGCGTGACGCCGTGGTACTTGATCGGCTCCGCCTCGGCGCGGGCGTAGCCCTTGCCTTTAACAGTTCGTACGTGCAGGAGTTTCGGACCCGGACGATCACGCATCACGCGCAGTTCGCGCAGCAGTGCGTCCATGTCGTGTCCGTCGATGGGGCCGCGATAAGAGAACCCCAGAGCGTTGAAAAAACCGTCAACATCGCTGATGGGATCGCGCCCGCGCCGCGTCAGATACCCCGATAGTGCGCCGACGTTCTCCGAGATCGACATGCCGTTGTCATTGAGCACGACGAGCACGTCCTCATCGAGTGCACCGGCATGCTCGAGGGCCTCGAAGGCGAGACCGGCAGTCATGGAGCCGTCGCCGATGATGGCCACCGCCTTGACCGTACTGCCTTGTCTGCGAGCGGCAACCGCCATGCCGAGCGCAGCGCTGATCGATGTGCTCGAGTGCCCGGCGCCGAACGTGTCGTAAGGGCTCTCGTCGCGACGCAAAAATCCCGAAATGCCGTCGCGTTTGCGTATTTGGGCAAGCGCTGCTCGCCGTCCGGTGAGGATCTTGTGGGGGTAGCACTGGTGACCGACGTCCCAGACCAGCAGATCGCGCGGCGTGTCGTACACGTGGTGCAGCGCAACACTCAGTTCGACGGTGCCGAGACCCGCGGCGAGGTGACCTCCGGCGGTAGCTATGGTCTGCACCAGGTAATCGCGCAGCTCGTCAGCAACCTGAGGCAGTTGGGAATCAGTCAGACGACGCAAGTCGGCGGGGGTCTCGATGTGCTCGAGGAGCGTGCGATGGGTGGGATTCACGGTCGGCTGGCTCCTTGTCGATTGGCGAGGCTCCAGCGCCAGAAGCGTTCGCTCTGCAGTGGCAGCACCATCAGGATGTGCTCGAGGACTGCGAGGGCGGCGAGGGTGGCGAGGATGGCGTAGCCGCTGGCGGCGAAGCCCGACTCGGCCTGCAACGCCCGCGTACCAAGCAGCCAGACAATGGCGCTGCCGAGTGCGATGGAAAATGGGAAGAGAAAATTCATGCGCCGGTGCTGCATGTAGCGCAGCAGGTGTGCCAGATGCTGCGGCAGAAAGGCTTCGCCGAGGTTACGTACGCCCAGAAACAGATTGATCTTCGCGCTGCTGCGCATCAGCCACAGCAGCAGCAATGTGCCGAGCGCCACGCGATTGTCGGCATCGATCGTCATTACAGCCACAACGACCACCACGCCGATGATCAACAACTCATGCCAGAGAATGACGCGCACCGCCTCGATCGCATGGCGCCAGCCGTGGGCGGTCGGCGTCGCTTCCGCTCGCGGGGGGAGTCCGGTGACACGGCCCGTGAGAAAACTCACCTCGATGCCCGCCCAGATACCGATTGCACCGAGGAAGGCGAGGGCTGCGCCCCCAACGCTTTGCAGGTTGCGAGTGGCGAGCACTGCCGCAAGAGCGATGACGCCCAGAACGAGCGTTCCGCGCAGCAGAGTGGGGTAGCTGTCCACCGATCGACCGATCAGCCACGCGATGATGCCGGTTGCACCCCACCATACCGCGATGGTGAGCAGGAGCGACCCGCACAGCAGGGCCCAGTCGATCATCCGGTGCGCGCTGGCTTGAGGGAGTCTCCGGCACGCCAGAGACGCGCGAAGGTTTCGGCGTTGTCCGAACCGAACACGCCGAGTTCGATACTGACGCCACTTGTACCATCTTCGAGGAGCAGTCGGCCGTTGCGTGTGCGCACCAGGCGGTAGGGCAGGTCTTCTGCCACGCCCGCAAGCTTGCGGCCGCGGCCGAGTCCGCGAAGCAGCCCGCGAGCGAACCCTGATTCCTCGGTATTCATTCGAGCGAGCACTGCGCCATCGGCGAGCGTGACCGTCATACCGCCGTCAGACTGATCGAGGAAGCGAATGTCGTAGGCAGCGACGATCTGCTCGGCGGGCATGGCCTGTGCGTCTTGCCGTGCGAGTGTGCCGACGGTGGCCACGAACAGCGAACCCACGATGAGGGCCGCTGCGCCGAACAGCATGGGGCGGGGAAAGTCATGGCGCGGTGCAGCGCTCACGCCTGACCCTCGGCGGTCATCACGCCTGCCTCGTACTGCGACGGCGAGACGTCGACGGTGACGCTACTGCGCGAGACTACGGCGGCGAACGCCCGACTGAGGATGCGGCCCGCTTCGTTCGCGTCAGTCAGGCTGCGTAGCATCGGCTGCGGTCGCGTGATGCGCAGACTGCGCACGTGCGGCCATAGCCACAGATAACTCACCCGTTCCCCGGGAAGCAGCACGAGCGCGATGTCGCCCGATCCGTCACCGCGGTCGCGCAGGTTGGCCGAGTGCAACTTCACCAGCGGCAGGTTGAGCGAACTCGACAGCGCGATGCCCTGACGAAGGACAATGCGCCGGTTGGTGATGGTGTAGAGGGTGCTGCGAGCCGCCAGCGCCGCAACGCCGGTGAGCAGTCCGAGACCGATGAGAGAAAACACGGCCGGACCCACGCAACCTTGCAACGCATCGCCGATCGAGCTGCCGGTGCTGAGCAGGTAGATGCCCCGCGCCAGCACCATTGCGCCGAAGTAGTACGCGAGGGTGCGCACCTGGTAGGTGTTGAGGGCGAGGGAGCGCCAGTTCGGCGCTCCCTGCCACAACACACGCTCGCCTTCCGGCAAGACCGCAGGCAGACCGCGAACCGGTTCGCTGTCGTGCTCACTGAATACCGCGCGCGTGGTCATGCGCGTCAGATCAGCGATTCGCTGCGGGAGGGTATGGCGAGCAGATGACCGCTGCCGAAGTAGGCCGTGATACGGTCCTCTTCGAGTTTGGTGACCTGCTCGGCGTTGGCGATCGAGGGCACGCCGGCGAATTGTCCGGCGGTGATTGCCACCACTTTCACCTTGCTACCTGCAGCGTCATAGCGGACGAATCCCGCCGGCAGCAGCACGGGGCGACCGCCGGGGCTCAGTTCCACTTCTAAATAGCGGATCTGCGGCTCGGCCTTGTCGACCCAGACGTCGCGAACCATGCCAGCCTGCGCGCCGTCGAGACCCATCACCGTCATGCCGCGCGGATCCGGATCACGCGAAGCAATGCTCCAGCCACTGACCGAGCGCATCGGCACGATCATCGGTGAGCCATCGACCATTCGCTCGGGTTGATCGGCTCGCAGTGCATACGCGGCGGGGCCGACACCATCGACCATCGGGTCACCGGTGGGCTCGAGCGGCGCGCCGACATCCGGGCCGTAGCGATCGTCCCAGCCGAGCTGGCGGGCAGCCACTGGTCGACGGTCGTCACGCGAGGCGCTCGGTGCCTGCACCGTGCTGCCGTCGGCGAGCAGGAAAGTTTTCGGACACGGCACGGGCGGAAGACCCTCGACCTGAACTGGATTGCCATTGCGATCGACGCGGTGCGTATCGAGCGGATAGCCCTCGCGCTTGTCCTCGCGATGCAGGTACCAGATCAAACCGGCAAAGAAAATCCAAAAACCGTAAAGCGCGATCTGCGCCGTGTCGGTGTACTCAAGGAAATTATTCGTCATGTGCGCACTCCCTCAATGAAACGATCACTCAACGTCCCTATCAACCAGCCCGTTCAACCAGGCAACTCTGCAAGTCCTAACGCCTGCGGCCCCGAAGCGACCGGTGGTGTCCTGCTGCGCCGCACCAGCGGTCCCATCGCCACCAGAGCGGCGAACAGCAGGGCAATCTCGACGTGGTACACAAACAAGTAGCCGGTGGCGGGCGAGACCAGCGCCGGGCCTAAATCGCCGCGGACCGCCATGTCGCCGATCAGGTTGCACGCGGCGCCGCCGAGCGCGATGGCAATGCCGGCACCCGTGGCCTGCACGGCGCCCCAGGCGCCCAGTGCGAGTCCGTTGTCACTGCGCTCGAGGCTCATCGCTGCGAGCAAGGTGCCCACCGAAAACAATCCGCCGCCAAAACCAATCAGCAGCGCGCCAAAGCGAAACAGTGCAGGCGAGCCGAGCGGATCGGCAAACACCACCGCGGCGAAGGCCACTACGCCGACCAGGATGCCGAGCGCCGAAACGCGCAGCGGATCGGCTCCCCGTCGCAACGCTCTGGCCGACCCACCGAAGGCCAGCAAAGCTCCGCCGGCAGACAGCGCCGTCAGCAGGCTTGTTGCCCCGACGTCCATGTGCAGGATTGCACCGCCGTAGGGTTCGAGCAGTACGTCCTGCATGCTGAAGGCTGCAGTGCCGAAGCCCACGGTGGCGAGCAGCCGTCTGGTCGGACGAGCGGCCGTGAAGTTTCGCCAGACCAGGTTGAATTTTTCGCTGGCAACCGGGGCGAGGCTCCGCGCGCGATCGCGCGGTTCCTGTTTCCACAGCGCGATGGCATTGAGCACGAAGGTGATCACGGCGGCGCCCTGGATGGTCTGAATCAGGCGCAGGTGCGAGTAGCGCCCGCCGAGCAGCCAGCCGAACAGGACCGATGCGCCGACCATACCGACGAGCAGCATCACGTACATCAGGGCAACCACGCGGGGGCGGGTTTCTTTGGGCGCGAGATCCGTCGCGAGTGCGAGTCCGGCCGTTTGCGTGGCGTGCAAGCCGGCGCCCACCATCAGGAACGCAAGTGCCGCGCCGGCCTGACCAATCTCCACCGGGCCGCGACCCGTGCCACTCAGCACCATCAGTGCGAACGGCATAATCGCCAGCCCGCCGTACTGCAGCAGCGTGCCGAACCAGAGATACGGCACGCGGCGCCAACCGAGTACCGAGCGATGATTGTCCGAGTGAAAGCCGAGGAATGCGCGGAAGGGCGCGAACAGCAGAGGTAGCGCGACCATCGTTGCGACGATCCAAGCGGGCACGTTCAGCTCAACGATCATCACGCGATTGAGCGTACCGTTGAGCAGCGCGAGAGCCATTCCCACCGACACCTGGAACAGCGAGAGCCGCAGCAGCCGTCGCAGCGGCAGATCCGCGCTCGCAGCGTCAGCGAACGGCAGGAAGCGCGAGTCCTGGGCCCAGCGGGGCAAACTCATGGCTCGGTCACCCATGTTCTGGTGGCCGAACTTCCGGTGGTCAAATCAAGCGAGCTCGAGCTGGCGATAGACGGCTGGCGTCGCGCCAGTCGCAGCTTGTAGAAGAATTGCAGCGCGTTGATGACGTAGGTCGCATAGGCCACGAGGGCCAGCAGCAATTGTTCACGCACGCCGAGAGTTCCGCTGAGGAAGGCGTACAGGTAAGCCGTGTGCAGGGCGATCACAACCATGCTGACCACGTCTTCCCAGTAAAAACTCGGCGCGAACAACCAGACGCCGAAGACGCGCTTTTCCCAGATGGCTCCCGTGACCATGATGGCGTACAGAAACAGCGTCTTGACGATCACCGAGACCGTGGCCGCCTCGGCGCCCTCGCCGGTTTGCAAAAACCGCAGCACGAGCCAGAGACTGACGAGAAAGGCGAGCAACTGCAGTGGCGCCAACACCCCTTGCACGATCGTCCACGGGGAGCGATCCCGACGGAGGCGCTCCTCGGGCGTATACAACGGGCGGCCAACGGCTGCCTGACGGGGCTCGGACATGGCGGTACTCGCGCCGGGTATTCGTACGTCAATCTAGTCAAGGTCCCGGCATGTGTCAATTAAAAATGACGTCTAGGCAGGTTGACAATTAGGCGCCGGGAAAATATATAGGTATGGTGTGACTTCGATAGGAGGTTAACGGGGCATCCACTGCTTCCGGACCGATCCACAAGGAAGTCGTACTTCGACGGCCCGTAATCCGGTGGGAGCACTGGGGGATGGGCGAGGCGGGTTGATTATGGACTTCTCATCGCAACGTGGCCCTCCGCGTAACGGGGGCCGCGACACACTCCTCCAAGCTATCGAAGGCGAGGTCATTCCGCGCCTGCTGCTGGCCCACCGTCGCCAAAACCGTCGTCCGCAGCCCATGGTTCCTGCGGCCGTCGCCGACGGAGATGCAGTTTCAACGTATCGACCGCAGCCCGCTCCCGACGACATCGCTCACCTCGCAGAGCTTTTGCTGCGTCGCGAAAAAGCGCAGGCCGAGCGGTTCGTTGCCGCCGTGCAAGCTCGCGGCGTTGACACGGAAGCTATTCTGCTTGACCTGCTCGCGCCTGCCGCCCGGCACCTCGGTGTCCTGTGGGATACCGAGTGCGCTGATTTCATAGGGGTTACGGTCGGGCTGAGTTACCTGCAGGGCTTCGCCCATAACTTGAGCGGCGAGTCGGCCGAATTGGGTACCAACGGAGCGGGTGGGCGCAGGGTCCTGCTGGTTTCTTTGCCAGGTGAGCAGCACGTATTCGGTACTCAAATCGTCGCAGAAATGCTGCGCCGCGCGCGCTGGGACGTGTGGGACGCTCCGGGCGCCACCGAGGAAGATATACTGTCACTCGTCAAAACGGAGTGGTTCGCGTTCGTCGGCGTATCGATCGGAGCACCGGAACAACTTGAGGCACTGGCCGCACTCATCCGGCGTGTACGACGATCGTCGCTCCATCGCGGCATCCGCGTCATGGTGGGTGGAAGACCGTTTGAGGGTCATCCGGATCGGGTGACCCAGGTCGGAGCGGACGCCACGGCGATTGATGCACGCGAGGCCGTGGATCAGGCAGAGCGATTGTGCGAGTGGGTAAGTCAAGGGAGCTGACGCGGTTCTAAAGTGAAAACATTCAAGGCGCCAAGGAAGGCCCTGACTGGACTCGATGGCGAGACGGTCTCAGGACTCATCAACGCGGCAGCGGACATCGCTCTGCTGCTCGATAAGCGCGGCGTGATCCGCGACATCTCGGTGGGCAGCAAGACGCTCTCAAGCTCACTGCAGCCAGACTGGGTCGGTCGCCCGTTCGCGGACGTGGTGACGATCGACAGCCGACCCAAGGTCGAGTTGTTAATGGCCGACCTCGATGCGCACGAGCCGTTGCCGCGTCAACTCAATCACCCCGCGCCGGGCAGTAGCGAGACGATCGCGGTGCAGTACAGCGTGCGCCGCCTCAGTGACGACGGTCGGTGCCTTGCGCTAGGGCGTGATCTCAGCGCGCTCGCCAACCTGCAGCAAAAGGTCATCGAAGCCGAGCAGTCGATCGAAAGTGATTATTCGCGGCTGCGGCTCGCGGAAACCCGCTACCGCCTGCTGCTGCAAAGCGTGTCTGACGCCATCCTCGTCGTCGATCTGCAGACGCGGCGAATCGTCGAACTCAACCCGTCGGCCGCTGCCTTGCTCGGCGACGGCGCGCGGCGTCTCGTCGGACGACCGGTGACCGATGCATTCCATGCACGCGGCGCAGAAACACTCGGGGACTGGCTGGTCGGCCTGCGCACGGCTGGTCGAGCCGACGAGTTGCGCCTGCGCAGCGCCGCGGGACGCGAGTGCGGGATCCAGGGCAATCTTTTCCGGCAGGACAATGTGTCCCACGCGCTGCTGCGACTGTCGTCCCCCGGGGTCGTGGCGCCGGTTATGACGTCGGCGGGTCCCTGGGTCGAGGTGACGCAGCGCCTGCCCGATGCCCTCGTCGTTACGACGGCCGAGGGTCGGATCGTTGGCGCTAATCGCTCTTTCCTCGATCTCGTGCAATTGGCCACCGACGAGCAGATTCGCAACGAGTCGCTCGAGCGCTGGCTCGGTCGTCCTGGTGTGGACCTTGGCGTGCTAGTTGCCAATTTGCGGCAGCACGGCAGCGTGCGTTTTTTCGCCACGACGCTGCGCGGCGAGTACGGCTCAACCACGGAGGTGGAGATCTCCGCCGTGGCCGTCGAGCTCGAGGGTCAAACCTGGCTCGGTTTTGCCATTCGCAACGTCGAGCGCCGGCGCGTTACCGATGCTCGATCCGCCCGCGAACTGCCGCGCTCGGTGGAGCAGCTGACCGAACTCGTTGGGCGCGTATCGCTCAAGGAGCTCGTGCGCGAGACCACCGATGTGATCGAAAGACTGTGCATCGAGGCCGCGCTCGAGCTGACGAGTGACAACCGGGCCTCCGCGGCCGAGATGCTCGGGCTGTCGCGACAGAGCCTGTACGTGAAGTTGCGCCGCTACGGTCTCGGCGATATCCAGGGCAGCTCGGCAGGGGCGGGGGCGTAAACTTTAATTGACAGTGCCGAGTGTCATGGCTATTTTGCAGTCATGTCCCGTCCGGCAAATAACCTCTTGTCCGAGCGACGTCCCGCGTGGTCAACCATGCTGGAATTGCTCAAGCCGGTGACCTGGTTTCCGCCCATGTGGGCGTTTCTGTGCGGTGTGGTCTCCTCCGGGAGCGTACCCGAGGGTCATTGGCCCGTCGTGTTCACCGGCGTTTTGCTCGCCGGACCGCTCATCTGCGGCACGAGTCAGGCGGTCAACGACTGGTTCGATCGTCACGTCGATGCCATCAACGAGCCGCGCCGTCCCATTCCTTCGGGGCGGATGCCGGGGCATTGGGGGCTCTACATCGCGGTGGGCTGGACCATGGTGTCCTTGCTCGTGGCAGCCACACTGGGCCCTTGGGTGTTCGGAGCGGCGACGCTCGGCATGGCGCTGGCCTGGGCCTACAGCGCTCCACCGCTGCGCCTGAAGCGCAATGGTTGGTGGGGCAACTCGGCGGTGGCGCTGTGCTACGAGGGCGTGCCGTGGGTCACTGCAGCGGTAGTGATCTCGGGGGCGTTTCCGTCGTGGCAGATCGTGGCACTAGCAGGTCTCTACAGCATCGGCGCGCACGGAATCATGACCCTCAATGATTTCAAGTCCGTGCAGGGTGATCGGCGCATGGGCGTCGGCTCGCTGCCCGTCCGGCTCGGTGTCGCGCTGGCGGCCCGCGTGGCCTGTCTTGTCATGGTTGCCGCGCAGCTCGCGGTGATCGCCTTGCTGTTTCTTTGGGATCGACCAGGGCATGCGGCAGTCATCGTGGCGTTGCTCGTCGGGCAGTTGCTGATGATGGCCCGCCTGCTGCGTCGGCCCGAGCAACTTGACGTTTGGTACAACGCGGCCGGCGTGCCGCTTTACGTACTTGGCATGCTGGTCAGCGCCCTCGCGGTGCGTACCTTGCCCTGAGGCGATGGGGGAGTGATGAGTTCATCGGGCGTTGCGATGTCGGCGGAGGAGTCACGGGATATCGGTTGGCTCGGTATCTTCCGCTTGGGTCTCGTGCAGGCGGCGATCGGCGCGATCGTCGTGATCACTACCTCGACCTTGAATCGGGTTCTGGTCGTCGAACTGGCCTTGCCCGCGCTCGTACCCGGGTTGCTGGTTGCGCTGCATTATTTCGTACAGGTACTGCGTCCCCGATTCGGTTACGGCTCGGACGTGGGCGGTCGGCGCACGCCGTGGATCATCGGCGGCATGGCTGTCCTCGGACTTGGGGCCGTTGGTGCCAGCGTGGCGACGGCGCTGATGGTTTCCGACCTGTGGCTGGGGATGATATTGGCCACGTTCTCGTTCCTGTTGGTGGGACTCGGCGTCGGTGCTTGCGGTACCGCGATGCTGGTGCTGCTGTCGACCAACGTCGCCAAGCCCCGACTTGCCGCGGCGGCCACCGTGACCTGGGTGATGATGATCGTCGGCTTCATCGTCACCAGCGTGCTCGCCGGCAAAATGCTCGAACCGTTTTCGATGCTGCGGCTCGTGGAAGTCACCGCCGTGGTTGCGGCGACCGCGTTTCTCGTCACCTGCGCAGCGGTGTCGCGCATCGAAACGCGCAGTGCTGGGGCGCGTGAGCGGCAGCAACGGGGTCTGAATGACGCCACCGCGGAACAGGGGTTCGTCGCCGCTTTGCGTGAGGTGTGGAACGAACCGCATTCACGTCGCCTTGCAGGATTCGTGTTCGTCTCGATGCTGGCCTACAGCGCGCAGGACCTGGTGCTCGAGCCTTTCGCCGGTGCAGTGTTCGGCTTGACCCCAGGCGAGTCGACGCGGCTGTCGGGAATGATGAGCAGTGGCACCTTGATCGGCATGCTGATCGTTGCTGTCATCTGCACTGCCGGTGCTCACACTCGCGCCGGTGCGCTGCGCGCATGGACTATCGGTGGTTGCGTGGCGTCCGCCCTAATGTTGTTGACGCTGGCAGTCGCGGGTCTTGTCGGACCTTCGTGGCCACTGCGTCCGACGGTGTTTGCGCTCGGTCTGGCGAACGGTGCGTTCGCAGTCGCAGCGATCGGTTCGATGATGGGTCTGGTCGGGCGCGGACGGCAGTCGCGCGAGGGGACTCGCATGGGCTTATGGGGTGCGGCTCAGGCGATGGCGTTCGGGCTCGGCGGCATCGCGGCGACCGCCACCGTGGATCTGGCGCGCTGGCTCACGGGATCGGTGACGCTGGCTTACGGCCTCGTCTTCGTGCTCGAGGCGGTGCTGTTCGTCGTGGCGACTCTCTTCGCCGTGCGACTCAGCCGCGAAGACACCGCATCTCAGGTGGAAGGCAGCGGCCCGCCTGTGACACCCACGGTTTTGGCGCAAGCGGGGCGAGGCTGACATGAACGAGATCGATCAGCAGCGTGACGAATTCGACGTCGTGGTGGTGGGTGGTGGGCCTTCCGGAGCTACGGCCGCCGACGATCTAGCGCGGGCAGGATGGCGCGTGTTACTTCTCGACCGTGACGGTCGTATCAAACCTTGCGGTGGTGCGATTCCGCCGCGTCTGGTCGAGGAGTTCGAGATACCCGACGAGTTGCTGGTGGCGCGAATCCGCGCCGCGCGCATGGTCTCGCCCTCAGCCAAGGAAGTAGACATGCCGATCGACGGCGGTTACGTCGGCATGGTCGATCGCGAGGTGTTCGACGAATGGCTGCGCGCGCGCGCTGAGCGTAGTGGTGCCACGCGAGCCCGAGGTACCTTCCTCCGGATCGATCGCGACGCCGAGGGTGATGCGATCGTGCAGTTTGAAGACAAGGACACGCACCAACCGGTCAAGGTGCGCACCCGCATGGTGCTCGGCGCAGATGGCGCACGCTCCGAAGTCGCCCGACAGGCCATCGAGGGCGGGCGCGAAGTGCCGTTCGTTTATGCCTACCACGAGATCTTGCGCACTCCCGCCACGGCCCCTGCCAAATACGACGGCAGTCGTTGCGACGTTTACTATCAGGGCGAGCTGTCGCCGGATTTCTATGCCTGGATTTTCCCGCATGGTGACACCATCAGCGCGGGTGCTGGCACGGCGCACAAGGGTTTTTCGATCCGCAACGCTGTCGGCGCCTTGCGGCGCAGCGCGGGTCTTGGTGGCGCTGAGGTCATCCGCCGCGAAGGCGCGCCAATTCCGCTCAAGCCCTTGAGACGCTGGGACAACGGGCGCGACGTGCTGCTCTGCGGCGATGCGGCCGGGGTGGTCGCACCCGCCTCGGGCGAGGGGATCTACTACGCCATGGCCTGCGGGCGGATGTCGGCCCGTGCCCTCGATCGGTGTCTGCGCACCGGCAACGCGCATGCGTTGCGGGCTGCCCGCCGCGAGTTCATGTCAGCGCATGGTCGGGTGTTCTGGGTGCTCGGTCTGCTACAGCGGTTCTGGTACACCAACGACAAGCGTCGTGAGCGCTTCGTCAAGATGTGCCGCGATCCGGACGTGCAGCGCTTGACCTGGGAGTCGTACATGCACAAGCGACTCGTCCGCCGCCAGCCGATGGCGCATGTGCGTATCTTCTTCAAAGATTTGGCGCACTTGCTCGGTCTTGCGCCGACCTGACATCCCTTGCAGGGCATACCGTGACCGAGACGTTGGCTGTCGGGTTCGGTGACGGAAGTCTGCTGCTCGGCATCGTTGTGCTGATCGCGCTTGAGGGTCTTTTCATTGCCTGGTTGGAGCGGCGGGGTCGCAGTCCGCTTCGACTGCGCGAAGTGCTGGGCAATCTCGTCTCGGGTGCCGCACTCATGCTGGCGGTACGCGCTGCGCTACTCGATGAACCGTGGACGAACGTCGCCGCTTGGCTGCTGTTCGCCTTGCTCGCGCACCTGACCGATCTACTCGTGCGCTGGCGCCGGGCAGGGTAATCGACGCCAAAAAGCTGATCGACACCTAAAGGGTGATTTCGGTTTCGAACACCAGGGCCGAACTGCCGATGATCCAAACTCCCGCAAGGGCGCCATCGGCGAACTCCAGTTCGACATCGACGCGACCCGGTCGATTTTGGAACTGACCCTGTGCACCGGAGAAGTGGGCTTGATCGCCGTTGCGTGCGAGCACGCCGTGCTGCAGCAAATAGGCGCCGAGCAGACCGTGCGCGTTGCCACTGACCGGATCCTCCGGGATGCCGATGGCAGGGCAGAACATCCGCGACAGGGTCAGGCACCCGTCGACGTTCGATTCGGTGGTGAACACGAAGTGTCCCGAGGCGCCAAGTTGCGCAGACAGCGTGCTGAGCCGCGCGAAGTCGGGCTTCATCTGCTTCAGTTGCTGCGGACCGCGCACGCCGATGAGCAGTCGATTGCCGGCTCCGCCGACGATACGCATCTCGAAACGCGGGTCGAGATCCGCGCTCGACAGCGCAAGCGCATCGAGCACGGCGAGTCGCTCGCGATCGTTGAGCTCGCGACCGAGCGGCGGGGCCGGCTGTCGCACGGCGATGCGACGCGAATCGCCCTCGCCGCGAATCTCGATATCGACGAGTCCTGCTTTCTGGCGCTGCCGTAGTCGACGCGGTGCGTCTCCTGCCATCGACAGCACGTAGTGGGTGGCGACCGTCGCGTGGCCGACGAACGAGGACTCGGTGCGCGGCGTGAAAAATCGCACGCGCAGATCGTGATCGGCCCCGTCGGGTGGCAGCACGAACGCGGTGTCGCCGTTGTTGAGTTCGCGTGCAATGGCAAGCATCTCTTCGTCGCTCAGCACTTCTGCGCCGAGAACGACGCCGGCCGGGTTACCGGTGAACAACTTCTGAGTGAAGGCGTCGACCTGGAAGACGCGGATTGTTCTGGCCATCTTTGACGTCCTGCGGGTCACGGCCACCGGCCGCGAGAGGGCGCGATTGTAGGGGCTTGGCCGACCACTGCCTACTCCCCTGAGGCAAAATCCAACATCGCTTGCAAACTTATGATTTAAATTCAAAATATGCCGCACCTAGGGGTGGCCCGAGAGGGCCTGAGACGTCGCATGGGGCGACGAACCCGTTGAACCTGATCCGGTTAGTACCGGCGGAGGGAGCAGGTGTTGCACCGATCTTTCGTCATGTCCATTCTTTGTTTCATGCCTGCGGGCCCGCTGACTGCCGACGAGTCACCCTCGTCGGGGTCACTGCAGGAAATCGTCGTCACCGCCACCTTGCGTCCGGTCCCGGCGCTCGACTTGCCGGCGAGCGTCACGGTGCTCGACGAACAGACGCTGCGCGCCGCAGGCGTTCAACACTGGCAGGACGTGCTGCCGCTTGTACCCAATCTCAATTGGGCTTCGGGCAGTTCCCGACCGCGCTACTTCCAGTTACGCGGCATCGGCGAGACCGACCAGTGGCAGGGTGCGCCCAATCCCTCGGTGGGCTTTCTGATCGACGGCATGGATTTCTCAGGCATCGGCATGCCGGCGACCCTGCTCGATCTTGGGCAAGCCGAAGTGCTTCGTGGACCGCAGGGCACCACCCTCGGTGCCAACGCGCTTGCAGGACTGATCAACCTCACGACGCGGCGCCCCGAGCTCGCGCCCGAGTTGCGTCTCGAGGCGACGGGTGGTTCCGAGGATACCCGCTCGCTCGGTCTGGTCGCGGGCGGTGCTCTGGCAGAGTCCTCCGAAACGGCGTGGCGCGCAGTTGTGCAGCGGTACCGAAGCGATGGATCGCGCCGCAACGTAACCCTGGGCCGTGACGATACCAACGGCTTGGACGAAACGACGCTGCGGGCTCGGCTTGGCACTCGCCTCGCAGACCGATGGCGCGCGGACGTGTCGGCGCTGTGGGTCGACATGGACAACGGCTTCGATGGCTTCGCCATCGACAATTCGCGACGCACGCGCTCGGATGACCCGGGACGCGATGCGCAACGCTCTCGCGGCGTGTCTGCCACGCTGCTGCGCAGCGGCGAGCAGATCGAGTTTCGAAGCCAGACGGCATTGGTGGCCGCGGACGTCACCTACTCGTTCGACGGCGATTGGGGCGCGGATCCCGACTACGATTTCACGTCGCGCTTTCTGCGGCAGCGTGACAGCGTGTCGCAGGACCTGCGATGGTTGTCTACGAAGACGCAGGCCGGTTGGAGCTGGCTTGCGGGCCTGTATGGCCTGCGCCTCACGGAGAGCAACGATCAGCTGGATCTCTATGGTGGTGAGGTGTATCGCGCCCTCGTCAGCGACTACCGCTCCGACACGCTGGCCGCGTACGGCCAAGTCACTCACGAGTGGTCGGATGTTTGGAGTTTGAGCACGGGCTTGCGTCTCGAGCACCGCAGTGCGATCTACCGCGACACCGATGGGAGCGATTTATCCCCCGGCGAGCGCATGTACGGCGGAAACATCTCGTTGCAGCACCGCTGGAGCACCGATCACACGGTGTATCTGACCGTCGCGCGCGGCTACAAGGGCGGCGGCTTCAATATCGGCGCGGCGATTCCCGAGGCGCGGCGTGGCTATTCACCGGAGTTGCTGCACAGCGTGGAGTTCGGGTTGAAAGGTCAGGATGCAGCACGCCGCATCGACTACTCCGCGGCAGTGTTCTACATGCGACGCAGTGAGCAGCAGGTCAGCACTTCGGCACAACTCGACCCGGGTGACCCACTGTCGTTCATTTATCTCACGGACAATGCCGCGCGCGGCGTCAACTGGGGTGTCGAGGCCGCAGCGACCCTGCGACCCGGTCGATACTGGACCGTCAGCGGCACGCTTGGCATTCTCGAGACGCGTTTCGTCGACTATGTGGTCGTCAACCGATCGCTCAACGGTCGCGCGCAGGCCCACGCGCCGCAGCATCAAGTGTCGCTGTCGATGGAATATCGACGACCGCAGGGCTGGTTCGCGCGGACCGACCTGCAGCGAGTGGATGGGTTTTTCTTCAGCGACAGTCACGATCAGCGGTCTGAGCCTCACACATTGCTCAATGCGCGCGTGGGTTACTCCACAGCGCGCTGGAGCGTCGATCTGTGGGTGCGTAACGTACTCGATGAGCACTATGCGCAGCGAGGATTTTTCTTTGGTAACGAGCCACCGGATTTTCCCGACAGGCTTTATGTTCAGCAGGCCGATCCGCGTACGGCAGGGCTGACCGTCAATTGGACCCTGCATTGATCGACACGCTCCTGCAGTCGATAGTCGGCTCGCTGCGGGCAGCATCACCGCTCGAGCATCTGGCCTTGCTCGCCGGCCTCGGCTACGCGTTGCTCGCGGTGCGCAGAGATCACCGCGCGTGGGTGTTTGGTGCGCTGTCTTCGGGGTTGCTGGCCTGGCTTGCCGCGGGCGCCGCCTTGCCGCTGCAGGCGATGCTGCAGTCGTTGTATGTCGTGATGGCGGTCTACGGCTTCGTTCGTTGGTCGCGCGAGTCGGCGAACTCTGGCGCGCTGACCGTACGTCGCTGGCCCGTTCGTGCGCATGCGCTGTCGGTGCTCGTGATCATGTTGCTCACGTTGCTGGTGGCACCGACACTGGGTCGGCTCACGGGGGCTGCTTGGCCGTATCTCGATACGCTGGTGACGGGGCTGAGTCTGCTCGCCACATGGTTGACGGCGCGAGCCGTGCTCGAAAATTGGCTGTATTGGTTCGTCGTCAATCTACTGTCGATGTTCCTCTACGGCTCGCAGGGTCTCGTGTTCGTAAGCCTGCTCTACGTGGCGTATTTCGTCATCGCGATCGCGGGTTGGCGGTCTTGGCGCAGGGCTCTCAGGTGACGCAGAGCCCTCGAGTGAAGGATCCCTTCGCCGCGCCGGTGCTCAATCGAGTGGAGCGTCTGCATGAAGAAGGTCGCGACATCGTGCGTCGTCACTGGGCCGAGCGCTGCATTGCGGACGTGCTGGGGTCCGATCGAGTCGCGGAGGTGACCGCCCAGCGCCTCGTAGCCGCGATCGGGCTCGCGCCGCCCGTGCTCGCCGTCGATCTCGATGGCGGTTGGATGAGCATGCCGTTCGTCGCCGGTACCCGGATCGATGCTCTGTGGTGGGAGCGCGGTTGCAGCTCCAATGCGGTACTGGATCTGCTCGCAGCGTTGCGCCTTTTGCCCTCGGCACAGTTACCCATGATCCATCTGGCTGACCGGGCGAGGCGACTGCATCGTGAGTTGGAGGCTCTATCGCCGCAGCTGGCGCAGCGCTGGGATGCCCCGCTTACGCATTGCCTCAACGAATGGGAAAGCGAGCCGTTGCTGGCTCACCAGGCCCTCGATTGTTTCGTCCACGGCGACCTCTCGCCGGAGAACCTGCTCTGCATGCCCGACGGCCGTCTCGTACTGCTCGATTTCGAGTACGCGCATCGGGGGCATCGGCTGGAGGATCTTGCTGGCCTAGTGGTCAGCTGCGCGGTTGGGGCCTGCCATTGGACAAACTGGGTGTCGGTGTCCGAGACAGCGCTTTTCGGCACCTTGGTGCGGACCCGGGTGCTCCTGGATGGCCTGTGGGTTGACCTCGCATCCGTCCTGACTGGAAACGCTGCGGCAGCCCGGGCACACTAGCGACCCCCAATCAGCCCCGTCAGGATTTGCCCATGCCCTTGCTGAAAGTCGTCGACCGCGACGGTCGCGAACACGATGTCCCCGCTCGATCGGGCCAGAAGCTGATGGAAACCCTTCGGGAGCTCGACTACGGCATCTCGGCGATTTGCGGCGGCATGTGCTCGTGCGCCACCTGCCATGTCTACATCGAGGGCGACTGGGCGGCAAAGATTCCGGCAGCGATGTCCGACGAGCGTGAACTCATCGCCGAACTGGCGCATCACAAGAGCGGCTCGCGCCTTTCCTGTCAGATCGAGATGACGGACGCACTCGATGGCCTGCGCGTGACCATCGCGCCGGACGAGTAAGCCCAGCGTGGCCTTCGTCACCCTGCAACGCGAGGGGGCGATCGGCGTGCTGACGCTGAATCGGCCCGACAATGCCAACGTCCTCAATCTTCCGATGGCGCGCGAGTTGCTTGGCGCCGTCCGAGAACTCGAAGCCGACCCGTCGATCCGGGTCGTCCTGCTCATCGGTGCAGGCAAGCATTTTTGTTTTGGCGGCGATCTGCGCGGCATGCTCGCGCAGAACTCTGCCGAGTCGTCCCCCTCCGCTCAGCGTGCCGACATCACTGCGTACCTGCTCGAGCTCACTGGTGATTTACACGCCGCGATCGTCGGGCTCGTGAACCTCGATGCGCCCGTGATCGCGGTCGTCAACGGCACCGCGGCCGGTGCGGGAGTGGGGCTCGTGGCGATGGCAGATCTCGCCGTCTGCGGCTCGAGCACGCGTTTTTCGCTCGCCTACACGGGTGTGGCGCTGACGCCCGATGGCGGGACGTCGTTCTTTCTGCCGCGACTGATTGGCGCGAAGCGAGCGATGGAGTGGCTGCTCAGCAATCGCGCGGTGACGGCCGACGAGGCTCTGTCGGTGGGTCTCGTCAACGCGGTGGTGCCGGATGCGCAGTTGCTGGATCACGCGCGCGAACTGGCGTCTCGGCTTGCGTCCGGTCCACGACACGCATTTGCCAAGACCAAGCGGCTGTTGTCCGTCTCGCGCAGCGAACTCGAATATCACCTGGCGCTCGAGGGCCGTACCATTGCGCAGCAAGCCGCTTCGAGCGAAGGGCTCGAGGGCATGCATGCGTTCCTCGAAAAGCGGCGTCCATCATTTCAGGAATTAGGTCACACGCCCTAGGGGGTTCTGCCATGGATTGGTTCGTTGTGTTTCTCGTCGCCGGTGCCGGCATTGCCGTATGGCGCATCGTCTATCAATTGCGTCGCGCGGCAGCTGTGAAAGTCGATGACTGGGACACGCGGCTGATCGAGCGGCTGCGCCGCAGCGGTGCCGATCCCTTTCGGCCCGTGGAGGTGGATTTCTTTGTGGCTATGCCGACTCGGGAGCAGGCCGAGCAACTCGCCACGCAGCTCAATGCGGACGGCTACGTGGCGGACGTGCGCGATCTGCCCGATAGCGCTGACCTGCCCTTCAGTGTGCATGCACAGCGAACCTTGCAACTCAATGTCGATGCCATTCGCTCCACCTCGGGTCGGTTGCGAGAGCTGGCTGCGGCGGGCGGCGGTCGCTACGACGGCTGGGCGCCGGGACCACCCAAGGCTTCGGCTTAGTTCCGCTCCGTCTGGCGGCGAACCGCATCGGCTGCCGCTTGAATGGCGGCGGCATCACCGAGGTAGCGCCGAGTGAGCGGTCGCAGTTGCTCGTCGAGCTCGTAAAGCAGCGGCACGCCCGTCGGAATATTCAGTTCGACGATGTCTTTTTCCGGAACATTGTCGAGCATTTTCACCATCGCTCGCAGGCTGTTGCCGTGCGCCGTGACGAGTACGTTGCGGCCGGAACGCAGTTCAGGCGCGATCCGTGATTCCCAGAACGGCTGCACCCGGGCGAGCGTGTCCTTCAGTGACTCGGTGGCGGGTAGCAACGCAGGATCGATGCCTGCGTAACGCAAATCGTGCCGCGGGTGGCGCGGATCATCGAGCGCCAGCGCCGGAGGCGGGATGTCGTAGCTGCGGCGCCAGATCTTGACCTGTGCCTCACCATGTTTGGCCACGGTTTCAGCCTTATTGAGACCCTGCAGGGCACCGTAATGACGCTCGTTCAGTCGCCAGGAGCGCTCGACTGGCACCCACATGCGATCCATTTCATCGAGCATGATCCACAGCGTGCGAATGGCGCGCTTGAGCATCGAGGTGAAGGCGACATCAACGGCGAGGTGTTCCCGTACGAGTTCGCGACCGGCGGCAGCCGCTTCGAGACGGCCCTGCGGTGACAGGTCGACGTCGTGCCAACCGGTGAAGAGGTTCTCGACGTTCCAGATGCTTTGGCCGTGACGTACGAGTATCAGTTTACCGGGCACGATGACTCACTCCTCTCTGCACTGCGTAGCGGCACGAATGCTAGCACGCGCGAGGCAGTGTAATACGCACCTGCAGCCCGCAGGGCGTGGCCGGTTCAGCGTGAATATGTCCACCATGGGCCGCGAACACGCGACGCGCGATGGCAAGTCCGAGCCCCGTTCCGGTGCTGTCGTCACCCGCAGGAGCGAGCCGCGTGTAGGGTTCGAAAATCCGCTCCAGCATCTCGCTCGGCACCCCGGGACCGCGATCCTCGATTCGCACTTCGACGGTATCGGTCGCTGGGTCTTCCGCCGACTGGCGGGGCGCTGCGCTCACCTCGACGGGGCTCCCAGGCGGGGCGTGACGAATGGCGTTGCGCAAAACGTTCTCGAAACCGCTGCGCAGCAGCGCAGGATCGCCGACCACCGTAAGGTCGGCGGCTGCTGTCAGCAATAACCGAACGTCGCGGTGGCCCGCCTCGTCACGCTCGTCTTCGACGAGCATCTGCAGCAACTCGTCGATGCGCAGTAGGTGCTTGGCACGAATGGGTTCTGCTTCGAGCCGCGTAAAACGCAGCACATCGCCAATGGCCTGATTCATACGCTCGAGTTCCGTGGCGATACGTGCGTGTTCGATCTCAGGCAGAGGCTGCTTGCGCTCGGCCAGCGCAAGCGCTGCCTGCAGTCTGGCCAGTGGCGAGCGCAGCTCATGCGACATGTCTCGCATCAGCTGCTGGCGCGAGGCGAGCAGGCGCTCAAGGCGCTCGGCCATGGCATCGACATCGCGTGCGAGCGCGCCGAGTTCATCGCCCCGCGTCGTAACTGCGGTGGGCGCTCGGGCGGCGACGTCGCCTTTTGCCAGCGTGCGCACGGTGAGTTGCAGTTCACGTATGGGTTTACCGAGCGCGCGGGCGATTATTGCGGCCACCACTGCGATGACGACCAGCGCCGCAGCGAGCAGCGCGATCAGCGTGGCTGCGTTACCCCAGGGCGCGATGCGCTCTGGCAACAGCAGGAACGCATAGCGCGTGCCATCGTCAGCGACGAGCAGGGGAGCAAGGCGGATTGGACTGAAGTTGCTTTGTTCCTCGCGCACTGCCGCCAACACGAATCGCTCGACGAAGCGACGATAGCTGGCGGGCAGTTCCTTGCCGCCGAGGTCTCTTCCTTCAGCGTCGAGAATGTAGAGCACTACGCCGTCGGGAATCGTACGCGGGTCCGCCATCCACTCGCGGAGGGCATCGCGCCCGCCGCTCGAGAGGACTTGCGCAGCATCCCGACCGAGCGAGCCTTCGCGGGCAAGCAGATAGTTCTCCAGTTGTCGCGAGGCGATCAGCGCAAGGCTGGCCAAGGCGAGCAGCACGAAGCCGACGATGGCCGCGCCGATGTAGACGGCCATACGCACATAAAGGGGCGATACCCGCCGGATCACCCGCGACCTCCGCTCGTACCGTTTCCGTCGGGGCGTACGACGTCGAGCACGTAGCCGTGACCACGCAGACTGCGAATTTCCCCGCCGCGTGCACCGGCGAGGGCCAGCTTGCGACGCAACTTGCTCACCAAGGTGTCGATGCTGCGATCGTAGGGTTCGAGCGGTCTGCCGACGGCGACTTCGGTCAGTTCCGCGCGCGAAAGCACCTCGCCCTGACGTTGCAGCAACGCCTCGAGCACACGCAGTTCGGTCGCCGTCAGCGGTACGGAACTGCCATCGACACGGACTTCCCGGCGCTTGTCGTGCAACACGAGATTGCCAAAACCTGAACTCTCCTCGATCGACGGCGCGGATGATCCGCTACTGCGTTTGAGCACCGCACGTACACGCGCGGCGAGCTCCATCGGATTGAAGGGCTTCGGCAGGTAGTCGTCAGCCCCCGCCATGAGACCCGCGATACGATCCTGTTCCTCGCCTCGCGCGGTGAGCATGATGACAGGCACCGCATGCTCGAGGCGTAGACGACGCAGGGTCTCGAAGCCGTCGATCCCCGGCAAGCCCACGTCGAGCACGAGGAGATCGGGCGCTAGATGCGGCATCTCCTTCAGCGCTCGCTCGCCGCTGCCGACCGTATTGACTTGGAAACCCTGCATTTCGAGATACTCGACGAGCATCGCGGCAAGCGCTCCATCATCATCGACAATCAATAATTTTGGCGGGGGCGCGACCATCGCGCCAGTTTAGCGCGGCATACCGTCGGTGGCGGAGGATCGAGCGCGGTAGATAGCCAGACCGGTGAGCACTAAAGCCAGCACCAGCAGGACGACGCCTGCCTGCAGCAGGTATCCGGCGGCGAGCGCGGCAAGTACGAAGGTGTAGAGCAACGCCTCTAGCGGGCCGATGGCGATGAAGGCCATGCCGTAATCGGCGAGTACGCGAGTCTCGCCGCGTGGGTCGGCAACGCGCAGCAGTGCAACCCCGAAGGCGATTGTTCCTGTGTTCCAGCCGTAGGTGAAGATGGCGGACTCGAACCAGCGCGCGCCGAATACGCGTGGCGCGACGAGCAGCAACCAGCCAACGCAAATCGCAAGACCAAGTAGCGAAAAAACGGCCAGCGGCAGCGCGTACTCGAGCACGATCTGTACGTTGATCGAAGCGATGCCGCAGGCGACGAGGTAGTCGGAGCACAAGCCGCCGATGCGACCGATCACCTGAGCATCGATATGCTCGCCGACGCGTTGTCCGCCAAGATGCAGCCGATCGAACACGACCTGGACCAGCCAGCCGAGCAGCATGGCGATGCCGAAGGCGGGAAGCACGAACCGCGCAGGCAGCAGTTCCCGCAAGCTCGGCAGCAGAGCCATTGCCGCGCCGTAGATGCCGAGCACGAGTGCCACGTGCCAAGCGAGCGTCTCGAGAGCCATCCCGTTGATCGTTGCGCGACCCAGGGAATCCTGCTGCGTCGCGGGGAGGAAACTCTGGCCGTTAGACGCCTGTGCTGCCGCACTGCCTGAGTCGCTGGCGGCGACCCAGCCGCGGCGTCGCGCGAGATTGATGAGCGCAAGCCCACCGAACACCGCGCAGCAGATACCCACCGTCGCGAACGTGAAGCCGACGCTGCGGGCAGCGTCCCACCCGGGCAGTGCCTCGGCATAGAGTGCCGCCGTACCGTGTCCGCCCGCGAAGCCCGCCGGCAACATGACGATGAACTCTGGCCGAAGGTCGTTAAACACCACGGCCAGCAGCAGCACACCAACACAAATGACGACGCCGTACTGCATGACCTCGGAGGCGAGGTTGTACAGAAAAGACGTGCTGCTGTTGCGCAATACCGAGCCGCGGGCGGCTTGCGGGCGATGACCGAGCAACAAGGTTGCGAACAACAGCGTGATCAGTACGCCTGGATAAGTCAGCAGCAGCGGCGCGCCGGAGGCATCGCGCGAGAACGGCAGCAGGTCGTAGCCGCCAGGTCCGAGTGCCAAGGCGAGTAAGCCTGCGATCATCGACGACGGAATCAGGTAGCGAGACAGCAGCGGGATGGCCGCGCGCAACAGCTGCGCGAGCACGAGCAGTGCGGAAATCAGTGCAATGTCAGTCAGCATGGTCGGGTCTCGGGCCGATCAAAAGGGCGCGAGTCGCTCGACGATCCGATGCGTCGTATCCGCATCGTCGCTCGAGGCGCGCTCGCCTGTCGGCAGTTCAGACGCCTTGCCCATGTGCAATGCGATGATGCCGTTCGGGTACATCGTCACGCGGTTTTCCCCCGAGCCCTGCATGGAGGGCAGGTGGCGGATCGCACCGTCGCGGGCGCTGACGTAGCGCGGAAACCAATATCCCATGCGATAGAGCATGGGCGCAGCCGAGCGCGTCGCCGGCTCGACTTGTCGCGACCCATCAACGGTCGGCAGGAGCGCGTCGCGCGCCGCGAGCAGTTCGCGGGTCAACGGCCCGTGCAGGATCTGGCGGCCCTGATGCGCTCCGCCCGCCTGCACCAGCAGGGCGATCTTCGCGAGCTCCTCCACAGTTGGGTAATAGCCGGCGTTCGCCCAAATCACTCCGTCACGTTCGCTGCTTTCGCGCGTACGAACGGCGGGTGCGTGGTGAATCCCGATCGGCTTGAACACCTCGGATTCCAGCATCCGCCACAGATCGGCATCGGGTCCGCGCACCGACTTGAGGAACGCGTCGATGGCGACGCCGAGCAGGAAGTAATCCTGGTCACGGTAGCGCATGACCGTACCCGGCTCCCACGGATAGGGCTTCAGATTGCGCCGGACTGCGGCGAGCTTCTGGGCTGAGGATGGCGCCGTATACCAGCCATCGTAGTCGCCCTCCAGATAGCCCGCGTACGGGTTGTTGGGTTGGGTGACGAGACTGCCGAGACCGCCGTAACCGCTCGCCATGTTGGCGGCATCAATGAAGCGGATGCGACCGAACTTTGCATCGAGTCCCGGCACGTAATCGCCGATGCGTAGATCGAGTACATAAGGACCAACGGTTTCCGCGAGCCTCAGTAGTGCGAGCGGTGCAGCGATGCTCTTCATCACCGAGCGCACGCCAAAGCGCATCTCGAGAGGGTAGGGATACGGCCCGTACGGCGTCGGCGAGTCCTGGACGTAAAGTGTGCCGCGATGCACGAGTGCGTTGAGCACCTGCCAGCGAGGCAGCACCGGTCCGCCAAATCCCTCGAGGGTTCCGGCAGGGAACTGGCCAACGAGGTCCGCCCAGGGTTTGACGGGGAGGCGCTCGGCCCGCTCGCGACGGGCGGCGGCGCGCTCCGTCGCGAATGCTTCCGATGCTTCGTTGCTCCAGCGCAGTGCAGCGCTGCCCCACAGGACCACGTGTTGCTTTAAGAGGTAGGGCCCGGTGTGTTGGGCGAACTGCAGTCGAAGCGCGCTGACGGTGCCGTCGCGATAAAGAAAGGTTGCCACGCCCTGGTGCGCGTGATTCTCGGTGTCGTTCACCAGCATCAGCGGCAGCGCTGCCCGCGACCACTCACCGTCGCCCGGTTCGCGCCAAATTCGTCCGGGCTGCGGGATGACCCGCCAGTAACTGCGCGGGGACTTTGCAGCAGCCTCGCGAACCATGCTGCCGCGTTGTACCGGCACCAGCAGTTCGCCGTCGCTGAACAGCATCAAAGAAATCGCCGGGAAGAGCAGGGCGTCGCGCCCATCGATCATGGGCGTCTGAAGCGCGGGCGCCGATTGCAGCCGGGCTTCCGCGATCTCGAGCACACCCTGCAAGGCCGCACCTAACGAGGCGTCGGGGCCGGGCGTAAATGCGGCGTGATCGACGGGCGAAGCCGGCGCAGTCATCGGCCCCGTGAGTGCTGCGACAGGCAGATGGAGCGCAGCGGGCCCTGCAAAGAGGCTGTCGGCACACAGGAAAGTAAGCGCGCCGCATGCGGCAACAAACCAACCCGACATCGCCCTCGGACGTCGGTCCGAAAGATTTTTTCTCATTCTTACCCCCGCTTGTGTCGTCACTATGCGATCGATGGTATCAGCGGCCTTGCCATACGGGCTTGCGTTTCTCGGCAAAGGCGCGAGCGCCTTCTTTCTGGTCCTCACTCGAGTACAGCCGATCGACGGTGGGAAGATGGCGCCGCGTGACCTGCTCGAAGGCCTGTTCAATCGATAAATGAGTCGTCTCGCGGATAATTTCCTTGATGGCCGCGAAGACGAGCGGCGGTCCGGCGGCCAACTGCTGCGCCAGTTCGCGTGCCCGAGTCATGAGTTGTTCGGCAGGGACGATCTCGTTGACGAGACCCCACTGCTTTGCTTCGCGCGCATCGATTCGTCGCCCGGTCAGCAGCAGATCCATCGCCACGTGGAATGGGATGCGGCGCGGCAACTTGATCGAGGCCGCATCGGCCACGGTGCCGGAGTTGATTTCCGGCAACGCGAACGTCGCATGCTCAGCCACGATGAGCAGATCGCAGGACAGGGCGATCTCGAAACCGCCACCAAAGGCGAGGCCGTTGATGGCGCCGATCACGGGCTTGTTCAGTCCCGGCAACTGCTGCAACCCACCAAAGCCGCCCACGCCGTAATCGGCATCCGGGGGCTCGCCGGCCGCGGCGGCCTTCAGGTCCCAGCCCGGGCAAAAAAATCGATCACCCGTGGCTGTCAGGATTGCGACGCGCAGGGCATCATCGTCACGGAAGCCGGCGAACACATCGCCCATGATACGGCTCGTCGCGGCGTCGATCGCATTGGCCTTGGGTCGATCGATGGTGACTTCGAGCACGGCGCCTCGGCGCTCGCAGTGTATCGGTCCGCTCATGTTGACCTCGAGGTAAGGGTGGTCAGGAATTCCGGTGTCGCTCGCAACTTGATGAGCGCGTCGACCGCGACGGCTCGGTCGGGTAGGGCGAGCAGAGGGTTGATGTCGAGTTCCTCGATCTCGTTGCGATACTGGTCAGCGAACGCTGCGATACCCTCGACGGCGCGCACGATGGCCTCGGCGTCCGCTTTACGACCTCGATAGCCGACAATCAGTTGCCAGATGCGCAATCGTGCCAAAGCGCTCTCGATGTCGACACGGCTCGCGGGCAACAGCAACGTTACGTTGTCGGCCCACACTTCGGCGAGTATGCCGCCGGCACCGAGCAACAGAGCAAGGCCGTACTGCGGGTCGCGCACCACACCGACGAGGAGCTCCGCGACACTGCCCGTCACCATCTGCTCGATGAGTACCCGCTCGCCGAGATGTCGCATGCCTGCGACCGCCGAGGCCACCTCCTCCGCGGAGTTCAGCGAGAGCGCGACGCCGCCGACGTCGCTTTTGTGCGCAATCGCCTCGTTGGAAATTTTCACGGCCACTGGAAAACCGAGTTGTCGTGCGGCTTCGGGCGCATCGGCGAGTGCGCATTCGATCGAGCGGGGAACGTCGATGCCGTGGGCCGCAAGCAACTGTTTTGCGGCGACCTCGCGAAGCGCGGCAGTCTGCGTACCAGCCGACTCGCGCACCCGCCGTGCAGGCCACGGAGCCGCCGTGGCCAGACGACGTTGATGCTCGCCGATCGATGCTGCGGCGCGCAGCGCCTGCAACGCATCGTCGATCCCGATCAATGGGGCGACGCCCGCAGCGGCCAGCTCCGAAGCGAGTGAGGCCGGCATTCCCTCGGGCAGGCTGGCGACTACTGCGGCACGAGCGCCGGTGTGCTTGTGAGCGGCCATGAAGGCCCGCGCGGTCAGCAACCACGAATCCGGTTTCATGGACGGATGCGTCGGCGTGTCGAGAATGAGCAGTGCCGCATCGAAGCCGTCGGCCAATGCGGCCGCGAAAGTGGCCTCGAGTTTTTCGCGCTGCCCCCAGATGAAGGTGTGGTAGTCGAGCGGGTTATCGATGGTGACCAGTTCGTTGAGCGTCGCGGCGACGCGCTGCGCACCGGTGCTTGAGAAGGGCGGGAACAACAGGTCGTGTTCGACAGCGAGGTCCGCCACGAGCGCAGCCTCGCCACCCGAGCAGCTGAGCGAGAGCAAACGTTTGCCGGTGAGTGCTCCGCCGCAATGCAGCAACTTGAGGGTTTCGACAAGACTCGACAGCGTCGACACCCGCGCCACGCCGCAGCGGTCGAGCAAGGCATCACACAGACGATCCGCGCCGGCGAGTGATGCGGTGTGACTCAAGGTGATTCGAGCGCCTTGCGGCGAGCGGCCCGTTTTTAGCGCCACGATGGGTTTGCCGTGCTGGCGGGCGATCGCGGCCGCGGCAACGAATGCGTCGACGTCGCGTAAGCCTTCGATATGCAGGCCGATCGCCGTGACGCGCGGATCGAGAGCGAGGTCGGCCACGGCGCCTGCGATGTCGACGTCAGCCTGATTGCCGAGCGTCAGCAGCATGGCGATCGGCAGACCGCGTTGCAGCATGGTCAGGTTGCATCCGATGTTGCCCGACTGGGTGACCACGGCCACGCCGCGTTCGCAGGCGGCGAGCCCATGCTCATCGGGCCAAAGCGCGACGCGTGAGGTCGTGTTGATGAAGCCGTAGCAGTTGGGTCCAAGCAGCGGCATTCCGTCCGCGGCATCGAGCAGGGCGGTCTGCAAGTGTCCTTCACCGGTTTCCGCAAAGCCTGCCGCATAGATCACGGCGCCGCCGCAACCTAGGGCGCGCAAGTCGCGCACTACGGGAATTGTCGCTGCACGAGGCAGGGCGATGAACGCGGCATCGGGCGCCACCACCAAGTCGGTGACCGAGGCGATCGTGGCAACGCCGCCCAGTTGCGGTCGCCGCGGGTTGATGGCGTGGATCTGCCCCGTGAAGCCGAGCGCTCGCGTGCGTTCGATGGCGACGGCACACTCCGCGCCGCCGATGAATGCGATCGAGCGCGGGTTGAGCAGCCGCTGCAGACGCATGTCAGGCGCCGAGCGGTCGCAACAGGGCGCGGGAGATGATGTGGCGCTGGATTTCCGAGGTGCCTTCCCAAATGCGCTCGACGCGGGCGTCGCGCCAGATGCGCTCGAGGGGCAGATCCGCCATCAGACCCATGCCACCATGGATCTGGATCGCCTCGTCGGCGACGAACGCAAGCATCTCGGTGGCCTTGAGTTTGGCCATCGCCATGTCGGCGTCGGTCACCGTGCCTTGATCGACCTTCCAGGCGGCTTCCAGAGTCAACAACTCCGCAGCTTTGAGTTCCATTGCCATGTCGGCGAGCTTGAAGGCTACGCCCTGAAACTTGCCGATGACCTGGCCGAACTGTCGACGCTCGGCGGCCCAGCGAGTGGCGAGTTCCAGTGCGCGCTCGGCACGTCCGAGGCAGGTCGCGGCGACCTGCAGTCGCGTCGCACCCAGCCACTGATTGGCGATGTCAAAGCCGTGATGCACTTCGCCGAGCACCTGCGACTTTGAAACACGGCACTCGTCGAAGCGCAGAATGCAGTTCTGGTAGCCGCGATGCGAGACGCTCTGATAGCCCTCATCGATCGTAAAGCCTGGTGTACCGCGATCGATGAGAAAGGCCGTGATCAGCGCGCGCGACCCGCGCGGCGTCTGCTCCTCGCCGGAGGCGGCGAACAGCACGACGAAATCTGCTTCGTCCGCATGGCTGATGAAGTGCTTGGTACCGGTGATGACAAAGTCGTCGCCGTCACGTCGTGCCCGCGTCTTCATGCTGCGCAGATCGGATCCGACGTCGGGTTCCGACATCGCCAGGCAGTCGGATTTCTCGCCGCGCACCGCAGGCAGCAAATAACGCTCGCGCTGATCACCCGTGCAGGCGAGCAGGATATTCGAGGGTCGAGCGACGCAAGTCCAGTGCAACGCGTAGTTCGCACGACCGATTTCTTTTTCGAAGAGGATCCAACTGAGCGTGTCGAGTCCGCCGCCGCCGATCTCTGCGGGCATATTGGCGGCGTAGAGTCCGGCCTCGATGGCCTTGCGCCGCAGTTCGTCGCGCAGCTCCGGCCTCAAGCGTCCCGTCGTTTCGATCTCCGCCTCGTGTGGATACAACTCGCGCACGACAAATGCGTTCGCGGTCTGGATGATCAGACGCTGTTCTTCGGTGAGCGAGAAATTCATCGGCAGTACCCGTTCGCGCTTCAGCCAAGCTGTGGCATGATTGTGGCACACAAGATAAACCCGACGACAGGCGAGTTCGCATGCCGCTGCAGTTCAGTCGAGAGGTCTTCATCACCTGTGCCGTCACGGGCTCGGGTGCGACCCAGGATCGTTCACCCCATGTTCCACGCGCGCCGCGTGACATCGCGGCCAGCGCGATCGCCGCCGCCAAGGCTGGAGCCGCCGTCGTTCACTGCCACGTTCGCGATCCGCAGACGGGAAAGGCCAGTCGCGATCCCGCGCTCTACCGTGAGGTCGTCGAACGCATCCGCGATGCGGATACCGACGTCGTCATCAATCTGACCGCCGGGATGGGCGGCGATCTGGTGCTCGGTCCACCCGAGGCGCCGCTGCCCATCAACCCGGTGGGTACGGATATGGGTAGTGCGACCGATCGTATGCGCCCGATCGCCGACTGTCTGCCGGAGATCTGCACGCTCGATTGCGGCACGATGAACTTTGCCGAAGCCGACTATGTGATGACCAATACGCCGGGCATGTTGCGAGCGATGGGCGGCATGATGACCGAACTCGGCGTGCGCCCCGAGATTGAGGCCTTCGACACGGGACACCTGTGGTTCGCGCAGCGACTGGTCGAGGAAGGCGTGCTCAAGGGGCCGGCTTTGGTGCAACTTTGCATGGGCGTGCCCTGGGGCGCGCCAAACGACATGAACACGTTTATGGCGATGGTGAACAACGTGCCGCAGGGTTGGACCTGGTCGGCCTTCAGTCTCGGCCGCGATCAGATGCCGTACGTCGCGGCTGCTGTGCTGGCGGGCGGAAACGTGCGGGTCGGTCTCGAGGACAATCTTTGGCTCGACAAGGGCGTGCTCGCACGCAACGAAGATCTCGTCGAGCGCGCGGTCGGCATCATCGAGCGCATGGGGGCGCGGGTTCTCGATCCGGCGGCTGTTCGCAGCAAGCTCGGACTCGTCAAGCGCGCACCGGTGGCTCGCGCGTGAGTCGTCGCGCAGCGATTATCGGTGGTGGCGTCATCGGTGGCGGTTGGGCCGCGCGCTTTCTGCTCAACGGCTGGGATGTCGCTGTGTTCGATCCGGACCCGGAGGCCGAGCGCAAGCTGGGCGAGGTGCTGGCGAATGCGCGACGTTCGCTGCCGGGGCTCTACGATGCGGCGATGCCGGTCGAGGGCCGACTGACCTATCACCCGCGGATCGAGGATGCCGTGGCGGGCGCCGACTGGGTGCAGGAGTCTGTCCCCGAGCGGCTCGATCTCAAGCACAAGGTGTTCGCCCAGATACTCTCGGCACTCGCGCCGGGTGCGCTGATCGGCTCGTCCACCTCGGGTTTCAAGCCCTCCGAGTTGGGGTCGGGTGTCGTCGATGCCTCGCGCATCATGGTCACGCATCCGTTCAATCCCGTGTACCTGCTGCCTGTGGTTGAAGTCGTGCCGCATGCGACGGTCGCGGAGGGCGACGTGCAGCGCGCCCTGCAACTGCTGACTTCCATTGGCATGAAGCCGTTGCGATTGCGGCGCGAGATCGATGCTCACGTGGCCGATCGTTTTCTCGAGGCCGTCTGGCGCGAGGCGCTGTGGTTGATCAAGGACGATATCGCCACCACCACCGAGATCGATGATGTCATTCGCTTCGGTTTCGGTATTCGCTGGGCGCAGATGGGCCTCTTCGAAACCTACCGCATCGCCGGTGGCGAGGCAGGGATGGCGCACTTCCTTGCGCAGTTTGGTCCTTGCCTTAGCTGGCCATGGACCAAGCTCATGGACGTACCCGATCTCGACGAGGCACTCGTACAGAAGATCTCCTCGCAATCGGATGCACAGTCGGGCATGCGCAGCATTCGTGAGCTCGAGCGCATCCGCGACGACAATCTCGTGGCGATGATGCGTGCGCTGAAGGGCCGCAACTGGGCCTCCGGACAGATCCTGCGCGAGCACGACGCGCGCCTTCAGCAAACGGTACCCGCGCCCGACTGGTCGCAACCCGTCGAGACCGCCTCGCGCACCGTGCCGATCGACTGGACCGATTACAACGGGCACATGAACGAGGCGCGCTACCTCGAAATCTTCAGTGCAGCTACCGACCGCTTCATGCAGCTCGTGGGTTGCGATGCTGCGTACGTCGCGGCCGGCAACAGCTACTTCACGGTGGAGTCGCATCTGCAGCACATCGCTGAGGTGCATGCCGGAGCACACATCCGTGTGTCGACCCAATTGTTGTCGGGTGGCGGCAAACGCCTGCACCTCTACAGCCAACTATTCGACGAGGGGGGGCAGCTGCTCGCGACGGGTGAACAGCTGCTGATTCACGTGTCGCTGGAAACACGGCGTGCAACGCCGCCGGCCGCGTCCCTGCAGCAGCGGCTGCAGGAGATCGAGACGAGGCAGGCGGCACTGCCGCGGCCTGGGAGGTTGCACTGTGGGCAGCGGGACTGACGGTAGCAGTGACGGGCAAACGCCGAGGCGGGAGCCGCCGATCGACTGGCCGGTGTTCGGCATCACGGCCCTCGTGCTGGGCGGTGTCTGTGCGCTGATCTTCGCAGCCCCCGCGCGTGCCGGTGCGTTCATCAATGGTTTGTACGATGCCGTAACCCACAATCTCGGCTTCCTCTACCAGTGGTACGTGATCGCGCTGCTGATCTTCCTCGGCTACATCGTCTGCAGCCGACATGGCGCCATTCGCCTCGGCGGGCGCGATTGCAAGAGCGACTACAGCACGCTCAGCTGGATCGGCATGATCTTCTGTGCGGGTGTGGGCGCCACGCTCATCTATTGGGCGGTGGTGGAGTGGGCGTTCTACATCGACTCGCCGCCGCTCGGTGCGGCGCCGCGATCCACCGAGGCACTCGAGTGGGCGGCTACCTACGGGATTTTTCATTGGGGGCCGGTTGGCTGGGCCATTTTTTGTCTTCCGACGATCGCGATCGCCTACGCGTTCTACATGCGCGGCGAGCCGCATCTGCGACTGAGTTCGGGTTGCCTGCCGTTCCTGCCGGGTGGCGTGGGCAGCACGCGGGCGCGGATCATCGACTTCATCTACATGGCTAATCTGATTGGCGGCGGTGCGACCTCGCTCGGCCTCACGGCGCCCATGATCGCCGGCATCTTTGCCAAGATCTCGGGCGTTCCCCACGACTTCGCACTCGAGGCCACGGTGATCGGCATTAGCGTGCTGATCTTCGGGGCCAGCAGCTGGCTCGGACTCGAACGCGGGTTCAAGCGCCTCTCCGATGCCAACACCTGGATCGCATTGACGTTACTTTTTTACATCGTGGCCGTGGGGCCCACGATCTTCATCTTGCAGATGGGCACGAACTCGCTGGGGCTCATGCTGCAGGAATTCGTGCGTATGGTGACCTGGACGGATCCGATCGAGCGCGGCGGTTTCGTGGAGAGTTGGACGGTCTTCTACTGGGCGTGGTGGGTGGCCTACGGTCCCTTTGTCGCGATCTTCGCCACGCGCATCTCGCGCGGCCGAACGCTTCGAGAGTTGATTTTGGGGTTGATGGTGTTTGGCACCCTCGGCGCCGGCATTTTCTACATCGTCCTCGGCAACTACGCGATGCATCTCGAGCTGTCGCAGACGTTGAGTGTGACCACACTGATTCGCGAGCACTCTGGGCCGTACGCGCTTGCCGAAGTGCTCGGAACTTTGCCGTTCCCGACCGTCACCATGCTGGGCTTTCTCGTGGTGGCAGCGATTTTGATGGCCACGACCTACGATTCGGCTTCCTTCACATTGGCGTCGGTGGCTAGCCGCGACATCCGTGCGGGCGAGGACCCGGCGCGCTGGAACCGATTGTTCTGGGCGGTGGCCATCGGCATTCCACCGATCGCCTTGCTGTTCGTCGAGGGTGGCGTGAAGGTCGTGCAATCGGCGACCGTCGTCGTGAGCCTGCCGCTGCTCGCCGTCGGAGTGCTGTTGGCACTGTCGATCCTGCGCATGATTCGCGAGGATGAGGCCGCCGGACGGCTCTGAGACTGTCGCGACGGCACAGTCGCGTCCGCTCTACGAAATGTCGCATTTTGGCCGATGATGTCGGGGCGGGACGCCCAAAATCCTCTGCACTCGTACGGGGGATGATCTCGTGAAGAACAATATCGAAATCGCGCAAGCCGCGACGTTGCGGCCTATTTCCGCCCTGGCGGCGGATCGTCTCGGCATTCCGGAAGAGGCGCTTGAGCCGTACGGTCGGCACAAGGCGAAGTTGTCGCTCTCGTATATCAATTCGCTCGCCGATCGACCGGACGGCAAGCTCGTGCTCGTCACGGCGATTTCGCCGACGCCCGCCGGAGAGGGCAAGACCACGACGACCGTAGGCCTTGGCGATGCCCTGAATCGCATTGGCAAGCGAGCCATCGTGTGTCTGCGCGAGCCCGCGCTCGGGCCGGTGTTCGGCATGAAGGGTGGTGCGGCGGGTGGCGGTTACGCACAAGTCGTGCCGATGGAAGACATCAACCTGCATTTCACCGGTGACTTCGCCGCCATCGCGCTCGCCAACAACCTGCTGGCCGCGATGATCGACAACCACATCCACCACGGCAATGAGCTCGGCTTCGACGTGCGGCGCATCACGTGGCGCCGGGTGGTGGACGTCAATGACCGCGCCCTGCGGCAGATCACCGCCTCGCTCGGTGGTACCGCGAACGGCTTTCCGCGCGAGGACGGATTCGACATCGTTGTCGCTTCCGAAGTGATGGCGATTTTCTGCCTCGCCACGAGCCTTGCTGATCTCAAGGAGCGTCTCGGCAAGATCGTCGTCGGCTACACGCGTGACCAGAAGCCCATTCTCGCGCGCGACCTCAAGGCGCATGGTGCGATGACCGTGCTGCTCAAAGATGCGCTCGCGCCGAATCTCGTGCAGACGCTCGAGAACAATCCAGCGATCATTCACGGCGGTCCGTTCGCCAATATCGCGCACGGCTGCAATTCGGTGATCGCGACGCGCGCTGCGCTCAAGCTCGGCGACTACGTCGTCACCGAGGCCGGCTTCGGTGCGGATCTCGGCGCCGAGAAGTTCATCGACATCAAGTGCCGCAAGGCGGGTCTCAAGCCCGCCGCAGCAGTGATCGTGGCGACCGTGCGCGCCCTCAAGTACCACGGCGGCGTTGAAGTGCCCGATCTTCGCACGGAGAACGTTGAGGCGCTGCGCAAGGGCATGGCCAATCTCGAGCGACACATCGCCAATGTGCGTGATCGCATGGGTCTGCCGTGCCTCGTCTCGATCAATCATCGTGCCGAGGACACTCCGGCCGAGATTCAGGCGCTGCACGAGCGGGCGAGTCACCTTGGCGTGAAGGTGGTCACCGCGCGGCATTTCGCCGAGGGCAGCGCTGGGGCGACGCAACTGGCCGAGGAAGTGGTCCGGCTGACTGAGCAGCCCAATTACTTCTCGATGATGTACGAGGACAGTCTGCCGCTTTGGCAAAAGATGAAAAAGGTGGCGACCGAACTCTACGGTGCCTCCGACATTACGGCCGACGCGAAGGTACGCGCCAGCATTCGCACGTTGCAGGAGAACGGCTACGGGCACTACCCCGTGTGCGTCGCCAAGACGCAGTACTCGTTCTCGACTGACCCCAAGTTGCGTGGCGCGCCGAGCGGTCACGTGGTCAACATCCGCGAAGTGCGCCTCGCAGCCGGTGCGGAGTTCATCGTCATGATCTGCGGGGACATCATGACCATGCCGGGTTTGCCGGCGATGCCCGCTGCATGCAACATCGACATCGACGAGGCAGGCCGCGTCGTCGGCATGTTCTAGGGGACACCGAATGGCGTGGGATGTCCTCAAGGCTGCAGAAATCATCGACGCTCACCGGCACCTCGACGGAGCGACCTTGCCGGTGCTGCGTGCGCTGCAGGAGGCTTTCGGGTATCTGCCCGAGGAGGCCACGGCGCAGGTAGCCGATGCGCTGAATCTCTCTCGCGCCGAAGTCCATGGCGTGATCAGTTTCTATCACGACTTTCGTCGCGCGCCGATCGGACGCACGAGCCTCAAGCTCTGCCGTGCCGAGGCGTGTCAGGCGATGGGTGCCGATGCACTGGCGAGCGAAGCCGCCGCGAAACTCGGTACGACGTGGCATGGCACGACCACGGATGGGCGAGTGACGCTCGAACCTGTGTTCTGCCTGGGTCTGTGTTCGGTAGCGCCTGCGGCACTTGTGGGTGACGAGTTGGTCGCTCGTGCTGATTGGCCACGGCTCGCTGCAGCACTCGATAAGTGTGGACGCTGATCGCATGAGCCGCACCCATCGCATTTTTGTTCCGGCCGATTCCGCGGCGCTCGCGCTTGGCGCTGACGCAGTCGCAGTGGCGATCGCCGACGAGGCTGCCCGACGCCAGCTGTCGGTGCAGATCGTGCGCACGGGTTCCCGTGGCATGCATTGGCTCGAGCCGCTGGTGGAGGTCGAGACCGCCTCGGGGCGCATCGGTTATGGACCCGTGGGTCTCGCCGATGTGGTGAGTTTGTTTGAGGCCGGCTGGCTTGAGGGTGCCGCCCATGCGCTGCGCATCGGCGCGCCCGAGGCGCACCCGTTCATGGCGCGCCAGACACGTTGGACCTTCGAGCGTTGCGGCGTCGTCGATCCACTGTCCTGGGAGGACTTCGTCGCTCACGGCGGCGGACAGGGGCTCGCGCAGGCACGCGCGCTCGGAACCGAGGCGACTCTTGCGGCGTTGATCGAATCCGGTCTGCGCGGGCGCGGTGGCGCGGGCTTCCCTGCGGGGATCAAGTGGCGCACCGTACGCGAGACGCAGGCGAACATTCGCTACGTCGTCTGCAACGCGGACGAGGGTGACTCCGGAACTTTCGCCGATCGCATGCTGATGGAGGGCGACCCGCTCGCCCTGATCGAGGGCATGGCGATCTGCGGCTTCGTGGTCGGTGCACGCAAGGGCTTCATCTACATTCGATCGGAGTACCCGCGCGCGATCCGGGTGCTCGAGCAGGCGCTCGAACTCGCGCGGACGCGCGGCCTGCTCGCTGACTGCGACATCGAATTGCGCATTGGAGCAGGCTCGTACGTATGCGGCGAGGAAACGGCGCTGCTCGAGAGCCTCGAGGGCAAGCGCGGCCAGGTTCGGGCCAAACCGCCACTGCCCGCACATGCCGGCCTATTCGGCAAGCCCACCGTGGTCAACAACGTGCTGACGCTCGCCACCGTGCCGTCGATCCTTGTGCGCGGCGCTGCGGGCTACGCGGCACTCGGCCACGGTCGCTCCCGTGGGACCATGCCGATTCAGCTCGCGGGCAATATCCGCCACGGCGGTCTGTTCGAGGCACCCTTCGGCATCAGCCTCGCCGAACTTGTCGATGAGATCGGAGGCGGCACGGCCTCCGGCCGTCCGGTTCGCGCCGTGCAGGTGGGCGGCCCCCTTGGCGCTTACTTCCCGCGAGCCCTGTTCGATACGCCGCTCGACTACGAGGCTTTCGCAGCCCGTGACGGACTCGTGGGTCACGGCGGCATTGTGGTGTTCGACGATACCGTCGACATGGTCCGTCAGGCGCGTTTCGCGATGGAATTCTGTGCGACCGAATCCTGCGGCAAGTGCACGCCGTGCCGTGTCGGGTCGGTACGCGGCATGGAAGTCGTCGATAAAATCATTGCCGGACGGGATGTGGCTAGCAATCTCGCCCTGCTCGAGGATCTGTGTCATACACTGCGCCTAGGCTCGCTCTGTGCACTCGGCGGCTTCGTGCCGTTTCCCGTGCTGAGCGCCGTGCGCCACTTTCCGCAGGACTTTCAGCGCCCATGAATGCGATGCTGGATCGGGATTTCGGTACGCCCCCGTCAACGAGCGAGACGCGAGTGTCGGTGGAGATCGATGGCATGCGCATCGAGGTTCCGGCAGGCACTTCGGTGATGCGGGCCGCCGCAGAAGCGGGAGTCTCGATCCCCAAGCTCTGCGCCACCGATACGCTCGAAGCCTTTGGTTCCTGTCGGCTGTGTCTCGTCGAGATCGACGGGCGCGCTGGAACGCCCGCCTCCTGCACCACGCCGGTGGCGGAGGGCATGCGTATCCATACGCAGACGAACAAGTTGAAGTCGCTGCGTCGCGGCGTGATGGAACTCTACATCTCCGACCATCCGCTCGACTGTCTCACCTGTTCGGCTAACGGCGACTGCGAATTGCAGGACATGGCAGGGGCCGTGGGCTTGCGCGAAGTGCGCTATGGCTTCGACGGCGCCAACCATTTGTCGGCGCCGAAGGACGAATCGAATCCCTACTTCACGTTCGATGCCTCGAAGTGCATCGTCTGCTCGCGCTGCGTGCGAGCTTGCGATGAAGTGCAGGGTACGTTGGCGTTGACCGTGTCGGGCCGCGGCTTCGAGTCGAAGATCGCCGCGAGCGCCGAAGAGTCGTTCCTCGACTCCGAGTGCGTCTCCTGTGGCGCCTGCGTCAAGGCCTGTCCGACTGCGACACTCACTGAAAAAACCGTCATCGAAATCGGCCAGCCTGAGCGAAGCGTGCTCACAACCTGTGCCTACTGCGGTGTCGGTTGCAGCTTCAAGGCGCAAGTACGCGGCAACGAGGTCGTGCGGATGGTGCCGCATGACGACGGCAAGGCCAATCGCGGACACTCTTGCGTCAAGGGTCGGTTCGCCTGGGGTTACGCCACGCACCCGGATCGGGTGCTGACGCCGCTCGTGCGCGAACGCATCGATCAGCCCTGGCGCGAGGCGAGCTGGGAGGAGGCGGTCGGTCGCATCGCGAGTGAATTCCGCCGCATCCAGACGCAGTACGGCAAGGATTCTGTCGGTGCCGTGACCTCGTCCCGCTGCACCAACGAGGAAACCTTCCTCGTACAGAAGATGGTGCGTGCCGTGTTCGGCAATAATAACGTCGACACCTGCGCCCGCGTCTGCCACTCGCCCACGGGCTACGGACTCAAGCAGACCTTCGGTACCTCGGCGGGTACGCAGGACTTCGACTCGGTCATGCAGGCCGATGTGATGGTCGTGATCGGTGCGAATCCGACCGATGGACATCCTGTGTTCGCTTCGCGCATGAAGCGACGTCTGCGGCAGGGCGCCAAACTCATTGTCATCGACCCGCGTCGCATCGACCTCGTGCGTACGCCCCACATCGAGGCGAGTCACCACCTGCAGCTGCGACCGGGCACCAACGTCGCGATCATCAATGCGCTCGCCCACGTCATCGTCACCGAAGGCCTCGTCAACGAAGCGTTCGTGCGCGAGCGCTGTGACCTTCCGGAGTTCAGTAGCTGGGCGCAGTTCGTTGCCGAGGCGCGCAACAGCCCGGAGGCAACCGAAAGCATCACCGGCGTACCCGCGGCGACCGTGCGCGCGGCGGCGCGTCTCTACGCGACCGGTGGCAACGGCGCGATCTACTACGGTCTCGGTGTCACCGAGCACAGCCAGGGCACGACGATGGTGATGGGCATCGCGAATCTCGCGATGGCCACCGGCAACATCGGGCGGCCGGGCGTGGGCGTTAACCCGCTGCGCGGCCAGAACAACGTGCAGGGCTCCTGCGACATGGGTTCCTTTCCGCACGAGTTCGCGGGTTACCGGCACGTGTCCGACGAAGCGGCCCGAGAATTATTTGAAGATATCTGGGGCGTTCCTCTGGCGTCCGAGCCGGGGCTGCGCATTCCCAACATGTTCGATGCGGCGCTCGATGGCAGCTTCAAGGGCATGTTCATCCAGGGCGAGGATTTCGCGCAGTCGGATCCCGACACGCAGCACGTCGTGGCCGGGTTGTCGGCCATGGAATGTGTGGTGGTGCACGATCTATTCCTCAACGAGACGGCGAAATACGCCCATGTCTTCCTGCCGGGCGCATCGTTCCTCGAGAAGGACGGCACGTTCACCAATGCCGAGCGGCGCATCAGTCGGGTGCGCAAGGTCATGCCGCCGCGAGCGGGTCTGGCGGATTGGCAGGCGGTGATGGCCGTATGCCAGGCTCTCGGTTATCCGATGCAGTACGAGCATCCGGCGCAGATCATGGACGAGATCGCCCGCACCACACCGTCGTTCACCGGCGTCAGCTACGCGAAGCTCGACGAACTCGGCTCGATACAGTGGCCCTGCAACGACAAGGCACCCACCGGTACTCCCGTGATGCATTCTGCCGGCTTCGTGCGCGGCAAGGGTCGCTTCATCGTCACCGAGTACGTGCCCACCGAGGAACGTTCGACGGCACGGTTCCCTTTGCTGCTCACCACGGGACGTATCCTGTCGCAGTACAACGTGGGCACGCAGACCCGCCGCACGGCAAATTCCCAGTGGCACGAGCAGGATCTGCTCGAGATCCACCCGCACGACGCCGAGCAACGCGGTATCCGCGACGGCGATCGCGTGCGCGTGGCGAGTCGAACCGGAGCGACGGAGTTGCGCGCGGAAATCACCGATCGTGTGGCGCCGGGCGTCGTGTACACGACCTTCCATCATCCGGATACGCACATCAACGTCGTCACGACCGATTTCTCCGACTGGGCCACCAACTGTCCCGAATACAAGGTCACTGCAGTGCAGGTGCTGCCCTCCAATGGAACAGCCGCCGCCCGCAGTTGATCTGCGGCGGCTGGCCGTCGGCCGCGTCGGTGATGAATGGGGCGAGCGCAGTGTCCCCGAGGAAGTGGCGATTTCCTTGACCTACAACCGCGACTCGTACGCGGTGATGATGGCTACACCGCTCGATCTCGAGGACTTCGGCGTCGGCTTCTCGCTCAACGAGGGTCTGATCAGTCGGGTCGGTGAGCTCACCGAAATAGAGCTGTGTCGGCACGAACTGGGTCTCGAGCTGCGCATGAGCCTAGGTGGCGAGGCCAGCGAGCGCAGCCTCGAGCGGCGCCGTCGAATCGCGGGGCCAGTGGGCTGCGGCCTGTGCGGCATAGAGAGTCTGGCCGAAGCACTGCGGCCGTTACCACGCGTGTCGGGCTCGCTCGTGGTGTCGCCGGCGGAGGTTCGGAACATGGTCGGGGCTCTGGCGGCTGCGCAGCCGCTCAATCGACGTACGCGTGCCGTGCACGCGGCAGGTTTTTGGCGCCCTGATGCCGGTCTTGCCTTGGTTCGCGAGGACGTCGGTCGGCACAATGCGCTCGATAAACTGGCCGGTGCGATAGCGCGTTCGGGCGAGTCGGCCTCGAGCGGCGTGGTGGTGATTTCCAGTCGTGTGTCGGTCGAGATGGTGCAGAAGGCGGCGATGATGGGCGCTGCGATTCTCGTGGCGGTATCGGCACCGACTGCGTTGGCGGTGCGTTCGGCGGAGGCCGCAGGCCTTACCTTGATCGCCGTGGCGCGCGACGATGGTTTTGAGGTGTTCAGTGCACCGCAGAGGGTAGGCAAATGAAATCGGAAAAGCTCGTTCGCATGGCCAATCAGATCGCCACTTTCTTTGCCCACGAGGGTGCAGAAAAAGCGCCGCTCAGCGTGGCCGACCATCTGCAGAAATTCTGGGAGCCACGGATGCGTGCGCAACTGCTCGCGGCCGTGGCGAGCGGCGAGGCCGAGGGGTTGCATCCGCTTGCCCGGGCGGCCGTGGCGGCGCTCGAGCCCGTCGAACGCTGAGCCACGCGAGGCGCCGGACGTCACGTCAGCGCGACGAGACGCTCAGCGTGCGCCGGCTTGGCCGAGTGCGCGCAGGATGTCGGTGCCATCGCAAACCCCGACCACCTGTCCCGCCTCGGTGACGAGTAGCGGATGAGCGGACGACTGTCGCAGGCGCACCAGTTCGCGTAACGACATCGTGGTCGGCGCCTGCTCGAGCTGCAGAGTGAGTCCCTCGCGGGTGACGGTCGGCGTCGATGTCGCTGCGTCGAGCCTCAGCCTGTAGGTGCCGGCCTCATCCAGTAGACGGAGTTCGTCCGCCTGCGGCAGCTCGGCGAGCGGCCGCATCACCATGGCTGCGGTGAGTGCGGTCAACGGGTTCATGTGCTGCACGAATTCCGCCACGCGTGCCGTCGCGGGTCGCAGCACGATGTCCTGTGGTGTACCGGTTTGCACGATTTGCCCACCGTCCATGATGGCGATTCGATCGCCGAGGCGCAGCGCCTCGTCGAGATCGTGACTGACAAACAGCAGGGTCTTGCGCATGCGTTGCTGCAGCAGGCGCAGCTCCTCCTGCAGGCGACTGCGGATCAGCGGGTCGAGCGCGGAGAACGGCTCGTCCATCAACAATAGTGGCGCCTCAGTGGCGAACGCCCGAGCGAGTCCGACGCGCTGCTGCATGCCACCCGACAATTCGCCGACAGATCTTTTGGCCCAATCGGCCAAACCCACCCATTGCAGCTTCTCGGCGATGATGCGCTCGCGCTCGGCGACGGGTTCACCGCGCAATTCGAGTCCGAGGCCGACGTTCTCCTCCACCGTTCTCCAAGGCAGCAGGGCGGCATGCTGAAACACCATGCTGACCCGCTGCCGTCGCGCTGAGGCGAGGCTGCCCGCATCGCAGCGCGCCACATCGAGCACCGGCCCGCCGGCGCCGAGCAGCACGCTGCCACGCGTGACCGGTGCGAGCCCATTCGCCGCGCGCAGCAGCGTCGACTTGCCTGAGCCGGACAAGCCCATCAGCACGCAGATTTCGCCCTCCGCAAGGCGCAAGGTCGCACCCCGGACCGCGATCGTGACCGCGTCCTCGGCAGCGACCACGGCCGGGTCATCGCCCGCGTCTAGACGCTGCAAGGCCTGATGGATGGCTACCGCTGCGGCACGTCCGCTGCGGCGCGGATAGATCACGTCGACATCGCGAAACTCGAGTGCGGCGTTCACGAGGATGTCCTCCCATCACGGGGGCGACTCAAGCGATCGAGGATGATGGCGAGCAGCACGATGGCGAGACCCGCCTCGAAGCCCACGTCGACCTGCACGCTGTTGAGCGCGCGCACGACCGGCACGCCAAGTCCGCCCGCGCCGACGAGCGCGGCGATCACCACCATGGACAGGCTGAGCATGATGCATTGGGTGATCCCGGCGAGGATCGAGGCTCGCGCCGCCGGCAGCTCGATGGTGCGCAAGCGCTGCCATGGCGTGGCACCAAAGGCGTCACCGGCCTCGAGCAGAGCGCGCGGCACACTGCTGATCCCAAGATGCGTCAGACGCACCGGCGCGGGCAAGGCGAAGATGACCGTGGAGATCAGGCCGGGCACCACACCGAGACCGAACAGCACCAGCGTCGGAATCAAGTAGACGAACGTGGGTAGTGTCTGCATCAAATCGAGCACGGGTCGCAGGGCGGCGTACAGGCGCGGTCGGTGAGCGGCTGCGATGCCGAGCGGCACGCCGATGGCGGTCGCAGCGAGGGTCGCTACGGCCACGAGAGCCACGGTTTCGATGGTGGCGGCCCAATAGCCCTGGTTCATGATGAACAGCAGCGCCAGCGTGACGAAAGCCACGAGTGGCCAGGAGCGCTGCAGTAGCCAGGCCAGTGCCGCGGCGGCCAGCACGATCAACCAGGAGGGCAGGGCGCGCAGCACGGCGTGCACGGCGTCCACCGCACCGCCCACTGCCATCGATATGGCATCGAAGAACGGCTTGCCGTTCGTTTGGGCGTAGCCGATGGCCTCGGCGATGCTCTGGCCGAACGGGATCTTGTGCGCGGCAATCCGCCCCTCGAAGCTCGTTGCTTGAGCCTCAGAGGCTGCGGCGGTGGTTGTCTCCGTCATCGCAGCCGAGGCGCCGCCGAAGCGTTGTACGCCTTCGAGGAAGCGAGGCAATGCCTGCGGATTGGCGCGCAGCCACTCGGCCGCGGCTACCTCAGGGTCGCGCTTGCGATTGAGGATGCCGTCCATCAGCTCGTTTTCCATTGCGGCCGTGAACGCCAGGTTGCGCAGCAGTCGGCCGACGTTCGGGCACTCTTCGAGGTACCCGGATCGCACCAGCGTGTAGATCGTCGCACCGCCGAAATTCGGCCCGAAGCTGTCGTCGCCACCGGTTAGGTAGCGCATGTCGACGCGCGAGTTCATCGGGTGGGGCTGCCAACCGAGAAACACGATCGACTCGCGCGCGGCTACGCTGCGCTCGACCTGGGCGAGCATGCCCTGCTCGCTCGACTCGACGAGGGTGAATCCGCCAAGCCCGAAGCGATTGCCTTTGATGAGATCGAGGATCAGGCGATTGCCGTCGTTGCCGGGCTCGATGCCGTGGATTTTGCTTTTCAGTGGCCCCGCAAATCGGGCGATATCGGCGAAGTCGCGCAGCCCCTGCTCGTGCAGGTACGCCGGTACGGCGAGTGTGTATCGCGCGTCGGGCATGTTGGCGCCGACGATCTGCACGGAGCCATCGTCGAGGTAGGGCTGACGATCGGCTTGCATGGAGGGCATCCAGTTGCCGAGGAAGACATCGATGTCCCGATTGCGCAGGGCGGCGAAGGTCACCGGCACGGACAGCACCGTGACTTGCGGCGTGTAGCCCTGCTGTCGCAGCAGATGGCTGGCAAAGCCGGTCGTGGCCGTCACGTCGGTCCAGCCGATGTCGGCGAAGCGGACGTTGCGGCAGGCGGCGGGCTCGCTCGCCAGGGCCTGGCTCTGACTGGCCGGGATCTGGCTGGCATGACCCTGGCTTGTTTGGGCGAGGCCGAGGGGTGCCACGAGACTCACCAGCATCGCCGCGAGTAGGGCAGCGAGGCTTGACCCAAGGCGGCGTGCCGGGGCAGTATGCGCGCCGGAGAGAAGGCGTTTGAACGAATGTTCAATACCTGTCATCGAACCCCCAAATAAGTCTGTAACGTTATGTTCGTGTTAATTTATTTTAGGACTGTTCATGCTATTTCGAGGTTGAGCAGGACGTCCGCTCGAATAACTGGGAGAACACATTGAACGACACGACAATCCCTGCTGGTGGTGCCCCCAATGGCCGCTCGGCCGATGCCAACCGCCGTCTGCAACTGATCGAAGTCACGCTCGCGAGTCTGGCAGAAGTCGGCGCGCAGGGCACGACCCTGGCCCACATCGCCAGTCAAGCCGGCGTCTCCGCCGGACTTGTCGCGCACTATTTCACCGACAAGGAAGGTTTGCTGGAGGCCGCATTTCGCGTCTTGCTGGCCAAGCACCGTGAACAGTTGCGCTGGCGTCTGACCGCGGCTCGGGAAACGAGCGATCGGCTCAAGGCCTGCGTCGAGGCCTGTTTGTCTCCCGAGGGTCTGCGTGCCAGCGACAGCCGTGCCTGGCTCGCGTTCTGGAGTCTCGTGCACCAGTCGGCACCGCTCGCGCGCATTCAGCGTGTCTACCAGCGCCGCATGCTCTCGAGCCTGCGCGCGGCGTTGCGGCCGCTCGTTCCGGCCGAAGAACTCGTCGAGCGCGCCGCCAGCATCGCAGCCCTACTTGAGGGCACGTGGCTGCAGGCGGCACTGGCGGGGGCCGCCTCGAGCGAGAGCACGGTGCTGTGTGATCGCGTGCTGCGGCACGTCACGGCGTCGCTCGGTGAGCGGCTGCCGCCCTCCCGTGTCCCAGCCTCGCGGGTCGTATCTGCCGATGGCGCCGGCGAACCCGAGCGTATGCCGAGCTACAACCCGGCCACCGGTGAGGTGCTCGCCTGGGTACCGGTGGCGGGGCCCATGCAAATCGACGAGGCGGTGGCCCGCGCGCGGGCGGCACAGCCCGCCTGGGCTGCGCTCACCGGCACCGAGCGGGCGCGCGTCTTGCGTCGCGTCTCCGACATCCTGCGTCAGCGCAACGACGAGCTTGCGCTGATCGAGATGCGCGATACCGGCAAGCCGATTCAGGAGACTCGCGTCGTCGACATCGTCTCCGGCGTCGAGTGCTTCGAATACTTCGCCGCCATGGCGACGGGCGCGTCGGGCGAGCACATCGATCTCGGTCCGGCTGCATTCGGTTACACCCGACGCGAGGCGCTCGGTGTGGTGGCCGGGATCGGTGCCTGGAACTACCCGATGCAGTCGGCGTGCTGGAAGTCCGCGCCTGCCCTCGCATTCGGCAACGCCATGATCTTCAAGCCCGCTGAACTCACCCCGCTCAGCGCGGCGGAATTGCCGGCCATCATGCGTGCAGCCGGCGTGCCGGATGGCGTATTCCAGGTCGTGCAGGGCGGCACCGACACGGGCCGACTGCTGGTGCAGCATCCGGGCATCGCCAAGGTGTCACTGACGGGTGCAGTGGAAACCGGCAAGGCGGTGATGGCTGATGCCGCGTCCACATTGAAACATCTGACGCTCGAACTTGGCGGCAAGTCGCCGTTGCTTATTTTTTCTGACGCGCAAATCGATCAAGCCGTCTCGGGCGCGCTGCTTGGCAACTTCTACTCGGCAGGCGAGGTGTGCTCGAACGCCACGCGCGTCTTCGTACATCGCTCCATCAAGGACGAGTTCCTGCGCCGCTTGCTGGCACGGGTCGCGGTGATGAAGATCGGTGATCCGGCCGATCCCGCGACGCAAGTCGGGTCGTTGATTTCGGAGGAGCATCTGCGCAAGGTCATGTCGTACATCGAGCGCGGGCAGGCCGAGGGCGCACGGTTGCTCATCGGCGGCAAGCGGGTGGCAGACGGTGCGCTCGAGCGTGGCTTTTACGTGACGCCGACCGTGTTCGATCAATGTCACGATGACATGAGCATCGTGCGTGAGGAAATCTTCGGGCCAGTGATGATGGTGCTCGAGTTCGACGATGAAGAGGAAGCGATTCGGCGAGCCAACGCCACGCAGTTCGGTCTGTCTGCGGGTGTGTTCACGCAGGATTTGAATCGCGCGCATCGGGTGATCGAGAAGTTGCAGGCCGGCACTTGCTGGATCAATCACTACAACATCTGTCCGATGGAGCTGCCCTTCGGAGGCTACAAGCACTCCGGGATCGGCCGCGAGAACGGTCGTATCACGATGGAGTACTACACGCAGTTGAAGAGCGTGTACGTGGCCAAAGGCAACATCGACTCGCCTTACTGAGACGGCAGCATGCGCAACGAGGAATTCGACTACATCATCGTCGGTGCGGGCTCGGCGGGTTGCGTGCTGGCGAACCGGCTGACCGCGGACGGCACGCAACGCGTGCTGTTGCTCGAGTACGGCGGTTCCGATCGCTCGGTGTTCATCCGCATGCCCTCGGCCCTCGCGATTCCGATGAACCGTCGGCGCTACAACTGGTTCTATCACACCGAACCTGAGCCGGGTCTCGACGGTCGACGTGTGCATACGCCGCGCGGCAAGGTCCTGGGCGGCTCCTCGTCGATCAACGGGATGGTCTACATCCGTGGCAACCCGCTCGATTTCGAGCGATGGCAGCAGGAGGGCGCGTGCGGCTGGGGTTACGCCGACGTCTTGCCGTACTTTCGTCGGGCCGAAACCCGGGCGAGTGGCGGTGACGATTACCGAGGCGATTCGGGGCCGCTGCAGACCCGCTACGGGTCGCTGCAGAATCCGCTGCATGCGGCGTGGTTGGCGGCCGGACGCGAGGCGGGCTACCCGCTGACCGACGACATCAACGGCTTTCAGCAGGAGGGTTTCGGTCATTTCGACATGACGGTGGGCGGCGGGCAACGTTGCAGCACGGCAGTCGCCTATCTGCATCCGATTCGTTCCCGAACCAACCTCACCGTGCGCACGGGCACACTGGCTGAACGCATCCTCGTGGCCAATGGGCGGGCGATCGGCGTGCAGTACCGACAGGGTTCGCGCCGACACACGGTGCACGCGGCGCGCGAGGTGATCGTGAGCGCGGGCCCCATCAATTCACCGCAGCTGCTCAAGCTCTCAGGTGTGGGCCCCGCCGCAGAGCTTGCCGCGCTCGGCATCGACGTGGTGCACGACCTGCCTGGTGTCGGCGAGAATCTGCAGGATCATCTGGAGTTCTACTTCCAGCATGCCTGCCGCGAACCGGTGAGTCTCTACTCGGCGACCCGACCCTGGTCGAAGGCCTGGATCGGTGCGCGCTGGCTGCTGTCGCGATCGGGTCTCGGAGCCACCAACCATTTCGAAACCGGCGGCTTCATTCGCAGTCGTCCGGGCGTGCGCTATCCCGATATCCAGTATCACTTCCTGCCGCTGGCCGTGGCCTATGACGGTTCGAGCGGGGCCAGCGAACATGGCTTTCAGGCGCATGTCGGCCCGATGCGTTCGCGCAGCCGCGGCTGGGTGCGTCTGCGCTCGACGGATCCTGCCGAGCCCCCGCGGATCCTGTTCAACTATCTGAGCGAACCGGACGATCTGCTCGAGATGCGGGCTTGCGTTCGTCTGACGCGCGAAATCTTTGCCCAACCGGCCTTCGATCGTTATCGGGGACGGGAAATCCAGCCGGGCGATGGCGTGCAGAGCGATGCCGAGATCGATGCATTCGTGCGTCGACACGTCGAGAGTGCTTACCATCCCTGCGGCACGTGTCGCATGGGTGACGAACAGGACGCGATGGCGGTGGTCGATCCGCAGACCCGCGTGCGCGGCCTTGCGGGGCTGCGTGTCGTCGACTCCTCGATCATGCCGTCGGTGACCACGGGTAACCTTAACGCACCGACGATCATGCTGGCCGAGAAAGCCGCCGATCACATACTGGGTCGGGGTTTGCTGCCGCCGGCGAGCGTGGGTTACCACGTCGCCGAGGGCTGGGACGCTTCACAGCGTTGAGACGGGCAGATCCTGCGCAGCTTCGATGAGCCAACGCTCAAAATAATCGGCGTAGGACCGCCAGATCTCCACGTGGAACTCGTTCGGGCCACGGCGCCAGAGCACGATCTCCGCCTTGTTGTAGAGCGTTCGGCTGCAGCGATTGACGGCGAATTGCGTGATATCTAGATCCTGCGGGCAACCGCAGTTGAGCAATTCCGTGATGCCTTCGCCCCGCACGCAACGCGATACCTGCCGATGGGTCACGTCGACGAGGGAGTGTGCGTGGCCGGCAAGAGCGTTCGCGATGCGCGGGGCCAGCTGCCGCGCGCCCTCCTGCCAGGCGAGGATCAGGCGCTCGTCGGGTCCAAGCCACAGCAGGGCGAACTGACCGTTATCCCGCGCCTCGTTCGTACTGACGTCGGACTCGAACCCCAAGGCGCTTGCGGCAGCGGCGAGTGCCGGCAACTCGCCTTGCAGGACGAATCGGCTGGCGGGATTTGCGACCGACAACCAGCCGGGTGTGCGCGGCGCGGTGTTCGACTCAGACATTGAGGCGCGCTCCCTGCGGATCGTAGAAGACGGGACTGCAGACCTCGACAGGAATCTCACCGCCCGGCATGGGCACGTACAGTGTGTGCCCCATGCGCGCTCGACCCCCGGCGATCACCGCCATGGCGATCGAATGCCCGAGCGTGGCACTGGCGTAGGAGGAGGTCACGTGCCCGATCAGCGTCATCGGCGCGCGTTGCCCCGGAGTGTCGACGATCTGTGCGCCTTCCTCGAGAACGACGTGCGGATCGCGGGTCCGCAGACCCACCAGTTGCTTGCGATCGCTCTGCTGCATCGACGGGCGCGCGAGCGCTCGCTTGCCGACGAAGTCGCGCTTGTTCTTGCCGATCGCCCAAGCGAGTCCGACATCATCCGGTGTCACGGTGCCGTCGGTATCCTGGCCGATGATGATGAAACCTTTCTCCGCGCGTAGCACGTGCATGGTTTCCGTGCCGTAGGGTGTGAGCCCGAAACGCTCACCCGCCGCGTGGAGTGCGGCGATGACTTTGGCGCCCTCGGCCGCCGGCACGTTCACCTCGAAGCCGAGTTCACCCGTGAAGCTGACGCGGAACAGCAGCATGGGCACGCCTTGCAGTGTGCCCTCGACCACACCCATGTGCGGCAAGGTCGCCGCCGATATATCCAGCCCATCGACAAGTGGCGCCAGGATGTCGCGCGCCCGCGGACCCTGCAGGGCGATTACGGCCCACTCCTCGGTGGTGGAGGTGAGCCACACCTTGAGGTCGGCCCACTCGGTTTGCCGGTAGTCCTCCATCATGCCGAGCACCCGCGCTGCACCGCCTGTTGTGGTGGTGACGTGAAAGCGATCTGCCGCCACCCGCGCGACCACGCCATCGTCGTATACGAAACCGTCGTCACGCAGCAGCACGCCGTACTTGCTCCGACCGACGGCGAGCTTGCTCCACTCGTTGACGTACATGCGGTTCATGAACTCCACCGCATCGGGACCGACGACGGCGACCTTGCCGAGCGTGGAGGCGTCGAAGATGCCGCAGTGCTCGCGTACGGCACGGCACTCGCGGGCAACGGCTGCATGCATGTCTTCATTGCCACGAGGGAAATAGCGGGCACGTTTCCACAGGCCCACGTCTTCGAACACTGCGCCGTGTTGCACGGCCCAATCGTGCATGGGTGTTCGACGCACGGGATCGAACAACTCGCCACGGGCTTGCCCCGCGAAACTTGCAAAGGTGACGGGCGTGTAAGGCATGCGGAACGTCGTCAGGCCTACCGCGGGCACGGCCTGGCCCAGCTCGCGTGCCGCATGGTGCAGCGCGTTGAGGTTGGATGTCTTGCCCTGATCGGTCGCCATGCCGGTGGTGGTGTAGCGCTTGATGTGTTCGATCGAGCGGAACCCTTCGCGTACGGCCAGATCGAGATCGCGCAGCGTGACATCGTGCTGGAAATCGACGAAGGCCTTCGGGCCATGCATGGCGACGGACGCGCGCGGCACATCGAGGGGCTCGGGGGTCGGGGCGGCAGCATCAACCGTGAACGCAGGGTTTGCAGCGGACGCATCCGCCGTGCCGAGTGCAGCGCTAGCCGCCGCGGCGCCGGCGCGGGCGCCATCCTGCAGCGCGTCGGCGAGCCCCGCGATACCGCGACACGCGCCCGCCGAGCGCTCGCGCTCCGCAGACTCGCCAGGTACGAACACTTGCAAGGTTTCGTCGTAGCGCAGCCGACCCCGCGACTGGGAGAACAAGTGCACGCTCGGCACGTAGCCGCCCGACATCAGCACGAGGTCACAGTCGATCGAGCGTTGCTCGCGGGCTGCACCCGTGGCATCGATCCGGGCGATGTCGACGCCGGTGACGCGGTTGCTACCACGAGTCCCGACGATGCGCAGATCGCCGTCACAGCTAATGCCGAGTTCGCGCAGCGCAGCCAGGGCAGGGCGATCCGTCTGCGGTCGCAGATCGATGAACTGCACGATCTGCGCGCCCGCGGCTTGCAGGGCGCGCGCGACCCGATAGGCGCTGTCGCAGGCTGTCGCGACGACCACACGTCGACCGGGCAGCACAGCGTGATGCTTGAGGTAGTGTAATGCCGCGCCGCCGAGCATGATGCCCGGGCGATCGTTGCCCGGAAACACCAGCGGCTGCTCGATGGCACCGGTGGCGAGAATGACCTCGCGAGCACGCACCTGCCACAGACGTTCGCGCGCAAGACCTGGGGGCGGTGCGGCCAGATGATCGGTCAGCCGCTCGCTGAGACCCATGAGGTTGTGCGGGAAATAACCGAAGGCGGTTGTCCGTTGCAGTACGCGCACGCGCGGATTGGCGCGCAGTTGCGCCATCGTCCCATCGACCCATTCCGCACTCGTTTGACCGTCGATGCGAGCCCTGTCGTCCGCCAGCAGCGAACCACCCGAGTGCGCCCGCTCGTCGCAGAGGATCACTCGAGCGCCACGTGCTGCGGCCTCTTGTGCCGCCGCAAGGCCCGCGGGTCCGGCACCGACGACCAGCACATCGCAATGGGCGTATTGCTGCGCGTAGCGGTCGGGGTCCGCGAGTTTGGGCGCCTTGCCGAGGCCTGCCGTGCGGCGAATCAGCGGCTCGTAAAGCTTGTGCCACGCGCTGCGCGGCCACATGAACGTCTTGTAGTAGAAGCCTGCGGGCAGCAAGGCCGAAAACCACTCCGCGATCTGTCCGACGTCGAAGGCGAGGCTCGGCCAGCGATTCTGGCTGTAAGCGCAAAGGCCCTCGTGCAGTTCGACCTGCGTGGCGCGCAGGTTGGGCGTGCAGCGCGCCTCATCACGACGCACGGTCACGAGCGCACAGGGCTCTTCCGGACCTGCCGTCATGATGCCGCGCGGGCGGTGGTACTTGAACGAGCGACCAAGCAGATGGACGCCGTTGGCGAGCAACGCTGACGCCAACGTGTCTCCCGCGTATCCCGTGTAGGACCGACCATCGAAGGTGAAGCGCAGCGGACGGCTGCGATCGATGTGTCCGCCGGAGGGTAGGCGCCAGGCACTCATCGCGCCTCTCCTGGTGGCTTCTCGCCCGCCTTGTAGGTGACGAGTATCCGGTCGGTTGTCGTATCACGCAGCGCATTGAAGAAACGGCCGCAGCCACGAACGTGTCGCCATCGTTCGGCGTGTACGCCCTTCGTGTTGCTGCGCAGGTAGAGGTAACTCGCCCAGTCGTCATCACTGACGAGGGACGGATCGGCGGGCCGAGCGATGTGTGCCTCGCCGCCGTAACTGAATTCCAGTTCCGGGCGCGTTCCGCAATGAGGGCAATGAATGAGCAGCATGGCAGGCGTCAGTGAGCGACGGCGGCTGCCGCGGCCTCGTCGATGAGGTGACCTTCGCGGAAACGTTCCAGCGTGAAGGGCGCGTTGATGGGATGCGGCTCATCGTGGGCCAGCGTCCAGGCGAACACGTGCGCGGAGCCCGGCGTGGCCTTGAACCCACCCGTGCCCCAGCCGCAGTTGACGTAGAGGCCCGGCACCGGCGTCTTGCCAATGATCGGCGAGCGATCCGGCGTGACATCGACGATGCCGCCCCAGTTGCGCAGCATGCGCATGCGACGAAACATCGGGAAGAGTTCGCAGATCGCCTCGAGCGTGTGCATGTTCACGTGCAGCGCGCCGCGCTGCGTGTACGAGGTGTAGACGTCCGTGCCCGCGCCGATGACGAGCTCGCCCTTGTCGGATTGGCTGATGTAGGCATGAATGCCGTTCGACATCACCACGCAGGGGAACACGGGCTTGATGGGCTCGGATACCAGCGCCTGCAGCGGGAAGCTCTCGAGCGGCACGCGCACGCCCGCCATGCCGAGCACCACGCTCGTATTGCCCGCGGCGACGACGCCAACTTTGCGCGTGCGGATAAGTCCGCGCGAAGTTTCGAGCGCTTCGACGGCGCCGCTCGCGTCACGGCGAATACCGGTGACTTCGCAGTTCTCGACGATGTCGACGCCGAGCGCATCGGCCGCGCGTGCATACCCCCAGGCCACCGCATCGTGGCGCGCGGTGCCGCCGCGACGCTGCAGCGCCGCGCCGAGCACCGGGTAACGCAGTCCGGGCTCGATGTTGAGTGGCGGACAGAAGGCCTTGGCTTCCTCGGGCGAGAGCCACTCGTTATCGACACCGTTGCAACGGTTGGCGTGGATGTGGCGCTTGGCGACCTGCACGTCATGCACGGTGTGCGCGAGCATCATTACGCCTCGTGGCGAGAACATCACGTTGTAGTTCAGTACCTGCGACAGATCGCCCCACATCTTGACCGAATGGTCGTAGAGGCGAGCACTCTCGTCGAACAGATAGTTCGAGCGAATGATCGTGGTGTTGCGACCGGTGTTACCGCCGCCGATCCAGCCTTTCTCGAGCACCGCCACGCGCGTGTAGCCGTGTTCCGCGGCGAGATAGTACGCAGTGCCGAGGCCATGACCGCCGCCACCGATAATGACCGCATCGTACTCGGCCTGCGGTGCAGCACGCCGCCACTGTGCGCGCCAATTGCGGTGACCACCGAGGCTGTTCCATAACAAGGAGAGCCCCGAAAAGCGCTGTCGCGTCATGCTGGATCCGTACTCAGGCGCGCAGGTCGTTGTTGGCGGGATCGTACGGCGACTCGACCACCACGGTGGCCTGCTTGCGCTCGCCCAAAATCTCGATCTCGAGCACGGTACCGATCGCCGCATGCTCGGGCTTCACATAACCGATTGCGAGGCTCTTGCCGAGCACGTGACCGTAATAGCCCGCGGTGGCACGACCGACCATCTTGCCGTGCGCATCGAACAGCGGTTCGTTGCCGAGCGGGTCCGCGTCGGTGACGCCGTGCACTTCAAGAGTTACGAAGCGGTGCGGCACGCCGGCCGCCAGCTGCGCCTCGAGCGCCGACTTGCCGATGAAGTCGCCCTTGTTGAGGCGCACGAAGCGATCGAGTCCGGCTTCATAGGGGGTGTAGTCGCGGGTCAGATCGCTGCCCCACATGCGGTAGGACTTCTCCATGCGCAGCGACTCCATGGCCCGCATGCCCGCCATGCCGATGCCGTACTCGGCACCCGCAGCGAACAGCGCTTCGAACAGGTGATGCGCGTATTCGATCGGGAAGTGCAGTTCCCAGCCGAGCGAGCCGACGAAGTTGACCCGCAGCAGATACACGTCGGTCGCCATGCCGACTTCGACCACCTGCCCTGTGAGCCAGGGGAAGGCGGCGTTGTCGAGCGGCGCATCGACGAGTTTTGCGAGCACATCGCGCGAGCGTGGGCCTGCAACCACGAAGCAGCCACGCTGCATCGTCACGTTGCTCATCTGCACCGAACCGTCGGCGGGGAGGTGCTTTTGCAGATAGTCGCTGTCGTAGCGTTCCGCGGCGCCCGCGCTGACGACGTAGAACTCATCGGCGGCGAGCTTGGTGATGGTGAACTCGCTGCGAATCCCGCCGCGGCGCGTGAGTGCGTGGCAGAGCGCCATGCGCCCGATTTTCGTCGGAACCTTGTTGGCGACGAGACGATCGAGCCAGGCCTCGGCGCCTGGCCCGCGCACGATGTGCTTGGTGAACGGCGTCAGGTCGATGACGCCCACGGCGCTGCGCAGTCGGCGGCACTCGTTGCCCACGTGTTCGAAATAATTCGTGCGGCGGAAGCTCCACTCGTCGCGCGGCTCGACGCCCTTCGGGGCAAACCAGTTCGCGCGCTCCCAGCCGTAGCGTTGACCGAACACAGCGCCCATGCTCTTCAGGCGCTCGTAGATCGGGCTCGTCTTGAGCGGCCGCGCAGCGGCGCGCTCTTCGTCGGGGTAGTGCACCGTGAAGACGTTGCGATAGGTCTCTTCGTTCTTGGTGACGACGAAGCGTTTGCTGGTGTACGGACCATAGCGGCGTGGGTCGACCGCGAGCATGTCGATGCCCGGTTCGCCCTCGACGATCCACTCGGCCAGTTGCCAACCGGAGCCGCCTGCCGCGGTGATGCCGAAGCTGTGGCCCTCGTTGAGCCACAAGTTGCGCACACCCCAGGCGGGTCCAATGAGCGGACTGCCATCGGGCGTGTAGGAGATGGGCCCGTTGACGATATCTTTGATGCCGCAGTGCTCGAGTGCGGGAACCCGGCGCTGCGCAGCTTCCACGTGCGGCAGCAGACGGTCGAGGTCTCCTTCGAACAGGTTCTTGCCGAACCAGTCGGGGACGCCGTCGGCAAAACGCGCCGGTGCGCCGGCTTCGTAGGGCCCGAGAATCCAGCCCATACGCTCTTCGCGCAGGTAATACGACTTGTCGGATTCACGCAGCACGGCCAACTCGCGTCCACCGGCAGCGCGGTATGCGCGCAGTTCCGCCGACTCTTCGTACACGATGTATTGATGCTCGACCGGTATGGCGGGCACGTTCAAACCGAACATCCGCCCGGTCTGGCGTGCGTAGTTACCGGTCGCGCAGACCACGTGCTCGGCGATGATGTCGCCCTTGTTCGTCGTCAGTCGCCACTCGCCCGAGGCCGTGCGGCTCACCGCAGTCACTTCGGTGTGTTCATAGATCTCGGCGCCGCGCGCGCGCGCGCCCTTGCGCAGCGCCATGGTGAGGTCTGCCGGGGCGATGTGCCCGTCATCCGGGTGATAGAGCGCGCCGATCACCGGCGGCGTGTCAGCCGTGCCGCCGAGCTCGATCAGCGGCCACAGCTTCTTGACCTCACTCGGGCTGATGACCTCGAACGGCACGCCGATCGTGTTGGCTGTACCGCAATACTTCAGGTACTCATCCATTCGATCGCGGCAGGTCGCGAGGCGCAGGTTTCCTGTGACGTGAAAGCTCACGTCCTGCCCGGTCTCTGCAGGCAGACGCTTGTACAGGTCGACCGAATATTTGTGCAGCTGTCCGACGGTGTAGCTCATGTTGAAGAGCGGCAGCAGCCCCGCGGCATGCCAGGTGGAGCCCGCAGTCAGCTCGGATCGCTCCAGCAGCACCACGTCCGACCAGCCCTTGTGACACAGGTGGTACAGTGTGCTCACACCGACTGCGCCACCACCAATAACAACGACCCGGGCGTGTGTTTTCATCCGCCCAGAGTGTAGCGGCGAACGCCTCGGCGGCGGATCCAAATGCGACGACCGGATGCCGGAATTGGACATCTTGGGTTGGGCTGCCGCATACTCTTTCAGACGTGGATACCGCAGTGTTTCAAGGCAAGCGAACCTATGCGTTCCTCACCTTGCCCAACTACTCGCTGATCGCGCTGGCGAATGCTCTAGAGCCGCTGCGCATGGCCAACCGCGTGGCCAACCGAACGCTCTACGAATGGCAGATCGCGTCCTTGCGCGGTGAGCCCGTCGCCGCAAGCAGCGGCCTGCAGATGACGCCGACCTTCGCTCTGGCCGATGTCGGCAAGGTCGACGTCCTGTTCGTGTGCGGTGGTATCAACGTCCGCGAGGCCGTCACGACACCCCTAACCAAGGCGCTGCGGCGTCGGGCCGAGACCGGTGGGGCGCTAGGTGCGCTGTGTACGGGTGGCTACGTACTCGCCCGCGCAGGCTTGCTCAATCGCTACAAGGCGTCGATCCACTGGGAAAACGTCCACTCGCTGCGCGAGGAGTTTCCGCTCGTCGAGATCCGTAACCAGGTGTTCACCATCGATCGCGACCGCTACACCTGCTCGGGCGGAACGGCCCCGCTCGATTTGATGCTGAATTTGATCGAGCGTCAGCATGGGCGGCAGATTTCCCATCAGGTGTCGGAACAATTCGTGCTCGAGCGCGTGCGTGACGATCACGACAGCCAGTACGTGCCGCTGCGGGCGCAGCTCGGCTTTACCCACCGCGCGCTGACCAAAGTTGCGCAGCTGATGGAAGAGAACATCGAGAAGCCTTTATCGCTCGATGTCATCGCCCGGCAAACAGGCCTCTCCCGTCGGCAGATCGAGCGACTGTTCCAGCGTTACCTCAACTGCGTACCCAAGCGCTACTACATGGAAATCCGCTTGCGGCGGGCGCGTGAACTGCTGCTGCAAACCTCCATGCCGATCATGGAAGTCACAGCCTCCTGCGGTTTTCAGTCGCCACCGCATTTTTCCAAATGCTATCGGCGTCAATTCGGTCGCCCGCCCAGTGCTGAGCGACGTGGCCAGGGGGCCGGCGAGGCGGTCGTTCCGGTCGGTCGATAAGCGTCAATCGATGTCGTTCGCAGGCAACTTACTGTCGCTAAACGGCTAGTTTTGCTGCGGTTTGCCGCTTACCATCGCGCAGCACAACCGGTGCCAAGAGGGCTGCAATGACTGAAGCCGCGGAAGGCGATTTCGACCTGCGATCACTCGCCAATGACGAGTTGGTCGAGCAGGTACACGACGATCTCTATAACGGTATGAAGCCTGAAGTGGAGCTGGCGACGCGCATCTTTCTTGAGCGCGGCTGGTCTCCCGACAAGGTGCTGAACGACGCGCTCGTCGAAGGCATGCGCATCGTGGGTATCGACTTCCGCGACGGCATTCTGTTCGTCCCCGAAGTGCTGCTCGCCGCCAACGCCATGAAGGGCGGAATGGAGATCCTGCGGCCGCTTCTGGCTGAGACGGGCGCCGAGCCGATCGGCAAGATCGTCATCGGCACGGTCAAGGGCGACATCCACGACATCGGCAAGAATCTCGTGTCGATGATGCTGGAAGGTGCGGGTTTCGAGGTCATCGACCTCGGCATCAACAATCCGGTCGAGAAGTACCTCGAGGCACTCGAGAAGCACAATCCCGACATCCTCGGCATGTCGGCGCTGCTGACCACGACCATGCCCTACATGAAGGTGGTCATCGATACCCTCAAACAGAAGAACCTGCGCGAGAAGTACATCGTGCTGGTGGGTGGTGCGCCGCTCAACGAGGAGTTTGGCAGGGCCATCGGTGCAGACGCCTACTGTCGCGATGCCGCCATCGCGGTGGAGACCGCCAAGTCGCTGCTCGCCGCGAAGCGTGCCGCGGCGCGCGCGCACTGACGGATCGTCGTGGCCAGCGCAGGCCGCCAGCTCGTCATCGCCTGCGGCGCGTTGGCGCACGAGATCACGGCGCTGCGCAAGGTACACGGCTGGCTGGCGCTCGACGTGCACTGTCTGCCGCCGGAGTTGCACAACCGGCCCGAGCGCATCGCGCCCGCGGTGCGCGACGCCATAGAGACACATCGCGATCGCTACCAGGATATCTTCGTGGCCTACGCCGATTGCGGGACAAGCGGAGCACTCGATGCGGTGCTGCGCGAGACGGGCATCGAACGCATCGAGGGTGTGCACTGCTACGAGTTCTACGCGGGGTCTGAGCGCTTTGCCCAGCTCGCTGAAAGCGAGCCGGGAACCTTCTTCCTCACCGATTTTCTGGTGCGGCACTTTGAGCGGCTGGTGTTCCGCGGTCTTGGGCTTGATCGCTACCCTGAGCTGCAGTCGCAATATTTTGGCAACTATCGTCGGCTGACCTACTTGGGGCAGCGGGATGACGCGGACAACGCCGCTGCCGCGCGTGTGATCGCTGCGCGGTTGGGTCTCGAGTATCACTTCGAGCGCACCGGGTACGGTGGCCTCGAGCGCAGTTTGCAACGTTTCACCGCCAGGGAGGCGCGTCACTGATGGCGAGTCTGATCATCATTTCTTGGCGTGACATTCCCTCGCAGGTCGTGGTCAAACGCGGTCGCGAAACGGCGAAAGTCATGCTCTCGGCCAGGTTTCAGGAGGCCGTGGATCGCGCGGCGATGCGAGCCGGCAAGGGCGGCTCTGATGCCTACATCGCCGAGTGGCAGCGCAGCGCGCCGACGCCCTGTGGCGAGGATCTGCAGTCCGAGGCCTCAGCCGCCGCACAGGCGATCGAGGCGCGCTACAGCGATGAGGATCTCGACAAACTCATTCGCGCCAAGGGTCTGGCTGCGACGACTCCGCCCGCCGCTGCCGCGCCCGACGCCGGAGTCTGATCATGTACCGCGTGCGCTTGTGGTCGGTGCGACACGCGCGCGGCCTCAATTTGCTTTACCGCATCCTCGAGAACCTGCTCGTGGCGCTGCGCCCTTTAGGGCGTGTGCTCGGCGGTGGCGAGCGGTTAGAGCGCCCGATGGCCGCGGTCGAACGTGGCGTCAAGGGCTTGATGTTCGATTGCAAGATGTGCGGGCAGTGCGTGCTGAGTTCGACGGGCATGTCCTGTCCGATGAACTGCCCGAAGCAATTGCGTAACGGCCCCTGCGGCGGCGTGCGTGCCAATGGCCATTGCGAAGTGTTGCCGGAGATGAAGTGCGTCTGGGTTCTCGCCTGGGAGGGCAGTCAGCGCATCCCGGGTGGCACGGAGTCGCTGCAGCGAGTGCAGTTCGCGGTCGATCGTCGGTTGCAGGGCAAGTCTTCATGGTTGCGTGCGGTGCGCGAGCGCGTGGCCGGAGCAGCCAAATGAAGTTTGGCGACGAACCGGCACCGGGGGCACCGCTGCCAATGTTGCCGGGGCATGTGTCGCCCGGACGCTTCGAGCGCGTGCTGCGCGCCGGCGCCTTTGCCGTCACGGCCGAGCTTGCGCCGCCCGACTCCGCTGATCCGGAGGAGGTCTATGCGCGGGCGCGGATCTTTGATGGCTACGTCGATGCCATCAACGCCACCGACGGCAGCGGCGCGAACTGTCACATGTCGAGTATGGGTGTGTGTGCGCTGCTGACGCGGGTGGGCTACGCGCCGATCATGCAGATCTCCTGCCGCGATCGGAATCGCATCGGTATCCAGGGCGACATCCTCGGCGCCTCGGCGATGGGAGTTTGCAATGTCCTCTGCCTCACCGGTGACGGCGTTCAAGCGGGTGATCATCCGCAGGCCAAGCCGGTGTTTGATCTCGACAGCGTGTCGCTGCTCGGTCTCGCGCGCACGCTGCGTGACGAGCAACGCTTCCAGAGCGGTCGCAAGCTCAGCTTCGCACCGCGGGTGTTTCTCGGTGCGGCGGAGAACCCCTGCGCACCGCCGTTCGATTGGCGGGCGCGCAGGCTTTTGAAGAAAATTGAGGCCGGTGCGCAGTTCATCCAGACGCAATATGTCTACGATGTGCCGATGCTGCGTCGCTTCCTGCAGCAGCTCGAGGAGCTTGGCGGCATCGATCGTGCCTTCCTGCTGATCGGCGTGGGTCCGCTGCGCTCGGCCAAGGCGGCCGAGTGGATGCGGACCAACGTACCCGGCATCCACGTACCCGATGCGCTGATCGCGCGCTTGCGCGGTGCGCAGGATCAGGCGCGCGAAGGACGCAACATCTGCGTCGAGCTGATTCAGGAGATCCACGGGTTGCGCGGCGTGCACGGCGTGCACGTCATGGCCTATCGCCAGGAGGAGACGGTCGCGGAAGTGATCGATCGCTCGGGCGTGCTGGCGGGCCGCGTGCCGTGGTACCCGACGCGAGACACTCCCCAACAGAGCTCCGAGCTCACAGCCGACAAGGTGGCATCATGACCGATACCGTCATTAGTTCCGCAACCAAAGAAGTCGTCATCGGCTTCGAGCGTCCGTTCGTCATCATCGGCGAGCGCATCAACCCGACGGGTCGTAAGATTCTCGCCGCTGAAATGGCCGCGGGAGATTTCAGTCGCGTGGAGTCTGATGCCCGCGCACAGGTGGAGGCGGGTGCGCACATGCTCGACGTCAATGCCGGCATTCCGCTCGCCGATGAGCCCGCGATCCTCGCGCGTGCTGTGCAGATCGTGCAGTCGATCACCGACGTGCCGCTCTCGATCGACTCGTCGATCGTGGCCGCGCTCGAAGCCGGTCTCGCTGTCTACAAGGGCAAGGCGCTGGTGAATTCCGTAACGGGTGAAGAGGAGCGGCTCGAACAGGTGCTGCCGCTCGTCAAGAAATATGGCGCGGCAGTCGTTGCGATCTCGAACGACGAGACCGGTATTTCGGAAGACCCGGACGTGCGCTTCGCAGTGGCGAAGAAAATCGTCGAGCGCGCGGCCGACTACGGCATCCCGCGCAGTGACGTGGTCGTCGATCCGCTCGTGATGCCGATCGGTGCGATCAACCAGGCGGGCGTGCAGGTCATGCGTCTGGTGCGTCGACTTCGCGATGAACTGCAAGTCAACACCACCTGCGGTGCATCCAATGTCAGTTTCGGCTTGCCGAATCGCGATGGCATCAACGCCGCGTTCCTCACCATGGCGATCGCCTCGGGCATGACCTCGGCCATCACCAATCCACTGCACGGCGACACCGTTCGCGCCTGCATGGGCGCCGACGTAATGATGGGTCACGACCCCGACTGCTCGCGCTGGATCCGCAAATTCCGCGAACCGCCCCCGCCGGGAGCGGCGGGCGATAACCCGGCCGCACGCGGTCGGCGTGAGGGCGGCTTGCGGCGTCGTTCGACCGGTGGCGGCACCGCAGGTTGATGGGGTGAATGCCGTGAGCGAGACCGACGCATTGGTTGTCTTTTTGCCCTCCGGCAAGCGCGGGCGCTTCGCCGTGGGCACGCCGGTGCTGCAGGCGGCCCGCGAGCTGGGCGTCGACATCGACTCGGTCTGCGGCGGGCGAGGGCTCTGTGGGCGTTGTCAGGTGGTGGTGGCCGAGGGCGAGTTTGCCAAGCATGGCGTTCGCTCCGGAGCAGATAGCGTGTCGGCGCCGGGTGAGGTTGAAGCGCGCAGCAGCCGCCGCAAGGTGCTCAAGGCGGGGCAGCGTCTTTCCTGCCAAGCACAGGTCTGTCGCGACGTTGTTGTCGACGTGCCGCCCGCAAGTCAGGTGCATCGACAGGTGGTGCGCAAGGCCGCTGAAGTCCGCGAGATCGAACTCAACCCCGTCTTGCGTCTGCATTATGTCGAAGTGCGCGAGCCCGACATGCACGACCCGTCGGGTGATCTGCGCCGCCTGCGCGATGCGCTGTCCCGGGAATGGCAGCTGACGGATCTCGGTATCGATCTGGCCACGCTGCGCGCGTTGCAGACGACACTGCGGGCCGGGCAATGGAAGGTCACCGTCGCGGTACACGGTGGACGACAGATCGTCGGCATCTGGCCGGGGTTCCATGAGCGTGCGCTCGGTATGGCCGTGGACATCGGCTCGACGACCATCGCCGCACACCTCTGCGATCTTGGCACGGGTGAAGTGCTGGCCTCGGCGGGCATGATGAACCCGCAGATCCGCTTCGGCGAAGACCTGATGAGCCGCGTGTCGTACGCGATGATGAATCCGGGTGGCGCCGAACAGATGACAACTGCCGTGCGTGAGGCGCTCTCCGCGCTCGCGGCGGAAGTGGCGCACGAGGCGGGCACGACCGCCGAAAATATTTTGGAGCTGACACTGGTCGGCAATCCGATCATGCACCACCTCGTGCTCGGTCTCGATCCGACGGAGCTCGGGGGCGCGCCGTTCGCACTTGCCATCGATTCGGCCGTCGAGCAAACCGCAGGGTCACTCGGCATCGAGGTGCATCCCGGCGCGCGTGTTTACGTGCTGCCCTGCATCGCAGGACACGTGGGCGCGGACACCGCGGGGATGATCCTCGCTGAGCGTCCGGATCTCGGCGAGGCGGTGACCTTGCTGGTCGACGTCGGCACGAATGCCGAAATCGTCCTCGGCAACCGACAGCGCCTGCTGGCCTGCTCGAGTCCAACGGGGCCCGCGTTCGAGGGTGCACAGATCAGTTGTGGTCAGCGTGCGGCACCGGGGGCGATCGAGCGCGTGCGCATCGATCCTGCGACCCTCGAGCCGCGCTTCAAGGTGATCGGTTGCGATTTGTGGTCCGATGATCCGGGGTTCGCCGAGGCGACGCGCGCCACGGGTGTCACCGGCGTGTGCGGCTCGGGCATCATCGAGGTGATCGCCGAGATGTACCTCTCCGGCGTCATCAATCAGGACGGCGTCGTCGATGGAGCGCTCGCGGAGCGCAGCGATCGAATCGTGCCGACTGACCGCACCTTCTCGTACGTCTTGCACCGGGGGGCCGTGACGCTCGCCGTATCGCAGACAGACGTGCGCGCGATCCAACTGGCCAAGGCCGCACTCTATGCGGGCGTGCGCCTGCTGATGGAGGAGCTCGGCGTCGAGCGTGTCGATCGCATTCGACTTGCCGGTGCCTTCGGTGCGCACATCGATCCGAAGTACGCCATGGTGCTCGGTATGATCCCCGACTGCGATCTCGCTGCGGTGGCCGCAGCAGGCAACGCCGCGGGCACGGGCGCACGCATCGCGCTGCTCGATGAACGCTCGCGTTCGATCATCGAGGATGTGGTGCGCCGCGTCGAGAAGATCGAGACGGCGATCGAGCCGCGCTTTCAGGCGCATTTCGTCGAGGCCATGGCCATTCCGCACAAGCGCTTCGCGAACCCTGAACTCGGTAAGGTCGTCACCTTGCCGCCACCCAAGGAGTCAGCGGCGCAGGCCAGCGCCTCGCGTGGCCGACGCAGTCGCCGTCCGGGCTAGACGCGCATGACGGAGCGCGCCCGTAGCGATGCCGATCACTGCTTCGTCTGCGGACCGCAGAATCCGCGCGGTTTGCAGATCGCGTTTCGCTTTGAGGCGGACCGCTGCATCGGACGCTTCACCCCCGGCGAGCATCACATGGGATTCGATCGGGTAACCCACGGCGGCATCGTATTCAGCGTGCTCGATGACGCGATGGGCAACTGGCTGTTCCTGCAGGGTGCGCGCGGTGTGACCGCCAAGTGCGAGATCCGCTATCGACAGCCGTTGCCAATCGGCACTGAAGTCGAGGCGGTCTGTCGCTTGAGGCAGCGTCGCGGACGACTGGTGGTGCTTGACGCCACGCTTGCACGGGTCGATGACGACAGCGTCGTGGCTCAGGCAGAGGCCAGTTTCATGGTGGAAGACTTCGGCAATCTGCCGCCCGCCTGATCAGACCTTGGGGTCCGGGTTTTCCGTGTGCCCGTCGAGCGTGATCACCTGCCCTGAAATCCGCTCGCCGGCAGGGGAGGCAAGGAACACGGCCATGGCAGCCACATCGCCAGCGGTCACGAAAGTACGCAGTGAAGTGCCAGCCTCGTAGGCGGCGCGCACCTGCGCAGCGGTTGTGCCTTTGGCCGCCGCCTCACGCTCGATCACGCGCTCGATGCGCGGGCCTTCCACGCAACCGGGCGCGATGACATTGGCGCGGATGCCGAACGGACCTGCCTCCATGGCGATGGTCTTCATGAGGCCGTTCACGGCCCACTTCGCTGCGACATACGGCGCGCGCAGCGGCGTACCGAATTGCCCCGAAGTTGACCCGGTGAAAATGATGCAGCCGCGCCGGGCGCGTTTCATCATCGGCAACGCACCTTGGGCAGCGAGCACCGCACCGCCCAGCGTCACGGCGAGACATTGCTGGAACGCTGTGTAATCCTGATCTTCGAGCAGCGCGGTGGCGCCGGCGATTCCGGCGTTCGCGCAGAGCGTGTCGAGGCCATCCCAGTCGTGTTCGATGCGTGTGAACAACTCCTTCATGGCCACGGGATCGGCGACATCCACGCGCTCGCGGTGCCAGTTCGCCGGGCAGTCGGCGAGGGCCTGCTCGTCGACGTCGGTGAGCCAGACGCGCGCTCCTTGTGCCGCAAAGGCATGCGCGACCACTCGGCCGATGCCGGAGGCACCGGCGGTGACGAGGACTCGCGGGGAATCGATTGCAGTCATGGTGACGGTCTCTAGATGAATGGCAGTTCGGTCAGCGTGCCGGCTTGCATCGAACCACCGATTCGAGCCTCGAGCCGATCACCGACCTTGCACTCGCGCGCCACCAGGGCGAAGCCGATGTTCTTGTGAAGTCGGTAGGAGAAGATGCAGTTGGTCAGATCACCGACCTTACGGCCATCGCGGTAGAGCGGGTTCCACAGGAAGCCAGGCCGGACGGGATCACCCGCGTCGAGCACGATGCCGAGCGTATGTCGGCGAGGGCCTTCTGCTGCGATGCGGCGCAAGGCGGCGATGCCGATGGTGTCATCGGGTACGTCGAGGTTGACGTACTTGCCCATGCGCACTTCGAAAGGATTGGTGGTCGTATCGGTGTCGCCGCCGTAGGAGACCAGCCCCGACTCCACCCGCTCGCACCAATTCGGGCCCCCGGGCCCGATGTCATAGGCTCTCCCGGCCTCCTTGAAAATCGTCCACAGGCGAGTGCCCTGTGTGCCATCGCGCAGGTAAATCTCGAAGCCGCCCTGTTTGGACCAGCCGGAACGCTGCACAACGACCGGGATGCCCTCGATGCTTGTCTCGCGGAACCAGAAGTACTTCAGGCTGCGGATCCAATCGCCACAGACGCTGGCCACCACGTCCTCAGCCTTCGGGCCTTGCAGGGCCATCGGTGATACGTCCGGCTCACTGACCTCCACGCGCAGTTTGCGCTCGGCGGCGATCGATCCCGCCCAGAACCAGATGTTCGAGTCTGCGATCGACAGCCAGTACAAATCATCCGCCAGCTTCAGGCAGATGGGATCATTGATCAGCACACCCTCGTGATTGCAGAGCGGCACGTACTTGCCTTGACCGACCTGCTGTCCGCTGAGGTCGCGCGGAGCGAGAATCTGCGCAAGGCGGCCGGCGTCCGGCCCTTTGAGCTGCACCTGGCGTTCGACTGCGACATCCCATTGGCTCACACCCTTGAGAAGTCGCCAGTATTCCGTCTCGGGATCGCCGAATGCCGTCGGCATGAGCATGTGGTTGTAGGTGGTGAAGGCCGTGACGCCCTCGGCCAAGGTGGCTTCGAAAAACGGTGAGGGTCGCAATCGGGCCGAGGGGGTGATGCCGAACATGAATATCTCCGCAAGCGCGCATGAGCCACACTGCTGGGCTCAACGGCGATGGTACTGATTGCCGCGGCTTGAAGGAACGTGGCCGACGGGGTCTCTACGCAGCATCGGAGGCGGACACGGAGTATCCTGTCGCGCGGGAGTTTCCCAGACCGAGTTGCAGAGACTGATCGGAGTTGCCGTTGACACCGCCACGCAGCCCAGGCTTCGACACACTGAGCCTCCACGCCGGACAGCAGCCGGATCCCACCACCGGTGCGCGGGCCACGCCCATCTTTCAGACCGCAGCGTACGTTTTCCGCGATACGGATCACGCTGCGGCGCTCTTCAACATGGAGCGCGCGGGGCATGTCTATTCACGCATCTCCAATCCGACCACGGCCGTGCTCGAAGAACGCATTGCGGCCCTCGATGGGGGCGTGGGTGCAATCGCCACGGCCAGTGGCCAGGCGGCACTGCATCTGGCGATCGCGACCCTCGCGGGCGCCGGTTCGCACGTGCTCGCGAGTCGCGCGCTCTACGGTGGGTCGCACAACCTGCTCGATTACACGCTGCGGCGTTTCGGTATCGATACGACCTTCGTTGATCCGCGCAATCTGTCGGCCTGGCGCGAGGCGATCAGGCCCAATACCCGAGTGCTCTTCGCCGAAACCTTGGGTAACCCGGGACTCGATGTGCTCGACATCGCGGGCGTCGCCGAGATTGCGCATGCCGCGGGGTTGCCGCTGCTGGTTGATGGCACGTTCACGACGCCGTATCTGCTGCGCCCCTTCGACTTCGGTGCAGACCTCGTCTGTCACTCGGCGACCAAGTTTCTCGGTGGCCATGGGGTCGCCATCGGTGGCTTGTTGGTCGACAGCGGCGCATTCGATTGGGAGCGCTCGGGTCGGTTTCCAGAGCTCACGGAGCCGTATGCGGGATTCCATGGCATGGATTTCCAGGAGGAGTCGACCGTAGCCGCCTTTCTGCTCCGCGCGCGTCGCGAGGGCCTTCGGGATTTCGGTGCGTGCATGGCGCCGTTCACTGCGTTCCAGTTGTTGCAAGGTATCGAGACGCTGTCGCTGCGCATGGACCGCCACATCGCCAACACCCGTGCGATCGTTGGCTTCCTCTGCGAGCACAAGGCGGTCGCATCAGTGAATTATCCGGAGTTGCCGACGCATCCCGATCACCAGTTGGCAAAGACGATGCTGCCCAAGGGCTGCGGTGCCGTATTCACCTTCGAGATCCAGGGTGGCCGGGTCGCCGGTCGAAAGTTCATCGAAACGCTGCGACTCTTCTCGCATCTGGCCAACGTCGGCGATGCGAAATCGCTTGTCATTCACCCGGCGAGCACGACGCACTTTCGGCTCGATGATGCCGCTTTGCGCGCTGCGGGCATCGGTCCCGGAACGATTCGCCTGTCGATCGGACTCGAAGACTCCGCCGATCTGATCGACGATCTGGCGCTGGCCTTGCGCGCCTCGCAGAAACCGTGAGCGACGGATAGGTATGGCGATGCAACTCGACATCCACGGTCACGCGGCGTGGGCCTACACCGGAGGCAAGGCGTTCAATCCGACGTTGCCCGTGGTGGTGTTCATTCACGGCGCCGAGCATGACCACAGCGTTTGGGCGTTGCAGAGTCGCTATCTCGCGCACCACGGACGCGCGGTGCTGGCTGTGGATCTGCCGGGCCATGGTCGTTCGGCCGGGGCGCCGCTCGCCAGCATCGAGGCGCTGGCTGATTGGGTGGTCGCGGTGCTCGATGCTGCAGGTGTCGCCACGGCGACGGTGGTCGGACACAGCATGGGCTCGCTGATTGCCCTCGAAAGCGCAGCGCGTCATCCGCAACGCATCGCCAAGCTTGCACTCGTCGGCACTGCGTTTCCCATGCGAGTCGCGGATGAACTGCTCAACGCGACCCGCGACGATGAGCCGACGGCGCAACAGATGGTGAATCTCTGGTCGCACTCGGCGCTCGCGCATTATCCGGGCAACCCTGGGCCTGGATTTTGGGTGGCGGGCGTGAATCGTCGGCTCATGGAGCGCCAGAGGACAGGTGTGATGCACGCTGATTTCACGGCCTGCAACGACTACTCGAACGGCCTCGAGGCTTGCCGCAGTATCGTCGCTCCCGTGCTGCTCGTGCTCGGCAAGCGTGACGTCATGACGCCACCGCGCGCCGCCCAGGATCTGATCGGCGCCCTGCCGAACGCGGGCGTGGTGCAGATCGAGGGGGCGGGTCACGCCATCATGGCGGAGAAGCCCGACGAACTGCTCGAGGCGCTGCGCGCCTTCGTACCCTAGCGCAGGACGCTGCACGCGATGTACATCAACGGACAGTGGTTGCAGACGGCGAACCGATTTGCAGTGTTCAATCCCGCCAATGGCAAGGAAGTGGGCCAAGTGCCCGACGGCGACGCCGACGATGCGCGACGCGCGATCGATGCGGCCGTGGCGGCGTTTCCAGGCTGGGCTGCCGCCACCGCCTACGAGCGGTCGGCGAAGCTGTACCGGGCGTACGAACTCATGCTGACGAAGCGCGACGACTTGGCGCGGTTGATGACCGCCGAACAGGGCAAGCCACTCAGGATGGCCCTCGCCGAGGTGCGCTACGCAGCCGACTTTCTGTTGTGGTTCGCCGAAGAGGCCAAGCGCGTTTATGGGGAGAGCATACCCTCAGCGCGCGCCGATCAAAGATTTCTCGTTCGGCGCGAACCGGTGGGTGTCGTTTGCGCCATCACGCCCTGGAACTACCCGGTCTCCATGATTACCCGCAAGGTGGCGCCTGCGCTCGCGGCGGGTTGTACCATCGTGCTCAAGCCCGCGGAGAGTACGCCGCTCTGCGCGATGGCGGTGTTCCGCATTCTTGAGGAGGCTGGAATCCCCGCGGGTGTGGCGAATCTCGTCACAGCGCGCGACCCGCGGCCCGTGGGTGAGGTGTTCTGCACCGATCCGCGGGTTCGCAAACTGAGTTTCACGGGCTCGACCGAGGTGGGCCGGGCGCTCTACCAGTCGGCTGCCGGGCAGTTCAAACGCGTCTCTCTCGAGCTCGGTGGTCACGCGCCGTTCATCGTCTTCGACGACGCAGACCCGGTACATGCCGCCAAGGGTGCGGCGGCGGTGAAGTTTCTCAACACCGGTCAGGCCTGTATCAGCCCCAATCGGATCTTCGTGCAGCGCAGCGTTGCCGCGCCGTTCCTCGATACGCTGCGCAAGCGCGTCGAGGCGCAGCGTGCGGGTGATGGCCTCGACGAGGCAAGCACCGTGGGGCCGCTTTTCAGTCAACGGGCGCTCGACAAGGTCGATGCGCAAGTGCAGGACGCCGTAGCTCTCGGTGCAACGTTGCTCTCTGGCGGGCGGCGACTGACCGATGGAGCCCTGCAGCAGGGTTTTTTCTATGCGCCGACGCTGCTCGCCGACGTCACGCCGGAAATGCGCATTTATCGCGAGGAGACGTTTGGACCGGTGGCCCCGGTGATTGTGTTCGACACCGAACAGCAGGCGCTCGCGATGGCGAACGACACTCACTATGGGCTCGCCGCATACGTCTACACTCAAAACTTCGCGCGGGCGATGCGCATGTTCGAGGGACTGCACTTCGGCATCGTCGGAATTAATGACATCAACCCGACTAGCGCCGCGGCCCCATTCGGTGGCATGAAGCATAGCGGCCTCGGCCGCGAGGGTGCTCGTGAGGGCCTGGAGGAGTATCTCGAGACCAAGCTGGGCGGTTTTAGCATCTGATTGACAGAGCAATAGAGGGTATCCACATGACACACCGCATACGCATGCTCATCGCGGCGTTCGTCCTATCGATCTCTACAGTCCTAGTGCCGACCACGCTGGCAGCACCGGTCGCGGAGTCCGAGCGCATTCCCGTCGATCTGCGTCGCGCCACCCTGGTGGTACGCGATATGGACAAATCGCTGCCACTGTATCGCGATGCGCTTGGCATGAAGGTGATCTACGATCAGGTCATTGGTGGCGTCACACGTCTCGTGTTGCTGCGAGCGAACGACGACTTCGTGGGTGTGCTCGGCCTGATGCAGCGCTTGAACACGACCGAGCCTGTGCCGCCGCCCGAGTATCGCAAGGCCCGCGCCGGAGAATTCATCCTGGTCTTCAACGTGCAGGATCTGGATGTGCGCTGGGAAAAAATCCGCAGTGCTGCCAACGTCGTTGTGGCGGAACCGCCGAGGCGAATCGACTATCCGGGCGCAAACGGATCGAGCATCCCGGTCATGTTCAGTGCCGTGTGGGATGCCGACGGGAATTTCATAGAACTGAATCGGTTGATGGGTGCGCCGGCGGGCGCGAGCCGCTGAACCGCGCGGCGTGCAGAAAACAACTCGTGGCGCCGTGTCGATGGAGTGATGGTCAGCGTTTCCTGCTCCGGGGCGCCATCGGTGTTGCGGCGTGTCGCGGCGAAGCGATAGCTACGCTCGGCGGGCAGACGGCCAAATAGCTGGATGTCGATCTGCGGTTTGCGCGGGGTGGCCTCGAACATCGCAACCGCAAGCATGACGAGGTGCGTCGCCGGGCCTTGGCGATGCTGTTCGTCGGGCGAAAGGTTGACGAGTAGTCCCTCAAGGCGAACGGGCACCGAGTCGTCGCTGATCCGGACCCCGGCGCGCAGTTGGCGTTCGATCACGGCCCCATGGCGCTGCAGCTCACGATCATCGATACGTCGATCGCGATTATCGTCGACGCCGCGGAGCGCGCTGACCGGAACCGACAGCACGAGATAGCCACGCCGCTCGACGAAGTTGAGCGTGCCGTGCTGGTGTTCCATGAGATGAGCAGAGAGCGGCTGTGCCATCAGCAGCGCCAGCAACAGCGGCAGCGCCGGTCGCGTCGCGCAGCGCGGAACGACGCCCCCAAGGCCTCTCATGATCAACCGCCCGTCGAGGTCGAACCGCGCAGGCAGCGGTGCACGAACGGGAAGGTGCTCGTAATCACGTAGTAGTAAATGCCGTTGGGGAACTCGGGTGTCACGCCGGTGCGTCCGTTGCACCGATCGAGATCGCCGAGTCCTGCCACGTATTCGTAGTCCTGCAGGAACGATCCCATCGGATATAAGGACGTCGCCGGGCGACCGGTGTCCGGATTTGCTTTGATTCGCCAGCTTGAGTTCAGCTCCTTGACCGCGGAGCTCGCGTCATTGGCGTTGGTATGCCCGTATCGGGCGTAGATCGGGAACCCATCGGCAGACCAGCCGACCAAGGTCATCGCCACGCCCTTGCCCAGCTTGGTGATCAGGCCTGTCGGCATGCCGTGGTAGTGGTACTCGCCGGTCGGCTGCGCATGCGCGTTGTTGTTGTCAGTGCCGAAGTTGAACGATGAAGGCGCAAGCGCCTCCATACGCCAGGCGCCGTTACCGCCATTAGCTGAGCAATTCGGTGGACTTGCGCTGTCGCAGGTGCCGCCTGTGCCGGGTTCGAACTTCACGCCGTTGATCGCGTGTCCCGGCACCATGATGTTGGTACCGTTTTCATTGGCGATGGCAGGCCGCAATGGAAAGCTTGCCGTAATCGATTGCGTGCGAATCGTGTTGGGGTTGTTTGCGTTCGGAAAGGTGCCGACCGAATGATTGGGAATCGCATTCGCCACGACCGTACGCGTCGGGTTACAACTCCAAAGCGCACTGGCCGTTGCATTGACCGACGGCGAATTATTGAACTCTGCGACGGTGTACGAGCACAGCACACCGTCGGTGTTGTAGGCCGTACCACTGGCGGTCGGCGTCACCTGCACCTGCCCTGAGGCGGTGCTGGTGCCGACGGCATTCGTTGCCGTGACCGAGCAGCTGTAGGTCGTGCCGTTGGTGAGACCCGGCACGGTAATGGGACTGGTCGCGCCCGTTTGCGAGCGGGTGCTACCACTCGCCGTGCAGGTGGCGACGTAGTCGACGATCGGCGAGCTGCCGCTTGAAGCTGGAGGTGTGAAGGACACCGCGATGCTGCCATTGCCCGCGGTGGCCGCGCCGATCGTCGGGGCACCCGGAGGGGTCGGTGTCGCAGAGCCTCCGCCGCCTCCGCCGCCACAGGCACTCAGCGTGGCACAAAGCATGATCGTGGTAAGCAGGTGTGGTTGGCCTTGACGCGACTTCATGCACGGCAGCTCGACTGTGGTGGCCACCGCACTACCCGCGGCGCCTCGACCCTTGCAGCCTGTAGTGTACTGCGTATGCTTGGCGCTCCGCCGTTCAGGTCGGGTTTTCGGAGATCGTCAATGCTCAGCGCCACGTTCCGCCTCCGCTTCGCTGTTGTCTTCACAAATCTTGTCGCAATGCTGTGCGTCCTTGCTCCGACGGCGAGTGCACAGTCCTCGGCCGCTGCAGCCAGCCGAGTCGTTGTGGTACAGGCGGATCGCGTACTCACGGAACCGGGCAAGGCACCGCGGGGCGTGACCAGCATCGTCATCGAGAACGGGCGCATCAGTGCGGTGCTCGATGGTCGCCAAAGTGGTCCAGCCGGCGCGCGTGTTATCGATCTGGGTAACCGATTCCTGCTGCCGGGGCTGATCGACAGTCACGTGCACCTCGACTCCGATGCCGGCGGTGATGCGGCGTTGATCGAGTCGGTGACCTCGAGTCCGGCATTGGATGCGCTCCGAGCACAGTGGAACGGCATGAAGACGCTGCGAGCAGGCTTCACGACCGTGCGCAATCTCGGCGATGGTCGCGGCGCGACCTTGGCGCTGCGCGACGCCGTGGAGAAAGGCTGGGTCATGGGGCCACGCATCATCGACGCGGGCCGCTCGATCTCCGTCACCTCGGGTCACATGGACGGCACACTCAGTCTGGCCGAGGGGCTGCAGTCGGCCGTCAATCAAGACAATCTTTGTGATGGCGCCGATAGCTGCCGGGAGGCCGTGAGGCGCCAAGTTCGGCGTGGCGTTGATGTGATCAAGATTGCGACTACGGGCGGCGTCAACAGCCGCATTGGCGCAGGACTCGGTCAGCAGATGTTCGCCGATGAGGCCAAGGCAGTTGTCGAGACCGCCCATCTGCACGGCAAAAAGGTGGCCGTGCATGCGCATGGCACCGAAGGCATCAACGTCGCGCTCGCTGCAGGAGCTGATTCCATTGAGCATGGCACGATGCCGAATGAGGAGACGCTGCGCCTGTTCAAGCAGGGCGGGGCGTACTACGTCTCGACGCTATCTACGGTCAATGGTTATCGCGAGCGACTCGCCAAGGATCCAAACGCGTATCCGCCGGCGGTGCTCGAGAAGGTGCTGTGGCGGCTCGAAGTCACCGGTAAGGCACTGGAGAAAGCCGTGCCGGCAGGTGTGAAGATCGCCTTTGGCACCGATGCGGGCGTGTCCAAGCATGGTCGCAACGCGGACGAGTTCGAACTCATGGTGAAGCATGGCATGACGCCTGCGACCGCTATTGTCGCAGCGACGACCAATGCCGCCGAGCTGCTGGGTCTTTCCAAAGAAGTCGGCGCGCTGCGTCCGGGAATGGCGGCGGATCTGATCGCGGTGCCGGGTAACCCGCTCGCCGATGTGACGGCGCTCAAGACCGTCGAGTTCGTGATGAAGGGCGGACGGGTAGTGCCGCTTAGCGACTGAGTGCCGCGTCTGACGGCGAGAGGTCAGTTCAAGTCAGCGTAATCACGCCGAGGTAGCGACTGTCCTCGCCTAACTCGAACGTCGTCGCTGCGCGTGCGTTGAACCCTGTGACCTCAATGTCGTAGCCGCCACTGCCCGCAGGCAGTCGATCGAACTTGAACTCGCCGAAGGTGTCGGTGGTGGTGCGGCCGAGTTCCTTGCCGTTTTGACGCAGCACGACCGCCGCGCCAGGAGCGCACTCCTCAATGCCATCGACGTGATGCACTACGGTGCCGCCGACCAAGCAGTCGGTCATCCGGTGCAGGTTCTTGTAGTACACGCGTGGCCGGGTGCCGAGTTCGGGTCGGTCCACCTGCAGCCCCTCCTCAGCCACGATGCGCTGCATCTCGGCGTCCTCGACCTTGACGCTGCGGAACACGCCGGTCGGGCAGGCCTGCTCCGCACGGGTCTTGGTCCACCCTGCATCGAGCAGGTGGGCATCGAAGATCCAGTGCTGCGGCAGCTGGCGTTCTTCGTTCCACCAGACGGCGCCATACGGGCACGCCTCGACGATCTGTTTCTGACCCTTCGCCTTGACGGGATCGATGATCACGATGCCATCGTCCCGCTTGCGTACGGCACCGTCACGAGCGGCCTTCATGCAGGGCGCATCGTCACAGTGATTGCACATGACAGGCTGGAAACTGGCCTCAACGAGCGGATACGTGCCGCGCTCCTTGCGCCGAATTTCGAGCCAGTTATGACCTTGCGCAGGTTGCGGGGCCGCATAGCCCGGAAAGTCGTTGCCCGCGTGCTCGTCCTTGACGGCGATGAAACAGCCGCGACAGTTGTCGCAGCGCTCGACATCGACGATGAGGTTCCATTTCTTGCTCATCACGCCGTCTCCGCGACCGGTTGCCAGGTGTCGACGCCGGTCCATTTCTCGATTTGGATCAGCGTGGTGTTCGGCCGAATGCCATGGGTCTTGCGAGCGATTGCCTTGCTGGGGTTCAGCGTGTTGATGCAGCCACCGAGATCCGTGGAGCGGCCCGGTTCACCGGCGGGTCGATACTCGGCCGAAGCCGTCGATGCCGACACGACGCCCGGGCGCAGACGATCGGTTAATTGCGCCGCACAGACCACCGAGCCTCGGTTGTTCCACAGGCGGATGAGATCGTCGTCCTTGATGCCACGAGCCTCCGCGTCCTGTCGGTTGATGCGCGCGACGAGATAGTAGTGGCCGTCCTTGAACACGCGATGCTCGCGGATGTCGCGCAGGCTGCAGCCTTCGTCGTCACCCATGAGATGGAAGGGATAGCGTGAGTGCGGCGAGAGCAGCTGCAGCGGGAACTCGGCGAGTTCCGGTTCTCGCGTTTTGTCCTCGTACACCGGCATGTATTTGTTAAGCGGCGGACGGTCCGGATCGTCGATACGTTTGAGCGTGGTGGCGACGAATTCGAATTTTCCCGAAGGTGTTTGCAGACCTTTGCCGAGTCCCGCAACGTATTCGGAGGGCAGCGGGTAGGGCTCTGGCGTGTCTTTCTTACGGCCCTCGTAGAACCAGCGGTTCGCCGTGGGCGCACGTGCCGCTTCCGGATCGGGCGGCACGACGTAGTAGCCTTTCTTGAGGAATTCGCGCCAGGTGGTGCGCTTGGAGAGATCCGACGAATCGAATACGCGTTTGCACCAGTCGTACTCGGACGTGCCGCCTTCGGAGTACACCGAGCCGAGATCGAGCTTCTCCGCGATCGCGAGGAAGATGTCGTAGTCGGACTTCGACTCGCCGAGCGGCTCGATGGCCTTATGCTGCAATGCGATCACTCGATGGTTGTTCATCGAGTACATGTGATGCACGTAGCCTGCGCCGACGTTGTACCACTCGCCGATGTCCCAGCGTTCGAACACCGTACAGGCCGGCAGGATGACGTCGGCGAACACGGTTTCGCCTTCCCACCAGACCGACTGGTTCACGACGAACTTCAGGCTCTCGTGCTGGTACGCCTTGATCCAGCGGTTCGAGGCCACTTGCGTGCCGATCGAGCTGCTGCCGTATTTGTAGAGCATCTCGACCCGTACGTGACCGGGCGAAGGGTAGCCGAACGGGAAGAACTGCCCCTGGATCGAAGCGACGTCGGTCAGATACCCCATCGCCTTGCCCTGCGTGATGGCTTCGGGGAACCACATGCGCGGGATGGCCTGTCGAACCGAGCTCATGGTGACGATGTGCGGCATGCGCTGGTAATTGTTGGCCGAGTTGGCGCTCGTCATCAATTCGCCCGAAAAACTGCCTTCACCGTAGCCCGGGAAGTAAAAGTTGAAATCGAGCGGCGCACCAAACTGCAGGTTGCCGAAGTTCGAGCCCGGGCGGCCATAGCCCTGCATGGCACCGAGGATCGTCATCATGCGCGCCCACTGCGCGCCCATCGGGCTGCGGCCGGCACCGCCGAGACCCACGCCCCAGCCACCGGCGCCGAGATAGGTTTTCTTCGTGCCCCATTCGCGAGCCAATGCGCGCACGTCGCGCGCGGGCACACCGGTCTCCTGGGCCTGCCACTCGGGCGTCTTGGCGACGCCGTCGGTCTCGCCCAGGATGTAGGCGCGCCATTCGTCGAAGCCTGTGGTGCGCTCGGCGACGAAGGTCTTGTCGTAGAGTCCTTCGGTCAGCCAGACGTGGCAGATGGCCTGTGCGAGTGCGGCGTCGGTGCCGGGCTTTGGCGAAATCCACTTGCCACCGAGGTGCGCGGCAGTGTGGTTGAGGTACGGGTCGATGTGCACCATCTTGATGCCGAGGCGCTTGGCCCACTCGCGGCGTTCCGTGCCGTCGAAACCATAGGTGGCATCCGGGTCGCTGGACCAGAAGACGATCATCTCGGCTTCTTTGAGGCAATCCTCGACGGTGCCGTAGAACTCCGGGCAACCGAGGCGCAGGCTGTTACCCCAATGGTGCATGGCGCCCCAGAACCAGCCCTCCCAGCTGTCCGGCGTATGCACGAGCTTCGTGACGCCGATCAGATTCCAGAAGCGATTGAAGGCACTCATGTAGTGCCCGAGGTTGCCCCACTGGTGGTGAGAGCCGTTGGCGACGCAGATCGCGCCGGGACCCACGGCCTTGGCGCGCTTGATTTCTTTGGAGACGATGTCGAGGGCTTCATCCCAGCTAATCGGCACGAACTTGGACTTGCCGCGGTTCTGGATGTTGCGTTCGCCATCCGGATCGAAGTCCACGCGCTTCATCGGCTGCAGGATTCGATTCTTCGAGTAGACCATCGACTTCAGGCACAGGCCGTGTGTGGCGACGGTGGTACGCCGGCTCGGCGTGAAGGTTTGACCTCGCGCCGTGATCGACCAGGGCGCGGCATCGTTGTCGTCGAAGTCGATCGGAGTCGTGCGGATGATCTTGCCGTCCTTCACGTACACGAAGATCGGACCGCTGTTGGTGCCATTCGTGTAGCGCGTCACGCCACCGCCCATGTCGGTGCCAGCCTTCCAGGTGACGGTCTCTAGCCGGGTGAGCGTTTGCATGAACCAGACTGCGAGGTCGTCGGGCCCATCGATACCGATCTTGAAGTTCTTTGCCGCGTCGATGCGCTCGAGCATGTCGAAGGGCGGGGTGAGGAAATTTTCGGCGATTTCGCGATTCTTGAAATGCACCGTGAGGTCGGGCTTGGCGTGCAGGCCGGCGCCTGTTTTGACCTTGCCGCCGCGCAACTCGATCCAGCGTCCTTCCGGAACGTCGCGCAGCCTGAACTGGGCAATCAGATCGCGTTCGCGCAGGCGCGCCGCGTAGGACGGATACAGCTTTGCCATCGTACGCATGGCTTGCGGAATCGCCCACAACACGACCGACAAATTCATTGCCCACCTCCGAGCCGGAATGTTCGAAAAATTACCATGGCCTCACCCGCACCCCGGGGTGGGGCCTACCTCGGCCCGCAGCGCGGTTGATGGGCGGTGAGCGTGTGCCGATGCGCGAGCCTATCGGCCACCCGATATGGCGGTCGAAGTGCCGGGCGCGCGCCACCCGGCGCGGTGCCGCCTTAGGATGCAGCCAGGGTCTGCAAGTACTCGCGGAATGAGCGTCCCGGCCGCCCCATGATGCTCTGGAAGGTGTCGGTTCGGTGGCCCGGCGTGGCGCCGTTGGCAATCTCGGCGAACAGGCGCGCCACGGCATCCGAGTGCCACTGGTTGCGATGGAACGGTCGGATCGCTTCCTGAAAGGCCTTTGGGTCGCAGTCGTTGTAGGACACCGGCTTGCCGATGACTTCGCCGATGACGCGCGCGATGCCTTCGAAGTCCATCACCGGATCGGGGCCGGTGATGTCGTAGCACTGACCTTGATGGCGTGCCGAGTCGGTATCGGTGAGCACGTGGGCGATGAATTCGCCGGCTTCCTGATTGTCGGTGAGGGCCACGGTGCCCCGGCCCATCGGCATCGACAACTTGCCGGTTTCGCGAGCGGCTTTGATCGACCCGCGGAAGTTCTGCATGTAGAAGCTCGGTCGGAGCAGCGTCCATTTCATGCCGGAGGCTTTCAGGGCGTCTTCTGCAGCGAGGTGGGCGAGCGGGATCGGACTCGTCGTGCCGCGAACGGCCTCGGGCGAGGAGAGTTTGAGCAGCCAAGGCAAGCCCGCTTCGCGGGCCGTGCGGATGAAAGCGAGCTCGAGTTGCTCCTGAGGCTCGCCGTTCGGCAATACGAGCAGCGCGCGATCTATGCCTGCGAGCGCCCGCGTGATCGAGGCCGCATCCTCGAGATTGCCGACCACGAGTTCCACACCGCGCTCGGCCCAGGCGGCTGCCTTTTGCGTATCGCGGACCAGGGCCCGAAACCGAACGCCCCGCGCGAGCAAGGCTCGCGCCGTTGCCCCGCCGATGTTTCCCGTGATGCCTGTGAGCAGAATCATGCGTTTCCCCTAGCGGTGTCGGTGACGTGGTGCAGCCACCCGGCAAAATGTTCGGTGACGGATGAGGAACAGAGCAGCAACCAGCTCTCGGGCTCCGCGACGATCGTTGCATGCACTTGGGCGATCGTCGTGGCGGCGGCCTGTCCGATTGGAAATGCGGCGGGTGCGAGGTCCAGCCTGCAGCCTGCGGCAAGACTCTGGCGCGCCGGTGCTCCGTGCAGTCGCCAGCCGCTGCGCGCCGCGGAGAGGTCCACGACGGCGCCGGTCTCGGCAACGGCTTCGCTACAGCGTGCGGCGACATCGGACTGCCGCGACTCATCGAGCAGCAGCCAGCGGTGAGGCTGTACGCACAAGGCGATACGTTGGGGTCCGAACCACGCTCGCCCGAGGGCCGGCAGCTCCCAGCCGAGCGTGTTCAGGCGCGAGGCCAGCGCGGCGTCGCCGCCTCGCCAGGCGGCGACCTGGACGATGCCGAAATGGACTCTCTCAGGCGCGGACACGGCTGTTCTCCGGATCGAACCAGTGGGCTGTCGTGATCTCGACTTCGACCGACTCGCCGTGCACGGGCGATACGGCCAGCAGTCGCGTTCCCTGACGGTTTCTGCCACCGGCCAAGAGGGCGAGGCCGACCCAGCCTTCGACCAGCACCGAGGGCGTACAGGAGGTAACCACGCCCAGCGTGCGGGTCGGTGCTGAGGGTTCGACCAGCTGCGAGCCGGTGCGTAGTCGAGCGCTCGGTGACGTCGGTCGTACGCCGACCAGTTGCGCTCGCTCGGGCGAGGTCAGCGCGGGACGTTGTGCCAGCACGCGACCGACGTAGTCGCCGTCGGCTTTCAGCATGCGCTCGAAGCCCAGCATGTGGGCGCTCGCGTTGCCGTCGAGTTCTGCGGTCGTGACGTGACCCTTCTCGATACGCAAGGTATTGAGTGCGTCGACGCCATAGGGCAGGGCTCCGAAGGGACGGCCCGCATCGAGCAGGGCGGTCCATACTTCGTTTGCGCTGGATGAGGGCACGGCGACTTCGTACGCCAGCTCACCCGAAAAAGAGATCCTGAACAGCCGGCCTGACACCCCGGCAATCCGTGCGGGCAGGGCGGCCATGAAGGGTACGGAGGCGCCCGACAGATCGGTTTCCGGCATCACCTTCTGCAACACGTCGCGGGCCCGCGGTCCGGCAATCGAGAACTGAGCCCACTGCTCGGTGACATCGGTCAGCACGACGTCGAGATCGGGGCGGTTGACCTGCAACTGGAACTCGAGGTGCTCGAGAACGTGGGTGTGGTTGGCCGTGGTGGTGGTGAGGAGGAAATGACGCTCGCCGAGTCTCGAGGTCGTGCCGTCGTCGAGCAGGTATCCGTCCTCGCGCAGCATGATGCCGTAGCGCGCCTTGCCCACCTGCAGCGTGGAAAAACGATTGGCGTAAATGTAGTCAAGAAACCGAGCTGAATCAGGGCCTTGCACATCAATCTTGCCAAGACTTGAAGCATCGCCGATGCCCGCCGCAGTGCGCACCGCGCGGGACTCGCGCAGCACCGGCTCCCACCCTTGTTGCGTCGCGTAGACGAGGGGGCGCAGCCACATCCCGGCGGGTACGAAAATCGCCCCACACGCCACGTGAGCGGCATGGGCAGGGAAATGCCGGATGGGGCGCAAGTGAGCGCCAACCTCTCCACCCGCCATCGCGGCGAAGGAGGTCGGGTGTACGTAAGGCCGGGGCGTCGGCAGGCCGACGTCCTGGGGTGATTGGCCCCGCGCGGCGGCAAGGATGGCGGCACCGAGCACGCCGCCCATGCGCCCCTGATCGGTGGCCATGCCGTGCGTGGTGTAGCGCTTCATGTGCTCGATGTGGGTATAACCCTCACGATGCGCCAAGCGGACGTCGGCCACGGTGACGTCGTGCTGCAGGTCGACGAACGCTTTGCCACGGCCGGGTACTTCCCAGAGTGCCTGAAGCGGCGTGACGGCAGGGTCCTCGAGATCGGCGCTGAGCCCCTCCCGGGCGCCCGCGAGTGCGATGCCGAGTTCTGCGGCGATGCGCTCGGCACCCGCCATGCCATCGCGAGCGGCGGCGGCGAGACCGAACGCGCCGGCCGTCGCGCCGCTCACCACGCCCGTGCTGGCGGGCAGGGCGGCGACGAATGCGGCGAGGTCATCGCGCCATTGCAAAGAACCGCCCGCCTGCGTGGCCAGGGCGGATTCAGGCTGGTAGCCCCCCGAGAGCAACAGGCAGTCCGCCTCGATGGCCGCACCCGTCGAGCCATTGAGTCTCGTCAGTTGCACGCCCTCGACTGAGCGACGACCACGAACGGCCGAGACGACCGAGTCCGCGTGGACGTTGATGCCGAGTGAACGCGCACGCGTGGCGGCAGCTGAGTCGCTGCGCGGATCGACGATCGCTCGCGGCGTGACGCCCGCCTCATGCAGGGCAAAGGCCGCTTCGTAGGCCCAGTCCGAATTGACGAACAGTACCGGTCGGCTGCCTACGGCAACGCCGTATCGGCGCAGGTAGGCGAGCGCGGCACCGGCCTGCATCACGCCCGGACGATCGTTGTTGTCGCAGGCAATCCAGCGTTCGTTGGCACCCGTGGCGAGCAGCAGGCGCCGTGTCCGAATGATCCGCAGTCGCTCGCGCGGCAGTCCGTTGTCCCCCATTTGCGGCAGCGTTTCCACTGCAGCGAACACGCCGTGACCGTAGGCAGCGATGACCTGGGTGCGGGTGAGGCACTGCGACGCCGCATCGCCCGCCAAATCGGCCAGCGTTGCGTTGCGCCAGGCTTGCCAGCGCGGATCGAGCAGCGTGCCGCCGCCCAAGACAACATCGCGCTCGAGCAGCATCACGCGGGTGCCCGAGTTGCTCAAGCGGCGTGCGGCAGCGAGACCCGCTGCGCCACTGCCGATGATCAGCACGTCGGTGTGATCGTGCACGGTGTGTTCGCCGTGGGTCACGACTTCGCTGCGTCCGGTGCCGAGCACGCCGAGTCCGGCCGCGCGACGGATCGCCGGTTCGTAGAGACGCTCCCAGGCTTTGCCCGGGCTCATGAAGGTCTTGTAGTAGAAGCCGGCGGGCAAGACGGCGGCGAACAGGCTGTTGACGGACAGCAGGTCGAAATCGAGCGAGGGCCAGCGGTTTTGGCTCGCCGCGCGCAGCCCCGGTGTAATCGGCACCGTCGTGGCGGGCCGGTTGGGTGCGCGGCCCTTCGAGCCCAGCAGATCGATCAATGCGCATGGCTCTTCGGGCCCTGCGCTGACAATCCCGCGCGGGCGGTGGTACTTGAAGCTGCGGCCGACGAGTCGCACTCCATTGGCAAGCAAGGCTGAGGCGACCGTATCGCCCTCCAAGCCCACCCATTGACGACCGTCGAATTCGAACTCGACGGCGGTTGCCGGATCAGTCAGCGCGCCGGCCGCGATGCGTCGTGAATCGCTCATGCCGGGTTACCGCCTCCAGGCGTGCTGAGCTGCTCTTGAGCCGCGCCGACGGCATGAATCTCGTGGGTCACGGTGTGTCGCCAGACCTGCAACATCCGCCGACACCCGGCGCTGTGGAACCACCACTCAAGATGCCAGCCTTTTGGGTTATCGCGCTCGTACACGTAGGCGGCGAATCGGGCCACCTCGGCCTCCGCAGCGGGACGACGCACGCTGGCGTCGCCCTTGTACCGAAACTCGACCTCGTCGCGTGTGCCGCAGTGGGGGCAGGGAATGCGCAGCATGGTCAGTGCATCCAAGGAAACGGGCCGAGACCCGGTTCGTCGAACGTACGGCCTTCGGCGAAGCGCTCCAGGTCCATGTGGGTCGTCAGCGGATGCGGCTCGCCGCGCGCGATCAGATGTGCCGTGGTGTAGCCACCGGCTGGTATGGCCTTGAAGCCGCCGTAGCACCAGCCGCCATTCATGACGAGCCCCTCGAGCGGCAGCCGCCCAATGATCGGGGTGCCATCCATGGTCATGTCCATGATGCCGCCCCATTGCCGCAGGATGCGCAGGTTGGCGAGCTCCGGCAGTAATGCAACGCCCTCGGATGCCACCTCTTGTGCGATCCATTGGGTGCCACGCTGCGCGTAGGTGTTGTGCGCATCGGTGCTGCCACCGAACACCATGCCACCCTTGTCCGACTGACTGATGTAGAAGTGGCCAGCCCCGAACATCAGCACGACATCGAGGAAGGGCTTGATGGACTCGCTGACGAAGGCCTGTAGCGCATGGCTCTCGATGGGCAGACGAATTCCGGCCATGGACGCCAGATGCGAGGAGTGACCCGCGACAGCGAGGCACACCGTGTCCGCCCCGATGAAACCGCGCGTGGTTTCGACGCCCGTGATGCGGCCTGAGGTCTGACGCAACCCCGTGACCTCGCAGTGCTCGATGATGTCGACGCCCGCTTCGGACGCGCCGCGGGCATAGCCCCAGGCGACGGCGTCGTGCCGCACCGTGCCGCCGCGCGGTTGCATGAACGCACCGAGCACCGGGAAGCGCTGGTTATCGAGCGAGATGGGCGGAATGAGCGATTTGAGCGCAGCGCGATCGAGCTCGATGCAGTCGGCTCCCGCCAAACGCATGTCGTTGGCGCGGCCGGTCATCACGTCGCGCTGACCGTCCGTGTGGTACGTGTAGACCACGCCGCGCTGACTGACCATCGCGTTGAAGTTGAGTTCCTGCTCGAGGCCCTCCCAGAGCTTCAAAGAAAAATCGTAGAAGCGGATGTTCTCGGGCGTGTAATACGTCGAGCGGATGATGGTGGTGTTGCGTCCGACGTTGCCCAAACCGATCGGCCCCTTTTCGAGCACGGCCACATCGGTGATGCCAAAGTGATTCGCGAGGTAGTAGGCCGTAGCGAGCCCATGACCACCGCCGCCGATGATGACTACTTGGTATTGCTTGCGTGGTTCGGCCTTGCGCCATGCCGGCTTCCAGCCACGATGACCGGTGAGGGCTTCGCGGAGCAGGCGCAGCGCGGAGTAGCGACCACTTGAGCGAAATCGCCGCGGCGCTGGCGCATTGTCGGACATCAGCAGTTTCCTGACGCGTTCACGAGGGAGAGCCGAGTGTAAAGTGCCAGAGCTCAGCTGGACAATCCCGTACTGGGCTTGATCCCGCTGCGCGGGTGAGCCGCATCACGCCACTGTGACTCTTCGGTGACGGCTGTTGTTTCAGGTTGCGCCTTGATGTATGGGCCGCGTTGTTCGCGCGGCACCGGCGCGCGTCGCGACCGCCGCCACAGGCAGAACACGGCCAGCACCACCGCCAAGCCACCGAGCGTGATGAAGTACGCGTTCTCGCCGCTCTGATCCATCAGTACGCCACCGAGAATCGGCCCCAGCACTGCGGCCGCGCCGTTGAGCAACAGCAGCGCGCTACTCGCCGCCACCATTTCCGAGGTTTCGAGTCGATCGTTGACGTGCGAGACGCCGAGGGAATACACCGATAGCACGAGTCCACTGACGATCGCTGCCACCGGTAGCACGAGCAGATCCGGCATGGCCGGCCACGCACCCACCCAGAGCGCGAACGCCGCGGCGAGCAGCGCAACGCCCGCGATCACCGAGCGTCGGTCGAGCCGATCGGCCAGCATGCCGATCGGGTATTGGGTGACGACGCCGGCCAGAATGCTGCCCGCCATGAAGGTGGCGATCTCGGCGGCGTCCATTCCGCTCTGCTGCGCATAGACAGGCCCGAGCGAGAAGACGATCGAGGCCATCAGGCCCGACATGATTACGGCGAAGACACCGAGTGGCGAACGGCGGTAAAGGTCACGGAAGCGCACGCTTTGCGGGGTGTCGACCACGGGCGCCGAGTGCGCGGAGAGCACGAGCGGCACGATCGCGAGACAAATCAGCGCGGCGACCAACATGAAGGGCGTGTCTGAACTCGTGTCAGCAACGAGCAGCAGGAACTGTGCGGCGCCCATGCCGCCATACAGCACCACCATATACAGCGCGAGCAGACGCGATCGCGTCTCCTGGGTGGCGCGATCGTTGAGCCAGCTCTCTGCCACCACGTAGATGCCGGCAAAACACACGCCTGTGACCAGACGCATGGCTGCCCAGACGCCAGGCATGACGAACACGGCCTGACACAGAGTCGAGGCAGCCGCCACCGCGGCAAAGGCCGAGAACACGCGGACGTGGCCGACTCCGCGGATCAAGCGGGGCGCGATCACCGTGCCGACCAGGAAACCTGCGTAGTAGCAGGACATCACGAAGCCGATGGCGGAGGTGGTGAAGCCTTCGGTCTGCGCGCGTACGCCAAGCAGGGTGGACTGCAAGCCGGCGCCGAGCATGAGTACGCCCATGCCGAGCAATAGAGGCCAGGTGCTGGCGATGAGGCTAGCCGGCATGGGTGATGAAAGGGGTGCTTGCGTGTTCGACGCGGGGGCTCACATTATACGGCGCGATGCAGGGCAAACGCGAGATAGCGAGCGGGGCAGGCGGCGCGGTTAGGCCGCGAGCTGCGTCCCGTGGACCGGCGTTCGGCGTGACGGGTTTGTGGCGCGTCGCCGTGGTGTGTTTCGTGCTATCGCCGTGCGTTTTGTCCGTATCGTCTCTGGCGGCGAGCTCGCAAAGCAAGCCGCTGGCTGTCGAGGTGCAGGTCGAAGGCGAGCGCCTCGTCGGGCAGCAATCCCCGACCGTAGGCATCAACGCGTTTCTCGGCGTGCCCTTCGCGGAGCCTCCCGTCGGACCGTTGCGCTGGCAAGCGCCGGTCGACTACCGCGGACGCGGTGAGGTGCGCCGCGCCGATCGGTTTGCGCCGGCCTGCATGCAAAGTCCGCGGATCCTCGAATGGTATCGAGGCATGGCCGAGCGGTTCGGTTCGAGTCGCAGCGTCTTTGAGGATCTCGACACCAGCGAGGATTGTCTTTATCTCAACGTCTGGGCGCCGGCCGCGCTGCCCGCGAAGCCGCTGCCTGTCATGGTGTTCGTCCACGGTGGCAGCAATCGCAGTGGCTGGTCATTCGAACCCAACTATCACGGGCATCGGCTTGCGGCCGAGGGCGTCGTGGTGGTCAGCATCGCGTATCGCCTCGGCGTGTTCGGTTTCTTCTCCCATCCGGATCTCGTGGCACAGCCGGTAGCGGCGAATTTCGGCCTGTGGGATCAACTCGCGGCGTTGCGCTGGATCCAGCGCAACATTGCGCGCTTCGGCGGGGATCCCCAGCGCGTGACCGTGTTCGGTGAGTCGGCCGGTGCAGGCAATATCGCGATGCTCATGGTCGCCCCTCAAGCGCGTGGGCTGCTGCATCGCGCCATCCTGCAAAGCGGCGGCGACTTCGCTTGGCCCGGGTTGCGTTCACTCTCCGCCGAGCGCGCACGGGGCCTGCAACTCGCTGCGGCGGTCGATGCCGCCGCGCCGCCCGATCTGGCTGCGCTGCGTGCGCTCGATGCGCGGCGTCTGTTGCAGATTGCGGAGGAGGTGTTCCGCGACCACTACCATGCGCCCGTGCAGGACGGCGTGCTCGTCACACAATCGATCGAGCGACAGTTGGCGCAAGGCAATGTGCCTCTCGGCAGCTTGCTGATCGGTACTAACTCCAACGAGTACTACGCGCCCGTCGCGCCGCAGGCAGCGAACGAGACCTTCGAGCGGACGCTGGCTTCGGCAGAAGTGTTGAATTCCCCGGAGGTTCGCTTCGAGTTGAGCAAGGACTCGGACGTCGCGAACGGCATCGGTCGACTGCAGACGGCCGAGTCGATGCTGTGCCCCGCACAACTGCTGGCGAGCGCCACCGCGAGAGCACGGATTCCGACTTGGATGTACTGGTTCTCGCGTGTTCGCGACGGGGCCACCGCAGCGCAGCTGCGCGCGTATCACGGCGCCGAGTTGCCTTACGTGTTCGGCACTCACGATGCGTGGCTGCCGACATCGGACATCGATTGGCAACTGTCGCGAACGATGATGCGCACTTGGGTGAACTTTGCCGCAACCGGCTCGCCCGAGGGCGAGGGTCTCCCGCACTGGCCCCAGTTCCGATCGACCGGCCCAACCAACGTGCTGGAGTGGTCGACAAGGCCAAGCGTCATCGATACGCCCGAGCCGAGGCTGTGCGAGATCTATCGCTCGCGCTTGGCGGCGAGCGCCTCGCAGTAGAGACGCATCCGTCGGCAGGCTTCAACGATCAACGCCTCTTCGGTCGCGAAACCCACGCGTACGAAGCCGAGCGTTTGCGTACCGAAAGCATCGCCAGGAATGACCGAGACCCGCTGTTCCCGAAACAAACCCTCGGCGAACGAGCGACCCTGCAGTCCAGTGCCTCGCACATCGAGCAACATGAACATGCCGGCCTCAGGAACCAGCGCAGAAATACCGGGGATACCCTGCATGTGCTCGAGCATCAGTGCCGCGCGTCGATCACAGTATTCGCGCGCGCGTTGCTCTGCCTCGCCTGCGATGCCGAGTGCCGTCACCGCTGCTTCCTGAATGAAGCCCGGCAAACCATACAACATGCACAGCACGAGATTTTCGGTGTGGTCGATGAGTTCGCGCGGGCCAACCATCCAGCCGAGGCGCCATCCGCACATGGCATGCGTCTTCGATAGGCTGCCGATCGTCACCACCCGCTCGGGTAACTCGCGCGCAAGGCTCGGCACTGAGCCCCCCTGTGCAAGCCCCGCATAGACTTCGTCAGCGACGATCCAAAGGTCATGTTCACGCGCGACGTCGGCGATTCCGGCAAGGTCGTGCTCGCTGAGGATCAGCCCCGTCGGGTTGCCCGGCGTGGCGAACGTCAATACGCGCGAGCGTGGCGTGATGGCTCGGCGCATGGCATCCAGATCGAAGCGAAAGCCGTTTTGCGGGTTCAGCGGTACACGGACGAGCCGGGCGCCCGAGGCTTCGAGCGTCGCGGGGTAGGTCGGATACATGGGATCGAGCGAGAGCACCTCGTCACCTGTCTCCGACAGACACAACAAGGCAACCATCAGCGCATTTTGGGCGCCGCTCAGGACAACCACCTGCTCTGGGTTCACGAGTTGACCGCAGCGCCGGTAATGCTGCTCCGCGATCGCCGTGCGCAGCGCCATCCGACCGCGAACCGGCGTGTAGTGCGTGTCGCCGGCGTGCAGCGCCTCCACGGCTCGGGCGACCACGGCTTCCGGGGTGGCCAAATCGGGGTCGCCAACGCTTAAGATGATGGCGTCTTCGCCGCGCTCGCGCGCGGCGAGTGCGGCGTAGTGGATGAGCCAGGCGTCCGCGCCGTCGCCGCCAATTCGTTGAACCAAGCTCGAGAATTTCACCGCCATGAGCGTATCAGCAAGACCGTTGGGCTGCTATCTGACCGAGTTGCTCGCAGCGCATGGCATCGACACCATCTTCGGCATTCCCGGGGTGCACAACCTCGAGCTGTATCGCGGACTGGACCGTCATCGCCAGCTGCGACACGTGCTGGTGCGTCACGAACAGGGCGCGGGTTTCGCGGCGGACGGGTATGCGCGCAGCACGGGAAGACCGGCCGCAGCGTTTGTTATTTCCGGCCCCGGCGTGAGCAATGTGCTGACGGCTGCCTTGCAAGCGGTTTCGGATTCGGTGCCTCTGATTGTGATCGCGAGCACTCCGGTGCGCCGATCACTCGGCCGCTCCTGGGGGATGTTGCACGAGCTGCATGATCAGCAGGCCATCATGGCCGCAGGCCTCGACCTTACAGCCACAGCGGGCAGTGCCACTGAAGCGCGCGACTTCCTGAATCGCGTATTCGCTGAATATCGCGCTGGGCGCACGCGTCCGGCCTATCTGGGTGTGCCCCTCGACGTTTTGGCGGAGTCGACCGATTTACCCGTTGAAACGGCGTCGTTGCCCTCACGAGCGATCGCATCGACGCAACAGCTCGAGCAGGCCGTGGTGCTGCTGAATGCCGCGCAGCGACCTCTCGTCATCGCTGGCGGTGGTGCGCGCGAGGCTGCTGCGGCACTGCGCGCACTCGTCGAGGCGACCGATGCTTACCTCGTGACGACGGCGGCCGGCAAAGGATTGCTGCCCGAATCGCACCCGGCCAACCTCGGCTGCTCGTTGCCGTATGCACCGACACAACAGCGAATCGCCGAGGCCGATGTCGTGCTCGCCGTGGGCACGGGATTGTCCGAGACCGACATCTATACGGGCGATCGACTCACGTTCGGTGGCCAGATGATCCGGATCGACCTTGATCCGCGGCCCGACGAACGACATCCGGCAGCAGTCACCTTGTGTGCTGATGCGGGTGTGGTGCTTGCGAGTCTCGCGCAGCGGTGTGCGCCGCGGCAGGGTTGGCGCAGCAGCTCTGGCAGCGCGGCGCTCACGCGCGCCGCCATCGATGTGGCGGCTGATGCGCCGACTCGGCGCTTGCGCAACGTGCTGAACGCCATCCGCGCGGCTTTGCCGGCCGATGCGCTCGTGTTTTCCGACATGACGCAGATCGCCTACCTCGGCAACTACGCGTTCGCCTGTGACCAGCCACGTCTGTGGCATCACCCCTCGGGCTACGGCACGCTGGGCTACGCATTGCCTGCGGCAATCGGTGCGCGCGTGGCGTACGCCGATCGTGCCGTCGTGGCACTCGCTGGCGACTATGGCGTGCAGTTCACGGTGCAGGAACTCGGCACGGCAGTGGAACTCGGCCGCAGTTTGCCGATCATCGTCTGGAACAATTCAGCTCTCGGTCAGATCCGCGATGACATGATCGCCTCGGGCATCGCGCCGATCGGCGTGGTGGGACACAACCCCGATTTCGTCGCACTCGCGCAGGCGTGGGGTGCTCGAGGCGAGCGGGTTGGCGATGCGGCGCAATTGACCGCAGCGCTGCGCGCTGCGCAGCACCACCCCGGCCCGACGGTGATCGAGGTGGATGCGGCGCAGTTTCCGCAGGACTGAGCGCTACTTGATGGTCGGCATGGCGAAGCTCGTGCCTTCGCGCCCTTCGCCCGGCCAGCGTGAGGTGATCGTCTTGAGGCGCGTGTAGAAGCGCACGCCCTCGGGCCCGTGCACGTGATGGTCGCCAAACAGCGACGACTTCCAACCGCCAAAACTGTGAAAAGCCATGGGCACGGGAATCGGCACGTTGATGCCGACCATGCCGATCTGGATGCGGTGCGCGAAGTCCCGTGCGATGCCGCCGTCCTGGGTGAAGATCGAGGTCCCGTTGCCGAACTCGTGACGATTGATCAGATCGACGGCGCCTGCGTAATCGTTGACACGGGCGATGCAGAGCACTGGTCCAAAGATTTCTTCGCGGTAGATAGCCATCTGCGACTGCACGTGGTCGAAGAGCGTTGCGCCGATGTAGAACCCGTTCTCGAAGCCGCTGCGGTTGATGACGAAGCCGCGTCCATCGACGACGAGTTCCGCGCCTTCGGCCACGCCACGATCGATGTAACCGCGAACCCGATCGAGGTGAGCGCGGGTGACAAGCGGACCCATTTCGGCAGCGGCATCCGTACCCGGGCCTATTTTCAGTGCGGTAAGGCGGGCCACCAGGCGTTGGCGTAGTCCCTCTGCCGTTGCAGCGCCCACCGGGACCGCGACGGAGATGGCCATGCAGCGCTCGCCCGCCGAGCCGAAGGCAGCGCCCATGAGCGCATCGGTCACGACATCTAGATCCGCGTCCGGCATCACCACCATGTGATTCTTGGCGCCGCCGAGCGCCTGCACTCTTTTGCCCTGTGCGGCGCCCGTGGCGTAGATCTGCCGCGCGATCGGCGTAGAGCCAACGAAACTCAGCGCATCGACACCGGGGTGATGCAGCAGCGCATCGACCGCGTCCTTGTCGCCTTGCACGACGTTGAATACGCCCGGCGGAAAGCCCGCTTCGCTGACGAGTCGGGCGAGCAGCAAGGAGGCGGACGGATCGCGCTCGGAGGGCTTGAGGATGAAGGTGTTGCCGCAGACGAGTGCGACCGGAAACATCCACATCGGCACCATGGCGGGGAAGTTGAACGGTGTGACACCGGCGACGACACCGAGCGGCTGCCGCAGCGCGTGGCTATCGATGCCGGGGCCGATGTTGTCGGTGATCTCACCCTTCAGCAGTTGTGGCGCGCCGCAGGCGAACTCGACAACCTCGAGCCCGCGGGTCACTTCACCGCGCGCATCGGAGACCACCTTGCCGTGCTCGGAGCTGATCAGCGCAGCCAGTTCGTCGGCGTGCGCTTCCAGCAACTCGCGCAGCTTGTTCATGAGTCGTGAGCGGCGCAGGGGGCTCGTCGCGGCCCAGCCGGGAAAGGCAGCGCGGGCCGCAGCGACGGCGGCATCAACGGTCGCCTGGTCGGCCAGCGCGACGTTGGCCGTGTGCTCGCCGGTTGCTGGGTTGTAAACGTGTGATGTACGTCCGCCCGAAGCAGTGCTCGATGCACCGCCGATGAAATGCCCGATAGTTTTCACGCTGTATGTCTCGTAGTGACCCCAGCGCGATTCTACCTCAGTGGCGCTGACGCTCCAGCAGCCGCAGCAGTGCGGGCCACACGAGATCGGCGGCGTTCGGGTCGCTGACCAGATGGGCCGCGTCGGTTGCAGGCGGCGCGTTGAATTGCCGCTCAGCTCTGCGACAGATGTCCTCTGACGGCAGCACCAGGGGCTGACCTGCGCTCTGTGCAGCAATCTGGATTTGGCAGGCTTTCTCGAGGTAGTACATTCGCTGGAACGCCTGCGACACCGAAGTGCCGACGGTCAGCAAGCCGTGATTGCGCATGATCATTACCGGCTTGTCGCCGAGATTGCGCACCAGCCGCTCTCGTTCGGCGAGATCGTACGAGATGCCCTCGTAGTCGTGATACGCCACGCGACCGTGGAACTCGAGCGCGATCTGGTTGACAGGCTGCAGACCGTCTCGCTGCGCGGCCACGGCACACCCTGCGAGCGTGTGCGTGTGGATGATGCAGTGCGCATCTTCGCGTGCGGCGTGAATGGCGCCGTGGATGACGAAGCCCGCAAGATTGATCGGCGCCGCGTCGGCCTCGACCGGTGTGCCCTCGGCATCGATCAGCACCAAATCGTCGGCCGTGATCTCGTCCCACATCAGTCCGTAGGGGTTGATGAGGTAACGCCGTTCGGGGCCGGGTACACGCAGCGTGCAATGCGTGTAGATGAGATCCGTCATCCGGTAATGAGCGAGCAGGCGGTAGCAGGCGGCGAGGTCCTCGCGCAGTCGAGGGAGTTCACCGTGGGCCGCTGAGCCTGTCATCGGCGCCACTCGATCGGCGCGATCTTCGGTAGCATCACCACCCAACCGATCAGCCCCAGAACGTTGATTGCGGCCGCCAGCAGGAAGGCACGATCGAACTCACCCGTTGCTCCGATGATGAAGCCCGTCACCGCCGGGGCGATCAGCCCGGCCAGATTGCCGCACATGTTCTGCACTCCTACCCAACGCGCCGCCGCGGCCGGGCCCGCGAGGATCTGTGGAATCGCATACGTCCCAGGCGAGCCGATGCCGATGATGAGTTGATAAAAATACAGGCAGGCGATCGCACCTTCCACCGGCAGCGCCACGATGCCGATCATGCAGACGATGCCGAACAGGTGGTACGCCGCCATGATCGACTTGTGGGTGATGCTCGGCGAGTGGCCCCGTGCGATCCAGCGGTCGATGGCCCAGCCCGCACCCAAAGCCGACAGCGCGTTGATGAGGTAGGCACCTGCGGCCACGGTCGCCATGGCGGCGAGCGAGAAGCCGCGCGCGCTAACCAGATAGGCCGGGAGCCAGGCGAGGATCAGGTAGTACGAGTAGTTCATCGAGAAAAGGCCGAGCGAGGTGCCCCACACGGCGCGCTCGCCGAGAAGGCGGCGGAACGGCGGGCCCGCTTCGACCGTGCCCTTTACGGCGCGAGGCTCGTGCACCACGAGGTTGCGCCAAGGTAGTAGCCACAGCAGCGAGAGCGCGCCAAACAGCAGGAATACCGGCCGCCAGCCGTATTCCGCCATCAACAAACCACCGACGAGCGTACCGACGGCAGGGCCGATCAGATAACCGAAGGCCACGACCCCATTCGCAGCCGACAAGTGCGCCGTAGGTACGCCTACGGCGAGTAGGCGCGACATGCAGGGGAAGGAGACGCTCTCGCCGAGACCCAGTAACAGTCGAAGCAGCAGCAGGGCGACGAAGGAGGCGGCGAAACCTGTCGTCAGCGTGGCGATCGACCAGACCACGAGCCCGGCGGCCAGCACTCGCCGTGCGCCGTAGCGCTCGGCGAGCCAGCCTGCCGGAATCATTGCGGCGACGTAAGTGAAGTAGAACGCTGAGAGCAACAGGCCAAGACGCTCAGGCGATAGCGCGAACTCTTGCTGGATGAGCGTGGCGGCTGTGGAGAGATTGCCGCGATCGACGTAGCTGATGAAGAGGGCCAGCGCCGCCACGAGGGTGACCCTCGTGGCGGAACTGGCCGGCTGAATCAAGTGCGTTGGGCCTTAGAACTTCTGCGTGAACTTCAGCCCGATCGTGCGCGGCTGAGGCCGCACGCCATAGGGCTGCACACCGCACACCGACTCCGCGCACTGCGAGGTCTTGTAGAGGGCGGCGTCTTCGTTACCAACGTTCTGCACGAACAGCTCGATCGTGTAGTTGTCCTTGCCGATGCCGGCGCTGAGGTCGGCCGTCGTGTTCGCTTCGATGTCGCCGATGATGGCGTTGGCATCGAGCGCGAGTCGCGAGGGCGCCTTGCCGGAGTGCGCGACCGAGCCCTGCAGGTGGGCATCGAAACTGCCGAGATTGAAGCTGTAGCGCGCTACCACATTACCCTTGAACTTGGGCGTGATGGGCAGCTGGGTTCCCTTGGGGGCGTTGACCGACACCACATTGCCCGCCGCGTCGAAGTTCGCGTAATCGTTCTTCAACTCGGAGTCGTAGAAGGCAGCCGTGGCCGACAGCAACAGACTGTCGGTGGCCAGCCACTGCAGCTGGGTTTCGAGGCCATTGACCTCTGCCGAGGGACCGTTCGCCACCTGCGTGATGCCGTTGGCACCCTGGAAGGAAATCTGGAAATCATCCCAGCTTTGCAGGAAGAGCGCGCCGTTGAACTGCAGGCGATTGTCAAACCACGTGGTCTTCCAACCCAACTCGTAGTTGGTGAGGAAGTCAGAGATGTAATCGCCGGCGAACGGGTTGCGGTTGATGCCGCCGGGGCGGTAGCCCTCTGACCAGGTCGCGTACAGCATCACATCGTCGTTGACCGTCCAGCGCAGGTTGACGCGACCGATGTTTTCGCTCTCAGCGATGCCCTTGTTGACGTTGCGGCAGGGAGCGTCGTTGTACGAAGCCTGCGATTTGCAGCGGTACTCGCCATTGCGCGACCAGCCCTGACCCACGGGTGAGAAGGCGCCCGAGCCGCCGTTCGCCACGGCACCCGGTTCGGAACCCGAGGGCGCTCGCGCAGGGCTGAATCCAAGGCCGAAGCCGAAGAAGCCATCCACGGTCACTTCAGGTTTGAAGAAGCGGGCTCCGACGGTCAACTCGAGGTTGTCGGTGATGTCGTACGCCAACTGACCGAACACAGCCTGGTCAGTATCGATGCGGTCGAAGCTGTTGAGATACACAACGCCCGGATATTTTCGGCCGTTCGGCTCATCGCGGTTGAGCAGCATGGCATCGGCAAGCCCAACGATGTTGCCGAAGGGCTGTTCGAAATCGTGCTTCTGCTTCTGGTAGAAGAATCCGATCAAGCCGCGCAGCCGCTTCGTCGAGTCGGAGCTGAGGCGCAACTCGTGGCTGGTCTTGGTATAGCCGTCATTGTTGATGAAGCTATGTGCCGGGTTCGGACGACCGCCCGCGTTGTTGAGGAAGAGGCCGGCGAAGTAACCACTGGTGTACAGGTTGTCGTACCAGTACGAATAGTCCGAGTAGTCGAACGAGGCGTCGACATCGCGATTGAGGTAGTTACCGGCGTAGGTCACATCGAAGGTGCCCACTTGACCCTCGATGGTGAGTCCTGCCTGATACCACTTGTCGCGCGAGTACTCCTCGCGGAAGTGCTTGACCGCATACTGCCCCGCGGCAAAGTTGCTCAGGTCATCGCCCCAAGAGCCCACACTCTCCTGATCCTGATACTGCACGGATGGAGTGATCGTCCAGTTGTCGTCGAGCTCGATGCGCAGCGCGGCGCGCGCACCGATCGTCTCGAGCGTGTTGTAGTCGTCACGCGCGAGTGCGGAATTGTTGACCGTGAAGTTGTCGGCATTGGTGCTCACATCGCCCGGGTAGAGCCGCGTGCCCTTCAGGTTGTCGATCCAACCCGCTTCCTTTGTTTTCCAACCAACCAGCCGAACGGCTGCGCGCTCGCTGATGGGGAGGTTGACGAAGCCCTCGGCCACGTAGCCGTTGCTGCCCTCGCTGACGCGATTGCCCTCGAGGGCGTAGCCCGCCGAGAACTTACCGACTTCCGGCTTGTTGGTGATGATGCGGATCGTGCCTGCCTGCGAGCTGGCGCCATACAGCGTGCCCTGCGGTCCAGCGAGCGCCTCGACGCGGGCGATGTCATACAGGTGCAGATCAAGGTTGCCCTGAATGGTGGTCACCGGCTGCTCGTCGAGATAGGTGCCGACGCTCGGCAGCGAAGTGGTGGCTTGTCCGTCACCGCCGGTGACGATGCCACGCATGTAGATTGCGGAGAAACCGGCTCCGGCACCGATGCTCGGTGTTGTTGCCACGCTTGGCAGCATGCGCACGTAGTCGGTGAAATTGCGGATGTTCAGTTCTTCGAGCTTCTCGGCGCCGATTGCCTCGATGCTGATGGGCACGTCTTGCAGGTTCTCACTGCGCTTTTGCGCGGTGACGACGATTTCTTCGAGACCACCGCTGTCTTGGGCTGCGGCGATTTGCCCGCCCAGCGCGACGATCACGGCGGCGGCAATGGGTGAGTAAACGCGTGCGACGGGCATGACGGAACGTGAACGCGTGCTGCGACGTGTTTTCATGACGACCTCTTCTCCCCGAGTGAATCGACCCTTTACCGAAGACTACGCCAACTGCGCTCGCTGGCAAAGGGCTAGCGGAGGTCTGCGGGTGCCTCGGGGTAGGCCTCGAGAACACCGCCAAGGGCGCTCTTGAGCGGGTCAAGCCAGGGGTCAAATTGCCGCCACTGGTCGACCCCATCCCGGTAGATGGGTCTTCGCACCTGCTCGGAGCTTGCGGTGCGTACCGGCCGGTCGTTCTCGAAAAATCGTAGGCAACCCGGTTCGAAGGGTAGGCCGCAGTAATCGAGCAGGCGGCGCACCTCATTCTCGGTGTCCTCGACGAGCCGCTCGTAGATGACCCGGTGCACGCGGCCGGGCAGCACGGCGTCGAAATGCGCCATGAGCTCGACGTAGTCCCGGTAGTACCCGCCCATCTCCGCGAGTCCATAACTGAAGCGCTGACCCTTGGCGTACAGCTGCTTGAAATTCGAAAAGCAGCAGCCGAGCGGATGACGGCGCGCATCGATGATGCGGGCGTTGGGCAGAATGCTGTGGATCAGGCCGACATGCAGAAAGTTGTTCGGCATCTTGTCGATGAAGTAGGGCCGGTCGGTCTTACGGTAGATCCGCGTGCCGCGCAGGTAGCGCTCGCCGAGTTCCCGCAGGCTCGACGCATCCAGGCGGGCGAGCACCTCCGCGTAGCCGCGAAGTTCCGCATCATCAGCGCGGGCGCGCAGGTCCCGGGCGAGGGTGATGATGTTGGGTAGCTCCGAGGTTCCCTCCACCGCGGAGTGGCTGGCGAGGATTTGTTCGATCAGCGTCGAGCCCGCTCGAGGCATACCGAGGATAAAGATCGGCTCGCTCGACTCGTGACCCTGTCCCTTGCGTTGCGCGAAGAATTCCGGCGTGAACAGGGCTTTGAGACGGCGCATGCGTGCCGTGTTCAATGGTTGGTCGTAGGGCAGGCGCTTGCGCTGCAGGGCGTTGCCCCGCTCGTAGTGCTCGAAGGCGAGCTCCGCTTCACCGGCATCTTCGTGGGCCTTGCCGAGCGCGAAGTGGAAGTTCAGCCGATCGATGTCGCTCAGCGAGGCATCGGCCAGATGCGCGCGCAGGGTCGCAAGGTCTTCTGCCGTGAAGCGGAAGGTCTTTAGGTTGGCGAGACTCCAGTACGCTTCGCCGAGTTTCGCCTCGAGCGCGATGCACCGCCGGTAGGCGGCAATACAGTCCTGCTGCCGACCAGCGGTCTTCAGCACATGGCCGTAACTCAACCAGACTTTCGCGTTACTCGGGTACTCACGCAGCAGGCGCTCGTAGATGGCGCAGGAGCGTTCGACTTCGCCAACGTGGCTTAGCACTACGGCGTGCAAGTTCCGGTATCCCGGATTCTGCGGATCGATGGCGAGCAATCGCTCGAGTTCGGCGAGTGCCTCGGCCGCCTGATTGCGCCGGTGCAGCAACACCGCGTGGTTGTAGCGGGCTGCAGCGAAGTTCGGCGCGAGCTCTAGGCAGCGCTTGAGTAGATGCTCCGCCGCCTGATCTTGGCCGCAGCGCACCGCGACCTCAGCCAACATGCGAATCGCCGCCACGTCGGTGGGCGCGGATTTGAGGTGACTCTTGAGGAGTCGCTCGGCTTGCGGGATGTCGTTGGCCAGCATGGCCGTGGCCGCTTGGCGCAACATCGGGTCGCGCGTCGCGCATTGAATGTGACGCGAGTAGGCGAGGTCGGCCTCCGCGGTTTGACCGATCGCCATAAGGTGATCGGCAAGTACACGCCAGGCCTCCGGGTGCTCAGGTTGCAGTCGGACGATCTCGAAGAGGGCTTTGAGGGCAGCGTCGCCCTGGCCGTCTGCAGCCAATCGCCGCGCATGCTCCAACGCGGTGTCGACCGAGCCTGTGGGTGCCCTTGCCTCGCCCATGAGGCCGAATGCTACCCGAAAGGCAGCGGCTAGACGTTCGAGTCGGGGGCTGCGGCCTTGCGCCGCGCCATGAAGTCGAGCAGCGCCTCGTCGATCGCCGGGTCGAGCGGCGGGGGCACATAGTCCTCGAGCATCCGCTTGTACTGCCGGTTCGCCCGCTGCGCCATGTCGAGAGCGCCTTCCGCATCCCACTGTTCGAAGCTGTTGTTATCGGCGAGTGGCGAGCGGTAGAACGCCGTCTCGAAGTTGGCCTGGGTGTGCGCGCAGCCAAGGAAATGCTTCCCTGGACCGACTTCCGCGATGGCGTCCATGGCCTGACCGTTTGGCGTGACGTCGACGCCCGCGAGCATGGTGTGGAACATGCCCGCCTGGTCGACGTCCATCATGAACTTCTCGTAGCCCATGGTGAGCCCACCCTCGAGCCAGCCGGCGGTGTGCAACACGAAGTTCACGCCGGCGAGACAGGTCGGCAGCATGGTTTGCGCCGACTCATACGCTGCCTGCGCATCGGCGATCTTGGAGGCGCAAAGCCCACCGCCCGAACGAAACGGTACGCCGAGACGCCGGGCGAGGGCGCCCATCACGTACAGCACGAGCGCGGGTTCAGGTGTACCGAAAGTCGGCGCACCGGATTGCATCGACATCGACGAGGCGAAGCTGCCGAAGATCACCGGTGCGCCCGGATTCAGCAATTGTACGAGCGCCATGCCGGCCAAGGCCTCGGCCAGTGTCTGGGTCGCCGTGCCGGCCACAGTGACCGGCGCCATCGCCCCGGCGAGGATGAACGGCGTGACGAGGCAGGCCTGATTGGCGCGCGCGTAGACCTTGAGGGCGCCGAGCATGGTCGCGTCATAGGTCATCGGCGAGTTGACGTTGATCAGGTTCACGAGGGCCGTGTTCGGGCGACCCGTGAGCGGATCCATGTGCCGCTCGCCGAGTGCGATCTTGGCCATCTCCACCGAGTCTGCGGCGCGATCCGGTGCGGTCACCGAACCCATGAACGCCTTATCGCTGTACTTGACGTGGCTGTAGACCATGTCGAGGTGGCGCTTGTTGACCGGTAAATCCACAGGCTCGCAGATGGTGCCGCCTGAATGGTGCAGCGAGTTCGCCATGTAGGCGAGCTTGACGAAGTTGCGGAAGTCCTCGATGCGCGCGTAACGACGCCCTTCATCGAGGTTGCGCACGAACGGCGAACCGTACGCGGGCACGAAGACCGTCGCATCGCCACCGATACGCACATCACGAGCGGGGTTGCGGGCCACCTGCGTGAACTCGCGTGGCGCGTGTTCGCGAATGAGCTGTCGGCACATGCCACGCGGCATGCGCACGCGTTCACCATCGACGTTCGCTCCGGCCTTGCGCCAGATCTCGAGAACTTCGGGGTCCTCGCGAAATTCGATGCCAACCTCTTCGAGGATGCGATCGGCGTTGTCCTCGATGATCGCGAGGCCCTCTTCGCCGAGTACTTCAAAGCGCGGGATCTTGCGCACGATGTACGGCTGGGAGGCGGCGCCTCGCGCCGTGCGTGCGGCACGCTTGGCGTCTCGGGCGTTTGGACGCCGGCTGCTTGCCGTCGTTGTCGAGGTATCGCTCATGATTCAAAAATTATGGGCAGGCCGGGGGGTGGGGACTGACCCAGAAGCGGCATCGACTTGCCTGCCCGCGTCAGTACTGCTCTTTCGCATAGTCGCCCCCGCTGATGCAGTAATAGTCGCCTTTGTCGGCGACGAAAATATGGCCGCCGAGCGTCAGGCCCGAGGGGCCATCGATCGAGCCGACGCACACCGAGGTGACCGTTGCGCCCACGCGCTTCCAGAAGAGCGACGAACCGCAGCGGTCGCAAAACCCTCGTTGGGCCTGCTCGCTCGAGCGGTACCAGCGCAGGGAGTCGCTGCTGATCAGGTGCAGGTCGGCATCGGCCGTGTGGGTTGAGGCCCAGTGGTGACCGGTCTGCTTGCGACACTGCGTGCAGTGGCAGGCGATCACCTCATCGAGTGGGCCACGCAGCTCGAAGCGCACGCCACCGCAGATACAAGAGCCGGTTTTCATCGCGGGTGTTCCCGACGCAGCGAGGCGATGTGCTCGGGGCCGACGCCGCAGCAGCCGCCGAGCGCATGCGCGCCGAGCCGCCGCCACTGGCGAGATAGAGCCGCGTATTCGTCGGGGGGTGCGACGCCGATGAACTTCCAGTCTGGCGCTTCGTAGCGTCCGCATTCCGGGTAAGCGGCGGTGGGTCCTGACCAATGGCGTCGCAGGACCTCGAGCGCGGGCAGCGTGTCGTCCACCGAGGTGTGCATGATCGCCATGGCGTCGGGCCGCAGCGCGGCGAGGCCGGCCGCGACAGGCTCCAGTTCGCAGTCTTGCCGCCCGAAGCCGACGAGCCGACCCTCGGCGTTGCGTTCGACTGAAAGACCGATCCACACCGGCAACCCGCTCGCGAGCGCTGCCTCACAGGCCCAGAGCGAGTAGTCGAGGTCGCGCATCATCTCCATGAGGATGAATTCGGCGCCGCCGTCGCGCAGGCTCGCCGCCTTGCGTGCAAAGAGGGCGCGTGCAGCCTCCTCGGTCCACCCGTGGCTCTGCTGCGTGCGGTCGGAGCCGGGGACGGTCGGGCGCATCGTCGACATGGAGCCTGCGACCACGGCGCCGCTGCTGCTCGCCGCTTCGCGCGCAACACGGAGCGCGACGGCATCGATGCGTTCCATCTCGTCCAACCGACCGAAGTGTTCGAGCAGCAATGGGCTGCTGGCGAAGGTGTTGGCGGTGACGACCTCAGCGCCGGCTGCCAGATAGTCGCGGTGGACGCGACGGACAATCTCGGGGTGGCTGAGATTGGCCTCAGCGCACCAGAGCGCGGTGCTCATCGGCGCGCCTTGACGCTGGATTTCGGTGCCTACGCCGCCATCGAGCAGCACGCACTCGCCCGCTCGCAGGCGTTGCAGCAGTGCGGCGTAGGCGGCGTTGCGCATGTGCGATGGCGGACCCGCAGCGCCTTAGGTGCGCATGCGTTGGCCGGTCGGATCCACGGCGGGTGTCGCAAGGCGCAGGGCGGGTCGACGTTCGCCGATGAGCTCGACTTCGAAACCGTGCGTGGCCTGCGCGCAGGCGGCATCCACGTAACCGAGGGCGAGTGACTTGCGCGAGGCGTGACCGTAGGCACCCGAGGTCACCCAGCCGACGACGTTGCCGTCTAGCCAAATCGGCTCATCGGCGATCGCATCGCAATCGCGCGCGTCGATTTCGAGGGTGATGAGCTTGCGCGCGCCGCCTTGTGACTTCTCGGCGACGGCGGCCTCGCGGCCGACGAACTCGGGCTTGTTGAGGTCGACGAACCGATCGAGTCCCGCTTCGTACGGGCCGTAGATCGGCCGATACTCGCGGGCCCAGCTGCCAAAGCTTTTTTCCATGCGCAGCGAGTTGAGCGCGCGCCCGCCGAAGTGCCGCAGCCCGAACGTTTTACCCGCGGCGACGAGCCGCGTGTAGAGCTCGCGCTGGAACTCGTTCTTCACCCAGATCTCGTAGCCGAGTTCACCCGTGAAAGACAGTCGACCGACGAGCGCAGGCACGAGTCCCACGTCCATCGCGCCAAAGGACATGAACGGGAATGCCTTGGTCGACAGATCCTCGTCGACGAGCGTCTGCAGCACATCGCGCGAGGCGGGTCCTGCCAGCGCGAGCCCCAGCCACTCCATTGCGCAGGCTCGAACCTGCACGTCAAAGCCTGCCGTGCGTGCTTCGAACCAGCGCTGGTAGAAGCGTTCGGCGGCGTAGGTGCCGATCAGCAAAAAGTGTTCGGCGTTGATGCGACACATCGTGAAATCACCGATGAGCTTGCCACGCTCGTTCAACATCGGTGTCAGCGTCACTCGGCCCTTGGCTGGCACCTTGTTGGCCATGACGCGTCCAAGCCAGCGTTCGGCATCCCGGCCCGTGACTTCGAACTTGCCGTAATTGGAGATCTCGATCATGCCGACGGCGTCGCGCACCGCTCGGCACTCGGCGCCCACATGTTCGTGCGCATTGGAGCGCCGGAAGGTCACCTCCTCGTGCGCCGCGCTGCCCTGCGGCGCAAACCACAAGGCATGCTCGAGACCGCAGTAATCGCCCCACAGCGGATTCTCCGCCTTCAAGGGCTCGTAGATCGGCGTGGTCTTCAGCGGTCGTGCGGCCGGCAACTCCTCGTTGGGGAAGCGGATGCGGAAGCGACGCGAGTAATTCTCGCGGACCTTGGTGTTGGTGTAGCTGCGTGTGGCCCATTCGCCATAGCGGGCGACGTCCATCGCCCAGATGTCGGCGCCCGGATCGCCATCTACCATCCAGTGCGAGAGCGCGAGGCCAACGCCGCCGCCCTGGCTGAAACCTGCCATGACGCCGCAGGCCACCCAGAAGTTGCGCAGTCCGGGCACCGGACCGACGAGCGGGTTGCCATCCGGCGCGAACGTGAACGGGCCGTTGACGATCTTGCGAATGCCGACCTCGCCGAGGCGCGGGAAATGCTTGAAGCCGACTTCGAGACTCGGCGCGATGCGCTCGAGATCATTTGGCAGCAGATCCTGCCCGAAGTCCCAGGGTGTCGTGCGCGGCGACCAGGGGACGCCGGCGCGCTCGTAGGTGCCGAGCAGCACGCCACCGCGCTCCTGGCGCATGTAGATCTCACCCTCGAAGTCGATGACGTGCAGCAACTCGGGCTGTCCGGCGAGTTCCGGCAAATCGTCGGTGATGATGTACTGGTGTTCCATCGCGAGGATGGGCAACTCGAGCCCCACCATGCGACCGACCTCGCGGGCCCAAAGGCCGCCGGCGTTGACGACGTGCTCGGCATGCACGTTGCCCTGTTCGGTGATCACATCCCAGCTGCCGTCGGCGCGCTGCCGAAGGTCGGTGACGCGACACTGGCGCACGATCTCGGCACCACCGATCTGCGCTGCCTTGGCATAGGCGTGTGTGACGCCATACGGGTCCACATGTCCTTCGATCGGATCGTAGATCGCGCCGACGAAGTGCCGCTCATCAAGCAGCGGATAACGTTTCTTCGTTTCCACCATATCGATGAGCTCGAGTTCCATGCCGAGGTATCGGCCCCGGGCTACCGTCATCTTCAGCCAGTCGAGACGCTCCGGCGTTCCGGCGAGCATCAGCCCGCCGGTGATGTGCAGACCGCAAGATTGCCCCGAAATTCGCTCAAGCTCGCGGTAGAGATTAATGGTGTACTGCTGCAGCTTCGCGACGTTCGGATCGCCATTGACCGTGTGCATGCCGCCGGCGGCGTGCCACGTCGAGCCCGAAGTGAGTTCGGCCCGTTCGATGAGCATCACGTCCCGCCAGCCTGCCTTGGTCAGGTGGTACAGCACGCTGACGCCGACCACGCCACCGCCGATCACCACCACTTGTGCCGTGTTCTTCATGTTCGATCTCTTCCGTCTGGGTTAGCTCACTGGGGGCGCGCCGCCTTCAGCGGTACGGCGGGCGACGTAATCATTGAGTGCCTCGACGATTGCCGGGTCACGCGCAGGAGGCTGGTACGCATCGACCACCTGCCGCCAGATCTCGGCGGCGCGCTCGGTGGCGGTCTTCGCTCCGGCAGCCTGCCACTGGCCGAAGTTCTGCCAGTCCGAGACAAGCGGGGCGTAGAAGGCCGTTCGGTAGCGCGCCATCGTATGGGCACAACCAAAGAAATGACCGCCTGCACCAACCTCGGCCACGGCATCAAGGGCGATGTCGTCCGCGCTCGCGCCAACGGGCTGGAAGACCTCGGCGAACATCTGCAGCATCTCGATATCGAGGATGAATTTCTCGTACGAGGTGGTCAGGCCGCCCTCGAGCCATCCGGCCGCGTGCAGGATGTAGTTGCAACCGCCCATCAACGCGCCCCAGAGGCTCATCTGCGACTCGTAGGCCGACTGCGCGTCGGCGCAGTTGGATGCGGTCGCGTTCGATGAGCGCCAGGGCAGGCCGATGTGTCGGGCGAGTTGCCCTGCGCCGAACGCGGCCTTCACGTACTCCGGGGTACCGAAGGCCGGCGAGCCCGATTTCATGTCGACGTTCGAGGTGAAGCTGCCGTAGATGATGGGCGCGCCCGGTCTCACCATTTGCGCAAGGCACAGCCCGGCCAGCGCCTCGGCGTGCGCGAGAGTGAGCGCCCCCGCAATGGTCACGGGCGCCATCGCTCCGGCGAGCGTGAAGGGCGTGATGATCAGCACTTGACCCGCTGCCGCGTAATCCATGATGCCGTTCGCCATCGGGATGTCGAGCTGCAGCGGCGAGTTCGTATTGATGATGGTGGTGACGCAGGGCCGCGACCGGAATTCTTCTTCGGTCAGTCCGTAGGCGATGCGGATCATCTCGAAGTTGTCGACGGTCTGTCCGGGGCCGCGCGCATACACCTTCGGGATCTTGTCCGACATCAAGAGCATTGCGCGCGTGGTTTCGAGATGGCGGAACTGGACCGGAATGTCCTGCGGCTCGACCAAACCTCCGAGGCCGTGCATGACTTCGAAGCTCTGGCAGATCTTGATGATGTTGCAGAAGTCCTCGAAGGACCCGGCGCGTTTGCCGCGCACGGTATCCATGATGTTCGGCGGGCCCGAGGTGGGCGCGAACATCACGTGCTTGCCCCACACCGGCATGTCGAACTCCGGCCGTGCCGCGCGCAACACGATTTCGCGCGGCGCAAGCGCAAGGCACTGTTCGACAAGTCCGCGATCCAGGCGCACGGTCAGCGTCGACTCGTCCACCTGCCCGCCGCCGCGGCGGTAGGTTTCGCGGGCCTCAGGCAGCAGCACCCGCATGCCCTGATTTTCGAGCATGGTCAGAGCGCTCTCGTGGATGGCGGCGACCTGGTCGTCGGAGAATACTTTGAGCGGCTCGAACGGATTGACAAGGTGCCGATACCGCGATTGCCGAGCGGGTGTGTCGGCGACCGGCGCAGCGGCGCGGCGACGCGGACGGCGCTCGGCCGTTGACGGAGCGTCCTGCGCGGAGTCATTCATCGGCTGTCGTCCTCATTCGAATTTCGGTGATCCTGATCGCAAGGCGCAGTGTATCCGGTTCGACTCAGCTGCCGGGATGGCGCGTTCGACGTCGCAACGACTCCCAGCCGAGGTCCGACGACCAACCGCCATCCACCGGCAGACTGACGCCGTTGATGAACGCGCTGTGCTCGCTCGCGAGGAAGTTGATCGCCGCCGCGACGTCACCCGGGTAGGCAAAGCGCGCCATCGGCACGCGATCGATGATGTCCGAATCGCTGTAGTTTCCGGAACCCTGATCGGCGACGTCCATCTCGGTCTTGATCCAACCCGGGCACACGGCATTCACGCGCACTCCGCGGCCGCCCCATTCGGCGGCGAGCGTTCGCGTAAGACCAATGAGACCGTGTTTCGAGGCGTTATAGGCACTACGGTGCGCGACCGCACCAAGGCCTGCGACCGAGGCGACGTTGATGATGCTGCCGCGACCCTTCGCGAGCATCTGACGACCGAACTCGCGGCAGAGCAGGAAGGGGCCAAGCAGATTGACGTCCATGACCCGACGCCATTGCGCCGCCGTGAGTTGCTCGGCGGGGATGATCTGGCTGATACCAGCGTTGTTCACCAGCACCTCGGCGCTGCCCATCGTCAGGGCCACTTCGGCGGCCGCTTGCTGCACGAACGCCTCGTCGGCGATGTCACCACTCAGACCGTGCGCCGTGTGGCCTTTCGCGCGAAGCTCCGTCACGATTGCATCGAGCGGTTGCAGATCGAGCAGCATGACCGCAAAGCCCGCCTCCGCGAGTGTCTCGGCCGTGACCCGACCGAGACCTTGAGCCGCACCCGTGATGACTGCCGTTCGCATCTGCGTGTTCATTGCTCGCAGATTATGCCGCCAGGTGCGAAAGGGAGCGGGGCGCAATCTAGCAAGCCAGAGTCGCTTTCCAGTCGTGTGATGACCAGTTCGTGGGCTAGCATCCGGCCGCAATATGAAGATCGCGCAACTTGAAACCTTTGCTAACGAGTTCGTCTGCTTCGTCAAACTGACGACGGATGATGGGGCGATCGGGTGGGGCCAGACTTCGACCTACAACGCCGACATCACGGCACAGGTATTTCATCGTCAGGTCGTGCCTTGGGCACTGGGGCAGCGGGCCGACGACATCCAGGCGTTGATCGATCGCGTCGAGGAGAAGGAGCATAAGTTCCCGGGCAGCTATCGCTGCCGTGCTTTGGCGGGTCTCGACACGGCACTATGGGATTTGCACGGTCGCGTGGCTGGCAAGCCGGTCGTCGAATTACTCGGTGGCAAGCCGGGGTGGTTGCGTGCCTACGCATCCTCCATGAAACGTGACATTACTCCCGAGGCCGAGGCGGAGCGGCTGGTTCGTCTGCGCGATGAACTCGGCTTCACCGCCTTCAAGTGGCGGGTGGCCGCCGAATGCGGTCGTGACATCGACGAGTGGCCGGGGCGCACCGAGAAGATCGTGCCTACCGTCGCGCGAGCCCTGGGTGATGGCATCGACAAGCTCGTCGACGCCAACAGTGGCTACTCGCCGCGCCGGGCCATCGAAGTCGGTCGGCTGCTCGAGCAGGAGGGCGTCGGTCATTTCGAGGAACCCTGTCCTTACTGGCATCTCGAGCAGACTCGCGAAGTCACTGCGGCACTGTCGCTGGATGTGACGGGCGGCGAACAGGACTGGGACCTCGCCACATGGCAACGCATGATCGATCTGCGTGCCGTGGACATCGTGCAGCCGGACGTCATGTACATGGGCGGCATGACGCGCACCTTGACCGTCGCGCGCATGGCTGCCGCAGCCGGTCTGCCGGTCACGCCACACAGTGCCAACCTGTCTCTGGTGACGATGTGCACCATGCATCTGCTCGGTGCAATTCCGAACGCGGGCAAATACCTCGAGCTCTCCATCGAAGGCGCGGATTACTACCCTTGGCAGCAGGAGTTGTTCATCGGTGATCCGTATCACGTAGAGGCAGGTCGGGTACAAATTCCTTCGGCACCGGGCTGGGGTGTGGAAATCAACCCAGCTTGGTTGGCCCGCGCAGAGCATCGTCGCGCGGCATAAGCCAACGTCATACACAACATCCAAACGGGGCACACAGTGAAATACGGCTACATCGGTCTTGGCAATCTCGGCAAACATCTGGCGGCGAGTCTGCGGCGTGCGGGCTTCACCGTGGTGGTCAATGATTTGAACCGTGAAGCGGCACAGCCCTTGCTCGATGCGGGATGTCTGTGGGCCGATTCGCCGCGCGCACTGGCCGAGCAGGTGGACTGCGTTATCACTTGTCTGCCGTCACCGAGCGCATCGAATGCCGTGTTGACCGGTAAGGATGGCGTGCTCGAGGGCCTGCGTCGCGGTGGGACCTGGATCGAAATGAGCACCACGGACGAGCGCGAGATCAAGCGGGTGGCTGACATCGCAGCGGCGCGCGGCGTCGCGACGCTCGAGTGTCCGGTGACGGGTGGCGTGCATCTGGCTGCGGCCGGCAAGATCACGGTGCTCGTCGGGGGCGAGCAGCCGGTGTTCGAGCAGCACCGGGCGGCGCTTGAGGCCATGGGTGGGCAAATTTTCTACATGGGCGAGCTCGGCAAGGCCAGCGTGATCAAGGTGATCACCAACATGCTCGCCTTCATCCACCTCGTTGCAGCGGGTGAGGCGCTGATGCTCGCCAAGCGTGGCGGCCTTGATCTCGCGCAGGCGTTCTACGCCATCAAGGCGAGTTCGGGCACAAGCTTCGTGCACGAGACCGAGAGCCAGCTCGTGCTCAACGGCAGCTACAACATCAACTTCACCATGGACCTCGCCTGCAAGGACCTCGGCTTTGCCTACGAGTACGGCCGAAAGTTCGGCGTACCGCTCGAGATTGCGGGGCTCACCGAGCAGATTTTCCGCCGCGGCCGCTCGCAGTACGGGGGTGACGCGCAGTCGACGCAGATCGTCAAGCTGCTGGAGGATGCGTTAGGTACGGACCTGCGCGCGGCCGGGTTCCCGGCTGTTCTCGAATAGTCCGCCGAGCTCGCTAATCATCGCTGGGCCGAGATCGTCCGTGCTGCCAATGGCTACGGCCCTGCGGTAGTAATCGCCGACCTCGTGACCGATGCCTATGGCGACGAGTTCGACGGCGGCGTCTTTTTCGATCCAGCGAATGACCTGACGCAGGTGCTGGTCGAGGTAGCCCCCCGGGTTGGCTGACAGCGTGGCTTGATCGAGTGGTACGCCGTCGGAGATGGTCATGAGTATCCGCCGTCGCTCAGGTCGTGCGAGCAGTCGCTGATAAGCCCACCACAGCGCCTCGCCGTCGATGTTGTCCTTCATCAGATCATCGCGAAGCAGCAGACCGAGGTTGTTGCGCGCGCGGCGCCACGCCGTGTCGGCCGTCTTGTAGACGATGTAACGCACGTCCGTCAGTCGCCCAGGGTTACGCGGTGCGCCTGCGGCAATCCAGTCGGCGCGCGATCTTCCGCCATCCCACTCGCGCGTGGTGAAGCCAAGAATTTCCGTACGTACGCCGCAGCGCTCCAGGGTGCGCGCGAGCAGATCTGCGCAAAGGGCCGTGAGCAGGATAGGCCGGCCGCGCATGGAGCCGGAATTGTCGAGTAGCAGAGTGACCACCGTATCCTTGAAATCGGTTTCGGTCTCCTGTTTGAAAGACAGCGGAGCGAGCGGCTCGGTCAGCACGCGCGCAAGTCGCGCCGGATCGAGAATTCCCTCCTCGAGATCGAACTGCCAGCGACGACGCTGCTGCGCGCGCAGCGCGCGTTCGAGTCGGCGGGCGAGACGCGCGACGATGCCGGGCAGTTGCCGCGCCTGCTCGTCCAGCGTAGCTCGCAAACGAGCGAGCGTCGCGCTGTCACTGAGTTCCTCGGCCTCGAACACCTCGTCGTGGGCTCGGGTGAACACTCGATACGAGCGGTTCGGATGATCGCGATCGAGTTCACCGATGCGACTCAGGCGGCTGCCCTCGGGTGAGTCTGATGTCTGTTCACCCTCCGCCGGCGGCTGCGGCGAGCGTGTTTGCGCCTGCGGCGTGCGCGGTTCGATGTCGGGTTCGTCCTCTTCGGCGATTTCGTGTGCGCGTTGCACGCCCAAGTCTTCGCCTGATGTGCCGGCTGCGGTTGAACCGGGCGATGCCGGTGGGGGCGCCGCCTTGGTCTTGGCGGGTGCGGGGGGCACGACTCGGGGTTCGGCGAGCTCATGTCCCAGTCCCAAGGAGCGCAACACCCGCTGTTGCTCGCGGGCATAGGCGTCCTGGTCGTTCAACGTGCGCTCGAGGGTTGCGAGCCCGTCCTTGAGCCGCTTGTCGAAGTACGGCCGCCAGCGATCCACCAGCGGCTGTGCTTCTGCAGGTACTGACAGTCCGGCGAGCTGCTCGCGAACGAGCAGGGCGAGGGCGTGGGTCATGGCCTCGGAGTTGTCGCCGGGCCCGCGCAGCACGCCGCTGCGTTGCAGTTCTTCATGCTGGACCGCAGCGATATTGGCGGCAACGCCTTCAAGGTCACGCGCTCCCAAGGACAGACAGCGCGCTTCTTCGAGCGCGTCGAACACGGCTCGAGCGCGGTAGCCGGGTGGACGATAACGCGCGTGCACGGTCGGGTCGTGATAGGCCCGGCGCAGCGCGAGTCGGTCGGCGTGTCCGCGCAGCAGCGCGCGCTGGGCGGCCGATAACTCCGCAGGCGGCACAGGCAGCAAGAGTCGATCGCCTTCGAGCCGCGGCCCGGAAGGACCGAACACGACCTTCAGTGCCGCATCGCCGGCGAGTGCTCGGGTCGCCTCGGCGAGTACGCGTTCGAAGGGACTCGCGGTGCCGGATTTGATTACGCCGGAAACGGTCAAGTCGATACGCCGGGTCGGGACTGAGCCGCGAGCCAACTCGCTCGAAGATTGTCTGCGGTGGGACCGCGACCATCGGGTTGCCAGCCTGGCGGTCCGAAGACGTAACGAAAGACCTCACGCAGCGAGCGTGCGGAGCGAACGTCGCGGACGATGGCCGCCCACTCGTGAAAGGCAATCTTGATGGGGTTGTAGGTATCGATGTTCTTGATGAGTCCGTACCTACAGGGCTCCTGGTCGCTCTCGGCCGCGAAGGTGCCGAACAGTCGATCCCAGACCATGAGTGTGCCGCCATAGTTGCGATCGACGTAGCGCGGATTGGCGGCATGATGTACGCGATGGTGCGACGGTGTATTGAATAGATACTCGAACCAGCGCGGCATCCGTCGAATCGATTCGGTGTGCAGCCAGAACTGGTAGAGCAGACTGAAGCCGCTTTGCACAAAGATCATCTCCGGCGGAAAGCCGAGCAGCACCAACGGAAACCACGGTGCCCAGGTGCCGACCAGCACGCCCGTCCACGGCTGACGGATCGCTGTCGACAGGTTGTAGTGCTGCGATGAGTGGTGATTGACGTGGGCGGCCCACCAGAATCGGCACTCGTGGCTTGCGCGATGAAACCAGTAGTAGGCGAAGTCATCGAGCACCATGAGCGCAGCCCACGTCCAGGGTGAAGCAGAGGAGATCTCGAACAGCCGGTGCTCGTACAGAAAGGCGAACACGGCCACCACCGCGCCCGCGAGCAGCACGTTGCTGAGGTAGTTGCCGGCGCGCATGCCGATCGAGGCCAGGGTGTCACGCCACTCGTAGTGGCCACGCACCAGGTGCGCCTTGACGAGTAGCATCTCCAGTCCCATGAGCGCGAAGCGCGCGATCACCAGCCATTCGGCTGAGCCTAGGGAACGGATCGACATTCACGTATCTCCGGAATGCAGGTCGCTATGAAGTATAGGCGAGGCGCGCTTCAATCTTCCTCCACTGTGTCGCCGAGTTCCGTTCGGCGACGGGTCATGAACGCTTGCAGCGCTTCGTCGATCGCCGGATCGAGACCCGGGTCGACGTAGTCGGCGAGCATCTTTTTCCACACACGATTCGCGCGCTGCTCTGCGCTCAAACTGCCCTCGATCGACCACTGTTCGAACGAGGAATAGTCGGCAATCGTCGACTGATAAAAGGCGCTTTCGAAGTTGGCGAGCGTATGCGCGCAGCCTAGAAAATGGCTGCCGGGACCCACCTCGCGAATGGCGTCCATGGCTTGGCCGCGCTCGCTGAGATCCATTCCACCGGCCAAGCTGTGCAGCATCGCAAGCTGGTCGGCGTCCATGACGAACTTCTCGTAACTCGCGACGAGTCCCGCTTCGAGCCATCCGGCCGCGTGGGTCACGAGGTGTACGCCCGCCAGCACGGTGGGCAGCAGTGTGTTGGCGCTCTCGTAGCCTGCTTGGGCGTCGACCATCTTCGAGGAACACAGGCCGCCACCGCTGCGACACGGGATACCGAGACGTCGCGCGAGTTGCGCGGTCGCGAAGATCATCTGCGTAGCCTCCGGCGTGCCAAAGGTCGGTGAACCGGAGCGCATGGAGACGGCGCCGACGAACGAACCCATGATCACTGGCGCACCGGGCCGTACCAGTTGGGTGAGCGCCATGCCGGCGAGCGTCTCGGCGAGGATCTCCGCCATGCAGCCGGCCGGCGTCACCGGTCCCATGGCCCCGGCGAGCACGGCGGGCACGACGATCGTGCCCTGATTGTGCGCCGCAAACTCTCGCAGTGCACCGAGCATGCGGCCATCGAACGTCAGCGGCGAGTTGGAATTGATGTTGCCGAGCAGCACCGCGTGCGTATCGACGAAGTCGGCACCGAACACGAGTTGCGCCATGCGCACGGCGTCGGCGGCGTGTCCCGGTGTTTCGGGCGTGCCCTCGCAGGCTTGATCGCTGTGGCGGAAGTACGCGTACTGCACGTCGAGGTGACGCTTGCCCGGCGGGATGTCCATCGGCTCGCAGGCGCTGCCACCGGAAAAATGGATCGCCGGAGCCATCTGCGCGAGCTTGATGAAATTGACCAGATCCTCGAGCGTGGCGTAGCGACGACCGCGGTCGAGATCGGTGACGAAGGGCGGACCGCCGACCGGCGAGAACACAGTGACGTCACCGCCAAACTGCACCGTACGGGCCGGATTGCGCGCGTGTACCTTGAAGACGGACGGTGCACTGCGTAGTAATTGTCGGCACAAGCCACGAGGCAGCCTGACGCGTTCGCCCTGCACGTCAGCACCCGCATCGCGCCAAAGCTGCAGCGAGGGGGGATCACGCCGAAACTCGATGCCGATTTCTTCGAGGATCGTCTCAGCGTTGTGCTCGATGATTTCGACTGCCTCGGAATGCAGTAGCTCCACGGCCGGGATCCGGCGATGAATCGCGCCGAGCTTAACGAGATCGCCTTGCGCGCGCGCCGCCCGGCGCACCTCGCGTCCGCGTCGCGCCGCCAATTTGCCTTCCGTCATGACGGCACCGTGCCGCTCACGAGGGTCGCTCGCAGCGCACCAGACCCCAGAGCGCTGCGGCGACGGCGGCAAAGACGGCCCCTGCGATCCAGGCATCGTTCCAGTGGCCGTCCGCCACGAGCGTCGCCACGACGGGCTGACAGATCATTCCACCGACGTTGCCGCCTGTGTTGAGCACGCCAGTGGCTGCACCGGTGTCGGCGCGAGCGAGGTTCATCGTAGCGGCCCAGTACGGGCCCTCGTTGAGCTCCATGGCAAAGAACGCCAGCGCCAAGGCCGCCACGGCGAGCAGCACACTGTCGACGACAGGAATGGCGAGCAGCAACAGGGCGCCGACGGGCAGGCTGAAGATCGGTACGAGCCGATAACCGCGCGTGGCGCCGAGACGAGTGGCCAAGCGATCGGCAAGCACGCCGCCGATCGCGGCGCCGATCGCGGCGCCGATCCACGGAATCATCGCGGTCAGTCCGCTCTCGAGCCCGCTCAACTTGCGCTCCTGAACCAGATACATGAACGACCAGAAGCTGATCATGTAAAACACGAAGTTCATGCATAGATATGAGACGGCGAGCAGCACGATGTTCCGGTCGCGCAGTACCTCGCCCATGCGCGCAAAGGTGAGTGGCGGAGCGGGTGGCACGCTATCGAGTTCGGCGAGTTCCTCCGCTGTCACCCGTGCATGCTGCTGCGGTCGATCACGACCGTAGTGCCACCAGCCGAGAGTCAGCAGCACGGCGGGAATCGCCGTGACGAGCACGGCCTGCTGCCAGCCGAGTGTCGCGGTGAGCGCTACGAGCAGCGGCGGGGTCAAGGCACCGCCCAGCAGCATGCCGGAACTGACCACGCCATTGGCCATGGCGAACTGTCTCGACGGGAACCAGCGCTCGATCACTACGGCCAGCACCGGGAACACGGGGCCTTGACCGGCGCCGAGCAGGCTTTGCGCGACGATCAGCACGATCAACAGCGCTGCGCCGCCTAACACGTAGGGAAGCAACGCAGTGCCGAGCGTTGCGATCACGCCGATGATCCCGACCACAGTGAACATCACGCGTGGCCCGAGCCGCTGACCGAGGGCGCCGCCCGGTAGTTGGCTGAGCGCGTAGGCTGTGGTGAAGGCGAAGAATAACCAGCCGATCTGCTGCGTCGAATACTGCAGTGTCGCCGTGAGTTCGGGAGCCGCCACTGAGATGGTGGTGCGCTGCACGTAGGCCATAGCAGCGAAGGCGAACATGTACGCGTAGATCCACCAGCGAATGCGCAGCGTTTTCATGGGTCACCTACCGGATGTCGAACCATGCACTCGCCTCCACGGTGTGCGAGTCATCGCGCATGAAGCGCAACTCGTAGCTGCCGGCGGATAGGGGTTCACCCCTTAATAAGGTTGGTAGGCTGATCTCGCCCGAGTACCGTGCATCGACGTGCGTGAAGCTCAGGGCGTCGCCCGCAGCGGCACCCGCGCGGAACAAGCCGATCCAATCGTGGCGATGTCCCGGGGCATTTGACCAACGTACGCGCACCGGCTCGCCGGCCCGCACGCGACCGGACAGGGCTTGCAGCATCACTGGCGCTCCCGCATCGCGTACCACGAACCGCGTGCGGGTGAGCTCGGCATCGCGTGCATCGAGCAGGACGGCGTCGTACTCACCGGGCAGCCACTGGCGCGAAGAGATGCGCGCCGCCCGGCGCCACGCACCGACGTCTTCGACTATGCGCAGCAGCGACTTGTCGAGCGCGGCGTCAGCGGGAACGATCGTCACACGCCAACCTTCCGATTGGGGGTCAAAGCCGCGCACCAGCAGATCCGCGCCCCGCGCCACCGTGCGCGGCTCAACGCTCACGAGCGGCGGTGCGGGGGCAGGTATGACCCGAAAGCTCGACACCACACCACGATGATCGCTCGGGTAGGGCGCTACGCTGATATCGACGCCGTCCCCACCGGGCTCACCGACGATCTCGCTGCGCAGTGTCTCGGCGGCACCGCTTGCGAATACGAAGTCGATGCGATCGATGGTTTCACGCGCTCGTACGTAGGGATGCGGCATGCCGGCTGTCCAGGTGAATCCAGGACGACGCGCGGGATCGGTGTGCGCTTCACGGAACGAATCGCGCCAGCCCGAGTTCTCGAGACGCCGTGTCACCGGCCACTCGATCGGATATCGGATGACTTCGGAACGTACCGGCTGCACGGCGCTCGACCAGTCGCGGTGCGAGGGCGTGTTGAGATCGCCGGTCAAAAACAGCGGGATGTCCTTGAGTATTTCGGGAAGCGCGAGAAACGGCTCGACCTGCGGCACGCGGACGCGCTGCTCGAGTTCGAGCACGGCTGCGAGCGGTGCGCCATCGCGCACGGCTTCCGGTCCGTAGTCGTCGCTGGAAAGGTGGGTGTTGGCAATGGCGACAACCTCACCCGGCCTCACCATCACCCACGCGTACAGATGCGAGGCATCGAGTGCGGTGATGCTTGAGGGCACCGGGTCGCTGCCGGTACGCCGGCCAAGGCCTGAGTCGAAGAGCGGAAATCGCGAGATAAGGTTACGCCGCGGGTCGACATGCGCGAACCCGACCGCATCGGCGAGTCGATACAGATTGCCGTCAGGCTCCTGTATGCCGACCACGTCCGCTTGGGCGGCGCGAATGACTTCGGCGACGCTCGCGAAATTGACTTGCTCGCCGCCGTACCAAATGTTGAAAGTCATGACGCGCATCTCAAGCGGCGCAGGCTGGGTGAGGGCGGCGGGGGCGAGCGCCAGTACGGTCAGCGCGAGCGAGGCCGCGGTGACCGCCCGGCGCGAGATCACGAGCGCTCCCCGAGCAGGTTGATGATGCTTTGGTACTTTTCGATGTACCAGCGGTTCTCGTTGTTGTAGCTCGGTATGGTCACCGGGGTGACGCCATCAGGTCCCTCGCGCCACACGCAGGGGCAGGGCACGGCCAAATCACTGGTGATCGTCCCCGGCTGAGTGCCGGTTGCTGGCGCCGCGCGCAGTGCCGTGATGCTGACGCCCATGCGATCGAGCACGCGCCGCAGGCGCGTGACGTTGCGCGGTCCGCCGTTGTAGGCGGCCACCGGGAAAATACCGAGCACGGTCTTGTTGTCCCAATAGGCCTCGCGAATCTGCGCCGGCATCTGCCTCAGTTCGATATCGAAGAGGCAAATCGCCGCTTTCATGGCGTTGAGCAGGTCGGTCGCCCCCCGCTCGAAATTCGGATCGAGTCGCGCACCGGGGCAGCGGCGCACGACGAGGGCGTAGGTGCCATTGCCGCGACGATTGGTGAACTGCATCGGGCCGATCGCCTTGGCGCGAGAGATGCTGAAGCGGTAGGCCTCCTCGCGCTTGAGACCGTACTGGCTGAGCACCTCCTCGAAAGCCTTCAGCTGCGTGCGTCGGAAATCGATGTCGTCCGTCTGCTCGATCACCGCCAGCGTCATGATCACCTCAGCGGGCACGACGTCGGCCAACAGTTTGCCGGGGAACGCGCTGGAGGGCACGGCCGCACGACGCAACTCCTCGATGGCCCGTGTTGCCGTGGCCCGAAGGTAGTCACGTCCGTCGGTCACGAAGCGCGGATCGAGCGTATCGGCGGTGAAGGGCAGGTAAACAATGGGTTTGGCGGTTTCGGCAACCGCGCGCCAGCGCCGCTTGGCGATCAGCTTGCTGTCGAATACGGGGAACTTGCGGCCATACACCTTGAGTGGCTCATCGCCCTTGCGGAACGAGAACATCAGCCGCTCAGCGCCCGTGCCTTTGACGTGCTGCGCCGTGATGCCGGGAGCGCGCAGCACGAAGGGCATGGGCCGACCACCCGGTCGCCACCGGACGGGGGGACGAGGAATTTCCACATGGGCAACCGACCACGACTGACTGGCCTCGCTCCACAGCGCAAACGCCACGGGACGACCGCGTAGCGTCTCGCGACGCCCCTTGCCGGTGAACACGTATTGCAGTTCAACTTTGCGCAGCAGGTTGCGAGCTTCGACAACGAGATCGCGGATCACCTCGTGCCGATCGTCGGCCTTGGTCTCGACGACAACTTCCGCGAGTCCGTTCTTCGGGCGATCGATCCGCACCGTCTCGTCTGAGGCTCGGGCCGCCTCGGTTCCGCCGCTCAATGGCACCGAGGTCGGAGCGGCCAAAACCTCGTCGGTCGTCTCGGCGATGTAGGTGGGCTCGGGTTCGTCGGCGATCTCTTCGGTGCTCGCGCAACCGGTGAGCATCGTAAATGCGACGCAGAGCAGCGCAACTACGGCAAGCGCGCGGCGCGGGCTGGAAGAGGACTCCCACGCGTGAGTCAGTAGTGATGTCGGCTGTGCTGCGCCCATAGTGCGCGGTTCAGAGCACTTTCAATTGCGGCGAGACGAGCGGCAGCTCGACGCCGAAGGCGCGCTGGTAGAACTCGGCAATGGTGGGGCGCTCGAGCTCGTCGCAGCGGTTGAGGAAACTCACGCGAAAGGCCAGGGCAACGTCGCGGAAAATGGTCGCGTTCTGCGCCCAGGTGATAACCGTGCGCGGACTCATGACCGTGGAGATGTCGCCATTCATGAAGGCGTTGCGCGTCATGTCTGCGACCCGGACCATAGCCTTGATAGTGCGCTGCCCGGCCTCGTCGCCGTAACCCTGCACCTTGCCAGAGACGATGTTGACCTCGACCTCGTGCTGCAAGTAATTAAGCATGGCGACGATCGACCAGCGATCCATCTGTCCCTGGTTCACCTGCTGTGTGCCGTGGTAGAGGCCTGACGCATCGCCAAGCCCGATGGTGTTGCTGGTCGCGAAGAGCCTGAAATACCGATGCGGCGTGATGACCCTGTTTTGGTCGAGCAGCGTGAGCTTGCCGCTCGCCTCAAGCACCCGCTGGATGACGAACATGACGTCCGGCCGACCGGCGTCGTATTCATCGAAGAGCAGCGCGACCGGTCGCTGCAGTGCCCAGGGCAACAGTCCCTCGCGGAATTCGGTGATTTGCCGACCCTCCTGCAGCACGATGGCGTCTCGGCCGATGAGATCGATGCGGCTGACGTGCCCGTCGAGGTTGATGCGCACCAGCGGCCAGTTCAGGCGGGCGGCGACCTGCTCGATGTGCGTGGATTTGCCGGTGCCGTGATAGCCCTGCACCATCACGCGCCTATCGTGGGCGAAGCCGGCGAGGATCGCCAGCGTCGTCTCCGGGTCGAAGTGGTACGCCGGGTCGATGTCGGGGACGTATTCGGTGCGGGTGCTGAAGGCAGGCACGGCCAGGTCGATCGCAACGCCGAAGGATCGTGCGGAAACTTCGGTATCGGGTTGCAACTGCAGCAGCAAATCGGTGTCTGACATTGCGATCGTTCGGCTGAATATTCGTGAGGCAGGTGCCATACTAACGTCAAATCCCGGGGGAGATCTAAATCGTGAGTGAAGCCGCCCAAGTTGCCCGCCGTCCGTCTGGACGAGATGCCCGTCGAGCCCAGCGTTCAGGTCCCTTGCCGGAGCATCTGCGGCCGGTGCGACCCGGTATGCAAAGCGGCCGTTTCCAACCGCTGACGCAGTCTGGCATTGATCAAATCCATCAAACGGCGTTGCGGCTGCTTGCCGAGGTGGGTCTGGGTGATGCCACCGAATCGGGCATCGAGATCATGACCGCAGCCGGCTGCACCTTGAGTGACACGGGTCGCTTGCTGTTTCCGCGCTCGCTCGTCGAGGACATGGTCGCCAAGGCCGGTCGCAAGTTCGTGTTGCACGGTCAGGATCCGCGCCACGATCTGGAGCCCTGGGAAAAGCGTGCGTACTTCGGCACGGCCGGGGCTGCGGTCAACATGGTTGATGCGAACGGCGTATACCGCGAGTCGACCATTCGTGATCTCTACGACATCGGTCGCATCGTCGATCAGATGGAGCACATTCACTTCTTCCAGCGCGCCGTCGTGCCGCGTGACATCCCTGATCCGTTCGAGATGGACTTCAACACCTGCTACGCCGCGGTGATGAGTACCACCAAGCACGTGGGCAGCAGCTGGGTCCATCCGGATCACCTCGAAGCCTCGCTGCAGATGTTGCATGCGATCGCGGGCGGCGAGGACAAGTGGCGCGAGCGGCCCTTCGTCAGCCAGTCCAATTGCTTCGTGGTTCCGCCCATGAAGTTCGCAGCCGATGCCTGTAAGTGCCTCGAAATGGCGGTGCGCGGCGGCATGCCCGTGCTGTTACTGTCGGCGGGGCAGGCGGGCGCTACGGCGCCTGCGGCACTCGCCGGCGCGTTGGCGCAGGAAGTGGCCGAGGTGCTCGCGGGCATCGTCTACGTGAATGCGATCAAACCGGGCCATCCCGCGATCTTCGGCACCTGGTGCTTCGTATCGGATCTGCGCACCGGCGCAATGTCGGGCGGCAGCCCCGAGCAGGCGCTGTTGTCTGCGGCCGCGGGTCAGATGGGCAACTTCTACGACCTCACGGTCGGTACCGCCTCGGGCATGACCGACTCCAAGGTCGCCGACGCTCAGGCAGCGGGCGAGAAGGCGCTCAATCATGCCCTCGTCGGCAATTCGGGCGCGAACATGATCTACGAGTCGGCGGGCATGCACGCGAGTCTGCTCGGCTACTCGCTCGAGAGTCTCGTGATCGACAACGACATCATCGGTGCCACCCAGCGCACCATCAAAGGCATCGAGGTCAACGAAGAGCGCTTGTCGTTCGAGACCATCAAGGATGTCTGCTTGAATGGTCCCGGCCATTTCCTCGGCAGCCCGCAGACGCTCGAACTCATGCAGACGGAGTATCTGTACCCGGCGATCGGTGATCGGCGCAGCCCGAACGAGTGGACGGAGCAGGGTTCGCAGGATGCGCTGCAGCGTGCGGCACAGCGCGTGCGGGAAATCCTGGCTGAGAACTATCCGACTCACGTTCCCGAGGCCGTCGACGAGGCGATCCGTCAGCGCTACCCCGTCAAGCTCGATCGGGCGGCGATGCTGAAGCCCTGAGCTTGCCCATGTCGATCCCGAACCACGCAAACGTGGTGATCGTCGGCGGCGGCGTGGCCGGCTGTTCGATCGCCTACCATCTCACCAAGATCGGCATCACCGACGTCGTGCTGCTCGAGCGTAAGCAGCTCACGAGCGGCACGACCTGGCATGCGGCAGGGCTCGTGGGTCAATTGCGTGCGACGCGCAATCTGACTGAACTCGCCAAGTACACCGCAGACCTCTATCGCTCGCTCGAAGCCGAGACGGGTCAGGCGACGGGATTCAAGCAGAACGGCTCGATCAGCGTGGCCAAGACGCCCGCGCGTCTCGAGGAGCTCTATCGCGGCGCCTCGATGGGCAAGACCTTCGGTCTCGAGATCGATCTGCTCTCGACGGCTGAAATCCGCGAGCGCTGGCCGCTGCTCGAGGTGGGCGATTTGGTGGGCGGCATCTTCATCCGCAAGGATGGACAGACCAATCCCATCGATACCACCCAGGCCTTTGCTCGCGGCGCCCGCATGCGCGGCGCGCGGATTTTCGAGAACACCAAGGTCGAGCGCATCCGCGTCGAAAAGGGTCGTGCAGTCGGCGTCGAGACCGAGGCGGGATACATCTCGGCGGATACCGTGGTGCTGTGCGCGGGCATGTGGTCGCATGCGCTGGGGCGTGCCGCCGGCGTGTCGGTGCCGCTGCATGCGGCCGAACACTTCTACATCGTTACCGAGCCGATCAAGGACGTACCGCCCAACCTGCCGGTACTGCGCGTCTATGACGAATGCGCGTACTACAAGGAAGATGCGGGCAAGTTGCTCGTCGGCTGCTTCGAACCTGTGGCCAAGCCCTGGGGCATGAACGGTATCCCGGAGAGTTTCTGTTTCGACTCCCTGCCGGAGGATGCCGATCACTTCGAGCCCATTCTGGCCGCAGCCGTTCGTCGCGTGCCGGTGCTGGCTGATGCCGGCATACAGCTCTTCTTCAACGGGCCCGAGAGCTTCACGCCGGATGATCGCTACTACATCGGCGAGGCACCGGAGGTTCGCGATCTGTTCGTTGCCACAGGCTTCAACTCGGTGGGCATTGCCGCGAGCGGCGGCGCAGGCAAGGTCGTCGCGCAGTGGATCCAGGATCGTCGACCGCCGATGGACCTGGCCGACGTCGACATCCGTCGTGCGATGCCTTTCCAGTCCAACCGTCGCTATCTGCACGATCGCACGGTCGAGACACTGGGCCTGCTCTACGCGATGCATTGGCCGTACTACCAGTACCAGACGGCGCGCGGTGCACG